>Ga0307379_10001891_pt1 | contig 31869 bp, 21 predicted proteins | sample UN2MG_FD_202237 | JGI IMG/M metagenome (GOLD analysis project Ga0307379, IMG submission 202237) | Soil microbial communities from Risofladan, Vaasa, Finland - UN-2 | ecosystem: Environmental > Terrestrial > Soil > Coastal area > Acid sulfate soil | place: Finland: Risofladan, Vaasa | collected...
CCTGATCTGATCGTCGTATGTCGCCAGGCCGACGGCGTCACCCTGGGTGTAGAGAAAATAGGCCAGCGTCGCGGCCAGCGTGCCGGCGTACTGCGATTTTGTATAGCCGCCGGAACCGTAGCCCATCGACCGGCTGTGATCGATCAGCATATGGCACCGCAGGTTCGTCTCATCTTCGAACTTCTTGATATAAAATCGGTCGCTACGGGCATAAAGCCGCCAGTCAATATAGCGTGGATCGTCGCCGAGAGTGTATTGGCGGTATTCGGTAAACTCGACCGAGAAGCCGTGATAGGGGCTTCGGTGAATCCCTTTCCAGAATCCCTCGACGATTACTTTGGCGCGCAGCTCCATCGACTTGATCCTCATCAGCGAGACAGGATCGATCAAACCTTTGGCTCTGCCTTCTCGTGAGGTGTCAGAGCCGGATGGTGCCGCTTTGTCCGTCATTTTTTATGACTCTCCTTAACCGATTTCAGCAGGCGTTCGACAAGGTTTTCGATAACCACGCCCTCTGCCTCGGCGCGGTAATTGATCAATACGCGGTGTCGAAGCACCGGAAGGGCCAGCGCACGTATATCCTCGAAGCTCACGTGCGACCTGCCGTCGAGCAGCGATCGGGCCTTGGCACCGAGCACCATATATTGCGAGGCTCGCAACCCGGCCCCCCACGTGACCCACTCGTTGATAAAGTCCAGCGAATTGTCGGGGCCCGGGCGCGATGCGGTGGCGATTCTCACGGCGTAACGCACTACGTCCTCGGCGATCGGAACCTTAAGTACAACCTCGTGAAATCGCAGCAGGTCCTCGCCCGAGAATACCTGCTGGATCGGTTCGGGCTCCGTCGCCGTCGTCTGGCGAACGACCGCGACCTCATCATCCTCCGACAAGTAGTCGATCCAGACGTTGAACATAAACCGGTCGAGCTGAGCTTCCGGCAGCGGGTACGTGCCTTCCATCTCAATCGGGTTCTGCGTCGCAAAGACGAAAAACGGCTCGCCGAGCGAGTGACATACCCCGGCGGCGGTGACCTGATGCTCCTGCATCGCTTCGAGCAGGGCCGCCTGTGTTTTGGGCGGCGTGCGATTGATCTCGTCGGCAAGAATCATGTCCGCAAAGATGGGGCCCTTGACGAACACCATTTTTCGCTGTCCGTCGCTCTGCTGGAGAATTTCCGTGCCCGTAATGTCCGCCGGCATGAGGTCCGGCGTAAACTGAATACGCTGAAACTCCAGATGGAACAGTTGCGCCAGCGACTTGACCAGCAGCGTTTTCGCCAGGCCCGGCGCGCCTGTTATCAGGCAATGCCCGCCGGAAAGTATGGCAATCAGAAGATGATCGATCACATCCTGCTGGCCGATGATAACCTTTGAAAGCTCGGCACCTATACGCTGCCGTGCACTGCTGATCTGTTCGACTGCCAATCGTTCGAATTCGTATGCTTTCGTAGCCAAAATAATTTCCCTCTTTCTAATGTGTCATAGCGTAAAACACGATATTAATTCCAAGCGGATATGCCTTTTTCTCGGAGAACTCATGAAAATACCACTCGTTCTCGCCTTCGCGTTCCCATCCGTCACCGAGGTCGGTATTGTGGCAGATAAACGCCATCATCCGGCCGTTGTTATCATATATCGCACGGAAATGCGGAGTCTGACTGCCGGGACCGTGATCCTCCCACGTGATGCCGGAAGAGCGTCCGTACAAGGCCTGGTCGATGCTGGGGATCTGCGGCCTTTCCTTGAGTTCATACGGAATCTGGAATATCTTGCTTTTGTCCCCCAGCATAACCTCGACCGGCTCACGATCGGGAAACACCTGTTTGATCTCATAATAGAAATTGTCCCACTCGTCTTGACCCCAGAAATCGTCAACCATTAAAAATCCGCCGTTCAACAGGTAGCGACTGAGGCACTTGCGTTCCTCTTCGCTGAAGACCAGCCGGCCGGGTTCCACAATATAAATGAAAGGGTAGTTGACCAGCTCCGGGTCTGTTAGTTCGAGTACGACCCCTTCGGGATCGACTTCCATCGAAGTCAGTTGGTGCAGGCGAAAAGAAAAATTCAAATCGCTGTCGGGGTAATCCGTCGCCCAGCTTCCGCCGCCGCGACCGCGACCGCCGCGACCGCCGCCGCGACCACCGCCATACTCTCCGCCGCCGTATCCGGTCGAGTATTGGATTCTCACGAATGTGAAGATGTCATGAGAGAATTCCCGGTTGGGAGTCCAGTTGGGAACGCCTCTGCGTTCGGAATATCCGCGATTGGAATATCTCCTCGCAAACACCGCGCCTGCTCCAATAAACGCCACCATCAACAGGATTATAACGAGATACTTTGATTTTGTCATCGTACATCCTCCTGAACTGCGGGCTGCTCATTTTGCTCGGCGGATTCGGGTGCGGCCGGCCCGCGCGTTTCATCGATGATTTTCAGCAATAGACGGTGTGCCTGGCGGAAGCGCGGAGCCTCGGCCAGCGCCAGAAGCACGTACCTTTTCGCTCCGGCGGGATCTTTATCCTGAAGCAATCGCCCCAGACGATAATTGACATCGGCAGGATCGGCAGGGTCCAGCAAAAGCAGACGCCGGTACGATTCGACCGCCTGCTCATCCCGGCCGAGTTCTTCGCCGGCCCGGCCCAGTTGCCAATGCAGTTGCGCCAGCATAGGGTAAACCGCCATGGATTTCTCGCCGTACCTGGCCACGCTCTGCCAGTCTTCCTCGGCCATCGCAATTTCAATCAGTCGCCCGTAAGCGTAGGACGCATCCGATGAAATCATGGCCAGCTTGCCAAGCACATCTCGCTCCTGTTCTGTTTCGCCGAGCTGCCGGTGTGCTTCTGCCAGCAATCGATAGCCGTTGTCGTCGCCGGAATATTGTGGGTACAACGCAATGAGTTTCTCCAGCGGTTTCTTCGCCTCAGCCCACTGACCGTTCGCCAGCAGAGCCTTGGCATACAGGGTCAAGGCCCAAAAGTTGTTCGGATGCTCTTTTAGCCATTCGGCCAGCGCCACCCGGTCGGCGGGGTCGAGCTGTTCTTTTTCAGGCGGCTCGAAGTCAACTTCCGGGGCTAAATCCTCGGCACGCTTTCGGGCGAATATTTCGAACTGCTTCTCGATATCCTTTATCGGTCCGGCGTGTCTTGATATCGCGTCGTTGATTTGTTCGCCTTTCGCCAGGTCGGCGAGAATCGCCCTGATCGATTCAAGGCCGTAGCGTTCGACGAGAAACTCCACCGCAAGCGCCGAGTTGTAGTAGGCAAACTGCAGGTCCATCGAACCGGGTGGCTGCATAAATGCGGCACTGAGATTGCCGATCGGCGTCAGTTTATCGCTGAGGATCATACTGCGATATTGCGGGTCCATCCGCTGGCCCCACGTCGGGTCACGCTGTAATTCTTCATAGACCGACATCCCTTCGCTAATCCAGCGGGGCATCTTGTTATGCGTCAGGTTCAGCGTTACGACGTGGCAGAACTCGTGCCACAACATCGCTTTGAAGTTGGTGGGCCTCTGGGCTTTGGGACTGTTCGCCGTGATTACGTTGCCGAAGCACACGCCGAGGTAACCGTCGCCACCCGGCATTCCGAACGTACGGACAGCAAAATCCTGCTGGTCGGGAAAAAGCTCCACAACGACCGGCTTGTCCAGTTTCGCTCCGTATTTTTCACACAAGCTTGTCCTGGCCTCGCGCAGAAGGTCGATCACCATATCGCCGTAGATATCCGCCTCGCGTTTATCCATGCGAACAACAAATCCATCGGCACGGAGCGTTGTGAACTTAGACAAATGGTCGTGCAGATTACTCAGATTATAGGCCTCGATATTATACGCATCGCCTGTGTGCACTTTGTCGGCCAGCGCCCAGCCTTCCTGTTCGTCGCCGAGGCGAAGCAGGTCCTGCGCCAGTTGAATTTTCGCCGGCAGATATTCCGGATCGAACTTCAGAGCCTGGCGCTGAAAAGCCGCACCTTCGGTAAAGCGATATTTCTGGGACAATTTCCTGCCGATAAGATAATCCACCCGCGGATTAGTCGGCCAGAATTTCAGCGCCTTTTCGCGATGCTTCCTGCTGGCTTCGGAGTCGTTGGCCTGATGAGCCAGCACGGCCCGATACGCCCAGACCTCCGGATGCCACGGATTGACGGCAATCGCCCGGTCGAGCAGCTTGCCCGCCCCGGCATAATCTTCACAATCGATTTGGTGCTCGGCCAGCAGCAGCAATGAAGGCACGTGATTGGAATTTATATAAAGAGCGGCATCCAACGATTGGATCATCTGATTTCGATCGCTTTGATAAAACGCTCCGGCCAGACCGAAGTGCACATCCGGGTCTTTCCCGAACCGCTTCAGCGCGCTGCGATATTGATTAGCGGCCAGCTCGTAATCCTGCTTGGCCAGCGCCAAATCCCCGGAGGCCAGGTAGGCATCGAGGCAGTTCGGGTCGTTCTTAATCGCGCGGGTGAACAGCTCATCCAGAACGAGCCGCGGCTCTTCACCAAGCTGCAGCAGCGAGTTGCCCAGGGCGACCAAATCGACCGGACTCATGTACCTCAGATCACGACTCGTACCCACACGAACGAGCCTGCTGATTGTTTCATCGGCCCGGGCGGGCTGGTCGTTGTGAATATAAACCGTATGGGCAAGCTCCAGTAAACGCATGCTCACCGGATAATGCAGCAGCACGATATCCATATCATCCGCGGCCTTGTCATATTGACCCAGCGCCATCTGCGATTTAATCATCAGAACTCGCCACTCCGCCGCGTAAGCTCCGTTTTCAATGGCCTTCCGCGTAGATTCAAGACATTCTATATATTTGCCGGTTTTGAACTGCTCGTAAGATACGTCAATATCCGCGGCAAATACAGACCGGCCGGGGCCGGCTATAAATGTGATGCAGGCCGTCAGTATAACTATTCGGACGGTTCGCGAAATGCCTCCGTTGCGGTGCGATGTGTATCCGAACTCAGTCCGGCAATTCCACACCGGCATCGAGTAGCCTAACGGAAAGGAAGCCATAATGCATTTCCTCAATTTTTTTACAACCGAATTTCTGAGCCTGTAACCAGGCAAATCCTGCTTATTCGCCTTTTACCTTCCTCGCAAACATAAGATTGCGATTTAAACATCCGTATTCTACCTCAAATATACGGCCGCGTCAACATGATGTGCTTACGATGACTCATTTTCGGCAAGGTTTCGGTTTTAATGCATCAATTGGGTGTTAATTGTGGAATCTTGCTTCGTAATGTTGATTATTCAGGGTAAAAATCAAAATTAGAACAGCGGGCCATTGCCGTATAGCCACAGGCCCCGGTCTGCGTCGCCGGCGTCGGCTACAGCCGGTACGATTGATATCGTACGATAACCGGATTTCTCGACTCCGCTTCGCTGCGCTCGAAATGACCCACCATTATGTGTATCATTTCTTTCCCGTTGTCGCAAATATGCAGAAAGAAGAGTTTTACCTCCAGGTGAACGATTTCGAACAAATCACGAACATTAGCAGAGAATGCTTCGGCCAATGAGAACTACGAGACTGAGACGCAATAATGTACCGTACCTCTTTGATTCACATCGAGGTTGGCAGCTATAGACTATATAACTCAAACGTTCAAAACATCGAGCAGTTCGAACTGTCTATCGAGTACGATCCGGCTATCAAATCCAAGCCATCGGTCCAATACGGTTGCATAGACGCGGCGGAAGTCAGTGTGGAACTTCATGGCGCCGTCATCCAAATCGGTAAGGCTGGGATGTGACCCGACAAGACCACTCTTTAATTTGCCGCCGGCCAGGAAGATGGGTGCAGATACACCGTGCCCGGTACCACGACGGCCATTTTCCTTCACTGTCCGGCCAAATTCAGAGAAGGTCATCAGCAGAACACGATTTAATGCCTTGTCTCGCTTTAGATCATTTATAAACGCTGCTATTGATTCGGATAAATGGTGCAGTAGAGAGCAATGGTTACCCAGTTGATTTGCGTGATTGTCAAAACCGCCGATTCCGCCGCCGCCGAGTTCGGTGAAGAATATCCTGATGCCGACGTCGGCCCGAATCAGTTGGGCAACCGTTCGCAAAGTCTCGGCAAGTCGGAACGCCGGGTATTCGGCCTTGTTGGCGGATGCCTCGGCCAACGCCTCGATTCGCCGGCTGTTGGCACGGGCATTCGCCGTGCAGTCCCGCAGGTGGTTGAGCAGTGGGTTGTCTTTGTCCGCACGAGAAAGCTCGACCGCCCGCTTCGGCTGCGATTCGCCCGGCGCGGGATCGATAGTCAAATCATCCGGCGACTGGATAGACGGGATGATCACGTGTTCGGCCCTCATGCCAAAAGGCTGAATGATCGGCCCTACGAACACGGCGGGCGTGTCCTTCCGGTTCGTTTGCCAGACGCTGTCCGCCGCCCGGCCAAGCCAGCCCGTCTGGCAATCGGGATCATCTGGCTCGGCGGTATGCCAGGTGCGCATCGCGCCGTCGTGAGAGCGGTCCGAATTGGGGTAGCCCACGCCGTGGAGGATGCTCAGGTGTCCCTCCTTGTACAGACGTGAGAAGGCTTCCATTCGCGGATGGAAGCCCAGATAAGAGTCGATCTTGTGCACGTCTTTGGGCTGTAAGCGCAGCGTAGGACGGTTTCGGGCGTATTCGTCGTCGGCGTACGGCACCACGGTGTTGAGACCATCGTTGCCGCCCGACAGTTGAACGACCACCAGGACTGTATCACGGTCATCTCGCCGAGCGGCGCCGGTGCTCGCGGCACGAACCAGTAAATTCGGCACCGGCGATGCGAGCGACAGCATCGTTGACGCCCCCAGAGTGGCCTTCAAGAAATCGCGTCGTGTATAGGACATTGTGTTATCTCCCAATTTAAGCCAGGTGGAATTCAGGAAGCGTGACGATTAGGTACGCAAGATAACGCGCTCGTCCCCCCAAGTCGTCATCCTGCCGGCGGGTCGTCTTCGGCAGCGCATCGTAAACGTCGGGGTCCAGACTGCCTTGCACGAAGAGATCGAACAGAAATCGCCGGGCGGATTCGGGCGTCACGTACCCGTGCCTTTGGGCGACGGCCCAGGGATTGAGCTTGTTGCCGTACGGGCCCGAGCCTCGCAGCAATGCCGAGGCAAGGTTCTGGCGAGCGACTATCGCCGTGCTGTTGATCCAGTGCTGTCCGCCGGCCCAGCCTTTTACGGTCGGCGGGTTATAAAGATTTTGGCCGAGATCAGCCAGGTCGTTCGCGAGCTGAGTGGTGGAGACCGTTCCTTCCAGAGCCTTGACTATACCAAGGGCAAACTCTGCCGGGCTTTTGATTCGCCTGCGATGTGCCGCCGCGGAGAAGAACAGATTGGATCGCAGCATCGTTTCGACGAGTTTCTGCACGTCGTAATCCTTCGCGAACGATTCGGCCAGCGGGGAAATTAGAGCCTCGTCGGGCTGCCCGGTCTCGCTGATCAGCCAGCGGTACAACTTGCGGACGAGCCGGCGCGACGTGGCCGGCTGTTCGAGTATGATTCGCGTCACGTCGTCGCGAGCGAAGTTTCCTTTCCGACCGAGGATTTGTTTTTCATTCCCATCGTGCTCGCGAGAGATATAGCGCAGCTTGCTCCTGAGCACGAACCAGCCGGTAAAGGCTCTGGATGCATCCCGGATGTCATCTTCCGTGCAGTGGTCGGGGCCCAGTGTGAAAGTCTCCATGAGCGCCCGGGCGAGGTTCTCGTTCGGGTTTGCTTTGCGACTGGCCTCGGCTCCCAGCCAGAGGAGTACGGCGAGGTCTTGTGAAATGCCTTCCAGAAGAATCCGGTACGAGCCCAGGGCCTGGCTGCGCAGAAGCCGGACGTGCTGTTGCATCAATCGGGCGTTCTTGACCTTCTCGGCGTTGGTGGCGAAATGGCTGTGCCAGAACAGCGTCATCTTCTCCTGCAGCGGGTGCGGGGTTTGAATCATCCGACGCAGCCACCATGCTCGCAACTGATCAACCGAACCTGTGGCCGCTTCATATTCGTCGTATGTGCGGTTGAATTCTGCCATGTCGCCCTGAGGCTGGAGCAGCATGTCGATGGTCCGTTGCGGCCCGTCGGCGAGCGCCTGCTGCAACTGATCCCAACTGGCTCCGAAAGCGGCGCGTCGGTAAAGATGTCCCGCCCGCGCAAGATTCCAGGGGCGATCGGCGTCAGGTTCGTATGCAGCCCAGGCCCAGCGGGGGTCCGTCAGATTCTCAGTTTGAGCAGCCATGAGTCGTTCCTTTCGCTATTCACACCCGCAGCTAAACGTTAGCACAAACAGAAGTTTACTGCAGGTTCAACTTCATTTCCAGGCTCGCTTCGGTGGTTCCCTCGTGCATGCCGATGCTCAGTTTGAGGCGCTCGCAAAGTTTCGCTATAGTGATGAGCACGTCCATTTCGGCTTCGGCTTCCTCTTGCGTGCTACCCTTCTTGACCATCTCCCCTCGGACCAGCATCTGGCGGTTGGCTGCCAAAATAGAGCCCAACTGACCGCCTTCGAGCTCGATCAGACTGTGCGTTTCGGCTAACGGCTTTGCCGTCTGCTCGATCTCTCTGCTCAGAGCATCGACGAGGTCCCAGGCCAGACCGTCGGTCGAGCTGAGGACGAGGTAGTCGCCCGGCATAGCCAGGGACGGACGAATGTTGAACCGCTGGGCCAGCTCCGTTTTGTCCTCGATCTCGGCAGTTGAAAAGTAGGATACGGTCAGCTTGGTATCTCGGTGCATGGGACGGTCGATGATCAATCCCGGCATCGCCTGCTGTCCGCGGGTAAAGTTGACCAGGCCAATAGCCTTCTGCCATGCCTCCTCGAACATCTCGTCGAACTGCTCTTCGTCACGGAGACGGAGAATCATGGCAAAAGCCGGCAGTTTCACACTCGGCGTACCTATCTCAGGGTCATACTCCTGCTCGGCGACCACGAATCGGATATCAGGCATGGTCTGCGCCAGAACCTCATTGGTAAGGTCGCGCCCGCTGAAGAATATACCCATCATGTTCTCAAAGAAGATCAACCCGGATGTGCGCTCTGGGAAAAGATCGTCCTTGGCGGCGTAGAATTGATGCAGGTCCCGGTACAGAGTCAACGCCGCGATGCGACGAGGCACGACCAGATTCGGCAGGGCGCCTTCACTTGGTTCTTTCGGCAAAGCAAAGGCCGCGGGACTCGTCCGGGCCACCGTCTTGCCGTCCACCGACGCCCGGCAGATGAGTGTCTTATCCTCGATGTGCAGCCCCAGCGCCAGCCAGTTCGAATCGCGTGTTGCCTCGATAATCCCGGCAAAAGCCAGCGCCGCCAGAGGATTCTCGCCCTGTTGCTTCAGAAGCCCGGCGATGTTGGGAGCCTGCATCAGCAGTTTCAGGTCGGCAAAAACCGTGGCTACGGCGTCAGGTCCCGTTTGGTGTCTGGCAGCCTTGTAAGCTGAGTTCGACACCAGATTGTCGCCACCGGCCTCGGCGCGAAGATCCAGGATGGCCTTGAGCCCTTCAGGACGGTTGGCCATGACCAGCCGCTTACCGATGATCGCGTGTGCTTCTTTTCCGTCGAACGTCCATGCCGTAACACCATCATACTCTTTGGATTCTACTATATTATATTTGCCCTTTTTTTCGGCCTCGGATCGAGCAACGTTGAGGAAAAACTCATGAAACCGTTCCAGCATTTGCTCATCCTCAGCGTCGATAATCAGCAACACTGTATCTTCGGGACACACCGCAAGTGTAATACCAGCTCCCGTTAGTTTCCCCAGCCCTGTTCGCCAGTCTGTGCCTAACGTGGTTTCAATAAAGCTGATTATATTGAGGAATTCAGTGAACTTAGGGTTCGATACCTGTTGTTTGTAGAGTGGCAATGCCGTTATAGCCGCGGTCGCTTTGTCGTTGGTGAATGCTTCGATTAGCTCTTTCGGCCTGGACACTTCCAGCACAATCAAGGCATCTTGTGGAATCCACTGGATTGCCGGGGGCAAAGTTTGCCCCGCTGCTGTGGTGAGCGACATAAATGCGGCCAATATCAAGGCCGGTACGAGAGCGAGATTCCGTGACATGCTATACCTCCAGGGCTTGTAATAATTATTTGTATTTCATCTTAGTATAAGGGATTATACCGGCTAAATGTTACCATTTTGTTACGGTTTCACCTTTTTTTATTTTTTTTGCCTTAAAAATCGCTCTGAAAGGCTGGTTTAGAGAAAATCACCCTATTTATGGTATTTAATCGAGTGTAGCAAAACCGCTTGTCTTAATTTCCGAGTATTCTTAAAAGAACATGAAATAAAAGCACTTTAATATACTAAAAAAAGATATGCGAAAGCTCAAAAAAATAAATTGAGTATTTCCAACGGGACTCTTGCTTCAAGGCGATGAGCTGTGGATGTATTATGGTGCGGCCGGCATTTGCACCTGTCTAACCACGGCAAAACTTGACGAAGTTTTAGCCTTACTGGTTGATTGACATCTCAGGCATGTCTCCATTCAGGGTTAAATAGGAACATTTGCCGATTTTGTGTATCCGGTTCTTTTTCTTCTGTTTCTCTCACCCGCTGGATGGTGGCCTTGTCGGCTGCTCCACTGTCCCTAGTTTCCCTCCACTCGGTCATTTCGCCAGAAGCAGAGCACCACCCGTCAAAAGCCGAAGAACAAGCAGAAATTAGTAAAGCGGTCCCAGGCGTCATTGGCCTCCATCACACGGATTGAGTCACGTCATGAGAGTTCTGGCTTTCTGCCGGACTCGGGTAGATGTTTCTTGGGTAGTGGAAGTGATCTTCCTTGGGAAGGATTTTGAGGGAATGAAGAGGAGGAGCCTCTGGACGTTTGTTCACGTGACCCTTTATATGACTCGATATGGCCCTCTATCTTACCAGTACTACCGCAGCCGTCATGGCAAGCATAAGACTTAGTCCCATCCTGGAGTTCACGTACACGACCACCACAAACAACCTCCTGACATTGCCCACATTTGACGAACGTGTCCTTGTGCCCGCAGTACGGGCAAAACCAATCTGTCCAATCGAAATCTGAGGCATCAAAGGATGTCTCCGTTCGACTGCTATTCTGAAGGGAATGGTCCTGAGAAACCCTCGAAGGTGCGCTTCTTTCCCTCGAAACGGATACAACTTGAAAGGTATGCGACGGACTTTGTTTGACAAAAAAGACGAAGAATAGTTTGCCTGTCTCTGCACATCTGAATTGTACCATACGTTGCTCTGCCATAGTCGCCTCTCCGTGTGAACTTTGTGGCAAACGTCCGGATGGTACTGGTTGCCCACTAGCTGCTTCGAGTTTTTTGACCCAATCTTGCTGACGCAGTTTGTCGACAAGTGTTTTATTTTTGTTCACATGGTCGATAGGTTTATTCTTGTCCATTTTAGCGCCCCTTATGTAAAATGCTTCAAATCCTTAAGGAAATCATAAGCCCAGTTAATTTCTTTCATGTGTGTGTCATCTTCCACTATGCCTTTGTCTTCATGGTAAACGTGTGAAAGGGCGTGATATACTTTTTTGATTTGCTCAGGTGACGATGTAGAAGGTACACCCAGAATGCGATATGCTCTTTCCTCATCAGTTTCGCCTTCATAATCATCTTCTGCCTCCGCTTCATACTCCGCCTCTTGATATTTCAGGGCTTTTTCTGATACCCGTTCCAAAGCACTAATTATTGAATTTACGACCTCATTGAATTCATTCCACTTCCTATTTGAAACGAGACTTTTCAGATTCGTTGATGTTAAACCTTCATAGTCATAATCCAATTCTTTTATTAGAGATATACTTCCCGTTTTGTTTACCTCAAGAACCGTTTCAGTGTACAGTTCCATTGCCGACTGATAAAGATCATTTTTCTTTTGTAATTCGGCTAAATCATTTGTAGCCTGTTCGATTTTCTTAGAAATGAATTCGTTAAGCCTTGTAACATCAGAAAGGATTTCCATCTTATGGGTATTTACAAAGTACTGTATCTCTGTTTGAACATCAATTGGGAAAGTTACTTCCATTTCAGCAGCCTCTGAGTTGATCGAATCTTCTAGTGAACGTAAGTCATCAATTCTCTCTACCCGCTTATCAACTTGACTCATTATAGCAACGGCTCGCTTCACCATCCAATCCTCAAAGATCTCTTTAGTTTTATCATAAGAAGATGCGATTACTATAATGAAAGCGATGCCTGAGAGAATGCTAACAACATACAGAATAGACACCTCTGACACTTTTATCTGCCAAGGTCCGCCCTGCCATAAATCTATCTGGAACCATCCTGCGTTTTTCAGGATACCGATTAATCCCACCATTGAAGCAAATGCAACCGCACAGGACATAAAAAACATCAAAGTACTGTTTGCAAAACCTCTAATAAGTGTTTCGTCAATAAACCAAGACAACTTGCTGCCATCGAAGTCAACCTCTATAACTTGTGACAAGTTTCCCCTAGCCTTTAAGTACTCCATTTTCAAGACAGAAATCGCGTATAAGGTTAGGAAGATGACACAGCTACTCGCAGCCCAGACGATTAGACTCAGCAGACCAACTCCTACCACTAGCTTAATTACTGGCCACAGCGCAACGATCAATATGACCACAAATAATATACCAATCAATATCTCCATAACTAAAAACATCCTGTTGTTGTTCTACTTACGCTTCGGATAGCTTTTACTTGCGTGACGGAAGATTGACATCATACAGTAATTCATTTTGGCACGTCTTCTAACTCACGCAGTGCAGTCCTAACGCATTTGGTTGTGGCATAGGCAGGGAGTGCTCCCTTATTCAAACTAATTTAAGTCTGTCGATCCTTTTTATGTTTTGAGTTGTTTCTAATCATCTTTTCAATCTCATTATCAGATAAACCAGGAGAAACAGTAACTAGAATAACCTTTAATTCTCGAGCAGACATTTTATCTTTAGCTGTAATATTCAGAATACCATTGGTATCTATATTAAAAATAACCTCAATCTGACGTGCTCCCCGAGAAGCTTGTGGAATACCATCAACCCTAAATCGGACTAGACTTTGATTATCTTGAACTCTTTCTCGCTCTCCTTGTAATACATGGATTTCTAGCGAAGGTTGATTATCAATTGTGGTAGCAAAAAGTCGAGATACACAAATTGGGATCTGTGTGCCCCGTCTAATTAAAGGTCTACAAGTGCCGCATGGGGTTTCAATACTCAAGGTCAGAGGGGTAAGGTCAGGAGCCTCAACCTTAATTAGTTCTCCCTTAATAGGCGTCTTCTCTCTTTGAATTCTTATTCCCCCCTGAGAAATGACTGACCGTTCATCTGACTTGATTATCTTGATTCCATTAGTTGAGACAATATCTTTTTTCACTCCTGATTTCCTTTCCGCCTATGGCGTAAAGTCAAACCTTTATTGCAAAGCAGCACAGCACGGCAACCGCCACAGACCCCCACAACGTGAGTTCCACGTTAAAGCCGTGTCTACTCATGCCTATTGTCTAAACTCGCCCTTTACCATTGCAAACACCGCATTTTACCTGCCCGCCACCGCCGCAATTGCGACATGTATGAGTGGGTTCAATCATGGGCACTATCCTCCCGCGCCCCTTACAGGTCGGACACTTAACATGCCCTTTGCCGACGCAAGCCTTACATGTTGCCATCTCAGTCTCCCTTTTGTCAACTCTCATTTTCGATGTCAGCGCATCTAATCTATGTCTTTTGTCATTTCTTGTTAAGTCTTTTCTTGCTGCCAGGTACCCTGTAACGCACTCCATTTATTAGAGGCGTTTACCCGCCAAATAGCAACACATTTTTCGAGGATATCCTGCAACTTCGTTACCATTCCACGGGTTCCTGCCTTTATCAGATGGAGCGAAACTCCAGTATTGCTATAAACCTCATGTTTTGGTTGAGATCATCTTTGAACGGCCATTTCGCAGAGGCCATCTGCGATAATGCGTTAATAGAGTTTAGGGAAGTGCTATCCGTCAACTTTTTTACAATATTCATTGACCTCCAAAGGAATAATGGATTTTCGATTTGACACACTCTATAATGGTACATATATGATCTGGGTGCCAATTGTGGCATCTGGGTTCCCACAGGATGGGCATTAGATTGACATGTGGATATGGCGAGGTACTTTTGAATGAGCGCGGTCGAGCAAGTTTTGGGTATCATATTTGTCATTTCTTGCGTTCTTGTTGGTGTATTCCTCACCATCAGAATCCTTCTTCCTCGCGAGGTATGGACTCATGTATTGGCCGAGATTATCACTCAGGGCCTCCGCGGACTATGGCGACTTGTCGTCATTCTGTGTAAGGGTTATATTGCTCGTCGCAAGGTAATATTCAAACTGTTAGAGAGAATAAAACGCCACAAGAAGTAACTATAGTAAACATCAAGGAATTGTAGGTGCCCTTCACACCTTCTTTCCAGATCCCCTCTGCTATCCTAATAACCAGCCTCTTTATTTGGTGCCTTTTATCGCTCTCTCAAAGTTGTTCTATCACACTATAATCATTTTCCCAGTATAGAACAAAAACAATCCGTCTTTCTACCTGATACAGCGTATCTCACGGGATTCACCCCATGAGATAAATCAAATAAAACGTACTATCTATATTAACAGCGTATCTCACGGGCTAAATATTACCTACGATTTTTCAAAAAAACCAAAAAAGGCGGAAAAAAGAGTAAAAAAGGCTTTGTCATTGACTATTTTCTATCGACTATTGATTATTGTTGCGGAATTTCCGGTAAAACGCCGGGAACGAGACTACATCGTTTCCGGAAGGACACCGGGAATGATAAGGCATCATTTCGACCAAAAGCGCTTGTAGTTGGAAACAAAAATGAAAAAAGTTAAAATATTTTTTACTCAATATCAATAAAGCACTTACGTTGAAAATACCGCCGACATTTTTGTAGATTTTCGACTCAAACGCGCAGGTCGGGCCAATAGTAGAGGCGCTACTTTTCGCCTCCGGCGAAAAACGGCCAAATTACAAAGGCCCAAAACTGAGAATGGAGAACATTGATGCCACCGCCAAAAGTCGATAAAAGCTCGCGTTGTCCTTGTTGGTGGGTTGATATCGCTGTTTTTTTCTGGCGATCTCCACTTTTGACGCAGGCGTCAACATTATCATTTATGATTTATTAATTACTATTTATTATTTTTCTTTTCTTCCGCGTAATCAGCGAAATCCGCGGTTAATGACAATTTCTTGGTTTGAATTCGTAGCTAATTTGAGAAAAAAAAGCCAAAATAATGAAAAAAACAGGTGAAAAAGAGTAGAAAACGACGAAAAATTGAGCTTAATTTGAAAAAACAAACCCAAAACCGGCATTCGGCCGGAAACTCTAAGCACTAAGCTCTAAATCCTAAACGATTTGAATGGGTATGTTTGAAAAAACAAACCCAATTGTTCAAAGGCAATAATGAATGCAAAGTCAAATATAACAAGAGGATACGAGAAATATATTGGATTGGACACTTGGTGAAAACAAAGCCAATTCAAAGCCAATTCGCCGGGCTTTGGCCGGAAACTCTAAGCACTAAGCTCTAAATACTAAACGAGTTGAAAGGGTCTATTTGAAAAAACAAGCTTGTCCTGAGCAGCGTCGAATGGAACCAAAGCCGGCCGTCGTCCGGAAATCCTAAGCACGAAACACGAAACCCGAAACGAGTTGAATGGATGCTATTTGAAAAAACAAAGCCAATTTTAAAATGGGCAAAATAACGTTAAGTCAATGTTAACAATGGTTTATGGAGATTTTGATGGGCCGGGGCAGCGAGAAAACAAAGCCAATTCAAAGCCAATCTACCTGCTTTTGGTCTGAAATCCGAAACAAGACGAACGGCGTTTCCCTATGGAATTTTTTGGTAGAAACTTCGCATATCGGCAAGAGGGGGCATCCGGACTCGTAGATGCCGCCCCTGCCGGGAAGAGAGCTAATATGGATTATCAGCGTTGGTCGAATGACTTGGCTAATGTGTTACTTTCGTAATTGCCTTTGACTCTTAGCTCAAATGCTTCATTCGACTCGATATGCCCGTTGTCCTGCAGAACTTTGCAGCCGATGGGGTACTTTAATTTAGCGAAAACCCAAGGCATGCCGGTGATTTTGTCTATATTAACAAAAGTCTCGTTATACCCGAAAGAACCTTTAAGAACAAAATGTGGAACAGGAAGGCTTGAGCCGTTGATTACGTGTATAAATCCGAAACCGGCGACGATAATCATGGCTGCCGTCAACAGCACGACTGCTGCGGCTATTTTAGGCCATGTCCTTCGTTGCTTTACTCGCTTATTTAATATCGGAGCCTCAGAATGCCGGTGAGTATCCGCCCTGCCGCCGATATTTTCGTTGCTGTTTTTGATGAGCACCGGGACCCTCTTGTCGACTGCCGGCCGGCCGGCTTTGCCATTGTATCCCGAAGGTACCGGGATAAACCAGGCACTACACTTTGTGCATTGTATAGACGTGGATATGAGTAAATACTGAAGATATTGAACCGATTTGCATTTTGGACAGCGGCATTTAAATGTATTCAATTGAAATTTTCTTTTGTTCATTGCACAACCATGCCGGTTTCAGGGCAGGCCTCCTCAATAGAATGATCCTTGTACTATCTTTACTGCATTACCAACTATATAATTATCGGACGATTTTACGTAAAACTTTACTTTTTTTCCAGACTTCTCAAATATTTTTACGGTTCACTCACCGCAGGAAGGACCAAATGGAAACGGTTAAACGCCAGAATCCGGCTTGTAAATGTCACTGGATTATCGTATAATCTGATGATGGACAAACAAATATAAGGTTATCAATGCAGGCAAGAGTGAAAAAGAATGAATAACAGTAGGCACAATAATAGCGAAATCACAAGGCGCCGGTTTATGGCTCGATTGGGAGCGGGAGCCGTAGCGGCGTTTGGCATTACCGGGACCCTGCAAGGCTTGACGGCCCAGGCCAAATCAGCCAAAAAGCCGAACATCCTTTTCCTGATGTCGGACCAGCATCGATGGGACTTCATGGGCTGCACGGGCCATCCCCTGGTGCGCACACCGAACATGGATCGGCTGGCAGCCGACGGCGCGTTATTCGACGCCGCTTACTGCCACTGGCCCGTCTGCGTGCCTTCGCGGATGTCCATCATTACGGGCCGATACGTGCACAGCCACGGCACCATCGGCAACGCCTACGCCCTGCCGCAGGACCAGCAGACCATCGGCGGCTACCTCAAAACATTAGGCTACCGGACAGCCGCCATCGGCAAAATGCACTTTGTGGACGAAGATCAGCAGCATGGATTCGACTACCGCATCGAAAAAGCAGATTACAGCAATGAAAAGAACACCGAGGCCCGAAACTCGAGAATCCGCGCTCGAAGCGGCGAGCCCTGGGGAATTTCCACCCAGACCGAAGCCGAAACATACGAACACTACATCGCCGAGAAGGCCATAGAATGGCTCGAAAAGAACGGCGACAATCCCTTCTGCATCTGGTGCTCTTTCTCGGCGCCTCACCCGCCCTTCGTGGCGCCGGAGAGCCTCTACAAACTTTATGAAGGCAAGGTTAAGATACCGCCCAAACCGCCGGCGCCGAACCCGTTCCTGAAGAAATCCACGCAGGAATGGGCGGACCTCACCGACGAGCAGGCCCCCGTTGTGATGACGGCATACCTGGCCAGTATTACGCAGATGGACAGGAACATCGGCCGGGTGCTCGAAACCCTTGAAAAACTGGGGCTCGCGGACAATACCGTCGTTTCGTATACGTCCGACCACGGCGACATGCAATGGCAGCACGGGCGATTCGGCAAAATGACCATGTACGACGGCGCCGCCCGCATCCCAATGATTATGCGCTACAAGCGGCGTATTGACAGTGGTATTGTGCGGCATGAGATAGTCGAGCACGTCGATATGTATCCCACTTTTTGCGACCTGCTCGGCGTGCCCACCCCAGGCACCGTTCAGGGCCGGAGTTTGATGCCGCTGCTGGAAGGAAAGGCCAACGACTGGCCCAACACCGCCTTTATCGAGATGGGCAACTCAGTGATAGTACGAACCTCCCGGCACAAGTGCAGGTTCGAAGGTGACAAAGCACTCGAACTTTACGATATGGAAAAAGACCCGCAGGAATGGGACAACCTTATCGGCAAACCGGGCGGCGAGAAGATTGTCACCGAGATGCGGCAGCTTCTGGCCGACTGGTGGAAACGCACGCAGCCGGATATGAGGGACCAGGTCAAGTCCTATAAAACCGGCAAGGCAAACAAAAAACGTACTAACAAAAAAACACGGCAGGAGAAAAGCGGCCGGCGTGCAACTAACTAACCGGTCGATACGGATCAATCTTTTCTTGCTGACCGAATCGAGCCGGCTTCATTTTTGGGACGTTTGCGAGGTCCAGCCGCCTGATGCTCTCTGGGGTGATAAAAGACAGTGACCTTGTCGTTTGGTATTTCATAGCCCTTGTTTTTAAGTACCGCACGTATTCGGGGCACGACTTCCTGCTCGATGACCCATTGCTGCTGCGGCCAAATTGCCAGAGACAATCGCACAAAATGCTCGTCGGTCGGAAGGGACACTATTTCAGATGTCTCCGGAGCTGAAAGAATGATTTCCTCGAACTGGCTACCGATCTGGCCGACTATTTGTGTCAGGCTGGATTGCACCTGTTTTGCAGCTTCTCGACTTGCCGCCGCCACATCAATGTTGACGTGCTGCGCGCCCTTGATGTAGTTTCCAACCGTGGCAATATTGCGGTTTGGAATGACTACCCTCTGCCCAAGATAATTCCGCAGTTTGGTCATTCTGAGCCCCAGTTCCTGCACGACTCCAACGTGCGGCGGGATTTCCACCATATCGCCGACGTTGAACTGTTCTTCAAAAACAATGAAAAAGCCTGTAACCATATCTTGAACCAGACCCTGGGACCCAAAGCCTATAGCCAGACCAACCACAGACAGAGAGGCCAGATAAGCGGTGTAGTTGATCCCCAGTTCGCTCAGAATAAAACCGGCAGAAGCGAGATAAACGACATATTTCGAGACGTTAATTAACAGGGAATACATCGTCATTGTACGATTCTTGTGACGACTATAAAGGAACTTCAGCGGCCCCCAATCACAATAAATCATAAAATGGACAATTGCCCGGAAAATTAGAAGCAATATTCGGCAGCCTACAGCAATCACAGATATCACTACTATCCGCTTGAGTTTGGACATTAAGGATTTTGGGGACAGGTAAGATAGCCAGTCCTGGTAGTCGCCAAAGCTGTGCATAGTGACGAATTTCAAAGATTGTGTGAGATCGCCTCCTGATAGTGTAAGATCGGTGGCGGTCAGCTCAAACTGATAGCTGACTTCCGTTGTATCTGTTTTGAGCCTGACCGTGTTTGCTTCCAGCACGTATTGACCATTCTGTTGGCCGAGACTGAAATCACCCTCAGGCGTGAGTTTCAAGACAATCTTACTGCGTCCTACAATGCAAATCCACTCCCCGACAAGCGCAGAACGGACAGCGTCTTGCTGCTCTGTACTAATGATGCCCTGGCTTTGCTGAGCCGGTGCAGAGTAAGCACAGAAGCAGCAGCAGACCAGAATTGCAGCAATGACCAAAATAGCGGCGAACCGATTCGAATGGGAAAAACCTGTCAACCGGGGAATACTCCTGTCATAGTGAAAATCCATTATTCTCTGTCCTCAAACTACTTAGTCACTGGTTGTACTGTAAAACGAGACACTACGTCAACGGCGATTTCATCGGCTCACCTGCCCACAGGCAATGTTTGAACCGGAGCGGTTGATTTTATCTCACCCGCCTGTAAAGCAAAAAGCTGCATCAGCAGTGAAAACGTTGATTTCGACGCCAGGTCACTGTCGTCAATGTAGAACCAGTTGCCGCGATAGCGTACAGCAGCGTAAGGGTATTTCGGCGGCTGCTCGGACGAATGAATATCCATTAATCCACCGATGACTTGCCTCCAGTCAAATCGCTTGCCCTGCATATCTTTGGTCACAGTCACGCGTCCTATACGTTCGTCGCCGGGGGGAGCTTCGACACCCTGCGAAACATAAAACAGACTCCCCATCAATGAGCGTGGTACAATGGCGATACGGTCTTTGCCGCCGGCTCCCGCCTCGGTTTTTAGAGGGTAATCCGTTCGCCCATGCTCCAGGCCAAGCAGTTCACAGAGTTGTTTGACCTCACTTGATTCCAGGGCTTGATCATCTATACGGATTTTGACAATTGGATTATTTGGATCCTTTGAGGGAGTATGCCCCATATCCACAACGCCTTGAATTTGCAACTGCCGCAAGAGTCGTGCGACTTCGCGGAAATGTTCGTAATTCGGCGCAAAATCAGGCGTAGGACCGGATGCTGTCGGAGCATTCGGAACGTTATTGATGCTTTGCAGACAGATCCGGAAGATTCTCTCGACAGACCAGCCCGAGTTGTACAGCAAAATGATCGTGTTCAGGTCAACAGGAGACATTAACTCTGTCACAAAGTCCTCTCCCTGCAGCGGTGTATACGAAACCGTTGGCTGCTCTGAGAAACTGAGTTCGGTTCCAAGGTTGTAGATTTCACTTTCGGACGACGGCAGTATGGCGGACCCCGATGCAGAGGCAGTGAAGTCAAAAGTAGTCGATATGCTGCTCACTTCCAGAAAGTATGGGGGATCACGGTATCGGAGGCGCACGATGTTCAACAACAACTGTTCGTTGTTTGTTTGCTGAACGGCGATGTTATAACTGGCACGTCCTGTTTTGACGGACATTGGGCCTGTTGCATGGCAACCTGTGAAAAGGACGATAGCCGTCACTATCATGTAAGATATCGTGGCTCGCATTATGTACCTCCACAAATCATCTTTCTTAAACCCGCGAAAACTTTATTATGCCACATCGTGGCAAACAACTGAACAACTACCACGCAAAGTTCCTAATGACTCCCGGGATTAGTACCCTATTGTTATTTTGGGGACACTGATCCATAGCCGTCCGTCAGGGTGTTGAGAAAAGCAACAATATCATCCACCTCTTGATCTGTAAGTCCGAGGTGTCCTAATTCTTTCTTGTTTACTGCATCAGGGACCTCGGGTGATGGCCATGTTTTTGTATCTCTGGTATTGTAGAAGTCAACAACCTCTTTAAGAGTTTTGAAGACTCCATTATGCATATACGGAGCGGTCCGAGCAATATTTCGCAGTGTGGGGACCTTGAACTTACCGTTCTGGTTTGGGTCTTTAACAATGGGACCAAGCCCAAAGTCGACATATTTGTCTCCATCCGGATTAAACTCCTTTGGCAGCTTATAGAAGGGATTGTCGGGATTTCGGGGTACGCCCAGATTATCATATGTGAAGTCCGTAAACAAAGGAGGTGTTCTTTCTGCATCGGGCTTGCTTGGATGGCAAGCGGCACAGTTGCCCTTCTTCTCGTCTTCGAACAAGGCAAGCCCCCTCATTTCTTTGCCGCTAAGGGCAATTTTGCCCTCCAGGTAAAGGTCATACTTTGAGCTTAACGGATTAAGGTCTGCACTTCCTTCGTAAGTGGCGATTGCATCACCAGTGAAGTCATAAGCGTTCTCGACGTCATCAAGGCTGCCTGGACCATAAACAGATTCGAACAGGTCTTTATAGCCTGCCTTTCTGATCTTCTCAATAACCGATTTTTTGTCGGGATTGTTCATCTCCAGAGGATTGAGGAGTGGCCCCTGTGCTTGCCGCATGAGATTGGGTGCTCGACCGTCCCAGAACTGGCCGCCAGCGTACTGTTGCTCTTTGGCATCGTAATGGAAGTATGGGCTAAAAGCAGCATAGGCTGCAGTGGGCGCATTGCGGTTACCGAAGCGTCCCTTCACTGCCCCCCCTGATTCGGCTTGGTCTTTTGTGTCTTCAAATCCGCGGCGAGGGTCATGGCAAGTGGCGCACGATTCGCCCGGTGGATTTGATAGACTCTCATCAAAGAATAGCTTTTTACCGAGAAGTTGCCGCGGTGTGAGGTGCTTTTCGAGGGTTGTCTTGACCTTATGCTTGAACAGCTTTGGCCGCCCTTTACAACCTGCTACCAGCACTAAGACCGCAAGTAACAGCAGCAGCAAGGTTTTGTCATTTTTGTTCATTTTGGTTTCTCCTAATTTTAAGCAGTGGATTTATTAGTTCAATTGCGTTTCCTTAAAACCAACCACAAGTTCACAAATCTGCCCATAGCACCAAATCCTATCTTAAAAAAATGTACAAAATCCCCCTACCATTCTCCCAGATACTTTTGTAGAGTATTTTGCCATTCGGGCCGGCCGATTTTTTCGACCAAAATACGGTTAATTCGCTCGCGAAACTCGCTGCCCTCAGGTAATCCAAACGCATAGTATTGCCGTTCGAAGGTTTGCGGCAGTACAAGAAGCGTTCTGTCAGGTTCATTGTTTATGAGATATCGCAGGATAGGAGCGTCATAGACCATGGCATCCCGCTCACCGGCGGCGACGGCTTTCAGGCCGTCAATCGCCGAATCATACCCCTCGAATGAGATCCGCTGACTTGTCAGATACGTTTCACTTGTTGAGCCTCGAACCGCGGCAACGCGGACTTTCGCCAGATCCCTGGGGCCCCGGACCTTCAATTCCAGTTGAGTCACCGTCAAAGATGAGGTAATAGCTGCCGTAAAACTTGAGATGATGACAACGCTCGTAAATATCCATACGATAGCGACAAGCCTGCCGCCTAATGTCCTGGGCGTTTTGTCGCCATAACCCACGGTCGTCATCGTCACAGCAGACCACCAGAAACTTGCCCCGAGACCATGGGACATATCCGCTCCAAACTCGCCGGCATTACGTTTTCGCTCAAAGAACCAAACCAGCATTCCCGCGACAAGCAGGACCAGGATCAGGGCCAGCAACACCTTTAAAAAAGCAAAGGACATAAACCGTTCAATGACCTTGAACCACCCCGCTTTGTTTTTGCTCGAAACAGCAATGCCCAGCCCGGAAGTATGAAACGGATGTGTGAAATCCATGGTCTGCTCACGTTGGGCCGTGATGGTCAGGGCGGCGACAGCCACGTCGATAGATCCGGTCCTGAGGCCATCAAGCAGACCTTCCAGGCTGAGTTCGCGCAGCTCATATTCGAGACCTAACTCGCCTGCAACCTGTTTCCAAAGTTCAATACTGATGCCGTTCCAACTCCCATCCGGATTTTTTACCGCAAAAGGCGGCACGTGCTTGGTTCCTACTGTTAGTTTTGCCTTTGCAGCAGAAGTGGACGGCGACTGGCCTATCGCAAGAGTTAACGTCAGATTCAGGATGATGGCCATTGTAATTAATCTGCATCGACATTCTGAAAACATTCTTGTCGTACCTCGCGCAAAATATTTACTCTTCAAGTTTGTGTAATTATATACTTCCAAATCGATATTTGTCAAAAATGCTATTATTTTTACCGAGTGAAAAATACTCTTCATATTCGCCAGACTGCTCACCTCACTCATCGGATATTATTATACTCCATTTCCTAAATAAGACATCATCCAAGACCGGCACTCAGGGCTATATCGGACAGCCGGAAAAAACTTGCTCCAGTCCCTGTACTTAAATACAGTTTTACTATAAAATTCTCATGGTACTTGTATTCCGAAGAAAGGGATTTCAAAAATGGCGTTCAGACCAGAGGATGCATATGCGGTTCGTATACATTTCATAAAAGCATATCCGGAATTTATTTAAGGAGCTATCAATGAAACAGAAATTACAAAAGCTAAAGTCGATTAAGAAGAGGCGTTCCAGGAAAGCCGGCGCGCCGCCCGGAACCCTTGAGTATATCGGTGAGAAAAAGGTCGAAAACATTCGGATTACCTACCTCGACTATGACGAAAAGGATATGGTCGAGAAACAGGTCTCAAAGATCGAAGAATCCTTTCCGTTCAAGAGTACGCCGACAGTCACCTGGATCAATATCGACGGCCTTCACGATGTCGAGACGATCGATAAGCTCGGCAAGGAATTTGATCTTCACCCGCTGATGCTCGAGGACATTCTGCACACGGAACAACGCCCGAAGATCGAGGATTTCGAGAAATATATCTTTGTCGTACTCAGAATGCTCAGCTACAACAACGAAACGCAGGCCGTTGAAAGCGAACAACTGAGCATCGTTCTTGGCCCGAACTACGTGATTTCTTTCCAGGAGCGAGTTGGGGACATCTTCGACCCGATTCGAGAACGCATCCGAAACTCCAAAGGCCGCATCCGGAAAATGGGACCGGATTACCTTTGTTATTCTCTGGTCGACGCCATCGTAGACAACTACTTTACCATACTGGAAAAGGTCGGCGAAAAAATCGAATCGATGGAGGAAGAGCTTGTTACCGAACCGACGGAGAACATATTACAGCAGATCCACTCTATGAAAAGAGAGATGATATCGTTACGCAGGTCCGTTTGGCCTTTGCGGGAATTAATCAGCGGCTTGCAGCGAAACGAATCGGCGCTCATTCAGGAATCGACCGGGATCTACCTGCGAGATGTCTACGACCACACGATACAGGTGATAGATACGGTCGAGAGCTTTCGCGATATGGTTTCGGGAATGCTCGACATTTACCTATCGAGCATCAGCAACAAGATGAACGCCGTGATGAAGGTCTTAACGATTATTGCCACAATATTCATTCCATTGACGTATATCGCCGGAATCTACGGAATGAACTTCGAGAACATGCCGGAACTCAAGTTGTGGTGGGCTTACCCGCTGGTCTGGCTTGTGATGATCGCAGTGGCTGCGGTAATGCTGGTGTTCTTCAGAAAAAAGAAGTGGCTCTGAAAACAGACTTTAGTCAACCTCAATCACCTTTCGCGTGATGACGGATTCACAACAGGTTTTCGAATTCGCTGACAGGCACGGGCCTGCCGGATTCTGCTGAGCGGTCGGCGGCAAAACATACAGCCTGCGTCATTGCCGCGTCATCGAGGTCGGGAAACGGTTTTCGGTCGTTGATAATGCAATCGAGGAAATGAGACACTTCGCCCTGAAAAGGATGATGCGAGACATCGCCGCTGTCCGGCAGGATACATGGAATCTTCATAAAATCATTTTGGCCGGGGAAAAGCTTCGGGGCAAAAATTTCATTATTGCGGAGTGTGCCCTCGGTGCCGTAGATCCCGATATTGAACCTATAGGGCATCTTCACGTCGAAGGTCGTGGTGCTGCGTCCGATCTTTCCATCCGTGAACTTCATGTTGATGGAAATTGTGCCGGGATATTCTGCAGGATTGTCCGTCCTGGTCTGATAGGCGGAAACCTCCTCGACAGGACTGCGTGCGAACCACCGCAAGGCGTCAATGGCGTGACATCCCGCCGTCATAAGAGCCGTACCGCTCTGTTCAAGGCTGCCGTACCATTTCAGGGCCCATATTCGGTGCAGATAATCGACCTCCACCATAAAGATGTCGCCGAAGACTCCCTGCTCGATCAGGTGATCGATGGTTATCAATAAGGGATTCCAGTGCAGCACAAAACTGACTATCGTTTTGACCTTGTTCTTTCTGACTGCTTGTCGCTGTTTATACACATCCTCCGGAGTCAATGCGACGGGTTTTTCAATGATGATGTGCTTACGGGCCTCCGCGGCGGCAACCACGTATTGCGTGTGTGCATTATGCGGCGTGCATACCGCGACGATGTCCACGTCATCTCGCTCAAGCATTTTTGCAGCGTCGGTCTCAACCGCGCATTGCAGATTGTAACGGTCTCGGTATCGTTCAGCGTTTGCGGGATTTCGGCTCACCAGTGCCCGCACTTCGGAGCGTTCGTCTTTTTGAAAGGCCTTTACGTACTCCTCGGCCACCCAACCACAACCAATAATTGCTGCGCCAAGCTTTTTCATATTCGGTCTCCTTCATCATAAACTTTAAGCTTAAAACTTTAATCTTAAAACTTCGTGGCATATCGTTCCATTGCATCCGCAATCGCCTTGACGTTTTCAAGAGGAACGCCCGGATAAAGTCCATAAATCATCATCAGGCCTCCCTCGGGACTTCCAAGCTTCTGAACTTCCCGACAAATCAGGTTGTCGATTTGCTCCGGAGTTCCAAAGCGGGTGATTTGCTGTCGGTCAATGTCAAGATCGATGCAGAGCCGGCCTTTGAGGTTCGCGGCTATCCAGTCGATACCGTTTACGAGATCCTGCAGATTCAGAGCGTCGACACCGCTGATAGCAAGGTCGTCGGCCAACTTGCGAATATCGCCGTCGGAGTGCATGTGCACGAGACAGCCGGCTTCGCGGGCAGGTTCCATCAAGTGCTCGTAAACCGGTTTAATATATGTTCTGAAGTGTTCGGGCGAGAGCATCGGGCCGAGCTGCATGCCCAGGTCCTCAGGATACCGCATCATTGCTACGCCGCGGTCAACATAACGCTGCACAATTGCCGCGCTGAAGGATTCGACAATCTCGATCAATTGCCGCAGTCTCTTTTCTCCATCCGCCATATCGAGCAAAAGGTTTTCGTATCCTCGCAGATAGCTCAGCCTCAGAAAGACATGACCATGCTCAAGGCTGCCGACGCCGTGTTTTCCTTCTCCTTTGGCCTTGAGGATTTTGTCTTTGATTATGGACCAGTCGATTGCCGCCATGCCGTTTGTCCGAGCGGGGTCCGGCGGTGTAAAACTCTGCAGAGCGTCCCAATCGGTCAGCGGGTGCCTTGTCACGGAACCCGTGATGCCGTCATCGGTCGTTTCCCAGACGCAGCCCCAGGCGTCCGTATAAGGCTTGCCCGCTCGCTCCCAGGGAGCCGGCTCAGGCAATGTTATCTCTTGCAAAGTGAAGTCCGGAAACAGAAGGGGGTGTTCTGCCATGAGCTCAAACAAGAAATCCTGTGGATAGTGATGCCAGCAGGCCGGGTTTATCCAGAAGGTCATTGGGATATGCTCGGGCCTTTCGAAACGGATGGCTCGCAGCGTGTTTTCAGTAATGATGTCGGTAAAGTCCATAGTTTCAGCCAATATCAATGACCTTACTCAGCCGGGCAGATTCATAGCAAGCGGTTAGTATCTTCTGGCTTCGCAGGCCCAGTTCGCTGCTTATGGCCGGCTGACGATCTTCAAGAACCGCCCGGCTGAACTCTTCTATCTCAGCCTGATAAGTATTTACCGGCTCAGGATCGATTGTCATTGCTTGAGCCGCTGTTCTTGTCTGCTGTGCATCGTAATCCTTGCCGTCCTGTTCCAGAAACGCAACCATCCGGCCGGCAGGCCCCTGGCCGATAGTCCCCTCGGCTAATATCGAGCCTTTCGAGCCGTAGAGTTCCAGCACGTTTTTGCTGCTGTTGTCGGGAATGCAGAAAAAGGTATCGACAGTGCCAATCGCACCATTCTCAAAGAACAGCATCGCTGTTGCACTGTCTTCGGACTTATAGTTATGGATGCTATTGTTTATAAAACAACTGACCCTGGCAATCCTTCCGAAGAACATCTCCAGCAAATCGATGCAGTGCCCTCCCATGTCGATCAGCGACCCGCCCCCGCCGGTTGCAGGGTCCTGGCGCCAGGCTCCTTCGATAGGCGGATACCAGCACGAAAGCTGGGCCCGCGCATAAACCGGCCGGCCGAGCCTGCCTTCTTTTATCAGCCGCAGCGCCTTCTGGTGCTGGGCGACAAAACGCATCATAAACGCGCAGCCAAGTTTAATTCCCCTTTGCCGGCACAGCTCGATCATGCCTTCGGCCTCGGCAACCGTCATTCCAAGGGGTTTCTCGCAAAGAACGTGCTTTCCGGCTTCGGCGCAGGCTCGAACCTGCTCGGCGTGAACATGGGCGGGCGTAGCGACATAAACGGCATCAACGTTAGTTTCAAGCAGTTCGTTAACACTTGCCGCCTGTTCGGCGCCATATTCTTTGGCTACCTTGGCATTCACCTGCCGATTAATATCGAAAACCACTAACAACTCGGCATTCCGTGCCATGGTAATACCCTCGGGAATCGTTCTTCTTCCGGCAATTCCACCCGAGCCGATTACACCCCATTTGAGCTTTTTGGACATAGGATAAATCCTTTTTCTTTTCTATTTCGAATAAGCCTTTATTACCTTAGCCAGAGCGCGGCCTATCTGGCGGCAATCCTCCTCGGTATAGGTTGGAAATGCGAAACAGGTAAATGTATGGCTCTGGTGCCAGACGGCGTTGGGCACTTCCACTTTACTGTAGTCAACACTTTCCGGATCGGTGTACTCTTTGGACGTGAAAGGAAAGCCGCTCTTGCCGAAGGAATTGTGCTGCTGAAAGGCCTTTTCAGTGTGGCACTGGGGCCAGAATACTTTCCAGCTCGGGGCGCCTTCAGCAGCGCAGGCGGCGACAAATTGGTCGATGTCGCAACTCATATTTTCAATATCAAGAGAAAACGCCATGACGTACCAGCCGTTCCGGCGATCTTCTGTATCGATCGGTGCATGGACGACCCGCGGCAAATCTTTTATCGAATCGATTATGATAAGCGCGTTGCGTCTGCGCGTGGGCAGATTCCAGGTATCAATCCGTTCGAGCTCCGCCAGCCCGATAGCCGACTGCATCTCGGTCATGCGATAGTTCCAGCCTACCATGTTATGGATATAAGGCAGCCGCTGCTCCAGTTCCAGCAGGCTCAACCGCTGCTTGACGTCATAACCGTGGTCACGAAAGCTTCGTGCCCGCCATGCCAGATCTTCGTCGTCGGTGGTCACCATACCGCCCTCGCCGCCTGTGGTAAACGTCTTGTTCTGACAGAAGCTGCACGCGGCGACATCGCCGAGGGTGCCGGTTTTTTTGCCTTTATAGACACCGCCAAAGGCCTCGGCATTGTCCTCGACGACAAAGAGATTATATTTCCTCGCGAAGTCAAGGATACCGTCCATATCGCAGACGTTGCCGTAAAGATGCACGGCCATTATCGCCCTGGTCCGCTCGTTTACGAGCTTCTCGGCCGATTCGATACTTATACAATGGTCGTCAATATTGACATCGGCAAACCGCGGCACGGCTCCGGCCTGAACTACCGAGAAACTGCTGGCGATAAAAGTATAGCTCGGCACAATTACTTCATCACCCGGGCCAATACCAAGAGCGCTCAGCGCGATATGGAGAGCCGCAGTTCCGCTCGATGCGCTGATGGCGTATTTACTGCCCTGCCAGACGGCAAATTTTCGCTCGAACTCCATGCCCTTCGGGCCGGTCCAGTAATTGACCTTGCCCGACCGGAGAACCTCCTGCACGGCACTGATTGCCTTTTCATCAAACTGAGGCCACCCGGCCAATTTATTTGTCACCGATTTGGGACCTCCGTCGACGGCCAATCCCTCGGCTTCGCTCGGGACATGCTTTCCTGCCATTTTAGCACCCTTTCAAAATAATTTCCCTTGCGGGCGGTTCGCGAACCGCCCCTACTTGTTCGCGGGCGTGATTCGCACCGTCTTGATCTGCCAGGGCTTAAAGTTCAGCGTACCGGATGAAGCAGACAATTCCCGGCCGGCCAGATCGACTTGAGTCATTTGTGCCTGAGACATCTTATAGTCCAGTGACACTTGACAACTGCGTCCCTGATGTTCGTACATGCGAACATAAATATCATCGTCAAGATTAAAGAAAGCCGAGGCGATAACATCAGAAGACGACAATACAAGCGGCTGAATCGTATGCCCGGATTTACCATTACCCGCCGGCGCGAACAGGCCCGCCAGGGGATAATTGTACTCAAGAGCACGCTCATGCAGCCCGGCCTTGTCCCATTGCTCAGTGAACGGATAGAGTGCAATCTCGTAAGTGAAATCCCCGCTGAGCATCCGGGTCCCCCATACGTAATACATTGCATAAGCCAGGGGTACTGAAAATCCGCCGTCCTGCTCCCGCACCGCTCCCATTGTCCCCCGATTGAAAACGCCGAGTCCCTTTTCTCCATCCGTTATGGCCGTCCAGTAAAGCCCATTGACATATCGATCCGGCGTTTCACTAACGGCAAAGGGAAGATCCCTTACTCCGACGGCACCCTTGCCCAGGGCGGGAAACATTTTGAATCGCAGCTTGTACTCATGGACAAATCCCGAGGATGGATCTCTTACGTTATCACTGAGCCGGCCGATTCTCTGGCCTGCAAAGCTGAAACGTACCCGGCAGTCTATTCGGGGGCTATCGGCATGAAATTTCATTTCAAGTGTATAGGGGATAGTCCCGATCAGGCCGCTCTCACGGGCCAAAGCCCACGGCGCTCCGCCCCGCGCATTCTCCAGTGACCAGAGCCCGCCGGACTCGATATCCTTACCGTCAATCCTGCCGGCAAAGAATGCACTTCTCTTTTTCGATTCCAGCAATTCTTTTCCGGTTCGCTTGTCCTTCATCGAAGATATGCCGCCCTTTGGATTAAAGCGAACTTCAATAAATGGTGTGGTTATGGTCAGGTTCTGAGAATCAACGGCCAGTTTCTTATCCTCATCGGAAGGTTTGCTTTCTATCGGAATCAGCCTGTATGAACAAACGCTAAGGCCCGGCAGATCGGCATATAATGCCAGCTTGATGTCTCTTAACCTGCCGTCGGAGTTTAGATCGGCGGCGAGAATCGCCGAGGGGATGATTTTGTCGCCGTGCATGACCTGAAGATTTTTTGCGTAGCCGCGAGGTAGCGAGACGGAGATTTCGAACCATTCTTTTCGGCGCCAGGAAACCGGATTAAGGACCACAACCTGCGGGTTGTCTCCGGCGGACATTTGGGAAGCTACATGCTGCAATGAGCTTTTGAGCACGTTCTCCGAGATGTTAATAGATTCGGGCAGGAACCGTCGGGCATCGTCGAGTATGCCGCATATTTGTATGTCATGGTGCTGGGCTACAAGCAGATTCTTCCAGGCGTTCTCAAGCTCGGCCTGATGGTTCGAACCGCCCGTCAGCAGAGCTATCGCCGCGGCCCGTTCGGCCGTCAGGACGGCCACCTCCGCACGACGGGAAAGATTCCATATTTCATTGCCGCAATAACCCCAGGGCATTCGCACGACGAAATCATTGGGCTTTGTCTCAAGATCATCCTTCGGGGCGGGAAAAGTGGGAAATATCTCTTCGAGCAAAATCCATTTATATCCGGGCTTGCCTTCGTATTCTTTTACCAGTTCTTCCCGCCGCAACCCCGCGTCATCGGCGCGGGTTGCCAGCAGGGGTTGAATGCGAGCAAACTCTTTGCGAAAGTCGGCGGGTGACTTCGGGGCGTTCGAGCCCGGATACCGGGTCAGTATCCAGTTGTCCACCGTCGTTATGCCAAACTGCGATCCCTGTCCCTTGTAAGTTGGTATAGTGGAGATGCGAGAGCCGTCGAGGCCCACCCACCAGCCGATTGCCGCATCGAAGGTCGGATTATAGCCGTACATCATATAGTGCGTGCGCATTATCGCGCCTTCGAAATTGAAGAGTCTGAGTATCTGCGGAATCTGGCTGTGCATTCCGTGCTCGCTCATCAGGTACACGTTCGGCGCACAGTCGAAATGCCTGCGGTCCGCCGCCAGGGCATAACCGATCTGGCGAATGTTGGATTCTTCATTGACGAATACCGAAAGCGGCTGGCCGTACGTACATGTCCCTATCCCGAATCGCCCGGCGTACTTTTTAAGATATGTACGTATCTCCTGAAGAATCTCAGGGTTGGCCCGGGCCATCTGGTCATAGGTATAAGCTTCGTTGTCCAGGCCGATCTTGAAGGATGGATAACGATCCAGCCAATCGGCAGCGCTTCGCAGGTACTGCACGAAATGGTCGCTGCCCCAAAGGACAAGTCCGCCATGGTCATAAGTCATAAGATACAGGGGCGAAGAATCCGAAGATTCATCGAGACGTTTATCGCCTTGCCTGGCATATGTCTCCACAGTAAACAGGCACGATAGAATG
>Ga0307379_10001892_pt1 | contig 31852 bp, 27 predicted proteins | sample UN2MG_FD_202237 | JGI IMG/M metagenome (GOLD analysis project Ga0307379, IMG submission 202237) | Soil microbial communities from Risofladan, Vaasa, Finland - UN-2 | ecosystem: Environmental > Terrestrial > Soil > Coastal area > Acid sulfate soil | place: Finland: Risofladan, Vaasa | collected...
TCCCCCCCTTGCCAGTACTTCTGGTTGTGGCGGCAGCGCCGCCCGGGGAGCGCGAAGTTCGAGATCTCGTAGCGCTCATACCCCGCCGCGCGCAGGGCGGCGCACGCCGCTGCATACATCTCCAGCTCCATCTCCTCCCCTGCCGCGGTCATCTCGCCGGCGACCAGTCGCCGGTGGAACTCTGTCCCCGGCTCGATGGTGAGGCAGTAGGCCGAGACGTGCTGCGGGCGCAACGCGACTGCTTGCTCCAGGGTGGCGATCCACTGCCGCGCCGTCTGCCCGGGCGCGCCGAAGATGAGGTCGAGCGCGATGTTGTCCCACCCCGCCGCGCGAGCATCAGCGATGGCGTCCCTCGCACGCGCGGCATCGTGTCTGCGCCCCAGCGCGGTCAGCACCCCGTCATCGAAGGATTGCGCGCCGACACTCAGCCGGTTGAATCCCGCCGCTCGCAGTGCGGCCAGGGCCTCGCAGGTGATCGTCTCGGGATTGCCTTCGATCGTGACCTCGGCGTCATCGGCCAGATCAACCAGTTGCCGAATGTGATTGAGCAGACGCGCCGCCGCGTCGGGTGGAACCAGCGTCGGCGTCCCGCCGCCGAAATAGATGGTGTCGCAAACGGAGCATGGGCGCCCTCGCCCGTCATCCCCCCGGCCGAGGCGCCCAGGCTCCACGAGCCGCAGTTCGATCTCTCGCTCCAGCGCCGCGAGGTAGCGCGCGATGTCGCCCGCGCGGGCGGGGCGGGAGTTGAAATCGCAGTACGGGCACTTGCCCGCGCAGAAAGGGATATGAACATAGATGCCAAGCGGCTCCATCGTCCTTACTCGCGATCATCGCCGACACGCAGCACGGTGAGAAAGGCCTCCTGCGGGATCTCCACGCTGCCCACCTGCTTCATGCGCCGCTTGCCGGCCTTCTGCTTCTCCAGCAGCTTGCGCTTGCGGGTGACATCGCCGCCGTAGCACTTGGCGAGGACGTTCTTGCGCAGGGCGCGGATGCTCTCGGAGGCGATCACCCGCGACCCGATGGCGGCCTGCAGCCGCACCTCGAACAGTTGCCGCGGCACCACCTGCCGCAGCTTTTCCACCACCCGCCGACCGCGCGCCTGCGCGCGTTCGCGCGGCGCCACGAAGGACAGCGCGTCCACCGGCTCGCCGTTGACCAGCACCTGCACGCGCGCCAACTCGCCGCGGCGGTATCCGGCCAGCTCGTAGTCGAAAGAGGCGTAGCCGCGGGTGCGCGACTTGAGCTGGTCGAAAAAGTCGAGCAGGATCTCGGCGAGCGGCAGGTCGTAGGTGATGATGACGCGGTCGGTGGAGGAGTACTCGAGGTTGCGGAACTCGCCGCGCCGGTCCTGCGCCAGCTCCAGGCAGGGACCGACGTATGCGGCGGGCGCCATGATGGTCGCCGCCATCCACGGCTCCTCGATGTGGTCCACGTATTGGGCCTCGGGCACGGCCGCCGGATTGTCCACCTCGACCGCGACGCCGTCGGTGCGGTGGACGCGATAGACGACGCTGGGCGAGGTCGCGATCAGCGACAGGCCGTATTCGCGCTCCAGGCGCTCCTGCACGATCTCCATGTGCAGCAGGCCCAGGAACCCGCAGCGGAATCCAAACCCGAGGGCGGCGGAGGTCTCCGCTTCGTAGGTGAGGGCGGCGTCGTTGAGCTGCAGCCGCTGCAGCGCCTCGCGCAAAGGCGCGTAGTCATCGCCCTCGGCCGGGTAGAGGCCGCAGAAGACCATGGGCTTGAGGGCGCGGTAGCCCGGCAACGCTTCGGCGGCGGGGTGCGCGGCATCGGTGATGGTATCGCCGACGCGCGCCTCGCCCACGACCTTCATGCCGGCCGCGACGTAGCCGACCTCGCCCGCGGCCAGCATCTCCACCGGCTTCATGGTGAGCCCGAAGACGCCGACCTCATCCACCTCGAATTGCTTGCCGGTGGCCATCATGCGGATGCGCGCGCCGCGGCGCAGGCGTCCCTCGCGCAAGCGGACGTAGGCGATGGTGCCGCGGTAGGGATCGAAATGGGAGTCGAAGACCAGCGCGCGCAACGGCGCCTCGGGGTCGCCCTGGGGCGGGGGGATGCGGGCGATGACGGCCTCCAGCACCTCCGCGACGCCGGTGCCGTCCTTGGCGCTGGTCAGCAGCGCGGAGGCGCCGTCGAGGCCGATGACGTCCCCGAGCTCGGCGCGCACACGCTCGGGGCTGGCGTTGGGGAGGTCAATCTTGTTGATGACGGGGATGATCTCGAGGCCCACGCTGAGCGCGAGATCGGCGTTGGCCACCGTCTGTGCTTCCACCCCCTGCGCCGCATCCACCACCAGCAGCACGCCCTCGCAAGCCGCCAGGCTGCGCGAGACCTCGTAGCTGAAGTCCACATGGCCCGGGGTGTCAATGAGATTGATGACGTATTGCTGCCCGTCACGCGCGCTATAGGTCATGCGCACGGCGCTCGCCTTGATGGTGATGCCGCGCTCGCGCTCCAGGTCCATCTGGTCGAGCACCTGGTCGCGGCGCTCGCGCTCGCTGAGGGTGCCGGTGATCTCCAGCAGGCGGTCGGCGAGGGTGGACTTGCCGTGGTCAATGTGGGCGACGATGCCGAAGTTTCGTATGCGCGACTGCTGCAAACGGTTCTCTTTCATGCCCCCGGCGACGCGCCAGTCATTCCCCGGCGCGCCAGACGACGGCGGATAGTGTCGCTCACTAGGCCCAGCTCCGGTGCGCCCAAGACCCGCAAGACGACCAGGAATGCCACCGCCCCCAGCCCGATGGCCGCCACCACCTGCACCCCTGCCTGCCACACGGCGAAGCCTGCGCCGCCGGCCGCGCCCTCCGTCGCCGGGGCGACGAGAGTGAATCCGAAGTGGGGCGAGCCGAACATGGCGCCGGTGGTATTGCTCACCCACAGGCTGACCGCACCCATCACCGAAGACGCCGCCGCCACCCGCGCAAAGGAAATGGCGAGCGTGCGCAGGTCCATCGGCCCGACCTTGCGCCGCAGCAGCAGCAGCGACACCGCCAGGGTCGGCACGGTGGCGATCGAGGTCGCCAGTGCGAGCGCCCCGTAAGCGACCGGGGTCGGCTTGAGGGCGAAGGTCAACCCCACGATTAGCGCCACGTTCGCCACGCCCACCAGCGGCGGCGTCAGCGTGTCCTGCGTGGAGTAGAACCCGCGGTTGACGACCTGCAGCGCCGCGATCGCGAACAGCGCCGGCGCCCACAGGGTGAGCGCGAACGCCGAGGCGCGCGCCGCCCCCTGGTTGTAGGCGCCGCCTTGCCACAAGAGACTGATGATGGGCCCGCTCAGCACCATCAGGCCGACGCTGCACGGCACCGACAGCAGCAGTATCGCACGCAGGCTGAGGTTGAGCGTGCGTTTGAACTGGTCTGATTGACCGCTGCGGAACTGCTGCGCCAACGTGGGAAACGCCGCGGTCGAGATGGAGACGCCGAACAGGCCCAGCGGCAGGATGATGAGACGGTTGGCGTAGTGCAGGATCGTCACCCCGTTGCGGAAGAAGGAGCCGAAGAAGCCCGGCAACCACAGCAGGGCGATCTGCTGCACCGCCAGTCCCGCCATCAGCGGAAAGAAGAGGATCAGCGTGCGGCGTACCCCCGGATGACTCAGCTCCAGCGCCGGGCGAAACCGCCACCCGCGTCTCGCCAGCGCCGGCGCCTGCACCGCAACCATCAGCGCCGCCCCCGCCAGCACGCCGATACAGAGACCGACGATCCCCAGCGACGACGCCAGCAAGAGCGCGCCGGCGATGATGCCCACGTTGTACATCAACCATGCCGCCGCCGGCGCGGTGAAGTGATGATGTGATTGCAGGATCCCCCCCGCCAGCGCCGACAGGGTGGTAAAGAACACCATCGGCGCCATGATGCGGACGTAGAACACGCACTCCTCGAAGACGTGAGGCTTGAACTTGAAGCCGTAGGCGGCGACCGGAACCAGGTACGGCGCAAAGACGATGATGAGCGCCACCCCCACCCCCACCGCCAGCACCATCAGCGTAGCTAGAGTGTTGACCACGCGCCACACTTCGTCAGCCTGTTCCTGCACCAGGTAGCCGGTGACGACGGGGATCAAGGCCGCGCCCAGCGCCCCGCCCGCAAGCAGGTAGTAGAGCAGGTCGGGCACCTGAAACGCCGCCCAGAACGCATCGGTGTGAGAGGTGCTGCCGAACTGGTAGGCGATAGCCTTTTCCTTGACATACCCCAGCACACGGCTGGCGGCGGTGGCGATCATCATGATCGCCGCGCCGCGCACAACGCTCTGCTGCTTCATGGTCGCTATTATACTTGCCGCGCCGCGCGGCAGCAAGTTCCGCCGCCTCCTGGCGCGCAAAGCGGCGTGCAACCCGCGGCCGCCGCCATATCAAACCACCAAGGCGATGTGGAATAAGAACACGGAATCGAGCGCAACCGTGACGGTCGGGTGACAGTCCCACAGCCGGGGACGGCTGTGCCGTATGCGGCCGGGCCGCGGCTCCCTTATGCCCGGCTGGACGACCCGGCAGCTTGCTCCCTGGGGCCCCGCGTGGAGACGCGAATGAGAAAAGAGATCAGCGGCATCAGCGTCGCCACGGCTATCCTGCTGCTGGCAGCCGCATCTCTTCTGTGCACAAAGCTCGGCGGCCTCGACTCCGCCGCCATGAAGCTGCCGCCGGCTGCGGCCTTGTCGCTGGAGGGTCTCTTCTACGTCGGCATCATCCACATTTGGCGCCGCCGCATGTCGCCGCGTGCCTTGGGCCTGGGCGTGCCGACTCTGTTCGCCCTGCGTATGGGCATTGTCGTCGCTGCCGCAATCACCACCCGCGCGATGGGTGAATCAGCGTCGCTCAGCGCAGCGGCGATGCTGTCGCCGGCGACGGCCGTGTGGGCGACTGCGACCTGCCTCGCGGTGGCGGCCTTCTATCAGGTGCGCGGCCTCGTAGCGCCGGCTGCGAGCGCCGGCGATGGCGTCTCGGCGCGAGCGGCACCCGCCCCTGCCAAGGTGCTGTTTGAAGCGCCGCCCGTGAACCGGCATCCCGGTGCCTCCGCGGCCGCCGAGCAGCATCACGACCGGGAGCAGGACGACGCCCAGTTTCACTTGGCGGAGCCGCCACCGTCTTCCGCCCCTTCGCCGACGCCGCCATACGCACCCCCGGCGTACGTCGAGGGATGGGCGACGGTGCCGAGCTCGGTGTTGCTCCAGCAACTGCCGGCGGGAGCGAAGGTCGCCGCGGGCGCCGACGGCGGCGATTCGGTAGAAGTGCCATTGGCGCTGATCGTGTCGCGGCTGCGCGAGGGCGAGGTGCGCATTCCGGTGGGCGAGCTCGACGGCGTCATCTCGCTGCCGGCGGGGGGCCCTGCAGCCGAGACCAGTGTCGAGCTGCCGCTGGAGCTGGTGGTTCCGCAAGTGCCGGATGAAGTGCTGGAGCTGCGGGAAACCCCGCCGCCATGGCTGGCGGTGGAAGCGGAACTGGAGGACATATTCTTCGCCAAGGTCTAGGGGCGGCACCGAGAGCGGCGCGCGGATCGCGCCCGCGAGGCCGGTCGGAGTTGGGATAGTGGCCTCCATCAACTATGCGCTAAAAGAGATCTCCTGCAAGATCGTGTATTACGGCCCGGGGATGTGCGGGAAGACGACCAACCTGCAGTACATTCACCAGCGCACGGTCGCGGACCGCCGCGGCAATCTGGTGTCGCTGGCGACCCCGGGAGAGCGCACGCTGTTTTTCGATTTCCTGCCGCTGGAGGCGCCGAGCCTGCACGGGTTCGAGACCAAGTTTCAGGTTTACACCGTGCCGGGCCAGGTGATGTACAACTCGACGCGCAAGCTGGTGCTGCGGGGGGTAGATGGCATCATCTTCGTCGCCGACTCGCAGTGGGAGAAGATGCGCGAGAACGTCGAGAGCTTCCGCAACATGCAGGAGAATATGGCGAGCTACTCCTTCAGCCTCGACACCACCCCTTACGTCATGCAGTACAACAAACGGGACCTGCCCAGCATCGCGCCGGTGAGGTTCATGCAGTATCTGCTAAACCCGCGGCAAGTGCCGTGCTTCGAGGCGGTGGCGACCGGGGGCGATGGCGTGTTCGAGAGCCTCAACGCGGTGTGCCGGCTGGTGCTCGCGAACCTGCGCGCCAAGCAGCAACGAGGCTCGCTGTGACGGCACTCGCGGCGGCCGCGCTTGACTGGTTGGCGACTTGCGCCCAAACATGGAATAAGTAATACGACGTTCGGGTGGGGGCTTGACAATCGAATATGGGATTTCGGGCGCTGACAAGGGCAAACCCTTCGCGAGGAGGGGACGCAAAGCCACGGGACTCACGCAGTCAGCCGGGCTGCCAAAAGACGAAATCCCCGCGCCCCGAGCATTCGGGGTGGCAGATGGGGAGCCGTCCGCAGGCAGTCTTGCTGTGACGGCTCCCGCTTTGTCCGTGCCTGGAGACCCCCGGTCGGCGTCGAGCACGAAGGGCGCGCCGCTGCCGCCGGACCGCCTCGTGCTTCGCCGCGAAGTCGCTACTTCGCAGAGCAGCAGGGGTAACGCGCTGTGGCGCTGTACGGCACTTTCGACGAGTTCAGCTTCGCAGAGATACTGCAGATGCTCAATCTGAGCCACAAGAGCGGCACCTTGACCACGCGCCAGGGCAGCCAGCACGCGGTGGTACACCTGCGCGACGGACAGGTGGTGGACGCGACCTACGAAGGCCACAGCGGCGCCGAGGTCATCTATCGCCTGCTGGGCTGGCGCGAGGGTGAGTTCGAGTTCGGCCGTACCCTGCGCCCGGTGACGCGCAGCGTGCACGACTCGACCGAGGGCCTGATCATGGAGGGCATGCGCCGCCTTGACGAGTGGCAGCAGATCGAACGTGAGTTCACCGATCTCAACGTCGTGCTGCGGCTCCGCAGCGGCCAAGCGGCGGAGCGCTACGAGGGCCTGGAGGAGGACGCCCGCACCATCCTCAAGCTGGTGGATGCACGCCGCAACGTGGCGCAGATCATCCGTGAGAGCGGGCTCGAGCCGGTGCATGCGATTCTCCTTATAACCGAACTCATAAGCCACGACCTGGTCGAGAGGTGGGGCTCGGCGGCGGTCAGCACGCGGGATCAGGTCGCACATGTCGAGTCGAAGTCGCTCGCGCCCAGCCTCGGCATCGGCAGTTATTTCAACCCTCGTCCGCCGGCGCGGGCGCTGGAGCCGGAGCTGGCGCCCGAACCGTCAGAGACAGGAGCAGACGGATCATGAGCATGTTCTCGAAGCTTTGTGGCGACGCCGAGGTCATCGGCCTAGATGTCGGCAGCCACACCATCAAGGTCGTGCAGTTGGACGACGAGCGCGGCGGGCTGGTGTTGCGCAAGGCGGGCAGCCGACCGACCCCGCCCGAGACCGTCAAGGGCGGCGTGATCGCCGACACCACCGCCGTCGCCCAGGCGATTTCGTCGTTGCTGAGCGCGCTCGAAATCAACGCCACCCAGGTGGTGGCGGGGGTGGCCGGGCCGACGGTAGTGGTGCGCCAGGTGCAGATGCCGGCGATGTCGGAGCGCCAACTGCGCAAGTCCATCCAGTGGGAGGCGCGCAGCTACGTCTCGTTCCCGGTGGAGGACAGTGTGCTCGAGTTCCAGGTGCTGGGGCAGCGCGAGGGCGGCCAGCTCGACGTCATGCTGGTGGCGACGCCGCGCGACATGGTGGACACGCGGGTGGAGGCGATCGAGCGCGCGGGGCTGGAGCCGGTCGCGATCGAGCTCGAGCCCTTCGCCACCATGCGCAGCGTGCTCGAGTTCGCGGGTGCCCCGCCCTTCGAGCAGGAGACGATCGCGCTGGTTAACATCGGCGCGTCATTCACTGAAATCAACATCGTCAAGGATCGCCGCTTCGTGCTCACCCGCACCATCCCCATCGCCGGCAACGGCATGACCGACGCCATCGCGTCGGCTCTCGCCATGGACAACGACAAGGCGAACGCCCTCAAGGAAACGGCGATGCAAGTGGTGTGCGGCGAGGAGGAGCGCGCGACCCTCGATCCCTTCGCGCAACAGGCGAGCCGCGCGGTGGAGCCCCTGCTGGATGAGTTGATCCGCGAGATTCGCCGCTCGCTCGCCTACTACGACTACCAGCAGCAGAGCCCCACCGACGGTGATGACCCTCAGCGCGTGCCGGGCGTCAACCGCATCATCGTCTCCGGCGGTTCCGCCAAGATGGCGGGACTGCCGGCCTATTTCCAGGCGCAGCTCGGGGTGCCGGTCGAGGTCGCGCAGGTCCTCGCCAACGGGCGCATCCAGACGCCGGGGCTGAGCCAGGAGTACCTCGACGAGCACTCCCCGACGCTGGTGGTCGCCACCGGCCTCGCGCTGCGGGAAATCATGCTCGGCGGCAAGCTCAATGTCAAAGCAGGTGAAGCCCGATGATGAACATCAACCTGATCGCGGAGCGCAGGGCGCAACGACAGCGCAGCGCCAGGATGCTGCGCGTCGGCGGCTACACGGTGTTGAGCCTGTTGGTGGCCATCGCTGTCATGTACACCTACTTCAGCATCGCCGTCAACATCGTGGGGGGCGAGATCGTGGAGTACGACGCCAAGCTTGGCGACCCCGCGTTCACGTCAAAGCTCGAGCGCATCGCCTACCTGGAACAGCGCTGCGCCGCGCTGGCGCCGCAGGTCGAGCTGCTGCAGAGCGTGCAAGACAGCCACCAGGCATGGATCGCCGTGCTGGACGACCTCAGCCGCTGCCTCCCCGACAACGCGTGGCTGACCAACATGCAGTCGCGGCGTGACCAGACCGGCCAGTCGCTGTCAATCACCGGCTCCGCCCTATCACAGCGCGCGGTGGGCGATTTCATGCTCAACCTCAAGCAGGCGGGGTGGTGTGGCGACCCGGCGCTCAGCTTCACCCAAACGGTGGGGTTACTGGGGCACGAAATCGTCAACTTCGACGTTACCGCGCCGGTGAAGAAGCCCATAGGGAGTGAACTGAGATGAAGCTAGCCCAGCGCAAAGCAGCCTTCACGGCGTTGATCCTGGCCGCCGGCGTCCTGCTGTGCGGCGGGCTCCTGCTCTACCAGAGCAAGGCCACCAAGCTGCGCAGCCTGAACCAGACGCGCAACCGCAAGCTCGAAGAGCTGCGCGGGCTGCAGGCCAAGCTTGCGAGCAGACCGGTGCTGGAGCGCAAGTACGAGGACCTCCAGGCGCGCCTGGCGGTGCTGGAGCCGACGCTCGCCACCTACGCCTATATCCCGACCTTCTTGCGCCAGATCGAGCAGCTGGCCCGTGACACCGACAACAAGGTGTCGGGGGTGAAGCCGCTGCCCCTGATCGCCCAGACGCCGGCCGCCCCGCCCGCCGACGGGGAGGGCGCAGGCGATCAGGGCGCCAAGCCGCAGGCGGCCGGCCCGCCCGCGGCGCAGGAGCTCTACGACCGCGTGCCCATCGAGTTCAGCCTCGAGGGCGACTACTGGCGGACGGCGGAGTTCATCCGCCGCTTGAGCAAGTTCCCGAAGATGCTGGCGATTGATGACCTTTCGCTGACCCCCACGGGGCAACCGGAAGGACTCAAGGCGCCCGACCTGCGCGTGAAGATGACGCTGCTCGCCCTCATCCAGAAAGGGGAAGAGAAATGGACAAGCGACGCAAAGAACTCCTCTTCCTAGCGGCCGGCCTCGCGGTGCTGATGATAGCCCTCTATCTCACATTCAGGCCCGGCACTCCGCCCGCGCAGGCCAAGACCGAGGTATCGGCGTCGGTATCGGCAGTCGCGCCGGCGCCCGCGGCGCCCCCGGCGCCCGCGGTGCAGGTGCAGGTCGCGGCGCCCGTCCCCATGAGCGAGGGCGGCACCACCGCCGGGCGCAATCCGTTCACGCCGGTGGTCGCGATGGTTCGCGCGGCGACCCCGACCGGATCGCCCCCACCGGTGAACACGGCGGCGCCGCTGCTGCCGCTCCCGCCGATACGCCCGATGTCGCTCGAACTGTTTGGCAGCGCGCCGGGGAGCGGCGACGTCACCGCCGGGATCATCACTCCGGGGGAACCGGGGCAAGCGGTGAAACCCACGCTGCAGCTGACCGGGATCATCTATGGCGATCCCTCCGTCGCTATCCTGCGCAAGGGGGAGAAGCGTTACTTCGTGCGGCCCGGCGATCCCGTCGGCAGCCGCTATGTCGTGCAGTCCATTTCGCACCGGCGAGTGGTCCTCGCAGACGTAGGGACCCCCCATGGGACGCCCCTACAGCTCGACCTGACAGGGAGGTTGTAAGGCTATGACCCGCAATCCAGTTGTCGCAACCCACCGGCGCAGACGACAGTGCCAGGCTTGGCTATGTTTGGCCGTCGCCGTGATGCTGGTAGTGCCGTTCGCCGGTCCCAGCGGGGCCGCCCCGAGCGGCCCCCGCCTCAGCCTCGATTTCGTCGCCACCGACATGGTGGACGTGATCAAGGCGCTGTCCGCCCAAAGCGGGGCCAACATCGCCGCCAGCAGCAAAGTCTCGGGCCAGGTCACCGTGCGCCTGACCGACGTGACCGTGGAGGAGGCGCTCGCGGTCGTGACCAAGCTCAACGGCCTCGACTACGCGCTCATGGGCAACACCTATGTCGTGGGCACCCCCGACGAGGTTAAGGCGATGGTCGCCCAGCCGCCCGCGCCTGATGTGCCCATAACGCGGGTGGTCGCCCTCAAGTACCTGCCGGCGGCGGACGCCATCGCGCTGCTGGCCCAGGCTGAGCCCGAGCTCAAGGCGGCGGCCAGCCCGACCGGCGGACTCATCCTGACCGCGACGCCGCCGGTGCTCGATCGTTCGGCCGCCTTGCTGGCCGGGGTTGACGTCGCGCCCGCGGTGGGCGTGGCGGAACGCGCCATCTACACCGTGAGGTACGCGGATCCGATGGAGCTGATCGCCACCCTCAAGGCGGTCTTCCCCGATCTCACGATCACAGCCGCGCCGCGCTCCGCGACCCCGGTAGTGACGCCGGGCACCAGCGGCGGCGCGCTCGCAGGCGGGCTGGCGGCGCTGGCCGCGCCCCAGTTGTCCGCCACCGCCCAGACCCCAAGCTCCGGCACCGGCGCCGCCGGCGGCCCCGAGATGTCACCGGTGACCAAGCTCGTCTTGAGCGGCGGCCCGGCGACCCTGAGTCGGGCGCTGCAGATGTGCAAGGATCTCGACACCCAGTCCCAGCAGGTCAAGATCACCGCCACCATCACCGAGGTGCGCAGCGATGTCGAAAGCCGCCTGGGCATCAACTGGTCTGACCTTGCCGGTAAGGCGGGGATCGTCCTCGGCGAGAGCTCGCCCGCGGAAACGGATCCTGGCCTCGCCGCTGCCACCATCGCGCCCCACGACCTAAAGGTTGGCAAGATCGTGCGCTCCCACCTCAGCATCGCGGGCGCCATCAGCGCCCTGGTGACCGAGGGCAAGGCGCGCATCATGGCCAACCCCAGCATCATCCTGCTCGACGGCCGTCAGGCGACCATCCACGCCGGGGAGAAGATCTTCTACCCCCAGGTCATCGGCTATACGCCGCTGGGCGGCCAGATCGTCCAGGCGACCGAGATCAACATCGGCGTCACCCTCATGGTCAAGCCCAAGGTCGGCCCCGAGGGCGACATTACGCTGACGCTGGTGCCGACCATCAGCTCCATCACCAACAGCGTATTCGCGGGTTATCCGACCATTACCGAGCGCTCGATCGTAACCACGGTCTGCGTGCGCAGCGGCCAGACGCTGGCGATCGGCGGTCTGCTGCGCGACGACGAGACGATCACCATCAACAAGGTGCCGGTGTTGGGCGACATCCCGATTATCGGCGACCTGCTGTTCAAGTCCAAGGTCAAGCACCCGTTCCGCTCAGAGGTGGTGATCATTATCACCCCCGAGATCGTCAAGGACGAAGCTGGGGGTTAGCCACCCCCGCCGGCTGTGCCAGGACCTTCGGGGGTCGCGCGGGCTCGGCGCTCGACCCCCGTTTGCTCGCCGCGACCGGTGCGCGGGAGGCCTGCGGTGGCTAGGGCCTTGCCCGCCACGGCGGCCTTTGGCCTAGCCGCCGGCGCGGTTAGCCGCTCCGCAAGGCGGCAGGCGGCGGACGGCCAAGGAACCTGCGGGGCTTCAGGGTAAGCGACAGGATGGAATCACAGCACAGATTTGTGGCCGAACTGGTACGGGAGGTGGTGAATCTCACCGACGAGCAGCTACGCCAGGCGACGGAGATCCAGAGGGAGACCAAGGAGCCACTGCCCCACATCCTGGTCAACATGGGCCTGGTCAACGAGAAAGACAAGGCCAAGCTCCTGGGCAAGCAGTGGGGCATTCCGTTCGTTGACCTGGCGGAGAGGCAAGTTGACAAAGAGCTGACCAAGCTCATCCCGCGGCACCTGCTGGCGCGCCTGCGGGCGCTGCCGCTGGAGCAGAACGGGCGCAAGCTGGTGGTGGCGATGGTGAACCCGCTGGACATCTTCGCCATTGACCAATTGCGACTGGTGACGGGGCTGGAGATCGAGCCGGTGATCGCCGCCGAGGACGACCTCAACGGCGCGCTGAGCCAAGCGCAGGCGGTGAGCGAGGAGATCGGCGCGGCGATCAAGCAGGTGGCGGACGAGCTCCAGGGCGACGTCGGCGAGATCACCTTCGAGGATAAGTCGCAGGAAGAGGAGCTGACGGTAGATCAGCTCAAGGAGCTGACCGAGGACGCGCCGGTGGTGCGCCTGGTGAACCTGATCGTGCGCCAGGCGCTGCGGGACGCGGCCAGCGACATCCACATCCAGCCGGAGGCGAACCGGGTGCGGGTGCGCTATCGCATAGACGGGATTCTGCACGACAAGATGGTGGTGCCCAAGCAGGTGCAGCCGGCGCTGGTGTCGCGGGTCAAGGTGATGGCGGACATGGACATCGCGGAGAAGCGGGCGCCCCAGGACGGCCGCATTTCATTGCTGGTGAATAAGCGGGAGTACGATTTCCGCATCTCGACCTTCCCCGGGGTGTTCGGGGAGAAGGTGGTGATGCGCGTTCTCGACAAGCGCGGGGTGCAGGTCAACCTCAACAAGCTGGGCATCCCCGCCAGCATGATGGACGACTTCGACAACCTGATCAACCGCAGCTACGGCATCATCGTCGTCACCGGCCCCACCGGCAGCGGCAAGTCCACCACTCTCTACTCGGTGCTCAACAAGATCAATAGCCCCGAGAAGAACATCATGACCATCGAGGACCCGGTGGAGTATCAGCTCCCCGGGTTGACCCAAGGCCAGGTCAACGTGCGGGCCGGCGTCACCTTCGCCTTGGCGCTGCGGACGATGCTGCGTCAGGACCCGGACGTGCTGCTGGTGGGCGAGATGCGCGACGCCGAGACGGCGCTGATCGCGGTGGAGGCGGCGCTGACGGGGCACCTGGTGCTGTCCACGCTGCACACCAATGACGCGCCGAGCGCGGTGACGCGCATGTTGGAGATGGGGCTGGAGCCGTTCCTCATCGCGTCGTCGGTGATCGCGGTGCTGGCGCAGCGGTTGGTGCGGGTGATCTGCCCGCACTGCAAGGAGGCGTACACCCCGCCGGTGGACGCCTTTCGCCGTCTGAACCTGGCGATGGACCTGGATGCGGTTACCTTCTACCGCGGCCGCGGCTGCGAGCGCTGCATGCACAGCGGCTACCGCGGCCGCATCGGGGTCTTCGAGTTGATGGCGATCAACGACAGCATTCGCGAGCTGGTGCTGAAGAAGGCGGCGGCGCACACCGTCCGCCAGGAGGCGCTGGAATCGGGCATGATAACGCTGCGCCAGGACGCGATGCAGAAGATCCTGGAGGGCATCACCACCATGGAAGAAGCTTTGCGGGTGATCTACGCCTAAGATCGCGCGGAGGTGCGCTGACGATGCCGGCACTGATCGAGAACGTCATGATGCACGAGTTGCTCGAAGAGGCGACCAAACGCCGGGCCTCGGATATCCACATCACGGCCGGGATCCCGCCGCTGCTGCGGGTGGACGGGCGTTTGCAGCCGCTCGATTACGAGCCGCTATCGCCCAACGAGTGCCAGCGCCTGGTGTACGATATCCTGACCGATCGCCAGATTAGCGAATTCGAGAACCGCCACGAGCTCGATCTCTCTTACGGCGTGAGCAGCCTGGGGCGTTTTCGCGTCAACGTTTACATGCAGCGCGGGGCGGTCGGGGCGGCGCTGCGGCTGATCCCCAGCACCATCCCGGATACCGATCAACTCAACCTGCCGGCGGCGGTGCTCAACGAGTTGTCACAGCGCACGGCCGGTCTCATCCTAGTCACCGGCCCGACCGGCTGCGGCAAGTCCACCACCTTGGCCTGCATGATCAACTACATCAACCGCACGCGCGAGTGCCACATCATGACGCTCGAGGACCCCATCGAGTACCTGCACCGCCACCGCCGCGCCATGGTCAACCAGCGCGAGCTCGGCGCCGACACCTTCAACTTGACCGACGCGCTGCGCTCGGTGCTGCGCGAGGACCCGGATGTGGTGCTGGTCGGCGAGATGCGGGACCTGGACACCATCCAGGCGGCGCTCACCATCGCCGAGACCGGACACCTGGTGCTGGCGACGCTGCACACGCGCAACGCGCCGCAGGCGATTGACCGCGTGATTGACGTCTTTCCTCCGCACCAGCAAGAGCAGGTGCGGGTGCTGCTGGCCAACACCCTGGAGGCGATCGTCGCGCAGCAACTGCTGACCAAGTACGGCGGCCAGGGGCGGGTGCCGGCGGTGGAGATGCTGATCGTCAATTCCGCGGTGCGAAACCTCATCCGCGAGGGCAAGACGCACCAGATCTACTCGATGATGGAGACCGGCGCCGACCAAGGCATGGTGACCATGGACAAGGCGCTGGCCAACCTCTGCCGGCGCGGCCTGGTGTCCCATGACGAGGCGAGCTCACGGGCGATGGATGTTGACAACTTCAACCGTTGGATGCGGGGCATGTAGGCGGCCGCTTGCCGGCCGCCGGCGACCCCGGGGAGCGTACGAACGCACGGAGGGAGACAATGCCTGTCTTCAGATACAACGCGATGGACTCCATCGGCCGCACCACCACCGGCACGCTGGAGGCGGAGAACATGGATACGGTGCGCAACAAGCTCGCCGAACTGCGCTACCATGTCCTGAGCATCGCCGAGACGCGCCAGCGCCGCGGCTTCGTGGAGTGGTTCAACAGCCTGCAGCGGGTTAAGCTGCGCGAGCTGGTGCTGTTCAGTCGCCAGTTCGCGACCATGATCGACGCCGGGCTGAGCGTGGTCAAGTGCCTCGACATCCTGCAGCAGCAGTGCAAGGACCCCAAGCTCAAGGATGTCATCGGCCAGACCAAGCACGACGTCGCCTCGGGAGCCAGCCTCACCGACGCCATCGGCAAGCACCCGCGGGTGTTCTCCGGCCTCTACGTCAACATGATTCGCTCTGCCGAGGCGGGCGGCATTCTGGACAAGGTGCTCGACCGCCTCGCCACCTTCCTTGAGAAAGAGCAGGAGGTGCGCGGCAAGATCAAATCGGCGATGATGTATCCGTCGGTGGTGCTGCTGTTCGCCGGCTTCATGCTGCTGGCGCTGCTCCTGTTCGTGCTGCCCAAGTTCAAGACCATCTTCGAGAGCATGAACCTCAAGCTGCCGTTCGCCACGCGCGCGCTGCTGGGCTTATCCAGCTTCATGACCGACTACTGGTACGTGATGCTGGCGCTGGTGGTCGGGGGCATCGTCGCCTTCAACCTCTATGCCCGCACCGAGCGCGGCCACTACCAGGTTGATCTGATCAAGCTCAAGCTTCCGGTCGTCGGCGACCTCGCCATGAAGACCGCCATCTCGCGTTTCGCTCGCACCTTCGGCACCCTCATCGCCAGCGGCGTGCCGGTGCTGCGTGCGCTCGAGATCGTGGCCGAGACCGCAGGCAACGTGGTCATCGCGCAAACCATCGGCGAGACCCGCACCAGCGTCAAGGAAGGCGAGAAGATCTCGACGCCCCTGATGGGCAGCAAGATCTTCCCGGTGATGGTGGTGCAGATGATCGGCGTCGGCGAGGAGACCGGCCGTCTGGACTCGATGCTGGTCAAGGTCTCGGACTTCTACGACCAGGAAGTTGACGCCACGCTCAAGGGCTTGACCTCGCTCATCGAGCCGATCATGATCGTCGGCCTGGGGGCGATTGTGGGCTTCATCGCGGTCTCGGTGATCTCGCCCATCTACCAGCTGGTGGGCTCGATCCAATAGGCCGCCGATCTTGCTCGTGCGGCCCGCGTCTCATCGCCGGCGCGGGCGCCCGGTGCGCATGGCAATGGAACTGACTGCGACCACTCGCGCAGCAGGGAAAGCGCGAGCACGCAGAGAAGAGGCTAAGTCAATGGCGAAGACAGGTGGAGCGCTCAAGCCCACCCGCCGTAAAGCCACAGCGAAGACGCCGGTCGCCGACGCTCGCACGGCCGTTCGGGGGCCGGCCCCCGCCGCCGGGCGACGGCGCACCGACCGGAACCGGCGACAGCCGCCAATGATGGGTGCCCCTGAACGCGAAACCGACGGTTTGCAGCAGCTTTTCCGTCGCTACGCTGAGACCAAGGACCAGCGCCTGCGCGAGGATATCATCGCCCAGCATATCTACCTGGTGCAGGCGGTCGCGAAGAAGTTCGCCGGCATGAGCGAGCCCTATGAGGACCTGGTGCAGGAAGGCACTATGGGGCTGCTCAACGCGGTGGACATGTACGACGTCGAGCGGGGCATCAAGTTCTCCACCTACGCCACCCACCTCGTCACCGGCCACATCCGCCACTACCTGCGCGACCGCGGGCGCATCATCCGCCAGCCGGCGTGGGTGCAGGAGCTGAGCGGCAGGATCACCAAGACCTCCGACGCCCTGCGCCACGAGCTCAAGCGCGAGCCCACGGTGGAGGAGATCGCCCAGCGCCTCGACATGGAGCCGGCCGGAGTGGAGGAGATCCTGCGCGCCCGCGAGCGCGCGCGCGTCGCATCGTTGGACGCGCCCGCCGCGGGCGACGACGAGTACGCGGGCCCCGTGGTGGATATCGACAAGATCCGCAGCAGCCGCTACACAACCCTCCAGCTCCCCATCGAAGATAAGATCCTGCTCCAGGAGGCGACGCATAAGCTCAAGGAGTTGGAGCGCAAGGTCGTTCGCTACTTCTTCTACCACGACCTCAATCAGACCGAGATCGCGCGGCGCATGGGCATCTCCGTCAACTACGCCTCCTATCTCCTGCGGGGGGCCCTCAAAAAGCTGCGCGCCACCTTCGAGAGCCAATCGCGGATGCCGGTTGACTTCACCGAGGAGGTGCCGCCACCTCGCCCGGCCTCGGCTGCGGAAGCCAAGGGCGGGCACGGCGCGGACGCCTACGCGTCGCTCTCCGCCGCCGATTCCGCGACCGGGCTCGCCTGCGCCGCGTATTTCGACGAGCGCGTGCGCCAGGAGGTCGAGCGCTCCAAGCGCTACCCCCAGAGCTTCGCGGTGGTCGTGCTGGAGCTTCCGGAAGCTGCGGCCCGGCCGCCGCTGTGCGCGGCCCTAGCCGACGCCTTGCGCCATTCGGTGCGCCAGGTGGATGTGCTCGCGCGCTACGAGCGCACCTCCTTCGCGCTTCTGCTTCCGCATACCGGGCGCGAGGCGCGGGTGCTGAGTGAGCGCCTGGTGACAGCGGTGCCCAAGGCCGCAGCACAGCAGTGCAACGCGAGCGACCTCGGCGGCGACCCGTTGCGAGTCACGGTCGGCTACGCCGTCTATCCCACCGACGGACGCTCCGCCGAACATCTGATCGTAGGCGCCAGGCGCGCTGCCAAGGAAGCTGCCGCATCGGGCGACACCGCAGTGGTACGGTCGTCACCGCGGCGCCGTCGCCCCGCCACCGGGTAAGCTGCGTCTTCCCGACGGCGCCCCCATCAGTCGCAGAACCCCCTGCCGCCATGCGCGCTCACTGAGCGCACGAGATAATCGCCTACTACCGCGCCCCCGGCATACGCTTGCGAGCCGGCAAGCGAGCGCCCGCAACGAGGCATCTCAAAGCACGCAGGCATTGTGGAATAATTAAACCAGAGTTGGATGCTGAGACGTGGATTCCAGCATCCGGCTCCCAGGCACAGCTTGCCGAGAGTTGCTCCCCACAAGGAGGTGAGTGCGAGAGATGATGAGCAGAATGGTCAGGAAGAACAGCCGAGGTTTCACCTTGATCGAAATGCTGATCGTGATCGTCGTGATCAGCATTCTGGCGATGATCGTGATCCCGCGGCTGCTGGGTGCGGGTAGGAAGGCCAAGGAATCGGCCCTGCGCGGGGACTTGCAGCAGCTTCGCAACTCGATTCAGCAGTTCGAGGCCGACTGCGGTGACTACCCCGCTGCGCTAACACAGCTGATGACTGCTCCGGCCGCGGGCTCCACCGGCGGTGGCGGTATCGCCCTGGACGTCGGCGCCTGGAAGGGCCCGTACATGCGTACGCCTGACGGGAACCTGCCCAAGGACCCGTTCACCCAAGCCGCCGACTGGACCTACACGGCGGCCACCGGTGACGTCCACAGCGTCTCGACCTTGACCGCGCTCGATAGCACGTCGTACAGCGCGTGGTAAACTGACACCGAGACTGTGCGGGGGAATGGGCGGCCCGCCGCCGCCCTCCCCCCAACCAGTCGGATGGGGGACGCGAACCACCAAGGCCCAAAGGCACGCCGCGCCTCGTGACCCCGCCGCCCCGCAGTGCCTTTGCGCGTTGGCGGGAAGCCTCCCGCCCGCCGCCCGGACCGCCGCCCCGCCACAGGCGGGTAAGCCTCGACTGCCCTCGTGGTGACCGGACGAGGAGTGGACGCACATGGCCAACCACAGGTCTGCGCCGCGCCCGCAGGCGGCGCTCGGCTTCACCCTGATCGAGCTGCTGGTCACGGTGGTGTTACTGGCGATCGGGTTGGTGGCGCTCAGCTCGTTGTTCGTGGTCGGCATCATCTCCGACATGAAGGCCGAGCGCACCCAGGTCGCAACCAACCGCGTCCGCCAGGAGCTGGAGCGCCTGCGCAGCGCCGGCTACAGCGGCGCCCTCATCCACAGCGAGGTCTTCCGGGCCGCGGACGGCTACAGCATCGTCGAGCAAAACGCGGACCTCACCGGCTGCGTCTCCTTCAGCGAAGCTTCGTTGCCGGCGAACGCGGGCGCGGTGGACATTCGCTACTACGACTCCGGGGCCGGCATTTACCCCAACCTCAAGCGCGTCTCGGTGACCCTGTCGTGGGGCGGCGGACGGCGCACCCAGGGGGCGGTGCGCGCCACCACCCTGCTCGCCAACCGACCATGAGGAGCGCTGGAGATAGGACCGTCATGACATATCGCCAACGCGCGCGCCGCCGTGCCGCCTGCCAGGGCGGCTTCACCCTGCCCGAGGTGCTGACGGTGGCCGTCGTCTTTGCGATCATTGTCGTCTCGGTCTCGACCATCTACATGGCGGCGCTGCGCGCGTACCGGCGTGGCGAGCCCGCCAACTCGGCGGAGCGCAAGGCGTCGTGGGCGGTCGCCCGCATGATGCCCGACTTTCAGCAGGCGATCGCCGTCATCCCCGCCGCCCCGCCGAACGAGGCCACCGCAGTGGCGGTGCGCGTTCCGGACAAGGTGTGGAACGCCGCCGACCAGATTCACTATAACCACGTCGCTCTCACCGGCGGCGGCGATCTCCACTTGCTGCCCGGCGACTTCGTCTACTACTACCGCGGCAATGACGCCGGCGCCATGGACGCAGCCGGCGCCAACCTCTGGCGCGCGGTGACGCACGCCGACGGCAGCGCCGGCAAGAAGATTCTGATCGCCGATAACCTGATTGATAACCCTGCGCAAGGCGGTTCACCCAAGCCGATGTTTATCTACTGGCCGGATGTCGTACGACTGCGGTCGGTGGAAATCACGGTGACGGTGCGGGAGCGTGCCGGCGCCGAGGTCGCCGACTCGACGATGGTGAGCGAAGTATGCTTGCGCAATCATTAGCGACGATAGCTGTGCCGCCTCAGCCATCTCTCGCTGAGTCTCCGAAGGAGATGAGGTCAAAGGCGATGGGTAGCAAACTCAACCGGCTGCGCGGCGAGCGCGGCGCGACCTTTGTCATGGCCATCGTCGGCCTGGTGGTGATGCTGATTCTGGGCACCTCCTTCGTCGGCCGCACCATCAACGCCCTCTATCACGCCAAGAACGCGCGCAACGACCTAGCCGCCTTGCAGTTGGCGGAGTCGGGCGTGGACATGGTCATCTGCATGTTATACGAAGACTACGGCAACATCTCCACCCAGTTGCAGGGCTCGGGGCAATACGACGCCACCTTCAGCTTGCCCCGCGGCACTTGTGATGTGCGGGTGTGGTCGCCCTACGACGGCGTCGCGGACACCTTGCTCATCCGCAGCACCGGCGTCACCGACACCAACGCCGACGCCCAGGTGCGGGTCATCGCGCAGTCCATGACCGACGTCACCCGCGTCTTCCGCGGCGCCATCTTCTCCGACAGCCCCTTGACCCTCAACGGCGCGGGCTCGGTGCTGCCCGACGCCGACGGCAACGGCGGCGACATCTACGCCAACGGCGACATCACCTTCAACGGTACCTCCTTCACCATGTCCAACACCGCCCACCTTTACACCACCGGCGCCACCAACTGGGTGCCGCCCCAGGTTCCGGGCACCAACGTGTACCGCGGCATCGCCCCGATCCCCATGCCCGTCATTGACCTGGAGTGGTACCGCACTCACGCCACCACCATCGTCAACGGCAACCTCAACCTCAACGGCGGGGACTTCAACCTCGACGGCATCACCTACGTCACCGGCGACGTCAAGCTCGCCGGCAGCTACCGCGGACGCGGGATCATCGTCGCCGCCGGCAAGATCCGCATCACCGGCAACGTCAGCGCCGTCACCGGCGAGGCGGGGGCGCAGGACTACGCGCTGGTGCTGATGAGCCCGCGCGCGGTCACCATCAGCGGCAACACCACGGTCGAGGGCCTGGTCTACGCGCACAATGTGGACGCCCAGATCACCCTTAGCGGCAACCCCTGCATCAAGGGGGCAATCTGCGCCGACGTGGTGACTACCAACGGCTCGATCACCGTCGAGTATGACGACGTGTGGAGCGGCCTGCCCCTGCCGGGCCGCGACAAGACCCAATACCAACAGGTGTCTTGGCAGCGCGTGGACTGAGGCGGGGCGCGGGGGCCGGGCTCGACGCCCTCGGCGCGCGACCGGGCCAGGAGTGAAAACCATGACCTCGCAAAAAGACGAACCGTCGTTGACCCCGCCGGCCGACTTCACGGTGCAGCCGCTGCCCGCCGACGACGACGTCGTGACCGGCGGGCTCTCGTCGGAGGTGCGCAAGAAGCTGGCGAATCAGCGCCTGGGTGACATCCTGCTCGCCGCCCAGCTCATCGACCAGGAGCAACTGGCGCGCGCGCTCGAGCTGCAGCCCAAGTGCCGCAAGAAGCTGGGCCAGATTCTAATCGAGATGGGGGCGGTGAGCGCGGAGGCGCTGAGCTTCGCCCTCTCGCTGCAGCTCGGTTTGCCTCACGTCGCGCTCGAGGACCTGAGCGTGGATCCGACCGTCTTGCGCGCCATTCCGGAGGAGCTCGCGCGGCGCTACGGGGTTTTTCCCATTCGTCGCGAGCAGAACGTGATCACGCTCGCCATTTCCGATCCCTTCGACATCGAAGCGGTGGATCGCATTCGCGCCGCCACCGGCTTGGTGGTTCGCGAAGTGATCGCTCCCAGCGACGCCATCAACAAGGCGATCGAGGCCCACTACGGTTCGAGCCAGCTCAGCAACATCGTGGAGCGCATCTCGGCCGAGACCACCTCCTACGCCACGGTCGAGCAGGAGTTCCACGACCTGCAGAACCTGAGCTCCGAGACCTCCATCGTCACCTTCGTCAACCGCTTTCTGTCGCAGGCGATCGAGCACAAGGCGAGCGACATCCACATCGTCCCCGAGCCCAATCGCGTCCAGCTCTACTACCGGATTGACGGCGTGCTGCAGCACCAGGTGGACATCTCGCGCGAGGCGCTGGCGGCGTTGGTCTCGCGCATCAAGATCCTGGGCGACATGGACATCACCGAGCACCGTCTGCCCCAAGACGGTCGCGCGCGCCTCAAGGCCGGCAACCGCTTATGCGACCTGCGCATCTCGACCATCCCCACCGTCACCGGCGAGAGCGTCGCCATCCGCGTGCTCGACAAGTCCATGTCGGTGCAGCGGTTGGACGCGCTCGGTTTTACCGCCGCCGACCTCGAGGCCTACCGCGCGGTGATGAAGAAGCCCCACGGCATGGTGCTGGTGACCGGCCCCACCGGCGCCGGGAAGTCAACCACCCTCTACGCGACCCTGCTCGAGCTCAAGGAGGAGGTGCCGCGCCAACACATCATCACGGTCGAGGATCCGGTCGAGTACGAAACCTCCCAGATCAACCAGATCCAGGTCAAGCCCAAGATCGGCTTCACCTTCGCCAGCGCCCTGCGCTACATCGTGCGCCACGACCCCGACATCATCATGGTGGGCGAGATCCGCGACGCCGAGACCGCCAAGCTGGGCGTGCAGGCGGCGCTGACCGGACACCGCGTGTTGAGCTCCTTCCACACCAATGACGCGGCGGGCGCCCTCACGCGGTTGATTGACATGGAGATCGAGCCCTACCTGGTGGCGTCATCCGTGCTGGCAGTGCTGGCGCAGCGGCTGGTGCGTCGCGTGTGCACGCACTGCCGGGAAGCGTTCGAGCCCGCGCCGGCGGTGGCGCGCACCTTCAGCGCCAACGGCGCCCCGGTCGAGACGCTGTACCGGGGCCGCGGCTGCCGGCGCTGCACCGACACCGGCTACAGCGGACGGGTCGCGGTCTATGAAATGCTGGTGGTCAACGAGCCCATCCGCCACCTGGTGCTTGCGCGCGAGTCGAGCAGCGCCGTCAAGCAGGCCGCCGTCGAGGCGGGCATGATTCCCATGGCCGACAACCTGGCGGCGAAGGTGCGGGAGGGCATGACCACCCCCCAGGAGGCCTTGCGCCTCGGCCTCATCGGCGACGGCGACGACATCTGACGCGATCGCCGGCGGCGTCTGACCGCGCGTTTCGACGCGCAATCATCGCGATCGAGGGAGCTTCTTCTCATGGCCGAGCTGGAGACGTCGCGGCAACCCGCGTACCTGCGCCTGGCGGAGATGGTGGTGGCGCACGGCCTCGTGGATCCCGCCACCGTTGACACCGCCATCGCCCGCCACCGAGACACCGGCAAGTGGTTGGGCGGCGTTCTGGTGGAGGCGGGCGCGCTGTCCGCGCCTCAACTCGTCACCTGCCTGGCGCGCGCGCTGGGTATCCAGCCGGTTGACATGGCCTCCTACCCGATTGACCTGGAGGCCGCCAAGCTGGCGGACGCGGAGCTGTGCCGCCAGTTGCTGGTGCTGCCGCTGTCGCGCTCCGACAACATCCTCTACGTGGCCATGGTCAACCCTCTCGATCGCGACGCCATCGCCCACCTGCAGAATGCCACCGGCATGCGCTTGGAGCTGATGGTGGCGACCGAGCGCGAGCTGCTGGAGGCGGTTGATCGCGTCTATGCCAAGGCCGGGCGCGAGCGCCCGCGGGGCTCCACCGCCCCCACCCCCGCTGACGGGGAACCGCTGGAGCCACTGCACATTGACGAACTTCTGGAGATGCTGATGGAGCGCCGCGGCTCGGACCTGCACCTGTGCGTGGGCAGCCCGCCGGTATTGCGGGTTGACGGCGACCTGCAGCCGCTCAGCTACGCCGAGGTCACGCCCACCAAGATCCAGGAACTGATCTACGCCATCCTCACCGATGAGCGCGTCATCGAGTTCGAGACCCACTACGAGCTCGACTTCGCCTACAGCGTGGCGGGGCTGTCGCGTTTCCGCGTCAACGTGCACAAGCAGCGGGGCTCGATGGGGGCGGTGCTGCGCGCGATCCCGATGCAGCCACCGACGCTGGAGCAGCTCAAGATGCCGCCGGTGCTCAAGACCATGAGCATGCGCCCGCGCGGCCTCATCCTCGTCACCGGGCCCACCGGCAGCGGCAAGTCAACCACGCTCGCCGCCATGATTGACGAGATCAACCGCCATCGCCGCTGCCATGTCGTCACCATCGAGGACCCGATCGAGTTCCTGCACCGCAATAAGCGCAGCATCATTATCCAGCGCGAGGTCGGCGCCGACACCAAGTCCTTTGCCGCCGCGCTGCGTCACGTCCTGCGCCAGGACCCCGACGTCATCCTCATCGGCGAGATGCGCGACCTCGAAACCATCGCCGCCGCCGTCACCGCCGCCGAGACCGGCCACCTGGTGCTCGCCACCCTGCACACCACCAGCGCCGCGCAGACGGTGGATCGCGTCATTGACGTCTTCCCCCCTCACCAGCAGGAGCAGATCAGGATGCAACTGTCCACCGTGCTCGAGGGCATTCTCTGCCAGACCCTGCTCCCGCGTGCCGACGGCATCGGCCGCGCCTGCGCCCAGGAGGTGCTGGTCGCCACCGGCGCCGTCCGCAACCTCATCCGCGAGGGCAAGACCCACCAGATGTCATCCATCCTCCAGTCCGGCGGGCAGTTTGGGATGCAGACCCTGGACCAGTCCCTCAAGGCCCTGGTCAACTCCAAGCAGGTGCGCCCCGACGTCGCTGCCGCCGTCGCCCAAGACCCCGAGGAGTTCAGGAACCTCCTCAACATGCACTAGACCCGCCCAGCGCGCGCCACAGTGCCCCGCCGGCTCACGCCGGCCGCGGTTCAGCGTCGGGCGTCCGCTCAACGGGCAGCGTCTCACCGCCGTCGCCCCGCCCCCGTCACCTGGGTACGAATCACCCGCTGATCACAGTCAGCGAGTGGGCCGCAAAGGTGTATCTCGTCGGCCATGAATCGAGTGCCTGCTCCGTCACGACCACCCGCGGCTGGTGCGGTTCGTTCCTCGCAAACCAGTGCTCCGCGTTCATCTCCCGGGCGGTGCAGCTACCGGCCGGCGGCACGCTCAACGCCAGGTCGGCCGTGACGAGAGGGTAGATATGGGGGCTCACCTCGCCGATGCCGCGGTCGAGGTCAATCCCAATCATCGCCATTAGCCACTCCTTGAAGCCCCCACTTTGTCCTCCCACCAGCGGCGGAAACTCACGACATCGCGAATGCCGTGATGCAGCACCGCATCGTAAATGTGCACGGAGAGCATCGTCTTGCGGTACTCGCTGTCGTGACAGACGGACTCCTTTATCGCCAGAACGTAAGACCGCGCATCATCTACCAGAAGGCGGCGCCATTCATCACTCCGCGCCGTGCCGATCGCGAACACACTGGAGTGGGCGCTCCACATGTCGAGCTTCCAGATCTCAGGGCCGCCAGTATCTACTGGCTCGTTCCGGCGAGGGTCAAGGGCCCGGGCGGAATCGAGCAGCCTCAGGCATGCTCTGGTGATAGAAATCCTCGAACTGCAGGCGCAGGCACCATCCCGTGGCCGCCAAGCGCGTCCCCAAGTCCCATTTGACCCCAGGCTGAGGTTGGTCCTCGGGACACTCGAAATCCAGATCGCGCCAGGTCATGGTGTGCATGACGTAGCTGCCCACCGGCTGGTAGCCGCATTCCGCCAGGATCGCGCCAATGCCGGAGGCGGCGAGCATCTGGTCGGCCTCAGCGCGCAGCGTCCCGTCCAACGCGAATAGCCGCGGAGCATCAGGGTGCACAAGCGCCCTCCAAGACGGCTGTCGTTTGCCCAAAGGGGATAACCGGCTTCCACGAGCAGCGCGCGCAACCTTCCGGGGATAGTCGCAGGCGCGACTCCGACGCCGCGGCTCGGGTGTCACCTCGGCAAGCGAATCTGACGGTCACCCGGTCCGCGCGCCCACGCGACCAAGCTTCGCGCTGCGCAGTCAAGAATCCTGGCAGCGACGATCCAACCGCCTGCAACCGGGTGACCCGCGGTCCCATCCGCGGGGAATGAATGCGTTGACGCCACCCGGGTTCGCGTGTAGAATAGCCTTGCACGGGTGGGCGAGTAGCTCAGTGGGAGAGCGCATGCTTCACACGCATGAGGTCGCAGGTTCGAACCCCGCCTCGCCCACCATTCGACGCGCCCGTCACTTCGCTCCGGCCTTGCTCATGGCGGGCCACCGCCGGAATCCGAACAAGGATGTATTGGCTGCTTGCGCGCTCATCTCCCCAGCGCCTCGGACAGCGTACGCAACGAGTATCCCCGCTTCTTCAGCGCCGCCAGCAGCCCCGGCAGGATATTCATCGTTTCGTCGGGGCCGTTGTGCAGGAGCACGATGGCGCCGGGCCTGATGTCCGCCAGCAGCCTTTGCAGGCCGCGCTCGGTTGATACGCCCGCGCATACGCCGACGTCCGCGGACCACATGACGGTGGTGTAGCCGACCTGCGCCGCCGCCGCGCGCACCTGCGCGTTGTGCCTGCCCCCCGGCGGCCGGAACAGGCGCGGGCGCTTGCCGATGACATCCTGCACAACGACCTGCGTGCGCAGCAACTCCTGTTGGAGCTCGGCGGTGGTCTTGGTTGTCATGTCATCGTGCGAGTACGAATGATTGGCGATCTCGTGTCCGCCCGCCGCGATGACGCGCAGCAGCTCGGGATGCGCGCGCGCCTGCGTACCGACGACGAAGAAGGTGGCATGCACCCCGGCATCTCGCAGCAGGTCCAGTATCTGCCCCGTAAACATGGGATGCGGCCCGTCGTCGAAGGTCAGGCAAACCCACCGCCGCGGCACCTCCTGTATCGCGCGCGCCGAGCTGGTGCGCCCCGTGGCGGCGCACAGCTCCACCAGCCGCTGGCGCGCATCGGCGAAGCCGGCATCCAGCGCCACCGCGCGTTCGTAGCTGTGGAGCGCCGCCGGCCGATTGCCCGTGGCCGCATATGCGCCCGCGAGCCAGTAGTGGACATGCACGCGGTTGGGCATCGGCGTCAAGGCCGCCTGCAGCCCCGCCAGCGCCGCCGCGTACTCGTCGTCGTCGTATAGATTCCGCGGCGGGACCTCCGCCGGCAGCCACAGCACCGTTCCCCCACGCCCGAGCAGCATGCCGCCGGACCACGCTTCCGCCACCACCCCGTGCGGCCCTGGAGCGAGCTTGCGGGGAAGCGTGAATTCGTGCGGAGGCGTGTTGCTCATCCCCAGTGTCACGCCATCCACCCTGAGGAGCAGGTGGTCGGGGCTGCCGTCGCCCAGCCAGGTCATCATCGCGCGGCGCGGGGATGCTTCCTTGATGTCAACTCGTATCAGGTCCTTCTCGGCCCCGGGCCGGCCCCGGTTCGGCAACGCCAGCCCGGTGAGCGGCGCCGCATAGGGCGAGCCGGGACACGCCGTGACCGCCTTGCGCAAGCGCGCGATGCCCTCCCCTGCCGCCAGCGTGCGACCCAGCACTGCCATGGCAAGCGCGTCCGTCGGATAGCATTTCAGGGCGGCTTCCGCGCGGCCGCGCGCGGCGGCCTTCTCCCCTGCAGCCAGGTCCGCGTAGGCCAGGGTGGGCAGCACCCAGGTGAGCCCCTCCCTCGCCAGCCGGGCCAGTTGCTCGCGCCCCGCCCGGACCTGTCCGCGCTGAAGCAGGCACACGGCGCGGCCAAAGCGCGCCACCGGAACTGCAGTCTGCGCCTGCGGCGACCCGGCGGCCGCCAGCTCCACCGCCTTCTCAAATCGCGACAACGCGCCTTCAATTCGCCCCTGCGCCAGCCCCGGCGCACCCAGGCCGATCCACGCCAGCGGATCCACATAGTCGTCGCTATTGGCGGCGCCGAACTCCTGCCCCGCCTGGCGGCCGAGGTCGCGGCGCAGAAGGTCCGTCCCCTGGTGCACGTGACCCAGGTAGTCGGCGGCGGCGAAAACGCCGGTGCTGCCGCCGAGCAGCAACGCCATCAGCGCCAAGCCCATTCGCATTCGGGGAAACAATGGGAGCCAACTCATAGCGCGAGTTTCACCGTCCGCTGAGCGCGGTCGCCGCCATCACACAATCCGCGGCCTGGAGGTAGTATTATACGTGAGGCAACGCCTGACCTCCCTGCACGCGGCGCTAGGCGGATGGCAGAATCGTGACACATTCCCGACAGGATGGCGCTGCAGTGGCGCGGAAACCGCCGGTAATGTGGGGACGATAGCCCCAGGGAGGGACCGACATGAGTACGGAGCTAAAGCCGGGCGCTCTGGCAGGCCTCGAGGAACGCCACGCGGAGGCGCTCAGGCAAGCCGGGGTGGACACGGTGGAGAAGCTGGCGGAGATGGAGCCCGAGACGACGGCGAGCCGAACGGGGCTGTCGGCCGACGACCTGCGGCGGTTCAAGGCGCAGGCGACGGCGTTGACGCACCCGGCCCCGGCCCCGGCGCCCGCCGCTCCCCGACGCTCCCTGACTACCGCGTGGGTGATGCTGGCGCTGGTCATCATCACCGTGATTGCGGTGCTGTACGCGGGGCGGGTGCGAGCGGGCGCGCGCGCGCAGTTGGCCGACCAAGAGCAGAAGCTCGCGGTCGCAACCGCGCGCACCGCCGAGATTGCTCAAGCGCACGTCAACGCCGCGGCATCGAATCTCGCCCGCGGCAACTGGGGCCTCGCGCAGCAGAACCTGGATGAGGCGGGACGAGAGGTGACATTCCTGGAGGAGATCGCTCCGCGCAGGTTCGCGGGCACCATGCGTCAGGTCCGGTCCAGCCTGGGGCGAGCCCAGGACACGGTAAGCGCCAAGGACCGGGCGGCGCCGGAACGCGTGGGCGACCTCAACGACGCTCTGGCTGAGGTCGCCGCCGCCAAGGGGGGATGAGTCCGCGTCGCGGGGTGCAGCAGCGCTCACACCGCGCGTGAGTCAGATCCCCCGCCCCGGGGCTAACGCCTACCCAGCATGGTCACCTGCACCGGCGCCTCGACGCTGCACAGGCGCACCGTGCGCGAATCGGGGGACCACACTACCTGCAGCCCCATCGGCTCGCAGGCGCCGCGCAGCGGCACTACTGTGCGCCCGTCGGTCAGCACTGGCGCACCAGTCAACTCGATCGCGCGACCATCGAACGTCGCGGCTAGGCTGCCGATGGTTACGCGCAGCTCGGCGCCGGCCCGCCTGGCGATGGCCTGCTTGGCCGCGCCGATCCAGTCCACCCTGCCGCCGGATTGCTCGATCACCGTCCGCAGCGCCCCGTAGGTTCGCCCGTTGGTGATCGCGAGGGCCACGTCGAACTCGAGCTCGCGCCCATCCAGGATGACCGTCAGTCGCGGTGATACCGCGTCCTGGGGTCGCACGCGGAGGGTCGGCTGTTCCGCTAGCACGGAGGCGGCGGCCTGGCTCGGAGCGGGTGTGGGCGGAGCGGGCGCGCGCTCTGCCACGCCGGCCGCGACCGGCGCCGGCCCCCGCATGAGCATGGGCAGCAAAACCTTCGGTTGGCTGTCGCTGGGCGCGGGCGCGACCGGCCGGATTCCCGCGGCGGATGTGATTGGCGGGTGCGGCGCGGCGGAGGGCGGGCGCTGCACCGTCGCCACCGGCGCAAGCGGCGCCCTCTCGTTGGCAACCCGTATCGTCACCGGGGACGACCGCGCCACCAGCCCGGCGCGGCCATATACCTCTACCGCCAACGCGTGAGCGCCATCGAGCAGCTTGGTCGTATCCAAGTCGTAGGCGTACGGCTGGCTATTGGTCGAGTGGGGCCGCCTATCATCCACGCAGAAGATCAGGTACGAGGGGTCATCCACGCGGGTTTGCGCGCTGACCCGCACGCGACCCTTTACCTGCTCGCCGTCCCTGGGCGCGGTGATGCGCACGAGGTCAGCGCCGGCGGCCGTCAGCACCTGCAACGCGAATACCCACACGAGCGCGAGCGCGATTCGGGCCAGAGTGGCCTTGCGGATTCCGAGGAGTTTCATCTGCGCCTCTTCCTCCTTTGCCCGCAGGGGCACGTTTTCACCAGAGGTCGCTTGACAGCAAACGCCTGTTGCGGTATAGTGACTGTGTCCTGAACGAAGTCAAGAATACAGTCTTGCTCGACGAGGTGCTTTGCCGCGCTCGGCATGACAGTGAGCAACTTGGCAGACATCAAGGTCATCGCGGTCAACCGCAGGGCCCGGCACGACTACGCGATTGAAGATACATTCGAGGCCGGGCTCGTCTTAACCGGCGGCGAGATCAAGTCGGTGCGCGCGGGGCGAGTCGCCCTCAGCGACTCCTACGCGCGGCCGGAACGCGAGGAGCTATGGCTCGAGGGCGTGCATATCGCGCCCTATGGACCCGCGAGCTACGATAATCTCGATCCCAAGCGCAGGCGCAAGCTGCTGCTCCACCGGCGCGAGATCAGCCGGCTCATGAGCCGGACGCAGGAGAAGGGGTTCACCCTCATCCCGCTGCGGCTCTACCTGAGGCGCGGTTACGCCAAGGTGGAGTTGGGCCTGGCCCGCGGCAAGCGCCAGTACGACAAGCGGCGCGCCATCGCCGAGCGTGATATTGAACGCGATAAGGAACGCGAGCTCAGCAGCCGCAAGCGCGGCCGCGAGCCCTCCTGAAGGGCTTATACCACATATAGCCGGAAGTATTAGACGGCGAAAACCGTTTCACCGCGGAGAACGCCGAGAGCGCAGAGAGGGACTACAAACTAGAATTGAACCACGAAGACACAAAGACACCAGGCGGGAGTTGGGCGTGACATGCAGGGGACGATCTCCTGATCGTCCCGCCCGCAGGCCGGGACCGAGCCCGGCTCCTACGAAGCGGCACGTTCCGCGCGAACGAAATCGCCCGCCCAGCTTCCCTCTTCGTGCCTTGGCGCCTTAGTGGTTGTATGTCTATCTGTGAAATCTGCGGCATCTGTGGATAACCTCCACACGGAAAGGGGGCGAAAGGTCTCGACGGGGAGCGAGGAATCGTCGGTTGCGAGCCGAGGCGCATGAACCTCGTTAAAACGTGCAACCCTATAACTGCCGAAGCTTACACTCCGGCTTACGCTACCGCCTAAGGTAGCGACGTCCTCTCCGTCTCGCTGATCGGGCGGACTTGGGCGACAACCAGATCGGCTTACCGCGCCTCTGAGGTTCGTAGGGGGCAGGGACACAGCACGAGCTAGCGACCGGCAAGCCTGCCTGCGGGCTCGGCCGGAAGTGACAAACTAAACGCAGGAAACGCTCGTAGTAGCCGACGGGGACTTCTCTTCGGACGTGGGTTCGATTCCCACCGCCTCCACCACTTCTGTTTATCGAAACATTCTCTGTCGCAGAGAACCCGCCTCACCGAGAGGCGGGTTTTGGCGTGTAATAGGCTCATTCTCGCCTCTTTCGGCTTCGCAGACCTTCGGACGGATCACCCCTTTTTCGACCCCTTCGAACGCCCAAAACGACCCTTCCGGCTGTCAGCAGTCGCGCTAGAGTGTACCGGGCATAGTCGCCCCATGTGTACCACGTGATCGCCGGGGGTGGGTACCACCCATGATCGGGGGTGGGTACCACCCGGCGAGCAGCATCTGGGTCGTTGCCACGGGGAATTCCCTCCTGACTTTAGAGATCGGTCAGGAGGAGACATGGAGCGACTCATCGTGCAGATCATCGTGGACATCGTCTATCGGTTACGTGCCGGCCAGTCGGTGCGCGCCATCTGTCGGGACCTGGGACATTCGCGCCGCACCATCCGCCGCTACCGCAAGCTCGCGGCGGCGAAAGGCTATCTGGACCCTTGTCGCCCCTTGCCAGAGGCGGCCGAGGTGCTCGCCCAGTTGGGGCCGGTCTACTCGCCACCCAGCAGTAGCGTCTCGAGTGTGGAGCCCTACCGGGAGGTGGTGACAGGGCTGCTGGAGCAGGGCGTGGAGATGGTGGCGATCCACCAGCGGCTGATGCGCCATCATGGCTACGGCGGCTCCTATAGCTCGGTGCGCCGCTTCGTGCACCACCTGCGGCCCCGCAGCAAGGAGG
>Ga0307379_10001893_pt1 | contig 31820 bp, 30 predicted proteins | sample UN2MG_FD_202237 | JGI IMG/M metagenome (GOLD analysis project Ga0307379, IMG submission 202237) | Soil microbial communities from Risofladan, Vaasa, Finland - UN-2 | ecosystem: Environmental > Terrestrial > Soil > Coastal area > Acid sulfate soil | place: Finland: Risofladan, Vaasa | collected...
TGATTTTCCCGAGTTTGCCACCTTTCTGGTCGAGTGCGGCATCGACTCGATCAGCCTGATACCCGACACCGTGGTCAAGACACGGCTGGCCATTGCCAAGAAGGAGGAGGAGCTGGGGGTACGGCTGAAATAAAGCTATGGAGATGAAATGTGAAACGGAGAGTTGTTATTACGGGTATGGGAGCGGTAACTCCCTTAGCTGTCGGGGTAGAGGAAAGCTGGAAGAGACTATGCGCTGGAGAGTCTGGGATCAAAAACGTCACCCAATTTGATGCCTCCTCGCTGAAATGTCAGGTAGCAGGAGAAGTGCGAGACTTTTCGGCAGAAGACTTCTTAAGGGCGAAAAAGATCAGAAGGACGGATCGCTTTGTACACTTTATGTTGGCCGCCACCAAGATGGCCCTTGAAGATAGCCAGTTAAGGGTGAAGTCGAGCGAGGAATATCGGGTGGGGGTCATAGCGGCCACCGCTATCGGGTCCTGCAAGACCTTTGAGGCGAACCACGAGCACATTACCAAGGGGCTCATGAGAAACGTAACCCCTTACCTGGTAATCAACCTTTCCGCCAATACGGCTGGGGGCGAGATGGCCCTCATGATCGGGGCTCGAGGCCCGCACCATTTTCTTCAAGAGGCCTGTTCTGCAGGTACCAATGCCATAGGGCTCGGCTTCAAAACGATTCAGTACAATGAGGCCGACGTCATGTTCGTGGGTGGCTCTGATGCGGGTATAAGCCCGACCCTCATGGCGAGCCTTGATAACCTTGGGGCGATTGCCACGTCCTGGAATGACCAACCGCACAGGGCAAGCAGGCCCTTTGATAAGAAGCGAAACGGTTTTGTAACCAGCGAGGGCTCAGGGATTTTGGTGCTGGAAGAACTCGGGCATGCAAAGGCCCGCGGGGCCAAGATCTATGCAGAAGTAATAGGCTATGGTTCCACCTGTGATGCCTATCACGCAGTCGCGCCATTGCCCAGTGGAGAGAGCGCGGCCAAATGTATGGAGCTCAGCATCGAAGGGGCTGGTATCAGGCCGGAAGACATAAAACACATAAACGCTCACGGAACATCCACGGTTGCTAACGATGAAACGGAAACCCTCGCCGTAAAAGAGCTGTTCGGTGAGAGGGCCAAGGAGCTCATGATTAGCGCGAATAAGTCGATGATCGGTCACATGTGGGGAGCAGCCGGCGCCGTTGAGGGCATCTTCACCGCGAAAACCCTTCAGGAGGGCATCCTGCCTCCGACCATTAATCTGGATGAACCCGATCCCAAATGTGACCTGGACTACGTCCCCCATACCGCACGGCGCTCAAACGTAACATACGCCCTCTCGAACTCCTTCGGGTTTGGCGGCATCAATGCGAGTCTCGTCTTCAAGAAATACGAAGAGTGAGGCAAAAACGGAGAAATAACGGTTAAACGAGCAGGTAATAGCGCGGTTGGTTTTAGGCAGGGAAAACACTCCCCTCGAAAAGAAACCCCTTCCCTTTCAAGCCACCCTTTTTGAAAATCCCTCATCAAAATCCTTGACATAGATTCTGTTATCTCTTAATTTGCCTTGCATATGCACACCATGCTTAATAGTCTAAAATCATTTAAAAAATGGGGAGGTGCCCATGGAAATACGTGTAAAGGCAGCTGTTCGGCCAAAAGCGAAACCAGAGGATGAGTCAAACCTAGGATTCGGCCAGATCTTCACCGATCACATGCTCCTTGTTGATTATGAGAATACCACGGGTTGGCACAATGCGCGCATAGAACCATATGCCTCCCTGGTGCTGGACCCTGCTGCAACCTGTCTCCATTATGGGCAGTTGGTTTTTGAGGGTTTGAAAGCCTATTATGGGAAGGATGGAGGGATATATCTGTTTCGGCCTGCAGATAATTTCGTAAGGCTCAACCAATCGGCACGAAGGGTATGTATGCCTGAGCTGGATGTTGACTTCGCCTTAACGGCCTTGAAGAAATTGATCCTCCTCGACAGGGAATGGATTCCAAAGAGTCCCGGAACCTCCCTCTACATCAGGCCTACCATGATAGCGACCGAGCCGTTCCTCGGTGTGCGGCCGGCAGTAAGATACCTGTTTTACATTATCCTCGGACCTGTTGGATCTTACTATCCCGAAGGCCTGAATCCGGTAAAGATCTATGTGGAATGCAAATATGTCAGGGCCATCCCCGGCGGTACCGGAGAGGCAAAGACGGCAGGCAATTATGCTGCAAGCCTGCTCGCTGCTGAGGAGGCCAAGAAAAAGGGGTTTACCCAGGTTCTCTGGCTGGACGGATGCGAAAAAACGTGGATAGAGGAAGTGGGTACCATGAATATGTTCTTTGTCCTCGATGACGAGGTCAGCACCGCCCCTCTTACCGGGAGTATTCTGGGAGGCATCACCAGGGATTCCGTAATCAAGATTCTCAGAAACTGGGGTATTACGGTGAAAGAAAAACTCCTGTCTATCGATGAAGTTGTCGCTGCGGCTACCAACGGCCGCCTCAAGGAGGCCTTTGGCACCGGAACCGCAGCCGTGATTTCGCCCGTTGGCCAGATAACCTATAAGGATAAAGACTACGTAGTGGCCAGCGGCAACATGGGGGAGCTATCTCAGAAACTGTATGATGAGATTGTGGCCGTCCAGTATGCTGAAAAGCCTGATCCCTATGGTTGGGTTGAACGAATAGGATAGGTGTAATGGATTACCAGGTCGATAATGGCAAAGAAGAGATCCTATAAGATAACCGAACCGCATGAAAGCAAGGTCTCCCGTACATATTGGTTTCTTTCTGCCGCATTTTGGTTTGTCCTTCTTGCCCTCCTTGTCTCAATCCCCGCCCTTTACTTTATAAAAAAGGATTTTGCCAATGAGGTGCGGCAGGTAAGACAGCCCAGGCCAAACCGGTTTTTTTTGGGAATCGACGTCTCTCAGACGATGAGACCGGATATCCTCTCCGATTTTGAGGACGCCCTCATCTCACGGCTTCAAAACTTCGTAGGGCATGGTGAAGTCTCCTGCCATATCGCCGTGTTCGGGCGTCCCGGTTGCGGAAAGGAGACGATCTCCCACATCCTTTCGACCAGCTCACCACAAGACGAAAAAACCTTCAAACGAACGGTTGAGAAAAGGATAAGAAACATATCAATTGCCAGTAGACCGGGAGGGGACGAGGCCACAACTCCCTTGACTACTCCCCTGTTTTATTTTCTCGGAGAGATACTCCCAGAGAGGGCTGGAGAAAGGGTGATAATCTTCTCGGATTTGGTAAATGATGATGGAGGATGCCAGGAGTACTCCTTTCCCTTAAAGGCGTTTGAAGAATTCGGTCTCCATAAGGGCGGGCAGATTATCTTTCTATACCCGGCTCCCTATGTTATTGGAGAATACGAGACGCCTGACCTACCGGAAAGACTGATAAAAAAGCAGAAGGAAATCATTAAATCAGTGCACGAACTCAGCAAGAAAGGCAGGCTGAGGGCATTCTTCTACCATGTGCCTGATGATACTCAAGAGAGGGTTGCCTTTTTGAAATCGCAACTGCAAAATGCTATTCCTGCAACTGCATTCGAAATTGTCTGGGGAAGAGTCTCGAAAATGATTGATACGATCGTGGCTGCTGTGAGGGGGTGATGGGATGTGAAACTTGAGTTCATCGAGGCACGGGATTTGCCCGATGCCTGGTTCCAGTGCGTTTACCAGGTACTTGAGTGCGGAAGAACATACGTCATAGAGAGGGGGAGCTATGAGGGGCAGAAGAGGCTTGAGTTCGATTATGTGACGATACACATAAAATATCCGGGCACCAGGCCTCTATTGCCCGATATACCACCTGCCCTTGGGATACCCAACCCTGTTGCCGACGATTACCTGGATCAATACCTGCCATACCTGATGACCTCGGCCAAAAAGGAAGGGGAAGAATACACCTATGGCGAGTATCTCGAACCCCAGATCAGTGAAGTAATCAGGATGTATCGGGAAGACGGACACGGCACGAACCAGGCTTACATGACCGTTGGAAATCCCGATACCATCTACCTTGACGATCCTCCTTGCCTCAGGGGTATTGATACCAGGATCAAGGATGATAGGTTGCATTTTATCGTCTATTTTCGGTCATGGGATCTGTGGAATGGATTTCCCGCCAACCTGGGTGCCATTCAACTCCTGAAAGAGTACATGGCCGAGAGCATCGGCGTTAAGGACGGGGAACTCATAGCTGCCAGCAAAGGGCTTCATCTCTACGATTACATCTGGGAATTGGCAAAACTGCGTACCATGAAATCGTAACCGCTCACTAGTGAGGCCTGGCCTTCCCGGCCCGGAACGGGCAAACCGACAAGGCACGATTTCAGTAAGCAAATACGAATCTCGAATACCCGCCTGCCTCGCCTGAGCTATCCAATACCTGCAAGGGATATCGGACAGGCCAATGCGGACCAGTTGCTCTTGCACGACGCAAGCACACAGGTGGCGGGCAGGTCGAAATCCCTGGCCCAGACCTGGTTTGCAAAGCATGAGTATAAAGAGGTTACTTACGAAATACGGTAACGACCATAGTGTAATTCAGCAATGTCGCGCCAGGGCAGGCCGAAACAAACTCCAATGACCAAAATCCCAATGCTCTCAACCAAGAGATTCTTGCCCAGACCAAGACAGCATTGCCCTGTTTTGAATTTTGTACATTTGAATTTCGGTGTCAATTTAGCACATGACCCCGACGCTTCGCTCCAGGGTTATACATGAAAGAAACGCTATGGTGAGCATGGAGATGTCTTTTTTTGACTCTGTCCTCCCATCGTTCAGATGAGTGGGCGTTTCAAAACGGCGCACACAGGCTGCTACCTTAGTGCTAAGGCTTATGGGGCGGTGCGTCGGTTTGAAACGGCCCTGTACGGGGCCTTGTTTAGAGGGCAGAGCAAAAAAAGATATCTCCATGCTCCTTTCTCCAGTGAGTTTCTTAGGAGGATCTTAGCCTATAAAGACATCAATAATGGCCAAAGTAGACTTCAAAGATCTTGATCTGGAAGAAACCAAGCTGTGGGTGAAGGAACGCGGACTTGAAGCTTACCGGGCCGAACAGATCAGGCGATGGGTTTTCCGTCATCAGGCTCAATCATTCGAGGGCATGACAACGCTTTCAAAGGAGTTGAGGAAATACCTCGACGCCCATGCCACAATCAGTCAGCTCAGGCTCGTGAAAACTGAGGTATCTGTTGACGGCACCAAGAAATTTCTGTTTGAACTCGACGACGGCAGCAGGATCGAGTCGGTTCTGATTCCCGAGCGGGATTACGTTACCGCATGCATATCGTCCCAGGCTGGATGTGCCATGGGATGCAGGTTTTGCCTCACTGCGAGGCAAGGGCTTACCCGGAACCTGAAGAGCTCCGAGATCGTGAATCAGGTCATCCAGATCCGGCAGTCAATGAATCAACCGAAAAGGCTCACGAACATCGTCTTGATGGGTATGGGTGAGCCCCTTGCCAACTACGGGGCGGTAACCAGGGCAATCAGAAATATCATCTCCTCGGACGGGCTCAATTTCTCCCGTCGACGGGTGACCCTCTCAACCTGTGGTCTTGTGCCTGGAGTCGAGAGGCTTGGTAAAGAGCTTCCCATCAATCTCGCCGTTTCCCTTAATGCGGCCGATGATGACACGAGAAACCACCTGATGCCTATCAATAAGAAATATCCTTTAGAGCAATTGCTCGATGCACTCATGGTGTTCCCGCTCCAAAAGGGAAGGAGAATTACCATCGAATACATCCTGATCAAGGACGTAAACGACCGGCTCACCGATGCCTCCAACCTCGCCAGACTTCTCTCAAAGCTTAAGACTAAGGTAAACCTGATTCCGTTCAATCCCTTTAAAGGAAGCGGCTTTGAGGCGCCTCATGAAGAAACGATTCGGGCCTTTCAAGATGAACTCATCCGGGCCAACTATACAGCTATTATCAGACAGAGCAAGGGACAGGATATCTCGGCTGCCTGTGGGCAATTGAGCACAGGCTTAACCGGCCCTTGTCAGGGGTCCTCCACAAAGGTACGTTAATAGACAAGGGGGGGTCGGCATAGGTAAACGCTGAGTCCAATGTTTCTGTCGCAGGCCTTGCGCCGACCTGGGAACCTGCCATTAGATTGAATCCGGAGGCCCTTCGATCAAAAACTGAAAAGCAACCGCGCTCCTTGCCTTTGATCCAGTCGCTTAAGACCCGCCTTCTCAGCGCTTTCCAGGGCCGCTGCGTATTCCTTTGACGAAAGTCGCCGGTTAAGATATTGGTCATCATGGGCCGTTCCGCACGGCCTGTACTGATCCATGACATTCACGTACGTGTTTGGTGATAGGTCCTTGGATATGAATTCCATTACCTTGTCGGTGCCGCCAATCCCGTGCGGCATTACCAGGTGTCTCACGAGCAGCCCTCTTTGAGCTACACCATTCTCGTCTATTTTCAGATCACCCACCTGGGCGTGCATCTCTCTGAGCGCGCTTACCGCCCTACCCCTATAATCAGGTGCGTTGCAATATCTTTCTGACCATTTTTCGTCCCAGAATTTGAAATCCGGCATGTAGATATCCACAACGCCTCTTAAGAGCCGGATGGTCTCTGCACGCTCATAACCACCACTGTTATAGACTATGGGGATGGTGAGGCCGTTCTCCACCGCTAGCAGGAGGGCTTCAAGCACCTGAGGCACGACATGGGTAGGAGTAACCAGGTTAATATTATGGCAACCCCGCCTTTCGAGCTGCAACATTATTCCTGCTAGGTCTGGTGCATCTATTGCTCCACCCTCCCCCAGATGGCTGATCTCGAAGTTCTGACAAAAAGAGCAGCGAAGATTGCAGGAGGTGAAAAAGATGGTCCCTGAACCGTATCTGCCGACGAGGGGCGCTTCTTCCCCGAAATGGGCGTTATAGCTCGAGACTATTGCTCTCCTGCCAGTCCGGCAGTAACCTCTTTCATCATTCAAACGGTCAACCTTGCATTCCCGTGGGCAGAGCCGGCACTCGCGTAACAACGCAACGGCCTCTTCCACCCGCTTTGCTAACTCGCCTTCTCTGTGTAATTGAAGGTAAAGGGGCTCAAGCATGATCAGCCCTGCTCAACAATATCTTAGTATCGCTAACAAAGTGTTTCCTCAATGGTGTAGTGATTAGAGAGCCATACATACTCTGTACTATCCGGTCATGGCCATTTTCTCAAGGCGATATCTATTGGCCTCACGGGATGTGGTCACAGAGGTGGGGTTTAGATGACCCAAACAAAGACTCCTAGGGCTTCCAAGGTGTAAACCCCACCTCTGTGACCTATGCAAGACCCGGTGGTATTCTTTTTAAGATATCGCCTTTCGAAAACAGCCATGACCTCCTTTGGTGTATGAACTATACCACTAGCTTAGTATCGCTCCATGGATCATTAAAAAGAGCTATTCGACAGGGTGAAGTGAAAAAGCAGAGATCCATGTCCCTCGCAGTACCAAAGCAGGCAGAATAGATGCTCGGCATTATTCTACGGAGTTAAGGCAATAATCGATTTGGATTTTGACCTTTCGGCTTCTTGAAGCCGTTTATCCCTGCTTCGGTGGCGACTTATCGGTCTTGGTATTTCGAGTCTTCGATCTGTGTTGTTCTATCATCTTGTTCCTTATCTCCCTCTCAAAGGCCCGGTTGCTCGGACGATAGAATACCTTTTGCTTCACCTTTTCCGGGAAATATTCCTGCCTTATCTGGCCATCGGGGTAATCATGAGGGTAAAGGTATCCCTCACCGTAGCCCATTTGCTTCATCAAGCTTGTCGGGGCGTTACGGAGGTGTAACGGCACCGGCAGCGGACCAGATTCCTCGATCTCTTTCCTCACAGATCTCTCGGCCACGTACAGTGAATTACTCTTCGGCGCCGTTGCTAGATACACGACGGCCTGGACCAAACAAAGTTTCGCCTCAGGTGGGCCAACCCGTTCCCAGGCCTGATAGGCCGTCAAGGCTATTTCAAGGGCCCTGGGATCGGCGAGGCCGATGTCTTCGGAAGCAAATCGAATCAGCCGTCTCGCGATAAAAAGCGGGTCTTCCCCTGCCTCCAGCATCCTATAGAGCCAGTAGATCGAGGCCTGGGCATCGCTTCCCCGCATGCTCTTATGCAAGGCCGATATGACATTGTAATGCTCCTCACCATTCTTGTCATAGAGGAGAGGCTTCTTGTCCAGGGCAAGGGCAACAACCGACTTCGTCAGCAGCCTCTTATTGTCTTTGCCAGCCTGGACGAAATAGCTGGCCGACTCCAGATTGTTAAGGGCCGCCCGTGCATCCCCATGGGAGATACTGGCGATATATTCCAAGGCTTCTTTTTCGATATCGATATTGAGATCGCCAAGCCCGCGCTCTTTATCTTTAAGAGCCCTACCCAATATGACGGCCATATCTTCAAGCTCCAATGGCTTAAGGGTCATTACCCTGGACCTTGAAAGCAAGGGCGGGATGATTTCAAATGACGGATTTTGAGTTGTTGCCCCAATAAGAATAATCAGGCCACTTTCGACATGGGGGAGAAATGCATCCTGCTGGGCCTTATTAAAACGATGAATCTCATCGACAAAAAGAATGGTTGGTTTTCCCTCATACCGATAGGTCCTTTTTGCCGAATCGACTACTTCTCTTAATTCCTTAACTCCGGATAAAACCGCCGAGAATGACTCAAAGGGGCAATTGCTGTACTGTGCCATCAATCTTGCAATGGTCGTTTTGCCTGAACCCGGTGGCCCCCAGAATAGGACTGAAAACAGATTACCGGTCTCAAGAGACCTCCGGAGCGCCCTTTCTGGACCCAAAAGGTGATCCTGGCCTACAATATCTTCGATCCTATCCGGTCTTAGCCTGGTGGCAAGCGGCGAAATCTTCAGATCCATTATCTCAACCTGTCTCCTTCTCAATGAGCCCTTCCACAAGATGGACGGTGTTGTGCATGGATAAGGGCCTGCTTATGACAAGATCTGCGCCGGATTCCCTGAACTGCGCTAAGTCCAACTCTTTCTCCCGCCCTTTCATGAGTATGATTGGGGTCTTTTGGCTCATTTTCTTGATCCGTTTTGCCACACCAAAACCGCTGATGCCGGGCAGAGCGATATCACTCATGACCACGTCAAACTCTTTTTTCCTCTTCCTGAACTTTCCTATTCCGTCCAGACCTACTGCACAGGTAACGACCGTATGACCCCTCTCAGTCAGCATCCTGGCTATTACATCCCTGACAATATGTTCGTATGCAATAAGGAGTATGTGTGCCTCTTTTTTCCTCTGTGTTGCCCTGTCCGACATGGAGAGAAACCAAATTTTAGAGAAACAATATGGCTGTTGCATGAGATACCTGAGGAGTGTTCCACAGGTAGTTGTTTTACTTGAAGAACCCTGTATGTGTTGGTGGGTTTTTCTAAAAAGACTTGAAGCCCTCTCTTCTTTGCCTTATGATAACACGAAAGAGACGCTGGCTCATTTCAGCGGCTTCTTTCGTTACCGCTCATCGTGTATTTAGATTAATCGTATCTAATTCAAAGAAATTCGTCAAACACATATGTCTACAAAATCTCGCAATAAAGCAGAAGCAAAAGACGGACGCCCCTTCGTTCACTTACACACTCACACCGAATTCAGCTTGCTTGACGGAGCCATCCGTATAGATAGACTGCTGAAGAAAGCCGCAACGTTAGGCATGGATACCGTTGCAATTACCGATCACGGCAACATGTTCGGAGCAGTGGAGTTTTACTCCCAGGCCCATAAGGCAGGCATCAAACCGATCATCGGGTGCGAGGCATACGTCGCACCTGGCAGCAGGACCGAGAAATCCCCCTCGCCTGATGGTCAGCCAACTGCATACCATCTGGTTCTGCTCGTGATGAATGAGCAAGGGTACAGGAATCTCAGCAAGCTGGTAACGCTCGGGAATCTTGAGGGCTTTTACTACAATCCCCGAATCGATATGGAGCTATTGAGGCACCACAACGAAGGGCTCATTGCCTTGTCAGCGTGCCTCAAGGGCCATATCCCTTACTTCTTGAGGAGGGGAAGGATCGAGGATGCAAAAGAGTATGCTCATCAGCTCTCATCTATTTTTGACCAGGACCGTTTTTACCTGGAGGTAATGGCCAATAAAATGCCCGAGCAGATCGAAGTAAACGGGTTCCTCAAAGAGCTGGCTCACGAGATGTCGCTTCCCCTTGTTGCCACCAATGACTGCCACTATTTGAATAAAGATGACGCTGAAGCTCACGATATCCTCTTGTGCATCCAGACGGGAAAAAGCGTCGATGATCCCAATAGGCTGAAGCTTTCCAATGATGAGTTCTATTACAAATCCCCGCAAGAGATGGCCCGTGATCTTGACGGGTTTCCAGAGGCCCTGGACAATACGGTGCATATAGCCAAACGATGCTCCTACGAGATGGAGTTTGGCAAATACAAGTATCCTATTTTTCAGGTATCAGGAAAAGTCACGCTGGAAGAAACATTTGAAAAGGCAGCCAGAGAAGGTCTGGACAAGAGGCTCGCGCGCAAGGAGGCTCTCGACGGCCTTGTGTCCCCGGAACTCAGAGCCGGATATGAGGACCGTTTGACCTACGAAATCAAAGTCATTACTGAAATGGGCTTTGCGGGCTACTTCCTGATCGTGGCCGACTTCATAGATTATGCGAGGAAATCAGGTATCCCCGTAGGTCCCGGCAGGGGCTCCGCTGCCGGGTCCCTGACAGCCTATGCGCTCAGGATCACCGATATTGATCCAATCAAACACGGCCTTCTCTTTGAGCGGTTTCTCAATCCCGGCCGCATCAGTATGCCCGATATTGACATAGACTTCTGCATCAAGAATCGGGATGGGGTCATCGACTATGTCAGCGAGAAATATGGGAGGGAAAACGTCTGTCAGATCATAACATTCGGTACCATGAGGGCCCGTGCCGTTATTCGAGATGTCGGCCGTTCCCTGAACATGTCGTATGCCGAAGCCGACAGGATAGCCAAACTGATCCCCGAAGGCGGCAATATTACCCTTGACGAGGCAATTGAGGCAGAGCCCCAGCTCAAGGCCCTGGAAGAAGGAAGCGATGAAGAAGAAAAGCTCTTGCGTATCAGCAGATCCCTGGAGGGCCTCACGAGACACGCCTCGACCCACGCCTCCGGTATCGTCATATCCGACAGACCTCTGGTTGATTACCTGCCTCTCTTCAGGGGGCCCAATGGAGAAGTAATGACCCAGTTCACCATGGATCAGGTGGCACAACTGGGGCTCATAAAATTCGACTTCTTAGGGCTCAAGACCCTGACGGTCATACAGGGCACCGTTGACCTTGTCAAGGATACGACTGGCGACCTCGTTAACCTCGATGAAATATCAATGGATGATGATAAGACCTTCCAACTGATCAGCGAGGGCAGGACCACCGGGGTTTTTCAACTGGAAAGTACGGGGATGAAGGAACTCCTCAGGAATCTCAAGCCAAATGTTTTCGATGATGTCGTTGCATCGGTTGCGCTTTTTCGGCCGGGCCCTTTGGGCAGCAATATGGTTACCGATTTTATTCGAAGAAAGCATGGTGAAATTAAGATAACCTTCCCCTTGCCTGAACTGGAGGATATTCTCACCGAAACATATGGGGTCATTGTCTATCAAGAGCAGGTTATGCGAATCGCCCAGGTACTGGCAAACTACACCCTCTCAGAGGCAGATGTGCTGCGAAAGGTCATCAGCAAAAAGCAGGCTGAAGAGATGGCACAGCAAAAAGAACGTTTTCTGGAAGGAACAAGCCAGAACAGCTTGGATAGAAGTAAGGCAACACATGTTTTTGACTTGATAGAGAAATTCGGCGGTTACGGTTTTAACAAATCCCATTCAGTAGCCTATGCTATGATCGCCTATATTACCGCCTACCTCAAGGCCCACTACCCGGTCCAGTTCATGGCTGCGTTACTCACCGAAGACATGGGAAGCCAGGATAAAACTATTAAGAACATTGCCGAGTGCAAGGAGATGGGTATACCCATCCTTCCCCCTGACATCAATGAGAGTCAGGTGGATTTCGCCGTTGTCGGGGATAGTATTCGTTTTGGTCTGGCCGCTGTGAAGAACGTGGGCTTTAAGGCTGTGGAAGCAATTGTTCATGAAAGAGAGGTGAGCGGTTCATTTAAGTCACTCACCGACTTTTGTAAGCGCGTCGACAAGTCAAAGGTAAATAAGAGGGTGCTGGAAAGTCTCATTCAGTGTGGGGCTTTTGACTTTACCGGTGCATTTCGGTCTCAGTTGTTTGCGTCCCTGAACGATGCCCTCGCCCTTGGGGGCATGAGTGAAGATCCAAACCAGCTGAACATGTTCGCCCTCCTCCCGTCCGAGGAAGAGGAACAGACATCTGAACATGCCAATCTGGAAGAATGGGACGATGATGAGAAGTTGCGTAAGGAAAAGGAATCCCTCGGATTCTATATTACCGGACATCCCCTTGATCGTTACGGCGATGTGATATCCCAGTTCGCTACTACAACAACGCAGGATCTTGCCGGAATTAAGGATAAGGAGACTGTAAGGCTACCGGGGCTCGTTAACAATATGCGTATCAAGAGAACCAGAAAAGGGGATAAGATGGCGATCATTCGCTTAGAGGACAAGCACGGTTTCACCGAGGTAGTTGTATTCCCGGATGTCTTCACTCGATGCGCTTCACTCCTTAGCGACGACCGACCCCTTTTAGTAACAGGCGAGGTCGAGGTCGGCGAGAATATTGTCAAAATCAGGGCTCAGGATATTGTCCCCTTGGAAACGGTAAAACAAAAGGCAATCAAGGCAATCTCAATCCCCATTTCACAGGAAGGTCTGAGCCGGTCAAGCCTTATGAAGCTCAAGGACCTCGTGTTTCGGTATCCCGGGGAATGCAAGATTATGTTTAAAATCAATCTTGACGGAAGCAGCCAGTCCACTATTGCCGCTCATAACCGTTATAGCATTATGCCCGAGGAAACCCTGATCCAACAGATCGAATCTCTCATTGGAAGTAAGGTAATTCGTGACGTGGAGTGAAGCTCGCCGTCCTCTCGGGCACAACATTCTGGTGTTTTTGAAAATGAATTCCCGTCTAACGGCGATAAGTTACCAGATTTCCTGGTATCGGCCTTGACCGGTATTCCTCTCAATCTCTCATTCTCCGGAAGGCTTACGTTGGGAGGATATGCAGCGAAAAGAGGAACTTCTTATGGAACAAAAAATACAGAGCTTGGCGAGTCTCGGTACATCGAATTTCACCGTCTATCTGGATGAGGTGAAGCTGAAAAGCGGGAGGATCAGCAAAAGGATTCGCGTTGACCATCCACAAGCGGCAGCACTTGTTCCTTTTGTCTCTGACAAGGAGCTTATCATGGTCAGGCAGTACCGCTATGCTCTCGGGAGGGAGACGCTTGAGATCCCGGCAGGTAAGATCGACAGAGGTGAAACCCCTGAAGAGTGCATCAAGAGGGAGTTGGTCGAGGAGACTGGCTTTAGGGCTAAATCCGTTGAATGGCTCTATACCTACGCCCCTGCCATCGGGTACTCTAATGAGCTCATTCACCTCTATGTGAGCAGGGATCTGCAGAAGCTGGACGAACCTGCTGATGAACATGAGATATCATCCGTTGAGATCTATACCTTGGAAGAAGTCTCAGGGATGATTAAAGACAACAAGATTCTCGATAGCAAAACGATCATATCCCTGGCCCTTATTGGGGCGTTAGGGTAGAGGGAGCTATTTCTTTTCCTTAACAACTGTATCAGGAGGGTAAATATACTTAGGGTCTATATCATAGGTCCAGGGAAGGCTCCACCATTGCCAGCCGTAAAAACGGCGTTGATTGTATGTAGGGATCTTGTTCCTCTGAGCCAGTTGGCGGTAAAACTTGTGCCTGTTCTGATCCTCATAGGTGGGGAAAGGCGGTCCCTCGAATCCGTCCTTTACGTTATAAACGTTCTTAAAGCCCGCCTTGATAAGCTGTCTGGCCGCCAAGATGCTCCTGGTGCCATCCCTGCATATAATGAGGAGGTTGTTGGTCTTCTGAAATTTCTTGCTTATTTCTTCTACGAATGCCTTGTTGTTGGTTAGTTGATACTCCCACTGCTCGTCTTGTTGTACCAGTTGGTCGCTCATGAAATAAAGGGGAAACAGGTGCGCCATCGGTGGATGACCTATGAACTGGTATTCTGCCCGCGTCCTTACATCGATCAGGTACGTGGTGGGAACCGTATTGAGCATGTCATATGCTTCAATAGACAAGATGTCCTTTGGTTCCTGAGCCTTTGCAGGGATTTGAAGGAACGCCGTGACAGAAAAAAAGAATAGGATCAGAACGAAAAGTAACCGTCTCATTTCAAACAGCTTTCCCCTTAACCATTGTTATCGATCTCACATGAGAATAGCCCTGAATTAAACAAAATTGTTCTTGTTTGTCAATAAAAATATGGCGCCGTTCGGTATAGCACTGCTGCTTCCTTACATGGGTTTTTCGATTACTGCTTTAGCTCCGTAACTAGGCTGTCCCGAGGGATAGGGATGTCTTTTTTTGCACTTCACCCCGTTGAATAGGTCTTTTCAATGACCTGTGGAGAAAAAATAAGCTATTCGTATCGTTCATATACCAAAGGAGGTCATGGCTGTTTTCGAGAGGCCTGCCCGCCACCTGCCCGCCATCAGCTGCGCTTCAGGCGCTGGCAGGCGGGTCGCTCTCGCTCAGGCGAGGCAGGCGGGCGATATCTTAAAAAAGAATTCCACCGGGTCTTGCATAGGCCACAGAGGTGGGGTTTACACCGTGGAAGCCCTGGGAGTCTCCTTTTGGTCTATTTAAACCCCACCTCTGTGGCCACATCCCGTGAGGCCAATAGATATCGCCTTGAGAAAATGGGCATGACCGGGGTTAAACCGTTCCACGCTCTGACCTATGAGATGGGCATGCCGGGGTCCCGTTACCGGTTGCCTGGCTATAACTTCCGAAGGGTACTTCGAAATGCCCTTCGTGAGTCTCAAAAAACAGGGTGAGCTTGTTACAAAACCGTAAATCTTAACATACTGCCAGGTTCTCGGCGAAAGAAGGTCCGATTACTGGGAAGGTAAGATCGAGATGGCGGGAAGGAGATCTCCTTTGCCATCCCTCGTGGCAGAAATGGATGGCAGGGTGGTCGCCTTTATCCTCGGTGATGCAAGCGGCTGGGAATACGGCGTGCCGGAGAATATCGGCTGGATAGACACTATTGGCGTTGACCCAGCCTATCAGCGGAAGGGCATCGCTCAGATTCTCATGAAGGAGATGCTCAACAACATGAAAAAGGTGGGGGTTGATACCGTCTATACCCTGGTAAATTGGCGGGACTGGGGTCTTCTTCAGTTCTTTGATGCCATGGGGTTCAAAAGAGGCGACATGGTCAATCCGGAATTCAAGATCGCAGACTGACTGGCAGACCGCTCCTGATACGCAATAAATTCCGGACACTCTTCCTTGAAAGAACACTTCGCCTCACATATTCGAACGTCTATTCGGGGGTTATTCTTCTTTCTTAGGCAGTATATATAATCGGCCATTCATGATCCTTTCTAGCGATAAAGTCGTTTACAATTAAATATACTTTTACTATAATTTTAATATTTAATAATATAAAGAAATAAATATGTCAACTATTTTTATTAAATGATTATTATAAGCCGAAGTAACCCTCTCACCCCCTTGGAACTGAGAAGTTGAACCGTAGGATCAAGAAATCCGGCAGCATCCTTCGATGGAAAAGAGTCTCCCTTTTCTTTTTTACCGCTGCACTGATTTTTGTAACCTTCATCATCTTCCTACTAGAACCCGGCCACGATACGGTAGCTACAGACGAATTGATGGTTCCTCCCGCAGCTACCTATGATGATTATTTTGAGGCGAGACAGGAGTGGCTGACAGGCCACAGACGAATACGGGAGTCATTCGGTGGGGGTGAAACATTTTACGAGATTGGGTCTCGGCATGGTCTCTCAGCGCAAGATATTTTGAGGATTAGTGAAGCAGCCAAGCCGGTTTTTGATTTATCGAGGGCCAAGGCCGGCCAAATAATCGATGTCTGGCTCGGCAGAAAGGACGGCAAAGTTGAAAGAATCTCCCTTCACCTATCCTCCAAGGAGATGCTTCACATTATCAGAATGGGAGATGAATTCTTCCCAAGCCTTGCTCTTTCCGCGACGCTATCCATCCCCACCATAATCACCGGAGCGGTCTCTTCTTGCTTTTACGAGTCGGCCCTTGAGAGGGGTTTGCCCTCCGAACTCGCCATGGAATTCGCCGATATCTTTGCGTGGGACATCGATTTTCTGGTTGACATCAGGCCCGGAGATTCCTTTCATGCGATCTTTGATCGCCATTACACAAAGGGAAACTGCGTCGGCTATGGGAAAATGATTGCGGCCACGTTTGTCAATCAGGAAAGGCTTCACGAATCCTTTTATTTCATTGACACTGATGGTAGAGCAGGGTATTACGACAGGGATGGAAAAAGCCTGAGAAAGGCCTTCTTGAAATCACCGCTCAGGTACAGGAGGATCAGCTCATATTTCTCGTCCCGGAGGTTTCATCCAATTCTTAAGATATATCGACCGCACTACGGGGTTGATTACGCCGCACCTGCAGGAACGCCTGTTGAATCTGTGGGCGACGGTCGGGTAACCTTTATCGGGTGGAAGACAGGCTATGGCCGTTACATAAGGGTCAGGCATAACCACGTCTTTCAAACAGGGTACGGGCATTTGAGCAGGTTTGCAAGAGGTCTTAAGAAGGGTTCGAAAGTCAGGCAGGGAGATGTCATCGGTTACGTTGGTTCGTCCGGACTGGCAACGGGACCTCATCTTGACTTCAGCATGATCAGGAATGGGAGATTCGTGAATCCCCTTACCGTTAAATCTCCCCCTGCAACCGCCTTGACAGGGAGCGACACAGCAAGGTTCAGCAACGTCGTCAATCGTATGGAGGAGATATGGCAAGAAAATGGAGCCTCCTGATTGCACTTTCCATAGTGGTTATCGTGATGTCACCCTGTCTCGGTCTCCCGTATGTGCTGCCCTCTGCTCAGATCATCGAATTCATGGCAAATCGATTCGCTGCCCTCAAGACAGTAAGAATACTGCAGGTTACTACGATCAAGGACTTTCATGGCGAAACCGAGAAGGCTTTTGGCGAGATCATTGAGGTTATGTCACCTGATCTCTATCGGGCAGACGTTGCAGGGCAACCTGGTACTCGCCTTATAGTTCACAGCGGTTCGAAGACCTTGAGAATCATCAATGGAACGATTGTGAGCGGCTTGGAGCGAGATCATTTCCTCTATCATTTCCTTTTTGTTGCTCAAGATCCGCAGCGAATTCTCAAGGTTCTACAAAATGAAAATATCAACCTTGATACGGTATCTCTCACGAGGTTCGACGGCAAAATCGCTTACTTGATCGGCGATAAAGAGGAAGGGAGTCCTCGGCTCCTCGTAGACAAAGACCGCTTTTTGCCAGTGCTTCTTGTGCTTGACGATTTCTCCGTCCAGTTTTCGGATTACAGGAAAATCGGAGAAAAGACGTGGTATCCCTACCAGATTGTGTACTCATCATACGGGTCAACTGTAGAGGAGTATTCGGTTCAGGATGTTACGATAAACCCGCCTCTCGATGTGACGCAGTTCAGCATTCCCCTCATTCGCGCTCAATTTAGCAAGAGCGGGCCTTGAGAATCACGACCGCTTACGTTCATCTGTGACGGGGAGACTTCCTCCGTATGAAGGGATAGGCACCGTCCTGTGGTCTGAAACGTGAGGTCGGCCGTGGATTGAGCCGAATGCGCACCAGAGTACGCCATGATACCATTAACCCCATGACAGAAGACCTGAAAAAGATATTCGTTCAGGTAGCCGTGGCCTTACCGGTCAACGGAACCTTCACCTATACCCTCTCAGCCGACCTGCAAAACGGGTCCCCGGTGGGAAAAAGGGTTATTGTCCCCTTCTCGCGCCGAAAGGTAACCGGCTACATCCTCAGGGTTATCCCACCGGAAGATCGAAAAGGGTTACGTGATGTTACGAGTATTATCGATTTTCACCCTTTGTTCCCTTCCGACATGGTTCCGTTCTTCGAATGGCTCTCAGACTACTACCACTATCAAATCGGCCTCGTAATTAAGACTGCCCTCCCTTCCGGTCTCAACGTGAGAACCCCCAAGGATAAGCACCTCCCCCCGCAGGGATACGTGGACAAGGTCGGTGTTCTGAAGAGGGTTTTCATTGCCCCAGCGGAAGGTGCACCGTACCCGCCCGTGACTCTCAGTGACGGTCAGGCAAGGAACGAACATGCATTCCTGGAGATGATTTTCCAAAAGGGAGAGCTTTCCCTCGCCGAGGCAGGGAAGGTTTTTAAGAACGGCCCTTACCTCGTGGATAAGTGGGTGAACAAAGGTCTTTTGAAAAAGACCCTCAAGCCTGTGGTTCGAGAGATATCCGGTGAAACCCTGCCAATCTCAACCATACCGCCCCTGCTCAATGCCTTGCAGAGAAAGGCCGTAGAGGAAATAGCAACGAAAATCAGAGACAGTGCCTTTTTTGTATATCTCTTGCACGGCGTAACCGGGAGTGGCAAAACAGAAGTTTACTATCATACGGTCAAGGCTGCTCTGGAGCTCGGTCGGCGGTCCATAGTAATGGTACCGGAGATTGCCCTTACCCTTTCAATGGCCTCCTTTTTCAAGGCCCGTTTGGGAGATAGAGTGGCTATTCTTCACAGCGCCCTTTCACCGGGGGAACGCTATGACCAGTGGATCAGGATAGCGCAAGGGCAGGCAGACATTGTAATCGGAGCTCGATCAGCCTTGTTTGCCCCTCTTTCACGATTGGGCCTCATTATCGTCGACGAGGAGCACGATCCCTCTTATAAACAAGAGGAGCAATTCCGCTACCAGGCAAGGGATAGTGCTACCGTGAGAGCAAAACTCGGCGGTGCCGTCGTTATCCTTGGCTCCGGGACCCCGTCGGTCCAGTCCTACCGGAATGCCATGAGCGGTAGATACGGCCTTCTTACCATGCCAAGAAGGGTAAAGAGGAGGGAGCTTCCGGATATAACCATTGTCGATATGAAGAATCTCGAGGGCAGTGAGGAGGGTTCCGGTATTGTCAGTCCTCCTCTCAGGCAGGCAATTGGAGAAACCCTTCCCTTGGGGAAGCAGGCTATCCTGTTCTTGAACAGGAGGGGGTTCAATGCCTTTTACCTGTGCAGGTTCTGCGGGGAAGCCCTCAAGTGTCCGAACTGCGAAGTAAGTCTCACGTACCATAAAGACAGTGATAATCTCCTCTGTCATTACTGCGGCTTTAAGCTCAAACCTCCAAACAGATGTCCTTCATGCAATAGAACGCATCTCATACCCTATGGATTCGGAACGGAAAAGGTGATGGAGACATTGGAGCGTTTGTTTCCTGATGCACGAGCAGAGAGAATGGACCGGGATACCATGAGGCACAAGGGTGAGGTCCAAAGGGTCTTGAGACGATTCTTGGAACAGGAAACCGATATCCTCGTTGGCACACAGATGGTGACCAAGGGTCATGATTTTCCCAATGTAACCCTGGTCGGGGTACTATCCGCTGATCTTTCTCTCAATACTCCCGATTTTCGGGCCGGCGAGACCACCTTTCAGCTCCTTTCCCAGGTGGCAGGCAGAACCGGCAGGGGGAGCTCACCCGGTAAGGTGATCATCCAGACGTTCAATCCGGCACATTATGCCATTCTGGCCGCGAGAGATCACAATTACAAGCGGTTTTTCTCCCGAGAAATAAGGCTCCGGAGATCACTCAACTATCCGCCCTTCTGTTCAGCAGCCAACGTGCGCCTCGTCGGCAACAGCAAGGCAAAGACGGAGAGCATGGCACGGCACATGGGAGCAAAAATCGGCGGTATTTTAGAGGAACAGCAGGGGATCAAAAAGGATCTTACCGTTCTCGGTCCCGTTGAATCGCCCATAGCAAAGCTCAAGGGTAAGTACCGCCAGCAGATCCTTATCAAGTCCCGATCTTCTCAGTGCCTCGGTCACATGTTGAAAGAGCTGGAGAGGGTAGCTGCACCAATCATAAGCTCAGGCGGCGTGAGGATGATAATCGATGTCGATCCGTACCACATGGCATAGTTGCTCGTTTCTGGTTCCTGGTTACTCGTTGAGGCGAAGAGGGAGAATATTTATTTTGTCATTGCGAGTCCCGCTTTATTTAGCGGGACGAAGCAATCTCCGAGATACTTCGTTTCGGTTGGAATAGGCTTCGTAAACAGAACGGGTCATAAATGAGTAGACAATACTATGTGTACATAATGACCAACAAGCACAATACTGTCCTCTATACAGGTATAACCAACAATCTAAAAAAGAAAATCTATGAACATAAAGAAAAATTGGTTGCTGGTTTTACCAAGAAGTATAACATTGCCAAACTAGTTTACTATGAGGTTTTCGACGATCCTGAGAATGCTATTTCAAGGGAGAAACAGATAAAGGCCGGTTCAAGACAAAAGAAAATTCAACCTATTACCAGCATAAATAGAGAATGGCGGGATTTGCATGAGCGAATATGAGATTGCTTCGCTCCCGCCTGCCTCGCCTGAGCGCTCGCGATGGCGGGCAGGTCGCTCGCAATGACTTTTGTCATTTGTAAGTATAAACCAGCAACGAAATGATCATCGATTTCCACACCCACATCTTTCCGCCTGAGGTCAGGGAAAACAGGGAACGGTTCTTTGACCGCGAACCGGCCTTCAAGCTCCTTTACGGTGTTCCCGGGTCAAGACTTTCCGGCGCAGAGGAGCTCGTGGGCAATATGGATGACCAAGGGATAGACAAATCGGTGGTGTTTGGGTTTCCGTGGTATAGGGAGGATTATTTCAAGGCAAATAACGACTACGTCCTCGAGGCAGTTGAACGATACAAGGGAAGGCTCATCGGCTTTGCCACCGCTTTCCCCTTGGCTCGCGGTGCCGAAAAAGAATTCGAACGATGCCTGAAGGCCGGCCTCTCGGGTATTGGTGAGCTGGCACTGTACGATGAGGGCCTTTCAGGGGGTATCCGGGATCGCTTCGAGCCTGTTGCCGAGATTGCTCAGCGCTTCGACGTGCCGATTCTCCTCCACGCCAATGAGCCTGTGGGCCATGCCTATCCCGGCAAGACCGCTGTCACGTTGCATGAACTGTATAGCTTTTTGCGACAGAATGGCGACAATAGATTCGTCCTCGCCCACTGGGGAGGGGGGATCTTCTTTTACCATCTTATGAAACGGGAGGTTAAAGAGGTACTGCGAAACACATGGTTCGATACCGCCGCCTCACCGTTCCTCTATGATAAGGAGATCTATCCTATTGCCACCCGAATACTCGGGCCCGACAGGATACTCTTCGGGAGCGATTTTCCCCTGTTGAAACCGGGCCGATACCTGGAGGAGATGAAGGAGGCTGGCCTTTCAGAAAACGCAATCACCAAAATATCCGGGGAGAATGCAGCACGCCTACTGGGAATAGGAGCAGGCCCTTTCATTCCTTCTCGCACAGCTCAACCAACACGCCGTGGGTTTCCTTGGGATGGATAAAGGCGATCCGTGCCCCGCCTGCGCCCTTCCGGGGCTCCTGATCGATGAGCCTGACCCCCTTCTCCTTGAGCTCTTTTAGCGCGTCCTCTATGTTCTCTACCCTGAATGCGATGTGCTGCACCCCCTCGCCCCGTGCGTCGATGAACTTCGCAACCGGACCGTCCGGTTCCGTGGACTCGAGCAGTTCGAGCTCGCTGTCGGTAATGGGGAAGAAGCCCGTTTTTACCTTTTGCTCTTCGACGACCTCTGTCTTGTCAAGGGTAAGTCCCAGGACATCGGAAAAGAATTTCCTTCCCTCCTCGATGCTCTTTACCGCAATCCCTATGTGATCGATGTGTTGTATCTTCATACCGTCCTCCTTTCAAGTGTTGTCTCACCGCAGAGACGCTAAGATCGCAAAGGGTGACTCTTTTTTTGCTTTCCGCTGAGGGGGCGGAAAGCAAAAAGATCAGCTCTCCTTAAAAAGGGGCTCCTCGTTTAGTTTATTTACAATACGAACTATACCATCCCGCATGACAGGTGTATTGAAATTCAAAAGCAATCCGAGATTGAGGTCAGACAACTTGAGGTATGTTAAAAGTTGAGCCCTATGGATAGGCTCAATCTTTTCGCATGATTTCAATTCAAGGATAATCGCGTTTTCAACGACAATATCCAGCCTGTAACCACAGTCCAGTTTCTTTCCTTTATAAACCACTGGTAGAGGTTTCTGCCTTTCGAATGATATGCCTCTGAGACTCAGTTCATAGCAAATGCATTCCTCATAGACCGATTCAAGCAAACCTGGGCCAAGTTTTTTATGCACCTCTATAGCTGCCCCAATGATCTTGCTGCTCAACTCATTAATGTCCATTATCAACCCAATTGCCCGAAGGGCTGTGAAGCTTTTCCCTTGCCGGCCTCTCAACGGCAAGGGAAAGGACTTTCCTCTCTGCGCCCTCTGCGTCTCTGCGGTGAACCATCTCGCTCGCCCGCATCACTCAGCTCAAATACCAACCACCAAATGGCATTCCCTGCTTGCTTTTTTTTCAACGCTGGCTAAAATATGGATCTACTATCACATCAGAAGGAAAAAGGAAACGGTTTATGAATACGCGAGGACCATACGGATATACGTCTGTAAGCCGGGAAAACCAAGCCCAATCAAGCTTTGATGAATTCGAGGCCACGGAGCTCTACTGCCCCACATGCAAAAGGGCTGTGCCGGTGATTAAATCACTGCTTCTGATCCTGCCTGAAGGCGACAAATACGAGTACCGGTGCCGGTTCTGCGGAACACCGGTGGGTGACAAGATCGACCGGCACGGCCAGTACTATACCACCTTGAAGATGTGAGGGGAAAAGGGACAACCGTCAGGGCTTTGACCGGGTGAAAAGGCGGCTCTTTTACGGCTCGCAAAGAACCTCTGTGTGTGAAAAAAAATGTTGACATTCTTCCCTAAAGCTGATAAACAACCCATAATAGCCTCATATCATTAGCGAAATTAGCACAGGGAAAGGAGGTGAGGGTCTGGTTTTTTCTGTTGAGGCTGTTCGAGTCATTTTCTTGCTAAATCAATTTTTATGGAGGAAAGAGTTATGCGAAAATTATTTATTCTTTTTGCGGCCGTTGCGTTTGTGTTTGCGTTTACAGCGCCAGCCAAGGCCGACGTCAACTTCAGTGGCTACGTTGCATTTCACACTTATATGGTTGACGTAGCTAACGTTGCTCCGGCAAAGGATTCGAGTGATCTGGACTGGACCATGGACAGGACATGTAGCCGTCTGACCATCAACTTCAAGGAGGGACCGGTCAGCGCCGTGTATGAAATCAGGCCCAATGTTGGCAGCTACGTGAGACACTGGTTTGCCAGCTGGAACTTCGGAGCCGGAACCCTGGGCATCGGCCAGTTCTGGACACCTGAGTTCTCCTGTATCTCCAGCGCGATGTACGGCTGCGGTGCCCTGGACGTGCTGGATCCCGCGTGCTCCGTCCGGATCCCTTTTGTGCAGCTTCAGTTCGGCAGCCTGAAGATCGCCGCGGGCGAACCGAGTGTTGTTATGCCTACTGGTATCGTTGCTGCGGGATATAACGACACGGAGACCTCTTTGCCGAAACTCATGGTGAGCTACGACCTCAACGTTGCCATGGTCGGCCTGAAGCTCTTCGGCGGCTATAATTCTGTTGATGCAAGAAATTCAACTACTGATCAGACCCAGGGCATCGACTCCTATGTGGTCGGTCTCACCGCCAGCATGGGTTTTGGCCCCCTCTCCGTGAAGGCCCAGGTGTGGCAAGGGTCAAACCCCGTAGAGTACGGCGCCGGTGCCCCTGGCTTTGCCGCAGCCTGGAACGGAACAGCGGTAGTCGATGCATCATGCTTGTGGTATGGTCTTGACCTTGCCTACAAGGTAAGCGATATGATCACGGTTACCGCCGGGTACATGACTGGTCAGAGCGAATCCGATGCGCCCGGTACCAATGAGGACCCGGCCACGACCTATCACGTGAATGCAACCATCACCCTGGCCAAGGGCGTTACCATTACCCCTGAATACATGGTGTACGACCAAGATGACGTAACGAACGCCGGTGTGAAGACAGAGGAAGCAAGCCAGAGCGTTATGGGCGTCTACTGGAAGATTGCATTCTAAACGTCGTTAGCAGTTAACCTTCGATAAACCCGGGGCTTCAAGCCCCGGGTTTTTTTGTGGACATTCTCCCTTCTTTGACGGGCTGATCCTTAGCAGCATCTCGCATTGAAGGGTGGGGAAAATACGCTTCTGACCTGAATGAAATATCAGTTGATATGTAAGGTTCCTTGCATTATACTACTACACAGCAGTTTGATAACGATGTAGAATCCTATACTTGAGGTGATTGAGCCATGAAGTATGTAGGTTTCAAAGAGTATATAAGAGAAATACTTAAAACAGCAGAATATAAGAGAGACTCTAAAATTGGCTGTGTTGTGGCAGTAGCTCCAGTTTTGCCAGGTTGTATGACTCAGGGTGATAATTTTGAAGAGGCCCGAGATAACCTCATAGATGCCATTGAGCTTTGGATTACAGTAGGGCTCAGAGAAGGCGAAGAAATGCCGCTGATTAATGGAGCCAGGTTGGTGACTGCTGCCGAGCGTATAGAAAAGTCTCCGAGTAGAGAAAGTACTACGTATGCCTAAGATACCTGCTTGTTCGAGAGGCGAATTAATACGGAAGCTTCAGAAGTTAGGTTTTACAGGTCCGTTCAGTGGAGGCAAGCACAGCTATATGAAACGAGGCAAATATAGACAGATTATTCCAAATCCTCATGGCAAAGAGGTATCCTCCGACTTAGTCAAGGAAATCTTGAAACAAGCTAACATCCCTGTGAATGAATGGCTCGCTGCCTAGCGAAGCCGTGCAAACCACCATTGAGTTCCATCTACTCCGTGGATGCTCTGGAAATACATGCTTTCAATGAAAACAGAAACCCGACTGGGTGAGGCAAAGATGAATAGAAATCCCTTACTAGTAAACGAACAGGTTCACCGACGAAGGTACTGTAAAAGTATCCTGAGTATACTCTTTCCCGTTGTTTTAGTATCCCTGACATTCTCTCTCTTTGTGCCTGCCTCTGCCTCCGCCAAAAGGCTTGTTCTCTTGCCCCTGAAGATATATGCCGACGAGTCGAAATCGTACGTGCGAACGGGGGTCAGGAGCATGCTCTTGTCTCGCCTTGCCGGGGGAGATATAGAGATCATTCCGGATGGAAAACTAGCCGACCTTTTAAGCGAAGAGGAAAAAGGCGGAATAACTGCTCAGACAAGGGCCGAGGAGCTGACCAGGGACCTCGGGGCTGATTATGCCGTGTATGGGAGCATCACGGTCATAGGCGCCGGGTATAGCTTGGACCTTTCACTGCTTCAGGCAGGTGAGTCCGGTTCCACGGTAACCAGGGTTTCAAGGGCCGTGAATGAAGATCAGTTCATTCCGCAGCTCGCCGATCTTGCCAATCAGGTGCGGGCCGTCATCGAAGGAAGGGAAGTCCCCGCACCGAAACCGAAGGAGAAGGCCGCGACCGTACCCGAATCCCAGACCACAAAGGGCATGTTTTCAAAGATGGAGGGGGAAAAACAGACCCCAAGTACACCGCAGAAAGGGCTCTCTTTCAAGCCTACCTCGGAATACCAGGAGTTCAAACCAACGTATACCATCCCGGTGAGTATGGAGCTTATGGCATTCGACACCGGGGACCTGGATGGTGACGGCATGGCTGAACTGGCTGTGCTTGGAAGAAAAAACCTTGCTATTTACCAGGGGCAAGGGGAACGGTTTGTCCTCAAAGACAACTTCGAGCCATCCTTTGGCGAGGAATTCCTCAAGGTGAGCGTCGGCGATGTCGATGGCAACGGCAAGGCGGAGATCTATGTGGTTGGCCTCAGCGGCCTCAGGGCCCGAACCACCGTTTTGGAATGGGCCGGGGCCTTTCACAGGCTCTACCGGAAGACAGGCCACCTGCAGGCGATAAGAAGCCCGGCCGGGGGAAACCCCTTGCTGCTCTTCCAGAACTCAACGGTCTCGGATTTCTTCAGGGGCGACATATATGCCATGGATTACGGCGGCGGGGACACGTTGACCCGAAAAGAGGAGCTGCCCACTCTCAGGGGTGTGCAATTTTACACCCTGACCCGTTACGACCTCGATGGTGACGGAAATCACGAATGGCTGGGTTTCAGAGATGATGAAAGGCTCTATGTGTGGGACCAAAACGGTGCGGTGCTGTGGAAAGGGGACGAGAAAATCGCGGGCACCAATAATGCCATTAACATCGGGGAGAAACAAAGCCCCGGAGATGATCCGCCACGGGTCCCCCTGGACAGCCGGCTTTTGATAACCGATATCGATGGCGATGGAATCAACGAGATTCTCGCGATAAAAAACATACCGCTCGTCAAATACGTAGAGGGTCTAAAGATTTACACCAAATCGCACCTGATCGCCTTTCGGGTAGAAGGAACGGGCCTCGTTCCGGCCTTGACAACCAGGCAGATCGATTACTGTTTGGTTGATATCCAGGCAGAGGGCTCGGCCCTGTTTCTTGCCGCGCAGAAGCCGAAACTCTCGGCCTTCGGCAAGGGCTCAGGGCTGATCATGTGGTTTGAATAACACCTCCGTAGACCATCTTCTCTACTTTTTCATACACCAGCTCCGTGGGCGTCTTCCCGGCTTCCCTCGATTCCTCGAGGAGCTTTCTGAAATTGGTCCGGCAGGGGAGCTCGATTCTCGGCTTCAACTGCTCCTCGGTGGCCTCATCCTGCAGTTGCCACAGGAGGGCCGCAGCTATGACGCCGCCAGTATTGTGGGCCCAGTCAGCAACAAAGAGGATTCCGGCATCGGCAACCTTTTTGGCCAGTTCTATCTCTTCTTCCTTGCTGGTTGCCTTCAGCTGGTTGTTGGCCGAGCCGAGTATCATCTTGAACTTGAACCGTGGTATCTGCTCCTCAGTTATGATACCTCCCATGGCAGAGGGAGCGAAGATATCGGCATCAACGGTATAGATCTCATCGGGCGGCACGTCCATGACCCGCTCTGTGCCGTATTTCTGCTGCAGCTGCTCTACCCTGTCTTTTTCTATATCGGAAACGATCAGCCGGGCGCCCTCGTCAAGCAGAAATTCGGCGAGCGGGTAGCCCACGTGACCCAATCCCTGCACGGCGACGGTTCTACCCGATAGGTCTGTGCTCCCATACAGGAAATCACAGGCCTCCTTTATAGAGCACAGCTCACCATAGGCGGTGGGAGTACCCGTCGAAACCAGAGGGCTCCTGGTACCGCCGACGAAGTTCCTGGTGTATCGCTCGTGAATGATATCCACCATCGCCTCCTCCAGCCCCATGTCGGCCCCGGGAAAATTCCGGGTCCTGTCGGCAACATAGCTCAAAAACCCAATTGTCTCATAGTCATCCAGCTTGACCGGCGCGCACTGTACCACCGTCTTGCACCCGCCGAAGGGTATGGCCGCCACCGCATTCTTGTAAGTCATCGCCCGTGAAAGGTTCAGGCCGTCGGTGATGACATCCAACTCAAGCTCATCCAATTCATGCCGGCGCATAGCCCCTGCCCTGATGGCATGGAACCCATTATTACGGCCTAATGTGACGCTGTGCTTGCAGAAGGCTACCCTGATATTCCTGGTGCCATGATAATAGAACTCAATACCCTCATGCCTGCCTTGTCTCATCAACTGCTCAATCTGCTCAACGTATCCTCCTAAACCGAGCTCTTCAAAACCGGCAACCACCTGTTCCGTACCAATCCCTCTGTAATGCTCGGTTAGAATATCAAGGTAGGTAAAATCGCGGGCATAGGTGCTGAAATCGAGATCGTCGTCCCACTCCTTCATCCCCCGCATGAGAAATTCATCCAGTCTCCGACTGTAGATAATCTCCAGGCTCGTAAGGTCTTTCTCGCCCATGAAATCAAATACGCCCTTTACTTTCATCGATTCTACCTCCTTTTTGTCATGACTTGATATGGTGGACTACCCGACACAGAGCCCCTTCAGGCATGCCCGAAGTGCCGGCTACCAACAGTAGATAATCATTGGACCAAAAACGATCCAAGAATGTGCCGGTCCTCTTTTTTGGATATTCAGGATTGGACGAGACAGGGGGGATGGTGGTGTTTGCGGGAAGGTGTCTTTTCGGGCACCAGATGCCGGTTGCGCCGTGGGGCGACCACGATAGGTGGTCACTGGTCCCGGGAAAAAGATCTCCCCTTGTGGGGAAATCGGCCGGCCCTCGGTGTATTGAACGGCTTATGAAACCGCCTGTATGAAGCCTAAAGAAGATCGCCTCCTACTCTGGAATCATGCGAATGCATTATATGCATCGGGGCAGACAAAAACAAGGAAATTGTGCGGGATGAAACCGGCGGAAGAAAAAAGGAACATTCGGCAAAGAACAATAAAATTCTGACGTAATTTCAAATGGTTAGTCAATTTCTAACACGTCTTGCGGGCTCGCGCTTGGCGGACCACCTAAAAGGTCGAAGCTCGCTTTCTCGCGATGCTCTGCAAAGCCCCTGCCGAAAACCTTTGACACGTTTGAACGAGCCTCAAAACCCTGTAAAGCAAAATGCCCCTCAGGGGAAAATCAAAGAGCAAGGGCGTGGCAATTGCCGCGCTCTTTCTCCCCTATTTCAGGCCAACCTCTTTATAGTACCTCATAGCACCCGGGTGAATGGGGGCGGTCAAGGCCTCAAGCATGTTCTCTTTGGTAAGCACGCCGTAGGCGGGGTTCAGATTTTTGAAATCTTCAAGATTGTCAAAGACCTCCTTGGTGATCGCATAGACGATATCGTCGGGGATATCGGCGCTTGTAACGAAGGTGGCTTTCACGGCAAATGTGGGGACATCCTCCTTGTTTCTCGCCGTCGGGTAAAACTTTATCGGAATGTAGGCCTTTGCATAAAAGGGCCATTTGGCGACCAGCTTGTCAATGCAATCGCCGGTTATCGGAACGAAATACACCTTTCGTTTTCCGCTAGTGGCCTCTTTCGTGGATGCATCAGGATGAGTTACTGTGTCGAAGAACGCATCGATACGGCCATCCTGCAGGAACTTGGCGGACTCATCCGCCTTGAGGCCTTCGGCTTGAAGATCCCTCTCCCTGTCTATGCCGCAGGCCCTTAGGGCATCTGTGGCATGACCTCTGTGGCCGGAACCGGTATTTCCAATGCTGACATGCTTACCCCTCAGATCCATGAATTCCCGAATCCCGCTGTCATCGGAAGCCACTAATACAATGGTCTCTGGGAAAAAACTGCAAATGGCCCGAAGCTTCTTCTGTGGGCCCTTGTCCTCCCAGTCTTGAATACCATTCCATGCCTGGTACTGCTGGTCAGACCGGACCACACCAAACTCCATGTCACCGGCCATAACCGCATTCACATTAAAGACAGAACCGCCCGTGGATTCCACCGTGGCCCTTAGATAATATTGCTTACTCTTCTTGTTGACAATCATGCTGATAGCACCACCTGTGGGGTAATAGACACTGGTTATGCCACCAGTTCCAATGGTAACAATGGTGGTTTTGGCGGAACACGCTTCCACATGAACGAATGAAAATGCAATGGCCACAGCTCCAGCTAAACTGCAGAGGAGTGCCTTGTTCATTATCTTCTCCTTTCAAGGAATCTTAGGGTATTATTACTTCATTCCTTAAGCAAAAGAAATAATTAATGGGCTCGTGTCCTTTCGTTTACTTCCTTCAAGCTGCATCGGCTCAAATTTCCGCCAGCGTCCGCTTAATCTGGACCTAAGGAAGGCCAAATCATGTTTCGCAAAGTCACGAACAACAGCCATTATACCTCGCAAGGTTAACGGGGCAATCAAGATCAATGTCGCGGGCTGATGCAGGCCAAGAATCCCTCATTACTGCCATTCTCCCCTCACTTCCACTGTATTAAGCCCTTCTAATGCTCCCCCCGGCCTGAGCCTGAACCTCATTGTCTATCCCGCTCTGCCGGGGTGGGGAAGGTTGAAGCGTGGCTAGCGCGCAGGCTATTACTAATGGCATAGAATTGTGTCATTGTAGAAGCCAACAAAGTTCTATATGCGTTTTCAAGTACAGCGTCTTACAGAACGCTCGATTCCGTGTTTTTGGAATACTTTTGACTTCTACACAAGCAGTGTGATATAGATTGCCGTCGGCTTTTCTACCGAGATTCAGTCCGGAGCCTTTGTCTGCTGCTGAGTCAACAAGTATGCCGGTACCGCGACAATCTGATGAACAAATCTGGGACCCTGAAACCGTAAGGTAGCGGCACTTTGAATGCCTGCCCTTATTGGTACCCTGATCGTTATCCATGAATAGAAACCCTAAGATTGCCAGTCTTCATTTGAGGTGATGATGAATAAACCTATCGTTGGATCGGTGCTTGTGGTCGGCGGAGGGATCGCCGGGATGCAGAGCTCCCTGGATCTTGCCGACTCCGGCTTTTACGTGTATCTCGTTGAGAGATCCTCCTCCATTGGCGGGGTTATGTCCCAGCTGGATAAGACCTTCCCCACCAATGACTGCGCCATGTGAATTATCTCACCGAAACTGGTCGAGGTCGGCCGGCACATTAACATAGAGCTGATCACCCTCTCCGATGTTCAGAGCGTTAAAGGCGAACAGGGTAACTTTGAGGTCACGATTGCCCAACACCCCCGTTACGTGGATATCAACAAGTGTATTGCCTGCGGGCTATGCGCGGAGAAGTGTCCCCGAAAGGTTGATGATGAATACAACCAGGGGCTCGGAAAGAGAAAGGCAATACACGTGCAGTATCCCCAGGCCGTGCCTCTCAAATACTGCATTGATGTGGAAAACTGTATCTTCTTCGAAAAAGGGAAGTGTAAGGCATGTGAGAAATTCTGTCCCGCAGGAGCGATCAACTTCGAGGATACAGAGAAGGAATTGACCCTCAATGTGGGTTCAATTGTCCTCTGCCCCGGCTTTGAAACCTACGATCCGGGTACTCACGACACCTATGGATACAAGAGATCGCCCAACATTGTCACCAGCCTGGAATTCGAACGAATCCTCGCCTCCTCCGGACCTTACGGAGGGCACCTGGTAAGGCCCTCGGATGACAGAGAGCCCGACAAGATAGCCTGGATACAGTGCGTTGGTTCCAGGGATGTTCATGCCGGCGCCAATTCCTTTTGTTCGTCGGCGTGCTGTACCCATGCCGTCAAGGAGGCCCTTGTTGCCAAGGATCATAAAAAAGGCACCCTCGACACGGCCATTTTCTATATCGATGTAAGGACGTTCGGCAAGGATTACGAGCGATACTATAACCGGGCCAAAGACAAAGAGGGCGTGCGCTTCATCAAGTCAAAGGTTGCCACCATAGCCGAGAATAATGACACCGGAAACCTCCTCGTACGGTATACCGACGAGACAGGAGCAAGGGCCGAAGAGGAGTTTGACCTCGTGGTTCTCTCCGTCGGTTACTCAGTTTCTCAAAACGCAGCGGACCTTGCTCAAAGAATAGGGATTGACCTTGATACCCATCGGTTTCCCGAGTCCAACAGCTTTGTTCCTATTGAGACCTCCCGCCCCGGCATCTTTGTTGCCGGCTGCTTCCACTCCCCCAAGGACATCCCCTCCTCGGTCATTGATGCCTCTGCCGCTGCCGCCAGCGCCGGTGCCCTGCTCTCAGAGGCGCGGTTCACC
>Ga0307379_10001895_pt1 | contig 31809 bp, 31 predicted proteins | sample UN2MG_FD_202237 | JGI IMG/M metagenome (GOLD analysis project Ga0307379, IMG submission 202237) | Soil microbial communities from Risofladan, Vaasa, Finland - UN-2 | ecosystem: Environmental > Terrestrial > Soil > Coastal area > Acid sulfate soil | place: Finland: Risofladan, Vaasa | collected...
TGTGATAAAATACTGCCATGCTCGATACGGCGTCCAAATTTGGGTCCTGCATCTGCAAGCCCTGCTCCGGTTGTAACGAGAGTACATTTGCTTGAGCCGTAGTTCTTCATCAGTTCGCGTCACCAAATTTACTTACAATCAATTATTACCACGATAAGTCTCTACAATTTTCCTGCCCCGGTGAACCTGGCTGAGCTTTTCGGTCGTGTCGGCCTTCTGAACTGTAACGGCCAGGCATAAATCCTCGTACGACTTTTTCAATTTCTTTCTTTGGCTCTCGAATTCAGGCCGTTCGAGAATACTTGACTTTGCGATCTTCTCCACCAGATAGTCAGCCTGCTTACCCAAGACCTCAATCCTTTCGCAGGCCGAATTGCCCTGATAGGCAAGCTCTATTTGTTTTTCTAACAGGCTCTGTAGCTCATCCAGCAAATGTATCTGTTCATCCGGAATGATGTCTTTATTTTTAATGCTCATTTAGCTTAAAATCCTGCTTGTTTTGTCTGGGCCAGACTATGCTCGACTTCTTCCAGCAGATTAACTGCGTCTCTGTGGTTCTTGTCCAGAGAGAGGATGTCCAGGAGGACTTTTTTGGATTCCTCAAATCGGCCATCTTTCATATATAGCGCTGCCAAGGGGAACATAACAGAAATGTCACCCGGGTGCATATTCAAATAAACTTCCAGATAGTAAGTAACTTTTGTGAATGAGCCCATCTGACATGAAGTTTGAAACAGACCCAACAGAGCTATCAGGTTGTCAGTATCCAGTTCCAGGCATTTAAGATACATCTCAAAGGCCTGCTTGTATTCGGCTCTTTGCTGTGCGACTAAACCCAAGCCGGCATAGGCCTTGGCACAATTGACGTCCAGCCTGCAAGCGACTTTGAAAGCTATTTCAGCGTCCTCGGTTAGATTTTTCTGCAGGTCGATTACTCCAAGCCCAACATAAGGACCAGCTTCATCGGGCGCTAAGACGGCTGCCTTTTCGTAGTATTGCTGTGCCTGTGTGTAATTACCCACAGAAGAATAACAATCCCCTAACTCCAGCAAAACTTCATAATGCTGAGTTAAATCATGCTGCTGATCAACACTGTTTTGTGTAATGTCCATAGCAATTCTTTTCCTTCAAAGTTTCACATCCCGTGTCTATTCGTTCTCTGAGACTTGTGCCCGGGAAAGTGAGTAATAATCCGATAAGTCCAGGAGGGGCCCTTTAAGTATTTTTTCCGCTGTTTTGAGTAATTCAATTGCCGAATTAAAATTCTTCTTTTCACGCTTGACCTTTGCCTCTAATAAGAGGGTATTCACCGTTGGCCGATGCTGGTTGATTTTATGGCTAAGTTCGGCTGCTCTTGTATGATCCCCGGCTTTGAACAAAGCATTTGCAGCAAGTCTCTTCATCCATAGCTCGTTCTGGTGGTGCTCAGCGATATATTCAAACATTTGTGCTGCTTGCTGCCAGTCCCCGTCTTTTTCTGCTAACTGGGCTTTCTGAAGTAGATTATCAAACTGGAAAGGGAACTCTTCAAAAGCTGGTTGTCTTAACGCAATGCCGGCAGCCTTTAGAGATTCCCGGACCGGCAAACTTGGAAATCTGCTACGAGCGAACTGTAAGTCGTCTTTTTTGACCACTGCGGCCCAAAGTCTATCCGTTGAGCCTTCCGGTTCAAATCCCTGGTGGGCGACTGAATTATTTATCAGAGCATAGAGTGGGCTCTCTATCCATATATCACTTATGGGAAAGCCGCTTGGAACTATTCCAATATATTTGCTGTCGCATCTTTCCAGAACTGCGTCTATACGCTGGGCTTCAGAAGAAAGAGGATTAACCGGCACAAGAAATAAATTGGGCATATCGGTGTTTAACCTGTGTAGATCGGATTCCGGCAGGGGCAGATGAAGCTTATAGGGAAAAAAAGTGTGATGCCAGATTGAACCAATTGTTTTTCCTGCCTGTTTGTCCAATTGCTCTGTAGTAAAAATAATGGACATATCCTCAACCTTTGCCCAGGGCTTGGGGGGTCTGGTGGTTCGTATTGCCAGAACATTCCGCAGGTACTCGTTCTTATCTTTGCGGCGCTGAACTGATATTCTGTCACATTCACCCATGGGATGGTAATATTCGCCTGTGATTTCGCAGACGTGTTGAAAATCGGAGAAGAAAAGCAATCGACGGGTCATATCCCAGTCAATGAAAACATTGAGTTGCTCATTGTATGGTCCTGTTTTTTCAATCAGGTCTCGGCGGTGCATCAGGCATACGTGCAGTACATGATTGAAGAATAACATAAAAAAGCGATTGAAGTCACGGCTGACCTCTACAACCTTGCTTAAAACCTGCCTGCTGCCATCCGACCAAACCTTGCAATAAGCCTTGTAGAAGTCACTATAGGCAACCTGACAGTCGGTCTTGTATTCCAGAGCATTAACCAGCGTTTCAATATGATTGGGATAATATAGATCGTCATCGTCAAGATAAGCGATATATTTACCTTCAGCCCGATTTAATGCTTCGTTGAGTGAACGGGCCTTGCCCCGGTTTTCTTTTCTATTGATAAACAGTATCCTTGGATCGTGAAAAGAATTCACAATAGCACTTACGTCTTTACCGCCATCGTTGATTACGATGACCTGGAGATTTCTATAGCTCTGTTGCAAAGCGCTGGCCAGAGCCTGAGAAAGATATTGAGGCCGGTTAAAAGTCGGGATAAGCACGCTGACAACCGGCCCAGTTATTTTCTCGTAATTTTCTGTCATTCCGAAAGTATATTAGATTCACTAAATAGCCAGGGATTACACAATCAGATTGTTCTCGAACACCGGAGGGTAAGCCCCGGCGGATAATTCAACTATTTTGGGATCCAGGTTTTGCAGGTTGTTGCAAAGCAGGGTCCCTGATTGCTGCGCATCTATATCAGCTTCGAGCTGAGTGAAAATTTTGTTGATCCTGGCCAACTGGTTTTTCAGTAAATAGTTTTCTTCGACGAATCTGCGATAACTGTGAGGTTCGTATTTTTCCGAGATAATCTGCTCGCAGAATTCTTCAGCAATGTTAAATAAAAATTCAGAAGGGAAGATTTGGTTCGCACCCGGGAAGTTATGAATCACCGGTTTTAAACCGCAGGCCATCGCCTCCAGCAGTCCCATGCCCTGGCTTTCAATAATACTGGTTGAGGCTATGTAATGTTTGTTTTCAAGCCAAGAAGGGACATCTTGTTGCCAGCCGTCGAAGAACACCACATCGCGAAGGCCAAGAGCATTAACCATATGCTTGAGATATTGCTCGAGCGTTTCATCCTGAAATAGGCCTCCGAAGAACAGACGATACTCAGGATCAATATAATGCAGTTTCTGCATACACTGCAGGGCAAAAGCAGGATTCTTGACGGTTCTTAGATTGGATAAAAAAGCGATGTTTTTCCCACGTTGGCGGTTATTAAGAGCAAATTTCCCAAGGTTTACGCCGTTTGGTATTGTAGCTACAGATGTTTGACTTTCGAGATGTGGAACCTTATGGTTAAGAGCATCCTTAACGAAGCTGTTGCCCACAGTGACAAGTATGTCTATATTGAACCAGTTCACTTGTAGAGGCCATTGCTCATACGCTTCGTAGCGGTGCAATCTGATAATGTTTTTACAAACTTTCGGCTGTTTTGAGCCAATGACTGCAAGATTAGTGCACCATTCGAACCACGAAATGTCGCTCCATTTCATTAGTTCGTACAGTTCTTCTTCTGTATGGCCTTCAAAAAGGCGCACTTCAAAACGCTTATCGATAAATTCGACGATTTCGTTAAGGAATTTCATGCCGTCGCCCCCGCAGAAGAAAGCCACCTTTGGTCTTTTAGAACGAATAACCTGAATCATTGGGTGAAGAATCTCCTGGTTGGGACAGATTTGTAGTGAGCGAAGCAGCATTTCGACGGCATCGGCTTTGTTGTTTTGATTCAAAAATACGTTGGCAGTTCTATTGAGTATGTCCATATTCAGTATGCCAATCTGCTCCATGTCATCGAAGAGCTGCATAGCTTCGTTTGCCTTGCCGACGGCGAGATATGCTTCCACTAAATTCCATATTATCTCAGCGGAGTCTTTTTGCAGGCTCTTGGCTTTAACGAAATAATCGATGGCTTCATTAGAGTGGCTCAGGCGGTAAAGAATTGCTCCGGTATCGTTGAGGGTTTGTGCATCGTCCGGGGCTGTGCGAAGATGCTCCTGCATACAGACGAGAGCTTCCTGATACCTGCCGGCCTGAGCTAACTTCATGCCTTTCTCGTAATGGTTAAGGTTCCCAAACGCATTATTCTGTGTTTGCCCGCCGAGCGGGTTCGAATTTGTTCCCAGTGTCATTTGTTTTACTCCCTATATGCTCTAAGGCGGATTTTACTTACAGTTATAGCTGGAGCCTTTAATTGACGACACGCAAATTCCGTGCCGTTAGGCCGTATTGTTGTATATTTGCAATTTCGCGGTGTCCCCCTTGAAATTTGTATAAATATCGAACATAATATGTTATTCAGAGCCCCATCTTTTTGTTTCTAACTTTTGCTCTCAACAGCTATCTAACTAAGAAAATCCAGCAGCGATACGGACATAAGTTTTCCTGCTACTGATAAAGACATTTGATATAGAATCTCACGACGAGAGAGATCTACCGCTATTTGCGCTATATCAGCTTCCTGCAGAAGGGTTTTTTCGTCCTCGGCATTGTACTTAAGGTTCATTAGACTATCTTTGAGGTTGTCCAGAAAGCCGATTTTTGAGCCGACGGAAACTTCGGCTTTAACTAAAAGCTCGCTTATCTCTTCCAGAGAATATAATGAGTTATCCAGCAGTTCTTTTAATTGTGCTTCGGAAAGACCTTTTTCATTTTTCAATATATCCCGGATGCTAATTATTGTGTTGAATATGTCATAAGTTCCCGGAATGCGTACTAATTCGACCCCGGTACTGTTTATTTCAGTAGTATCAACATAGAGGACTTCTCTGGTTGTTAAATTAGTTACCGCCAGATTCGTGTGTGAGCCATCGGTATTGAAAGTGCTTATGCCATCATCGATAGAGAGATTATAATTACCCGCAGAGCCGGTTATTGTCAACCATGTATCACCACGAACATTCGATGTTCCCGTGCCGGTTTTGGCGCCGGTATCGCCCAGAAAAATCGGATCACTGCGTTCGTCGGACTGAAAGATTTCATTGCCCACATAGAAAGCTGATGATTTTATACCGGGAGCCACTTCTATATCGTTATTATCAGAGGTGCCCTGATAAGCTACCCTTGTTATTTCTCCATTGGTTCGTTCCACCACATATGGCGTTGAGGCAATATCACCTCCGCCAAAAAGGTATCGGCCAATGTGTTTGGAATTAGCAAATGTAACTACTTGCTCTAATATATCATTGATTCCGTCAGCGGTTCTTTCTCTTGCATCTTCGTTGTAGATACCACCGGCAATTTGAATTAGACGTACTTTTGTCTCTGTAATAGCTGATGCTATATCCGCAATAATAGTTGAAGAGAGCTCCATTATGCCGGTGACTTCCGAGAGATTATCTATATAATTTCCCAGAGACTTTTCCTGAGAGTTGAGTCCTAATACTCGGAAGGCGGCAGAAGGATCATCAGAGACTCGATTTATCCGTGAGCCGGTAGATGCTTGTTCCTGCAGACGAGCCATTGCTTCGGTATGAAGGTGCAAAGCAAAACTGACATTATTATAAATGTTGTTAAGTGTTCCGCTCATTTCTCGTATCTTTTATTTTGCTTGGCGCTTTGTACTTCTCATATTATTTCCATAATAGTTGATAATGACGATTGAATTGTGCTCAGATATTTGGCCATTGCTTTGAACATTTGCTCGAAGATCAATATTTTGGCTGCTTCATCGTTAATGTTAACGCCGCTTACTTCACTTTGCTGATTGGCAAGGTTTTTAACCACAGTTTCGAGGTTTTCCTGGTGTATCTGTTTAACGGAGATCTGTTGGCCGATGTCGGTAACCAGCCGACGATAGAACTCTCCAGGCGTTATAGAGTTCAAACTGTTTACGGCCTGGTCCCTCAAAGCTGCCATCCGCAGAGCATTGGTGTTGTCTGTCATATCCGCACCCAGAGCTGTGGCTATACGTTCTGGTATGGCAGATATATCCGAACAAACCGCCATATCCGAAGCACTGCTGCTGTGAAGTAGAGTATTGATTCCAACCGCAGCCAGCACTCCTGATGTATCGGTGTCAGCAAAGGTGTCGACTTCAAAAGTATTGCCATTAGCCAGGTCACCTGTGCTGAGAGCAATTTTGATTCCATTGCCCACATCGAGCTCGTCGCCCGCAGCATACCCGGAGCCAACATTTAGCGTTGTGACCGTATTTCCGTCACCGTCAGTAACAGTAATTTGCAGTGTACCGTTTCCAACTGAATCGGAGCCTGATACTGCAAATGTAAAAGTCTGATTTTTCGTGCCTGTATTAATACCTGATACTGATATCGTTGGTGGTGATGTCGCCCCGGTGAAGTCGCTGTTTGTTGGTGAAGAGAGAACACAGGGTAAAAAATCAAACTTATAATTTGTGTCGGCTTGTATATGAAGCTTCGAATCAAACACTGAAGCATTCAGGCCTGTGATAGCCGTGATAGCTGTGGCTATTGTTGTTAACGAGTCTGTTGATGTATTAATGGGTACAGGGGTTCGTGTTGCTTCGCCGGTGTTGGTATTGGTGACTCTTATATATATATTGCCGTTGGATACGAGTGTGCCAAAATCGGCCAAACTCTCACTAACCATCGACCGGCCGGTCAGTTCATTAAATGATCCTTCGGAACCTACTCCCTGGACGTGGTATTGATTTATCTGTTGTGTTATCGCAATTGCTAAATCGTCCAGATCGTTATGAATATTTGTGAGTAGTTGGTTCTTTAACGATAATAATGCGCCGAGCCGTCCACCCTGAACGTCTATGTTGTAATTGGATTCACCGGCGATGGTAATACCCAGGCCGAGATTTGCCTTTAAGCCCACCTCCAGTTCAACAGCGGAAGTGTCTGTCACAACTGGTATTCTGGTAACGCTGACGTCGACTATCCCATACTCTTTGGACTGTGTCTGTACACTAACCAGTTCAGACAGCTCTGTTATGCATTGGTCTCTTTGGTCCCGCAGATTGTTAGCCTGGCTGCCGTTTATTTCCTGCCTCTTTATATTCTCGTTAAGATCGGCTATTCTGCTTACGAGGGCATTAATCTGTTTGATTGTGTTTTGAGCCTCTAAAGTAATCTGGTTTTCCAGTGTTGTCAGAAATTCTCCCAAAGTTCTAAATTGAGTGGCCATCGTCTCTGCGGCCATTACAGCCTGGTTTTGCCAAATAGCCTCTGAAGAATGAGCACTAAGGTCCTGCAACGCGTTGAAAAATTCATCTATAGCCGTACCCAAACTACTTCCTGACGAAAGCTCTCCAAATGCGTTTTCGACGGTGCTCAGTGTGATAAGCTCCTGCGAAACCTGCTCTAAAGACGACTGCTGCCGAAAAGTCTCCTGCTGTAAAAGACTGTTAATTATTCTGGTAACGCCGGCTATATCGACACCTCCACCCGATAAAACCGACCCAATTTGGGACGTATAGGCAGGAGTCAGATTTAATCTCTGCCGGTGATAGCCATCAGTAGCTGCATTAGCAATGTTATTTCCTATTATGTCGAAGGCTTTTTGGGCTGCGTTAAGTCCGCTTATCCCTATGCCGAAACTATCCATTTCTTAACTCCGTTTACACTACAGTTTTTGAGCTTCCCATCACGCACCTATAAGGTTTTTAGTTCAGGTTAAACAGGTGCTTCAAAACTGTAAATTTACAAAAGCCGTGTCAGTTTGATGCTTGGTTGTACCATTGGAGTTGTAGTAAACCACCCCTGTCTTGCCCAGGTCAAAGATACTCTTCAAAAGCAGGTTGTTAAATCTGGCGCATTCGGACAAGAGCAAAGCAGTGCTAAAATGTTCCTTCTTCAGTTCTTCAATTAGTGTTCTTAGCTTTGCTTTCATCTGAGTTACTTGTGTTTTTTTTGCTTTTGGCAAACTTGCTTCGATCGCCGACAACGTCATTTGTTTAGGATTACAGCCAAAAATATTCGCCAATTCTTTTAATATTGACTGCCTGCTTAATTCGTGGCTTCTGTAGCTTTCCGTTTCGACCCGGATGCTCTCGAGTAGTTTGCCCAAAGCGGAGTCATCGTGCTTAATTACCAACCTGCGCAGTTCATTAAGTCGTGACAGACTCTGTTCTATATGATGGCTGTCTTTTTCGAGACAAGCCAACAGAGCGTCGACTTTATTTTCTATTCCAGCTGACGTCGTTTTCATACATGCCCATCCACTGATTTTCCTGTTTTGTTTGGCATGTCCGTATTGGTTAGAAATTCGTATATATCCTTCCACAGTCCTGTACCACCGTTATTTGCAATATCACGGGCAAGGTATAGCCAGAATATCCCATGTACCTGCTTGGAAGCCCCATCTTTTTCAAAACCCCAGTCACCGATAGTATTTTTCATAGCGTCCAGCATCTTATTGAGTAAAACCGATTCGAAATCTTTGGATATCTGCTTCTTTCTCTCTTCTGTGATGCTTTTGCATCTCGATTTATCGAGAAGCTCCAGTGGCGCTGGCGGTGAAACAGGCTCAGTGAATATCAATTTTATGCTATCCATAAAACCACTCCTACATTATCACCAGTCTCGCTTGAAGGGCACCGGCCTTTTTCAAGGCATTAAATATTGCTATCAGGTCTGTTGGTGCTGCCCCAATGGCATTAAGGTTTTTGGCCAGCTCTGAGACGGTAACTGATCGGGACACAGGAATCAGATACGCTTCCTTCTCTTGGATTTCTATCATTGTATCTTGAGCAACTTTAGTTTCCCCGGCATCGGAGAAAGGAGCGGTTGGCTGAGAAATGATTGGCATTTCTTTGATCTTTACGACAAGACTGCCTTGGGAAATTGCTACTGCGGATATGCCAACGTTTTCACCAACAACGATTGTACCGGTACGTTCATTGATAACTACTACTGCGGGAATATCGACCTTGACTTGGGGTTTTGTAATCTCAGAGATGAAACCAGCTATATCTTCCTGACTGATTTCGCCGGGTACACTGACTTGGATTGTGCCTGGGTCGACTACGACTGCACTGTTTGGAAAATTCTGGTTGATTGCCTGGCTGATTTGCTCTGCGGTTGAAAAGTCACCGTTTCTGAGATTGAGCGTTATAATCCTATGGCCTGCAATGTTTTCGACAAAGGTGGCTATTTCTTCCTTTTCAACTGTTGCGCCGTCAGGAATTCGTCCGACCGTCTGGTGGTTCTTTGTAATTGATGCCTTGTCGCCAGTTGCCGTCCAGCCGCCAATTGAAACTCCCCCCTCGGCTACTGCGTAAACCTGACCATCAAGACCTTTAAGTGGTGTCGGTAAGAGCTTTCCGCCTTGAAGACTTTTGGCGTCTCCTATCGCAGAAACATCAACATCGATTCGTGATCCTTCACGGGCAAAGGGTCCCAACTCTGCCGTGATCCAGACCACAGCAATATTACCGCCGGTCAGATCAGTTGGTGAGAGAACAAGACCTGAATCCCTCAATATATTTGTTAGCATTTGTCGTGACAGCAGTGAGGTATCGCCAGTACCGCCCAGGCCAATAGCCAATCCGACGCCAGTTAGTGGATTGCTGCGGAGACCTTGAATATCAACAATATCCTTTATTCGTTCGCATTGGGCAACGCCAGACATAAGTGTACAAGTCAAAATTGCACAAGCCATAAGTGCCATAATGCTCTTTTGTTTTTTGGCTTGTATGCTCATTATTGATTTCATAAGCTATTACTCTCGAAAAAATAGAATTGCGAAGAAGACATAATCAAAACGGCCAGAAAATATCAAATATTTTGCCGAGCCAGCCCGGCTGGGTGTATGGCGATGATACCCCGTCATTCTTGGATACTAAACGAAAGTCCGCAACCTGTTCGCTTTTAACCGTATTATCAAACGCAATGTCGCTTGGTCTGACTATGCCGCTTACCTCAATGGTTTGTATGTCACCTGCAATGTTGCGATTACGAGTTCCCATAACTACGAGGTTGCGATTTGGCAGGATGTCTACAACGACTACGGTGATGCTATCGGTAAACTTACGTTCGTCTTTGTAATCGGCCTTGCTTTTCAACTCATTGCCAGATTGTGCAGCCATACCAAATTCACCAAGGTCCGCGAAATTGCCTACGTCTCCGTTGAAAATAGTTGACCGGTCGGTTTCCTTTTTCAGATCTCTTTTTGCCTTGTTGTCGACCTTGCTGTCTTCGGTGATTTTGATGGTCAGAACATCACCTATCTGACGGGCCACGTCATCGGCGTATAAAGCTCTCATGTTTTTGTCCCTCTTTGCCCATATAGAACCTGCGTATGAGCAGGTAGTTGAGAGGAACATAGAAACCGTTAAGACAAGCATTAAGACTATTCTGTTTTTCATTTTTTATCCTTCTAAAAAACTGGTTCAACGCTTCCGTCGTCGTTGATTCTGGCAAAGATTATTCGTTGTGAGTCCACATTTCGAACTTTTATACATTCACCGGTTCTTCCTTCCTGCATTGTTTTTCCCATAGCCGTAATCAGAAAACCCAGCTTTTCAATTCGAATGACAACGTTTTGATTCCGCTTAACAATAATTGGAGATTTAAGAGGACCTGTCATATGTGGGCGAAGCACAGTTTTAGCCGGCAGTCGGTCTTTAGCGATAAGGCCATAGGGCGGTTTCCAATCTGCAGGTTCAGGATAGTTCGATAGACTCTTTTCTATCTTAATGTTCTCTGGGCTGATGAGCCCGCCTGCGGGAATATCGACCTTTGTAACCGCTTGCCGACAATTATATTTCAACCAGAAGATTACCTCACGCACCCCGATCTTTTTGCCCCCGGAAAGCACGGTAATCTCAACTCTTGCCTGGCATCTTACACTGCTTTGAACTAATCGAAGAGAAAATTTCAGGTCTTTGCTCGCCCCGGAGATAACAAAATCCTGAGGTTTGCGTATTGGATTCCATTGACAAACTGAATCACCGGCAAGATTATTCTCAAGAAAGGAGTCTGCCAGCGAAATAAATTTACTACTGCTGATAATTTGCTGTTGTTGTTTTACTGTTATCTTTTCTGCGCCGATTAGTGTTACTTTCGACGCAGGGATTCCATTGCAGGCCAATCTGCTTAAGACCGTTGATCTGTCGATAATAATCTTTTGATCCGGCACCGAAATTCGTCCTAATGCAATTTTACTTGCCTTGGCAACAAGAGATTCTGTGCCTCGGATTATGCTGACTTGGCCCAGGTTTAAGAAAGTGTCCTGGATTGTAACATCTCTCAGCAGGTATATCTTTAGGTCAGAGTCTTTATGTAAATCCTGGGTATTGTTATTTGCTGATGCCCGGCAAAAAAGTGTAAAAGCTATAACCGCGCAAGTTACGATTATCCTTGCGCTCCTGTATTCTTGTGCCCTTGTGCCCTTTCTTCCACACATGATGATTCCTTATCTGACGATATCGTTGGCCGTTCGAAGCATATCGTCACCTACCCTAATTGCACGTGAGTTGGTCTCGTACGCCCGCTGGGCGGTTATTAGATTGACCAGTTCGGTTACTATTTGCACGTTAGACTTTTCCAGAAATCCCGACTGGATAGTGCCGAAACCATTTTCTCCCGGCGTGCCGGTCGTAGGTGTACCGCTTGCTTCGGTCTCTGATAATAGGTTATCTCCTTCGCTTGAAAGCCCTGAAGGATTAGGAAATCGGGCCAACTGAATCGTTCCAACGACCGATTGAGTTCCAGAACTATCAGTGACATTGACGCCCCCGTCTTTTTCGATACTCACGGAAACGGCGTCTATTGGAATGCTTATGGCCGGTTCTATGGCATATCCCTTTGTAGTCACTAACTCACCATTGGCATTTGTTTGGAGTGAGCCGTCGCGGGTGTACCTTAAATCGCCGTTTGGCATAGTTATCTGGAGAAAGCCGTCACCTGTAATAGCTATATCGAGAGATCGGGAAGTGTTCTGAAGCTCACCGGCGGTAAAAACTTTTATTGTTGATGCAGCGCGAACTCCGCTGCCTATTTCCATACCACTTGGAGAATTTATGCCCGAAGCTACTTCTGTGCCGGGTTCTTCCATCGTAACATAAAGCAAATCCTGAAAATTTATTTGGCTTCGCTTGAAGCCTGTGGTATTAACGTTAGCAAGATTGTTGGCTATTGTGTCCACCATCATCTGTTGGCCCGTCATACCTGTCGCTGCAGTGGAAAATGCTCTCAACATAATATTGTTCTCCTTCTATCTTGATTCACAGTTCGTGGAGTAATTGTCCATAGTCAATTTCTTAGCCCATAGCTACACTCATAAGACTGCTGGAAGCTTCCTTTTCGGTTGTAATGGACTTCATATTTGCTTCGTAGAGTCTGGATACCATTATCATGTCCACTAATTCATCTATGACCTTAACGTTGGATGCTTCCTGGTAGGTCTGTTTTACTACAATATTTTCAGCTTCTACCGGCTGAATATTCTCTTCCGGCATTCGATAACAATTCCCGCCGGCCGGGACAAGTTTGCTTTCATCGTCTTTGAAATCAACCAGCCTGAATTTTCCGATAGCTATACCGCCGGTATTGATGGTTCCATCACTTGAGACATTCAGTTGAGATATTTCTACATTGATCGGTACCGAGATTGGACCGGCCTGGCCTGACACAATCCTTCCCTGAGAATCCACTATTTGTCTATTTTGGTTTGTTTGGAATATGCCGTTGCGGGTGTAAAGTGGCCCTTCGGGTGTCTCGACCACAAAAAATCCTTTACCGTACAAGGCGAAATCCAACGGTCGACCTGTCTCAACAATACTGCCCTGAGAAAAATCAAATGCGGTATTCAAGTCGATTTCCCCGGGCGAATATGTGTCTGTCCCTGCCTCTTGTGACTCAAGAGACTTTGCAAATGCGTTGCATCTTCGCTTGAAACCGACCGTGCTTACGTTGGCCAGATTATGCGTGATTATTTCAAATTCCCGGGTCAACGCATCAATGCTTGTACTAACTTGGTCAGTAATATCTGACACTTTAGACTCCTTATACTGCTACGGGCTCCGAGAGATTTATGTTTTTGGCGCTGTTTTTCAGGGAAGCTGCATTTGTATCGCTAATTAGCTCATTTACATTTAAATCACTGAGTCCCGTCAATTCAATTGCTATTGAAAAACCATCTTGTATTGCTTTGGTGTGCCTGACTTCGCCGATATCTTCTACTATTTTTGCTGGCGTAGTTTTGCCGTCCAGAACCGAGACTGTCTTGGGCGAAATACCTTTTTGGTGTGAAATTGAACTTTTACTTTCTTCCTCACTCATCTTAAGTATTACCACTACTCTTTCGCCTACTTTCACTTCCAGTGGGGCCTCTATTCGCAGGCCTGGACCCGCAAGCTCGGTTACCGACGCAGATACAAATTCCGGAGGGGCCCAGGTGCTACCGAATGTGTCTTCCAAATCTTGCCTTTCTTCTTCATTGCTATTAATGTTTGGTGTCAACGTTCTTGAGAATGGAAATCTTGCGATGAAGGCCGGCTTATTTACTGGAACACGCAGGAAACGACGACGATTAATAAACCGCACGTTGTCACTGTGGTTCAAAACCAGAATGCCTCCATGGCAGCTGACCACGGAAGTGTCAAACTCCCAAACTGAGGCGCCAAAGTAGTAACGCACGCAGCAGAGTTCACCCTCGCGGCTATCCAACGGCCTTATAAGTTTTACAGCAAGTTCAAGATCGTCATTTTTAATAACCGTGGACTCAATATTGGTGGTATCGTAGTTGTTATAATATGTTATATGAAGTTTTTTACCTGTGGGAATTTGTCTGCTGTTTGGTTTATTCGATTTAGTTGTCGAAGCTGCTGAGGCCGGATGTTGTTTTTCAAAGCCGAGCTTTTCACGCAGAACGGACAGCTCAGAATTCAGATGTTTGCCTGCTTGGATTCCCTGCAGTGTGCGTGTTTCTTCTAATTTTTTCCTGGCTGCGCGATTAAAAGCGGTGGCCATAGTGAAAATCGATTCGTTTCGCTTGAGTTTTGCTCTGGTTGCTATGTCCAGCAGGATTTGAAGCTCACGTTGATTCAGGCCTCTTCTGTCTGCATAATCAAAAAACAACCGATCGATGACTTTTCGATCCTTCACTGAGCGATGGTAGCTGACCAAGATGAGCAAAAAGGTCAATATAATTATAACAGCCAGGCCAGTCAGGACAAACCAGCGTTCCGCCATAAAGCTGCTATCAAGCTGACGGGCAGCTTGCCACCGTTCGATTGGCATCAACGCCAAAGCGATAGTGTTCATGCCTGTTGTCATTACAAAAGCTGTTGTCATCTTAAACTTTCAAAGTTACTATCTGATAAGATCTGTCAATTCTCGCAGTATCTCGTTGGCAACTCTGATACTTCTGGCGTTGGCCTGGAAACCGTTTTGAGCCTGAATCATGTTGACGAACTCGGTTGCCACGTCGGCGTTGGATTTTTCCAGCGATCCGCCGTGGATGGAGCCGGCACCACCGGTCATGGCTTGTGTCGCTATGGCCTCTCCGGAGTTGGCTGAGGGAATATAATATCCGTTGCCGGCTCGCTCCAGACCTGATGTATTTTTGAATAACGCAATCTGTATGGTCGCGATGTTCTTCTTGATACCGTTCGAGAAGGCACCGATAACTATACCTTCATTATTGACTGAGACGGTGGAGAGCCTGCCTGCTTCATAACCATCCTGCTCTCTTGCTACTGCAGTAGAGTTTCCAGCGAACTGTGTCAGGCCGTCTAACTTGCCTGCAGTACCCAGGTTCAACTGGATAGTCTGTGGGCTCGATGTATCATGTGCAAAGGTCATTACAAATTGGGCAGATTCCGAAAGCCCTAAGCCGGCGTAGGAACCGTCGCTGGCATCAAAGGTTATATCTTCGATACGCCGATTTTCCATAGTAATCTCATGGATGTCACCGGTGATTGAGGTCAGTACCATATCCCATGTATTGGGAGTATCTGTTCGTACAAATGCACCGGAGAGAACGTGTTTACCTCCTTGAGTGTCGTAAACTGTGATGTTAATGTTCTTGGATTCTTCTCCGCCGACAGTTGATATCTCGAAATACGACGGCGTCGTCAGCGTACCAGCGCCGGAGTAAGACAGAGCCATATCCGTTTTGCTGTAGCCGCTCGTATCATCCGTTATCCGGATTTGCCCATTGACCAGAGATGCCGTTGATCCGTCAAGAACATTAGTGTTCAAGTGAGTAATAAGGTTCCCCAAAGTCGTGGTTCCATCGACGACAGCGAAGCTAAGACCGGTGTCAAATTGCGTGCCGTCCTTATCAAAGCCATCGATAGTAATTGTACCCGTAGGAGATGTTCCGTTGCATTGGTCAAGGTCACTGATCAGCGTCGCTTCCGTAGCTGCGGTGTTGTTGTAGGTATAAGCCAAATGCGAGGTTATAACCTGAGTTTGTGTTACAGAAAACGCTGCATCGGCACTTAGGTTGCCGGAGACTACCATTTCTGTTGTAGCTTTTGCCGGCATTGCAACATCATAAGGGACATGAATCTCGCTGGTACTGGGGGTCTGGAAACCTTCAATTTCGCCTTCGGAACCAATACGCTGGACACGATAGCCCATGGCAGGATCAACCAGATTCGAGTCTGCATCAACAGCGAACGAGCCTGCGCGAGTGTAAATGTTTTGTTGACCGTTACTCAGTACGAAATAGCCTTCTCCTTCCACCGCCAGGTCCAGAGGATTACCCGTACTTATGATGTTGCCCTGTAACATATTGGGGGATATGCCGGATATTCCAACGCCACTGCCTAGCTGCTGCGGATTAGTACCACCGACGTCAGACGTTGGCTGTGATGCCTTTTTAATCGTCTCGTTCAGCAGTTCGGAGAAGGTTATTCTGCTGGCCTTGAAGGCAGTAGTATTAACATTGGCCAGGTTATTACCTGCTATATCAAGCATCTTTTGGTGGGCTTGCAGCCCCGTAACTCCGGCTGACAATGCAAAACTCATTTGTATATCTCCTTATTTCGAAATTTTATATCTGAGATTAGTTTTTGACTGATATTACGTCTTCTAATGTGAGAGTATTATTTCCTGCTAACAAAATGATCTGTCCGTCAATGTTATTATAAACTTCCTCTACTATGCCGCTTGTGATGGCTTCGGAGCCTGTTTCCGTTTCAGAGGTGAATGAGACCTCCTTACCTATTAGTGAATTTGCATAGGTACGCTCAGTAGCAGCAAGGACATCTGCAAAGCTTGAGTTCATTGATTCGAGCTGCTCCAGTTGTGAGAACTGCGCCAGCTGAGAAGCCATTTCGTTATTGTCCAGTGGTTCCAGTGGATTCTGATTCTGTAGTTGTGTTATCAGAAGTTTCATATAATCCATTTGTATGTCACTTGCTGCTGATAGCTGATTCATAACTTTTCTACCTTATTAATTATAAAGACCTAAAAATCAAACAATGTCTCTTTTCAAATCAAGGTGCCGTCAAGGAACTCAGTATAAAACCGGCACGGCCAATAAATCTTTGTTAGCAATTGTTGTGCCATATTGGAATCGTAGCAGGTTTCGTGACACGCAACCTCCTGCCAGGGCTAACGTTAGGGAAAGTTTAAAAAAGAATGATTATAGGAATAAGCTTTTCAATATATTTTCTCAGAGGATAAATTTTCCTATATAGCAGAAAAATTTTCCGCTTTTGTTTTAATGTTCGTGTCAGGGATTGATGTTGTTTTGTTATAGGTCTTTTGGATTTAAGCCGGACGTCCCATAAGAAAGGTCGCTGTCTGGTTGCGAGTTTTGCTTTTTGTTTCTACACTTTTTTAAGATGGTCTTTCGCTGAGTAGAGGATGAATGTCCCATAAAGTTATCACTCAATTTCAACTTGTTTTAGGATCTAATTTAATTAGTGACATTATTGGCCCGTCCAATAAAAAAATTAAAGTTGGATCCGGCTATCTGTCGATTTATTGCTTTGGGTTGTCAACTATCTATCGGACGCCAATAACCATATGATTTAAGAACAACAAAGTGAAAGATAACGCTTATACTTCCAAAACAAGAAAGGATGAGTTTACGAAGAATTGTTGCTGTAAGCAAGGACCCCGAAGTCCAACGGTTAGCTCAAAAGTACAGCCAGGAAGTATTTGGGGCCGATGACCTGGCCGATGCTCTGGATATTGTTCAAACGATCAATCCGAATTTAATTCTTTTCGACCATCGGTTTAGTCCAAGTCACATCCGCGAATTTCTGAATAGGGCCGATAATAATTTAGCCGGTGTTCCTGTTGTAATTGTTGGAAGCGATAATAGTGACACTGTGTTGTCTGCGGAATTCTTACAGATGGAAGCCTGTGACTATTTGCATGGAATGCAGGATTATAATCGGTTGGAGCGAATTATAGACAAAATAGAAAATACATCCAAGACTACGACTACGGATTTGGACCCCAACCTCCCAAAAGGGTGTTTGGGAACAAGCCCTGAGGAAAGCTCAAGTAGTTTTTTTGCTGAAGAATTGGCCGGCACTGTGTTTATGGTCGGTAAGAGTAGTGCGATTCTCAATACTATCAAAATGATTAAACTTGTGGCCAAGAGTCGATGCAATCCGATTTTAATAGTTGGAGAGACTGGCACGGGCAAAGAATTAGTGGCTAAGGCCATACATACTGTAAGGCATCCGACAGAGCAGTTTGTAGCCGTAAACTGTGCAGCTCTTACGGCGAATCTGCTCGAGAGTGAGCTTTTCGGCCACGTCAAAGGCTCCTTTACCGGGGCCGATCGTGAAAAAACAGGACTTTTGGAATTGGCCGGTTCCGGTACGCTTCTGCTTGATGAAATTTCTGAGATGCCAATGGACCTGCAGGCCAAATTGCTGCGTGTGCTTCAGGAAATGAGCTTCCGAAAGGTTGGAGGTATAAAGAATATCACCTGTAATGCCACGATAATGGCTTCGAGCAATCGCAATCTTCAAAGTGAAGTTCAGGCCAATCGTTTTCGACGTGACCTTTATTATCGCCTGAATATTATTCCTATTACCCTGATGCCTCTTAGGTCACCTCAGCGGAGAGAAGACATCAGGCTTTTGGCTGAGTACTTTCTCAGGACATCAATTGTCTGTCCGGAAAAGCGCAACAAGGTTACATCTCTAACTAAGTTGGCTATTGAGGCCCTGGAAAAACACGATTGGCCGGGCAATGTCCGTGAACTACGCAATGTGATCGAAAGGGCTATTCTGCTGGAGACAACAGATAAGATTGGACTAAGCGGTATCATAATTGATCCCTATGAATGTGGTCAGGTGTCGGGCGGCCCAAAAGCCAGTCTCATCAAAGGTTTTTCACTGGCAAATGCCGAGCGAGAGTTGATTTCTCGGGCTTTGCAGGAAACAGACTGGCAAAAGACACGGGCTGCTGCTCTTCTGGGCATAACCAGAGCAACTCTTTATGCCAAGGTCAAGCAGTACAGTATCGAAAAGGATTTGTGTAGCGCAAAAGAACGTGCAAAAGAAGAACAAAACGAAGTTCCAGTCTTATCCCTGCCTGAGCCTGCAGCGTCTCACTGAAAAGTATTTAGTTGGTTTCTGTCAGAAAATCTACCGGCTCGTATAGATTCCTGACACATCTCGATCATTTGAATGAGCTGGCCTCATATAACAGACTGATTTTTAAGCCTAAAAGCCTCGAAACACACCCAATCTTCCACTCATTCCCGACTCTGGCACAATTATTGCTATTCTCTTAAAAGAAGTTGTGAAATACCCCGCACTGGTTCGGCGCGAGCCTAAGCTCATTTGGTGCGGGGGAATTGGAAGCTATGGCGGAAGAAGAACAAAAAAACGTTCTCGAAGAGAATAACTCCGAGGTACTGTCGGACGGCGAAATATTTACAGACAAAGCTCAAAACGGGAACCTTAAGGAAGATTTGGATTTGTCGACTTGGGGGACACATGAGCAACTCACGGAGCATGAATTATTCGCCGGTGAAGAGGATTTTTATAAACTATTGGCAGATTCGGCGCGGGATACTACAACTCATTCGATACTTGGTAATACAACTCAGTCAATTACCAGCCGGTTCCGGCAGTATTATAATTTGCATAAGCGTTTTTCGACCCTCCAGAAAGTTATCGCTGTCGGTATTATTGCGGTTGTGGCAATGTTGTTGTATGGATTGCTGAGATCTCCATTTGAACAGAATACCAGATTAACTCCAATATCTACTGATCAGACGATACCCGCTGTCGAGTATCCACCTGCTTCCGGGTCTCCAGCTTCAGATTCATCACAACAAATAGTGCAGAATAAAATTCAAGAGCAGGGGCCTGTGCTTTCACCGGGAGAACCGCTGTCTTTGAACGTTGCCCGGAACTATTTTATGCAAATGAAATACGACAAAGCTTATGCTGCCTATAATCAGCTTCGTCAGACTCTTCCGCCGAGTGATGAAATGCTGAGGGATTTCCTTCAGCTTAAAATGGCTTTGTGTGCGAAAGAAGTCGCCGATTTCGAGCAGGCAAGCCGTTTATTAACAATGGTCTCACAAAGTCCTTCTCCTGTTGTAAGAATAGTCGCCGATTATCATCTTAGCCTGCTGGAAATACAGAGAAAACGATACTTGAGAGCCAGAACCAAAGCTTATAACACGATTGCTTTAATCAAGTCAGTGGATTTCAACGATGATTGGGCCTTATCGTTTGAATGTGATTGTTACTTTCTGGCCGCTGAATGCCTGACACGTCATATCCTTTTGCTCAGCAACTCCGACGCTGATCTTCCTGGTGATTTATGGGGCGACCACGCATCGTCCTCGGATCCTTTTGCCAATCTGGGTGAAGCAGAACTGAGGAACTTCTTAAATTCCGGCTCGGCGCACTTGGGCATGGGGCTGCTCGATCCGAAGGTAAGGAGACTCGAAAACCAAAGCGGTCTGCCTCGCTGGTCTGTTGCCTCTTATGGGGCGTCGATTGAAGAAATGTTGGGGAAATTCGCTGCTGGTGCTGAGCTTGATGTTCACTGGGGTTTCGAAGGGGCGTCGGGACCGGATTTAGGGGGAGATAGCATTCGACAAAGGCCGGTTAGCTTATATTTGCCAGCCGCTACATCACAGCAGATTGTCCTGATTGCAGCCGGCTGTGCCGGTTTGCTGGCGCAGCTCGAAGATAGTCCCGACAAACAGAAAGTAACTATTTACGACCCAACTGAATATTCATCTTTAAAACAACACATTTCTTTTCTGAGCCAGCAGGCTATTTCACTTTGGCAAAAATTCGTGCTGACCTTTTACAGCGATAAACGGGTCGGCAATGCTCATTTTGCAATGGGACTGCTGCAATCTCAGATAGGACTGCCTACCGAAGCGATTGCCGAGTACAAATTAGTGGCCAATCGTTTTTCACAGATGTCATTGGCACCGTTCGCTTTATTACATTCGAGCAAATTAAAAGCGAATCTTCTTGACTATCATGGTTCCCGGGAGGATTTGAGGCAGCTTATTGAGCAGTATCCTGAGACAGAGATTTATGGCCAGGCTTATTTGAGTCTTGCAGATGCCACTATGAATGCCGGGCTTAAAACTGAAGCTGCGCAGCTCTTTCAAAGGGTTTACAATTTTGGATTATCTTTGGAGTCGAAAACCACGTCTGCCCTCGGAGCAGCCAGGTGTTTCTATGAGACAAAAGCGTATGAAGAAGCGGCAAAGTGGTTAACTCATTACATCAGTTTAGCCGGAAGCCACGAAACTAATAACTTGTATTCGGCCTATTTTCTCCTGGGCAAAACGAATCTGGAGTTGGGAAAATATCAGCAGGCCTGCGATGCCTTTAAAAACGCCTTGACAGTGCAGAATTCAAGAGAGCAGTATATTGAGGCTATTACGGCGCTGGTACAAGGCCACATAGAGCAGGAACATTTCGTCGAGGCGTTTGACACACTGGAGAACGTACGTTCAGTTGCACTGTCACAGGAACAGTCTATCGAAATGTTACTGCTCAGAAGCAGGATATTCAGGATGCTGGGGCTTGTTGATACGGCTATTGTTTCTCTGCGTGACAGAGCGGAATTCGTTTCCGATTCGCAGTTAAACGCCAAGATATCTTTTGAACTGGTTCAGTGCCACATTGCCAAAGGCAACCTGGAGTTTGCCCGTGGCAGCTTAAGTGAAATACTTGGTGTTGTTGAACCAGGCCCTTTAGCACAAAGGGCCGCTCTGGAGTTAGCTGATGTTTGCCTGAAACTCGGTCGAGGTCCGCAAACCATCACAGTTTGTCTGCAGCTTTTAGATTCGGACATACCGACAGAAATAAAGCGAAAAACCTTAAAAATGCTGGCAGAGGCGTATAACCAACAGAAAAATTACGACAAAGCGGCATTAGCTCTTTCGGGTCGCTGGAAATGAAAATGGAAAACAAGGACTCAAAGCAAAGTTATGACTCGAAGCTCAAAAGGTCTGCAATTTTGAGTTTGAAGCTTTGCTTTTGTGTTTTTTGCGTTACGTTTTTGCCTTCGGACCTCTTGGTATCTTTTACCGATATTACTTCTGCAAACTCTGCTGCTGAGGTTGGTCAAAAATCGGCACTGGGCAGTTCTGCTGTTCAGAAAGATCCAAATAGTCACTTTAGACGCGAGTTGTGGCGGGCTGAGATTGGCATTGTTGAAGACCCGAAGGACAGGAAAGACAAAGACAAACTTAAACAAATAATCGAACAAATTCGCTCTGTTGAGTTTGAGCCACAAAAGCAGATCTCAGAACCTGTCGTTGTCCCCGAGGAGGTCCCGGCAACTGAGCCCTATAAGATTGTCTCGGAGGCAATTGTGCCAAAGGACCAAGAGAAAAGAAACACCAAACCAAAGCTGCCATACGAGCCGATAGCCGACCAGACTTTGCAAATGCTCAGGAATCTCTCGCAAAATCCTGACAAACTGGATGACCCTTTTGCGCTGGGAGAGATTTTGTTTCTCAGCGGAAACGTAAAAGAAGCTGCCATATTTTACCAGGAAGCCCTTAACCGCACAGATCCGAACGACATCGGTTCGGCCCAGGACAGGGCATGGATATTATTCCAAATAGGCAATAGCCTGCGGAATGATGATTTGTCTGCCGCGACGAAGATGTACGGACAGCTAATTACGGAATATCCGAATTCACTCTGGACAGACCTGGCTAAAGCCCAAACTAAATTGATCGATTGGTATCAGAAGGACGAACCCCGTAAGTTGGTTAGTGAAATGGAGTATGCCCCAAGTGAACCAGGCCCAAATAGATAGCATAAGCACAGGCAAACAAGAAGATATTGCGAATGTATTGATAGCTGACAGTGATCCTGAGGTAGCTCGATTCATACTTGAGATTTTGGCACGCAAAGGAATCCGCGGACACCTCGTCAGCGATAAACAAAGCGCGCTTGACTTTATCAACAAGGTAAGCTGCGTTCTTGTGTTTTCTGGTGAAACAATTAAACCTCGAACGGATTTGTCCGGCCGGTCTCAGGATGGCTATGAGTTGCTTGGAAAAATCAGGGCAAACTGGCCTGAACTGCCGGTTGTTATGATATCGGAAGCCCAAAGACAAAGCCTACAAAATCCTCTGCGAATTGTGGAGATGGCAGTCAGGGCTGTTCGTCAGGGTTGTTGCGATTTCCTAATCAAGCCTCTCGATCGCGAAAAAATAGAGACTCTGCTGGATAGTTTTCTGCCTAATCATAGCGTCTCAACGATAGCTTCAGCTCACGAGGATACCCAATGTCTTTATAGGATTGTGGGCGGAAGCGCAAATCTGGTTCAAACAGTCGATTTGGCTAAAAGAATTGCTCCCACCTCGGCACCGGTTTTGGTAAGCGGGGAAAGTGGGACAGGCAAGGAGCTGCTCGCTTATCTGATACATCACAGAAGTAAAAGAGCACAGGGTTCGTATATCAAAATCAATTGTGCCGCTCTAAGTGATTCACTTCTTGAAAGCGAACTGTTTGGTCATGAGAAGGGGGCATTCACCGGTGCCTATGCTCAGCGCAAAGGCCGATTCGAAATGGCTCATGGTGGAACTTTGCTTCTGGATGAGATTACCGAAACGCCTTTAAGGTTTCAGGCAAAGCTGTTACGAGTGCTCGAACAGCAGGATTTTGAACGTGTAGGTGGAAATGAAAGTGTTAGAGTCAATGTTCGGATAATAAGTACTACGAATAAAGATTTGTTACAAGAAGTGGAAAATGGCAGGTTTCGCCAGGACCTTTATTATCGGTTAAGCGGGGTAAAATTGTTTATCTGTCCTCTGAGAGAGCGTAAGGATGACCTGTCTGAGCTTGTATGGTATTTTGTCAACCTTTATGCCCGCGAAGTGCAGCGACATATCACTAAGCTTGATCCTGCAATGATGGACATTTTTGCCAAATACCACTGGCCTGGTAATGTGCGACAATTGCGCAATGTTGTTCGAACATCACTGATCCTGGGAGTTGGCCAAACTCTGTCATTAGCTGATGTCTCGTGGCTTTGTGACGAATTACAACCACTCGCACAGAAAATGAGCAGCGATTATAGTTCGTCTTTTGAAAAAGATACGCAATGCGATTCCGGGCTTGGAGGTGTACCGCTTGAGCACCTTGAGCGGCGGGCGATTTTGGATACTTTGCGTCAGACAGGAGGTAATCAGACGAAGGCCGCAAAGGTCCTGGGTATCAGCGACCGTACGTTGCGAGATAGAATTTACCGGTATCGACGACAAGGTTGTATGCAATTGACATAATTACAATGTCCTTGAAATAAATAATTGGGGAAAACAATGGCAGATGCAGATGATACAAAACAGCAGGAAGAGCAAAACGCTCCGGATGCTGAAAAGACTGATAGGAAGTCCTTGATCGGTCGATTCCTGCCATGGGTAATACTAATTGTTGTTGCTGCTTTTAGCGCCGGTGCCGGTTTCGGACTCGGTCGGTTATTCGCCGGTTCTGACAAAGCCGAGACAACTGAATCCGACTCAAAGCCGGATCAAACAAGCCAGAAGAAGGACTTCATCGCCGATGATAGTCCGGCAAAAACCTCAACAGAAGTCTGGTATTATGATTTGGATCCGGTAGTGGCAAATCTTAATGAACCAAGTGTGACACGTTATGTTCGGGCGTCTTTAACACTTGAGGTAAATTCCGATCTGGACGAAAAGAAGGGCACAGCTTTTCTTGATAAGAAAAAACCCGTCTTGATAAACTGGCTTTATGTTTACCTCTCAGGTCTAAGTCTTGAAGATATCAGAGGAGACAAGAACCTAAAGAGTATACAATCGCAAGTACGCGAGGCTTTTAACGAAGAGCTTTTTCCTGATTCAAAACCTCAAATCCAGCAGGTTCTAATTAAGGAATTCCCGGTACAATGAGCGGCACAGCGACTAAAAATTTGAGTAGGGAAAATATCCACCAGCTTCTCATTTCCGTTGGCTCTAAACCGGCCGAAGATAAAGCTCAAATAGAAGCTACAGAGTACAATTGGCGTGAGCCTCATTACTTTAGCAGTGAGCAGCTTATAAAACTCGATGATTTCGCAAAAACAGTGGCTGCAGCGGTGGCTGAAAAATTAGCGGACTTTTTCCGTAGTGAATTCGATGTAAAAATTGCTTCGACCACGCAGCACTTTGCAGATGAATTTCTTAGCCAACTCTCAGGTGTCGAACAGAAGGATTATTACTTTCCCTTTAACACCGACCTTAATAGTCTATTTGGACTTATTGGCATACCTGAGCAAACGGCAGTTGTTTGGGCGACACAATTGCTTGGTGATTCCGAATCCGAAGGAGATTCAATAAGGATTTTATCGCAATTGGAAGAATCGCTTTTGTTGGATTTGACTTCTGCCCTTGTTGAAGTGTTTTCCGGTCTTTTTAAAGGCTTCGATTTCCATCCGCCAGGGAGTGTTGTCAGGGGGCAATGGCCCTTTGAAGCTCAAGGCACAGAAGAATTCTGTAAAATTTCCTTTTATGTCAAGAAAGCCGGCTCAGATAAGGGCTATGAAACTTACCTTTTGATACCGTGTAGCAAGTTGGAATCTGAAGTAGGAAAAACCGAAGAATCTGCCGATAAGTTATCTGCTAATGATATCTCGAAATTGATTCATGAACATTTGCGGGCAATGCCGGTTCTTGTTACGGCTCAACTGGCTTGTCCTGTGCTTACCTTTGAAGAGATACTAAATCTTCAGGTGGATGATGTACTTTTATTGGACAAGAGAGTCAACCAGCCGGTCGAATTGATTGTTGATGGCCAGACGGTGAGTTACGGCTGGCCTGCAAAATCTGCCGGCAAGTATGCTGTCAAAATTACGGCAACAGCATTTGGAGGCACTGCCTCAGAGATCAATCCAGGCACAGGGGCTTAATAATTAAAAGGAAATAGAAATATGGCAAAAGCAGCTCAAGCTGTAGAAGAAAAACAGGACCAGCAAGAAGGTACATCGCAGAAAGACTCTAAAAAACAGGCGCAATCTGTCGAATTTTCTGAAGCTGTAGAGACCAGGGCTCCAGGAGCCAGCGGAAGTATCGATATCCTGTTGGATATGAGCGTTCCTATTATGGTTATGATTGGCCAAACAGAGATATCGGTTCAGCGACTTTTACAGCTTGGACCCGGCTCGGTATTAAAGCTCGACAAATCTATTGACGAGCCGGCAGAGTTGTATCTTAGAAACACCAAATTTGCTTCTGGAAATGTAGTGGTTGTGGATGGCCGGTTTGCCGTCAAAATAAAACAGATTTTGAGCCTCGGTGATTCTGCAGCCAAGGCTGCTGACGTATGACTTTGAGAAGGAATCACGATGGCAGAACCACGACAATCAAATTCACAAGGAGAACCAGGCTCGAACTTGCTCAATACACCTCTGGCACCCTATAGCAATATTATCTTAGTTGTTGGCCTGGTGGCGATTCTTGCCACTCTTATTATTCCTTTGCCCACGCCCTTGCTGGATATGTTTTTAGCTTGCAGTATCTCGCTGGCCCTGGGGGTTTTGATAGTTACCTTGTCATCAAAAGAGTCGCTCGAATTATCTACGTTCCCTTCATTGCTTCTTTTCGTGACGTTGTTTCGGCTTTCCCTGAATGTGGCCTCCACCAGATTGATACTCCTGCAGGGTAATGCCGGGAAGATTATTCAGACCTTTGGAGGTTTCGTTGCCGGCGGCAGTTTTGTCGTCGGGCTGGTAATTTTCCTGATCCTTGTCGTTATACAATTCATAGTAATCACAAAAGGTGCCGAGCGAATAAGCGAAGTGGCTGCTCGTTTTACTCTTGATGCTATGCCTGGAAAGCAAATGGCAATTGATGCTGACCTTAATGCAGGTGTCATTACCGAAACCCAGGCCAACGAACGCAGAGTAAAAATTGTCAAGGAAAGCGAATTCTATGGCGCGATGGATGGTGCCAGTAAATTCATTCGCGGTGATGCCAAGGCGGGACTGATAATCACAGCGATCAACATAATTGGCGGTATAGCTATGGGTTATACACGTGGCATGACAATTGCGGGTGCTGTAAAAACTTATTCTATTCTTTCCATCGGCGATGGGCTCGTCAGCCAGATACCATCAGTAATAATCGCAGTAAGTTCCGGATTCCTGGTAACTAAAATATCGTCACGCTACAGTGTAGGCCAGGATTTGTCCAAACAGTTTCTCAAAACCAGTCAGCCACTTGTTATAGCGGCTATCATAATTGCTTCAATGGCGTTTGTACCCGGTCTGCCTAAGATACCTTTTTTATTCTTGGGTACCGGTGCAGCTCTGCTTGGACGATTCATAGCTCGATCTGAAAAAGGCAGTAAACAGAAGCGCAGCGCCGCTCCACGAGCAAAGGCTGAGAAACAGCCGGTCGAGGAGCTGTTGGATGTCGATAGAGTTTCTGTTCAGGTAGGTGTGCGATTGATTAGTATGGTGGATCCTCGTAAAGATAGTGCCATCTTCGACCGCATCGGAGCGCTGCGGAGAAAGTTTGCCCAGCAGTTCGGAATCATTATTCCTCTGGTTCGCCTGCGAGACAACATTAACCTTGAACCGACCGCCTATGAGATTCGGATTGCAGAGCTACCGGTGGCAGAAGGACGATTAGAGCCTGACATGTTCCTGGCAATGGACCCGGGAACCGTCCAGGCCAAAGTCGGAGGCTTAGACACTACTGAGCCTGTCTATGGGCTGCCGGCTTTGTGGATTACACCGGCAAACAAGGAAAAAGCCGAACTCAGCGGATATACAGTGATCGACCCTGAATCGGTCTTTATTACACACCTGTCTGAAACGCTGCGAAAACACGCTGATGATTTGTTAACTCGTGAAGACGTGCAGCTTCTCGTTGATAGACTTCGTAAAACTCAGCCATCATTAGTCGGAGACGTTATTGGACCCGATCGAGAAGTGTCTGTTGGACTGCTTCAACGCGTGCTGAAGAACCTCATAAAGAATGGCATACCGGTTCGTGAATTAACTGCCATTCTTGAATCGCTCGGGGAACACGCTTCAAAAACCAAAAACGCTGCTGTTTTGACAGAGATGGTTCGTAAGCGCCTGAGCAGAACTATTACCGAGCAGTATAAAAACGACGATGGTAAGATTTTGGCTATAACATTGGATCCTACACTTGAACACCAAATGGCCTCAACCTTACAGCAGGAGACAGATGGAATAAACCTGGCTCTCCCGACCGAGATAGCGATGGATATAAGCAGAAAAACCGCACAAGCATGGAAAGAGGTAATGGATAAAGGTAACGACAAGGTGGTTTTGTTGTGTGATTCAAGGTTACGCTCGCCGCTGGCAGCGATGTTATCACGAACAGTGTCATTGTTGCCGGTCGTTGCTTATGATGAAATTGTGCTTGGAACGGAAGTAGAGCCGTTAGAAACGGTATCCATCCAGCAGCCTGGCTCTTCAGAGCTTAAAGATCAGGAACTAATTACAATTTCAAAGTGATATGTCGTAAGAAAGTTAAGCGTGACAAGATATACGCAATAAGGGGTAATTATGCCGTTACACGTTCGTTCAATTGCAATAAGCGTTGCTGTGACATTTTTTTTCGTCTTGAGCTTAATTGGATGGATTAGTGGTCTTTCGACATTTGTTTGCTGTAAGAGGGCGATGATAGGGGCAGTGCTTGCGTATATAGCAGGGGCCTGTGCCGTAAGAGCAATAAATGCTATTTTGATCAATGCGATGATTACGAATCAGATGAATCAACAAAAGGAAAAGGACCGTGGCAGTATTGACTCAAAACATCTGTGAAGACCAATCAACTAAAGATAACCAGAAGCATCTAAATAGCGTTGCCCTGCGCGCATACTCCGGCCAGAAAAAGTCCGCCAAAGTCGGCGTCGATAATGAGCAGATAACCGAATTTCTGCCTATGGTACACAATATAGCCAGGCGGGTTGTGACATATTTGAAACCTCCGTTATCATTTGAAGATATGGTTTCGGCGGGAACTGTAGGGCTGGTTAAGGCAGCCCGCGATTACGAACCGTCTCACCAGGCTGAGTTCAAAACCTACGCTTATATCAGAATAAAAGGTGCTATTCTCGATGAACTGAGAGGCTGGTCATTTATACCGTCAGGCTTGAGCAGGAAAATTCGCGATGCCCAGCAACTCAGCAGGAAGATCACCGAGCAAACCGGCACCGTTCCTACTGACGCAGAATTGGCCGGAAAACTTGGAATAACTGTTGAGGAGCTTTATGAAACTTTCGAAAATGCACGGGCGCAGCATTTTATCTCTCTCGATGGCTTCGGGGGGGATTCACCTGCACTGGGTAATCTTTTGGCTTCAGCACATACGAGCACTCCTGATGAGAGGATCGAACGAGAAGAGCTTATAGATAAGTTAACCGAGGCGATACAGCAATTGTCCGGGAAGCAGCGACAGGTTATCCTGCTTTATTATCAGCAACACCTGACGATGAAACAGATTGCGGAAGTTTTGGAGATTACCGAGTCGCGTGTAAGCCAACTGCACGCAAGTGCTTTATTTAACTTGTCAGTTAAATTGAGGCAGTGGAAAGATGGCAGACTATAATTCCAATATTATAAAGCCGGTGGAGAGTTTGCAGAATATTACGAGTTTATCGCCCGCAAGACGACGTGAAGAAAAAAAGCACCGGCAGCGATTAAACAGGCAAAATAAGGAAAAAGACGAATCAGCTAAAGGCGAAGAAGCTCTTCCGGAAGAGCAGACTAAGAACAAAAGTGTTCCGAATCCTGACAGTACGGGGATTGATTACTGTGCTTGACTAAAACCAATTATCGATTAAGAGAGATAGGATAATAAATGGGAAAAACAGCCGGGCGAATATTAAAAAGCGATGATGTTAAACTTGAAGGCCAATTCCTTCTCGATGTGGGGCAAGCCGGCGCGAGCTTGCCGCAACAAGGATGTGCGACCTTAGCTGTACCACAGGTGCGTATTCTTGAAAATCATCCGGAATACGCAGTTATAGAAGTAACCTGTTCATGCAGTAAAAAAATGTGTTTAAGATGTGAATATGCCGTGGCTGAGGCTTCGGATGATTCACAAACGTAAAAAGGTACGATAGAGGTACCCGACTGAACGAACTAAATATGGAGGTAAGTACAATGCAAATAGACAAACAAACAACTCTTTTGTCGATTATATTAATTTCAGTATTTTTACTATCAGGCTGCTCATCCGGCCAAAAAACGACGGAGGTTGTTGCCCAGCCTGGTTATTTTGAAAGGCAGCAGGGCGATTCTATGGCAAAAAGGTTCCAGGAATCTGCTCTACAAAGCCCAACTACAGTGGAGTCCGCAATAGAATTGTCGGAAAAATATGCCCTACTATCTGAGGAATCGGCTTTACTAAGACAGCAAAATCAGGACTTTGTCGCCAGAAACCAGCAGTTTCAGAATCAGGTTATTGCTCTTGAGGGTCAATTGCAACAGACGCAAAAAGAATTAACCGAAGCAAATGACCTTCTGATTGAAATGCGTATTGAACTGAATAATTGGAAAACCAACATTCTTGGTTTTCGTGATGAAATGCGTAACGCCGAAACAGCTCAACTGGAAGCATTGCTAAAGATACTTAAGGTTCTTGGTGGGCAACTCGCAACTGAATCGGCTAAGGATAAAGATACAAACTCAGCCGTCGCATTGCTAAACAAATCTGGCCGGCCTTAATCGTAAAAAAAATCCATCTACAGGTGAATCGAATGAATAGTTCGGGAACATTATTATCACATTGTGTATCCGCAAGACAGAAGCGGGCCCATAAGTTTCTTGTTGAATGTATTACCTGGTGCGTGCCGAACAAGGTGAAATTGTTGTTACTGTTGGTTTTCTTATCAGGTTGCAGTACCTATAAAGCTTCCGTACCGGCGGCGAAACACTATTATTTGAATACTAATAAGAGTTTATCCGCGATTGGGAGAGTTGCTATTGTTGAGCTGGGCAACGATTCAAGTTATCCCAATATTTCTGCTGATGTTACCGAATCTCTTTTCCAGGAATTGCAAAAGAGGCAGATATTTGGTTTAACCATAGTCCGCCAGGATGATCCTTCGTGGCGAAGTTTACAGTTGGACAGGGATTCAACATATACTCTCAACCAAATGTTGACAATACGCCAGACGTTAAAGTGCGATGGAGTCTTGACGGGAACTATAACTAAATACAGCCCCTTTCCTCATATGGCTGCCGGGCTTCGTCTGAAGATTCTGGATTTAAGAGATGGGCAGTTATTATGGGCCCTTGAGCAGGTTTGGGACAGCGCCGATAAAACGACTGAAAAGCGTATAAAGAACTATTTTCAATCGGAGAAACGCTCGGGCTTTGCACCTTTGCGTGAAGAGTTAGCGGCAATTAGTCCGCTTGAGTTTATCAAGTTTGTAAGTTATGAAGTGGCCGGGACGCTGTAATATCGGATCCTGAGTGCAGGAAGTACGCTTTGTCGCTATGGTAAAAATAGGAGTTTACGTACAATTAGCTTATTTCGTCCAAAAAATTGATTAACTTTAGAAAAAAACGAAAAAAAACCTTAAGTTTGTAAAGAAAAATGCGAAAAGAATCATAGATATTAAATTCTGATGATACCTTAATGAAATGATAGAGAAAATAGATACAAAACAATCCCTGATGGAACCAGGGTCGTCATCAATAAAGCCAAACTCTGCCGGTGCCATTCCGGATAAGGATGCCGATGTATCCGTGCATGTTACTTATGCCTCTCTCATCGAAAAGGCGATGCAGACGCCACAGATAGACACTCAACTCGTCCAGCGAGCTCGAGAGCTTTTATTATCCGGTGAGCTTGAAAATCCTAAAATCATTCGAGAAGCTGTGAAAAACATCATAAAGTTTGGTATATAAGAGCCTTAACGTCAAAAGCGTTAAGTCTCATGGCCGACCATGGAAGGTCACATTTAGAGCCCTCAATGGATTTTATAAACTCGGCGAGGAAATGTGCACATGCCTAAACCTCGCCGATTTTTGTTTGCAACCTGTGGCGTCATATTTTAACAGAATATCTTTTTGCGATGGCTCCGCTTAGATAACAGGGCCGAACAGGATTTGTGCGTCCCTAATTAATTATGTGCCTTAAACCACGGCCTCTGGCCGTGTGACCCTCTGAGCTTATAGCGTTCCGTGGTATAGTTGAATCGTGTAGACTTCTCCATGGTCCATTGGGGCATGGATGGAGAAGTCTATGCAC
>Ga0307379_10001896_pt1 | contig 31800 bp, 27 predicted proteins | sample UN2MG_FD_202237 | JGI IMG/M metagenome (GOLD analysis project Ga0307379, IMG submission 202237) | Soil microbial communities from Risofladan, Vaasa, Finland - UN-2 | ecosystem: Environmental > Terrestrial > Soil > Coastal area > Acid sulfate soil | place: Finland: Risofladan, Vaasa | collected...
TAAGCAATTTCAAAAAGATCAGAACCATTCTTTATTCCTTGTTCTGTAATTGTTCTAATGCCTGGATTGTTGTAATCTTTTGAACCGTCTTCATTAAATGTAAATGGAGTTAACACCAGTTCCTTGGTGCCGTCTTTTCTGCTGTTTACCTCTGTTACTTCGTAGCCACCATCCTCAAATCTTATAACATCTCCTTCTTGCGAATTATCAAGCATCCACCTGCCAATATGGGTAGCATCTTGTGTATCCCTTGCTTTTTCCCCTGCTTGCTTAAACCCTAAGGCCGCGGCACCTGGAGTGGTCTTGGGCTGTCCGGCTGGCTGGCCTTGCCCCGTTGGGCCAGCTGGCGGCACTGGCTTAGGTTTCCCTGCCTGGGCTGGCGCGCCCTCCAAATCATCCGCACCAATCCAAACCGGATCGCCGTCGCCAAAGTCGACAAGGTACTGATCGTTGCCCTGCTCGTCCTGCTCTGTGTTAAGCACAACACCACCGGTCCCGGCCTCAATACCGGCAAAATCATCCTTTAGCTTGACCTCTTTACCCAGTGGGCTATCGACTGGCTCCAGCGGCCGCGCACCGCCGCCGTCCTGTCCTCCGCCTTCTTGTTCCGGAACGGCCTTTGCAGTGTTGTCGTTCATGTCGTCAACGGCAGTCTCAAACTGCTGCTGCTGCGCTGGCGTCATGTTTTGGTACTGCTGAATGGCGGATCGATTAAAGGCCCGGCCAAGCGCCGATGCCGTACCGAAGGCGGCACCCATCATGTGGGTCTGTGCCGCGAAGTGAACAACGTCATCCGTCTTGCCATACCGCCTCTCGAACTCGGCCTTAAAGCCCTCCCATCCCGTGCCTGGCATGACGTCGCGCTGTATTCCCAGCAACTCCTGAACGGTCTCCTCGCCCAATTCACCAAAGCCCTTACCTTGGGCCTCACCGATCTTCTGAATCACCGTGCCTAACGCTGGGCCAAAGAAGCGCCCCAGGGTCTTTTGGAAGGCTACGCGCCCCACCTCACCACCAAGCTCGCCAAGCGCACCGCCCCAGAAGTTGCCCTCCCCGTCTGTATTGAATAATACATCTGTGGCCTCATAGGCGATGCCGGAGTGCAGCATCTTTGCCCACATCGCCTCAGACTGCCCCAGCTTGGTCAGCATTCCATACCTCCCACTAAATGCCCCCAACGCTGTGCCGCCGGCATAGAACTGCGCCATAAACGCAGCCGTGGTGCCTGGGAATCGAGCCCAATCCTCTGCGCTCCAATGCTTGGAGCCCTTCTCAGCTGTTGCTGCCGCGAAGTCGGCGGATTCCGGGTTTATTCCCTCATCCCCAGCGAGCTGAATCATCTCGTTGACAACACTAGCCCGCTGTGCATTGGTCTGTGCGAACCTGCCAGCTGTTCCGGAGAATTGCTGCAGGGCATAGTCTCCCAACGCCTCGATATACTGGCCGGCATTAACACCCGGCTCTGCTCCCTTTAATCCTTCGGGTGCGCGCCCCGCCATCGCAAGTGGTGCCAATACCTGTATTTGATTGCCCAGGCGCACCCAGTCTTGCACATCTGGGTTGTCGCCCATTAGTTGGTGTCGCGCCGATGTGATAACGCGCTTCAGCAAGTTGTCTCCTTCCTCGGGTAATAGGTTCCTGTCCCGCAGCTTATAGGTCAGCATGATGTACTGACGCATCAAGGCAGATACGTATGCGGCTACTCGCTCTTCAGCTGGCGCCGACGGATCCACAAGCAGATCAACAAGCCCAACCCTTCCTTCGCCAATATCTCGGCGCACCATCTCTTTAGCGCCCTCTATATCAAAGAAGTTTTTCGTCAACGCGACTTGGTGTCTGCGCGCACGCACCAACGTGGCAATCCTGGCGTCAATGTCGGCTTTGGCCGCTACAGATGGTGCCCACTCGCGCTTTTGGCGTAGCTCTACTATCTCGCTGTCGATTTTAGCAACCTCTTTGGTGGCGGATTCCGCGCGGGTGGCTTGAACTTTGTCTCTTTCTGAAAGCGCCTTCGCAAAAGCCTTCTCGTCGCCGTCAAGCACCGCCGTATTCATCGCATCAAGTGCCTGCATCAACTCCTGATCTCCGGGCTCAAACCCCAGCTTCACAAATTGCTCACCCATTTGCTCGGTGAGATATAACCAGTTCCTTCCCAGGTATTGGCGATAGTTGCCGTACCGCTCTGGGTTTTCTTTCATGGCCTTGTTTACCTCCCGGATCTGTTGATTGGTTTGGTAGACCGGATCACGCTCCACAAAGTCAATCTGGGCAAGCAGGGTATTACGCTTTTTTATCAGCGATGCCGCATAGGTGTCTGTTTCTGGATTAACCGATACGCCAGCCATCGTTCCAGGCACAGCCCCACTGTTTTGCTGCGGGCCAAGCTTCTCAAGCTCGGCCTCTACATTCTGCAGCTCGGCGCGCAGGCCATTCATCTGGTCCTCGCTCTTTGCCACCAAAAGCTCATAGGGTGTGCCGCCATTTTGCAGAACCTGCTTTACCGTTTCTGCTCTTGCTGCCTTAAACTCCTCGCGGGCGCGAACAATCGGGTTGTCGGCAAACTGCTTCTGTTGAGCAAGTAGCTGTTGGTCTTTCTGCTTCTGGCGCTGCTCGTCTTCTGTAAGCTCTATCTTTCGGCTATACCATTTCCCATCTGGGGCCATCCATACCGTATTGCCATTCGCCTTTTCTGCATCCAATATCTTTTGCCCGGCCCCGGTAGGCGGCCAACTATCTCCGCCCGGTACTGATACTTCGTGCGCATCAGGGAAATCGGCTTTCAGCTTTTCTAGATATTGGTTCCCCTTCCACGAGCCCTGCGCGAATTTCTCCGCCGCAGCTGCGTCTGCACCGAAATCGAACAGCTCACCCCTGGCCTTAGCTTCTGCAAAGGCATCTTCTGCCTCGTAAAACTTGCCGCTCTCGTCTTGAAAAAGAGTTGGGTATGCGTAGTTTTTCCCGTCGGCCTCTCCTGTGGCCATTCTAACCGTGCTTTCGGTGCCGTCCTCGTTCTTTTGTGCACCAACCCGCATCGCCCTAGCCTTTTCTGCGTATTGCTCGTCCCTCGCAGCGGCATCGGCTATCCTCGTGCGCTCAATTCGTGCGGCCTGGGAATCTGGGCCTTCGGTAGGAAGCCTGCCGGTTGATGCATCTTGTGCCTCTGCATCTTGTGCCTCGTAAAACTCTAAATTCGGCTTGTCGGCAAACTGCTTCTGTTGAGCATTCGGCTTGTTGAAATCCCACGAGTCGCCCTTATCGTAGGATATGGAGTGTCGATACTCGCGGTGTGGCGAATAAGTATGCGGATAGATATTGTCCGCATACTTCGTGTCGCGCACATCTATCAGGGGGCTCCCCGATTCTTTGCTAATACTTACTGACCCTCGCCCCTGACCCAACCAGTTGTCCATTCCTTGCGCCTGTTCCCAAGGATCTGGCTGTTGGCCTCGCGTCGCATCACCTTCCTGACCAGAGCCAGGCAATGGCGCGCCGGAACCATCCAGCTTTGGAGGCTCCATGACCACCGGTTCCGTCTCTTTTTTTTTTGTGGCTTCGATGTTGGCTTCGAACCTTTCAAAGGACACTATGCCGCCATACAAGGCCTCGAGATCGGCGTGGATTGCGGCGCGCGCTTCGGGGCTGGCGTATACTTTTTGGCGGAACTCTTCCTTGCCCATCTTGGGCTCACGGCCAATCAGTTTGGGTATCTCTAAATATAGCCTGTCAACGTAGTCGCCATCGCCAGGACCCGTGGTGCTTGGAGTACTCATTTAATTAATGTGTTCTATCGTTTTGCCTGCGTTTCCCGGCTTAACAGCCTTTGTTCCGCCGCCGTCCTCTTCTACCCACGGGTTGCCTCTTTTATAGTTACCAAAGTTAACCAATGGGTTGTTGGGGTCGTCATCATATCTGCCGCCGCTGCTTTGAATATACTGGTTTACGACGTCAAGTTCTAGCTCCGGATTCGCGGCAATTATGCCGTCCATTATCCTGTCCATGGTGCCCTGAGAAACCACCAACAGCCCCGGAATGCCTGCTCTCGTAACGCCCTGGTTTTTTGCCAAGGACTCCGACGTCTGGTAGTATAGCTTGCCACCGATGTTGTAGAAGCTTTGAATCATGTTGTCTTCGGTGGACTGGCCGGTTACGTTTTTAATCGGATTTGCCTGCGTGCCGCTATATGTTGCGGTTTCGGCTGTGTATGTGCCGAATTTGATGCCTAGCGGATACTGTCTCACTGCCGTGGGCGCGAAGACCCCGGGAATGCCAGTCGCCTCCGTTGCGGTGGCTCCTACATTACCACCAATCTGTATCCATTCCGCGCCATCGCCATTGTATATCCCTGCCAATGTTTTTACAAAGCGCTCTGCCGCAACAAGCTCGGCCTGTCGCTTTTGCCCCGCAACACCGCCACCGCCGGAGCTTCTTGGCACCGGGTTGTTCTTCGTCGTAACCTTCTCCTCAGCCCCAGGTGCATAGCCGCGCAGTATTTTCACGCCATAGTACTCTGCCTCCGACATGTCTTGATCCTGCGCATTTTTTTGGAATGCCGCCCTGGTATCCGGGGTTAGTTTGCTGGCGTAGTCATCGACGCTTTGCATGAACCTTGCTGCCTTCCAATCCCCCGCTGACGCCAATGAGGATTGCGAGCGCACCGAATCCAGCAGCTGTTGGTCGGTAACCTCAGTAGTCGTTGTTTCTTTGCGTACATTGGGAATGCCTGATTGCCCAATCGCAACGCTTGCCGATGCTTCTGGAATGATGGATTGTGCATATTTTCCTAGGTCAAACTGACGCGGCACAACCAGCACCCCGCCGTATTTCTCCATTACTTTTTGACGCCCCTCAATATCCGGCGCATCGTAATACTCGTCAAGCCTTACCCAGCTTTCTGGCTCGTAGGCGTCTGCGGCCGTTGGCGTTGACAGCAGCTTCGCCGCCTCTCCCCACATCGCCTTGTGTTGCGCCGTCATGGCTATCTTGCCGTCAATCGTGGACTGCGTACCCTTGTTCCAGGTATAGGCCTCTCCGCTGCCGGGGTCATTGATGTCGGCTCCGCTCTGGTAGTAGTCTGCACTTTTTTCCCGATAGCCGTCTATGTCTTTGCGGATCTCCTCCATGTCGCGATCCCAAACCTTATCTACATCGGGGTTGTAGTCATTGAGCCCCGCCTTCCGGGCCTCTTCTTTTGCCATCTCGGCACGGCGCAGCTTGTCCACACGCTCAAACGCAGACTCAGCCGCTTTCTGCGACTGTCCTATTTGGGGCTCCCCCGTTCCGTAACTGCCTGCGTATGGTCCCATTTATTGTGTGTAGCTGTGCGCGCTGGGCTTGTTAAACAACGTAGTGAGAAATGCTGCGTATGGATTTGCTGTGGCGGGGGGTGCGTATGGCGGCGCTGTATACGGTGCTCCCGCTGGGGGAAGCCCTGAATATGTGTGCGCATTAGATGGCCCGCTAAGCAACGAGTTTATTGATGCCTGGTATGGGTTGCCCACAACCGGGGCAACGCCCTCTGTCGTGGTGGCGTTTCCAACGGTTGTTGAAGTCGCCGGCATGATCGTCTTGAAGGTCTTTAGGTCTTCGATCTGCTTTTGGACTTTCTTAATGTATTCATCGCCCCCCCCTGTTCCTCCTGTGCCACCATCGCTACCGCCTTCCGTCTTGTTTTCTGCCTCCCTGCCCATTGCAGACGCGGCAACCGCCGCTATGCTGTCAAGTCCGCCAACAATGTTATTCTGCCCCGCTGTGGCGAGCTGACCAACGGCTTTCAGCTCCTCCTGAAAGCGCCCCTGCCCATACTGCTGCACCCGCAGCTGCTCTTGCGCCAGCGCACCAAGCGCACCCGCATATCTGGCGTTGTTGGAATAAAACTCTCCTGCCGCCTGTGAGTATCTGCGGCCCTGGTCTTGCTGCTCCATCCTGTACGCATCAGCCACATTATCGATCCCGGAGCCCCGCCTGGTGGCTTCGGAAAGAATATCAGAGGTGCGCCCCCTGCTGGCATCGGTGTCACGCGGATCCACATAGGTTGTCGCGGCAAGATTCCTTGCCAGCGCAGTGCTTTGTTTTGTCGCCTCGGTGACTTCCGCCCCTGGGTCTTTAAGGTTCTTACGCAGCTTGTTGGCCTTTGCTGCCTGAACGCCGCCCATCACTGTCTTTGCCAGTCCACCGACCGCGCCTATTATTGCTGTCGCTAATACTAACATCATCTTGTGTTTCTGCTTGGAGATGAAGAAATGTCCACGAGTGAAAATACTGCTTCCTCCGTAGAATCAATCTCAAGGTCTAAAATCAAAACGTGGCCTCGCAGCTCCCTGCCATTTGCAAGCGCCTCCTGCGGCGAAACAAAAGACGGGTCCGTCATGTCGCGGAAGAACGGCACCCACCAGTCTCCCTCCGCACCGCGGACGTTGTTTTTGCTCGTTCGGCTCCTCATCCCATTGGGGTACATCTCGGTCTCCATGATTTTTACGCGCGGCGCGCTCGGCTTCCTTGTAGCTATAACGCGGCAGCCGCTAAATATTTTAATGGCCCCAGCTCCCAGGCTCGCCACCACACGAATGCGGCTCGGTGTAAACGTGCCATAAAATGTGTTCCGTGGCCCATATCCGTGCAGGTATAGCTGGCCATCCCTGAAAGTAATAAAGTCGTTGGATACCACCCCGTATGCTTCCGGCACAAAGGATGCGTCACCCTCCCATCGCCGCCTGCCCTCGCGCTCACACCAAAATATTGTGCGGCCAATGAATATTGGTACGCTCTTCTGTGGTGATGGCGGATCTGGCTCAATAGGAACCGGCACCGGAAGGTCTGGCGGAGCCTGTGCCGTTGACTGTATTGATGCAATCGTCCAGTACACCTCGTCCTGCTCTCTGTTGTAGCCAGAGAACACCTTGGTGTTGGCGTATGGTCTTAGCTGCCTGGAGATCGCTATGGCCTCTTTTCTGAAAGCCAGATCTGATATTGGATCGGTGCCGTTTTGCCCATACCTCCAGAATATCTGGCGCTGCATGTCATAGCCATATATAAAGCGCTCCGTAGCAACAACGGACTCGGGGTGCTGTGTTCCCACCTGCAGCTTAATGGGCTCACCCAGGTTAATCGGGTTCCCTGACCGGCCAACGGTTTTCTCTCCCTGAAAGTCGTAGACCTGTGATGCGCTGGTGTATATGGGCTGTATCTGGAACTTGCAGACCACAATCAGGTTGGTGGCCTCGCCAACGAGGACAATGCGCATGACGGCCCCAAAGTCCTGATCCAGGTCTTCTTTCTCAAATGGCCCAAATGAGCTGTATCCGTTCAGCCTTATGTCGCCATTAAACTGGTAGGCCTCTGATGCCCGTATTCTGCCGTAGTGGAAGGTTTCTCGAGATTCTGGGTCATAGACATTGGGTCTGCCAATGCAGGCTTGCTCTGACTCGGGGTCGTTGTCGTATATCCTTGGGTCCTCAACCTTCCTTTCGAAATAGGTCTTTAAGCCATCGATATCCTCCCGGACCGGCATCTTCCTGGGGCGATAATATGTGTCTCCAGTCACCAGATCGCCGGTAGCCGGGAGGACGCCGATGACTTGATCGATGGTTCCGGAATGTCTTGCGGCATCGGTTCCGGCGTCAATGATGTCGTGGCACTCCGCTATTTCAAAGTACAGCTCTTGGCTCACCACCAATTTGGGGGTGTATAACTCTATGAGGGTACCTGGGAATAGCTCTGGGAGGTCTGCCTGGTATTTGATCACCATCCTCTGAAGGTCTGACTCCGGATCTCTGGTTTCGCCCTCTAGCCTAAAATCAAAGAACTTCTCAAACAGCTCGCCGTCCTTGTCCCGCAAAAACGTCACGCGATCGCCTATTGCTGGGACAAACGAAAGCGTTGAGCCCGCGTTTTCATCAAGGTAGAAGCCGAAGCTCTCCATCTCAAGGTGGATTTCCGTGGCATCCCCCGCCTCAGCTGTGGTTTCGCTGATCTCACCCGTTGTAGCGTCTCTGTGCCTGACGTACTTCACGTCGTTTATCACAAACTGAATGTAGCGGTTGTATTCTGCGTTGAGTTGTCGCAGCAGGTGAAACCTAACGGCCTCCTTGGGGGGGGCGTGGCTTATCTCCCAGCCAACAACGGGACGGCCAGGCAGATACCCGGGCTCTGTCCAAAACGGGATGTATAGCTTTTCCGGAAACGGCTGCGCCCCAAATAGGTTGCCGTGCTCGTCCTCATAGGTGAGGCCCAGCTGAATGGTGTTGCGGCGCTTCCAGCGCTTGCTGACAAACCCTTCCGTTAGGGTGATCTTCAGCTCGTCAACCAGCTTTGGAACGTCATCGCTATATGGCAGCGCGCAGCCAAAGCCCTCGATGTAAATGATGTTGGCCTCCAGGAACGTGGCGCAACAATCTGACGGCAGCTTAAACACGATCCAGTCCGTGCGGTCACCCGGCAGCGGTGTGCTTGCCGCCTCTCGATAGTCGGCGTAAACCCGTATGGAATACTCGCCATTTTCGTCGGTGGTGGCTATCCTGTTGGTGTTGCCGTACAGAACCTTAATGCCAGATAGCGCAGCCCCATCCTGATTAACCACCCTCCCCTGCACCTTGGTGGAGAAGCAGTCCCGCGCCGTTGTGTTTTTGTTCCACACCACACACTCTCTCATCTCATTGTCAAGGGCTATTGATGTGCCTGGCGTTGCCCCCAATATTTGCCCTGGGTTGATGTTTGGGAAGAATGAGTCCCCGATGAAGTGAATGAATATGTCTGTGACCGCCCTAAAGCTAAAGAAGTAGTCTTCCGAACTTGTTAAGCCAACAAACTCTTCGGTCCAATAAAAAAACCCGTTGAAGTCTGTTTTAGAATAGTATCCGCCCTCATCGCCCCCGTTTGTTCTTCTGACTGGCCCAAAATCCTGCAGCTCCATGGCCGGCGCTGCGTTTATATCTTCTGGGTCACTGTCGTCATAGCTGTCAAAGAGATACCCACACAAGGCCTTAGAGGTGTTTCCGATAGTTGCATTGGACACGTCGTGCACATAGAAGTTTACGGCAGTCGTTACGCCTTCCTCTACTTTTACCACCACCTCAAACTCCCCGGTTCCTGGTGGGTCTCCGTCTTTCTCGGCTCTGTAAACGCAGGTTGACGTCCGCCGCCATCCATCGTTTCCGTAGTCGAAGACCGAATCAGGGATAATAAGTGTTGTTGAGTCAGATGCTAGGCCGCATCGGTGGCTTGCCAAGCGTATGATGTGAGTACCTACGGGCAAAACAAGGTCTACCTCTGACCGCGGATCAGTGCTGAGATAGGCTGCAATGTAGGCATCGATGTTATTTCTATTCCCCACGGTAGTCGCGTCGAAGCTGCCATCCTCATTTACGATTATGCCATAGCTATCTGGTGGCTCAACCTGAACCGTAACGCCGTGCACATCGGTTCCGTGTGCATAAGCTGGCCATCCCGCCATTGGCATTTGCTGAAGATATCGTGCCCCCACCGCGTTGACAAAGCTTGGCCCCATACCGCCGTAGGCAGGCTTGCAAAAAAAAGCGGTGCAATCCTGTTGAATAACCTGCCGCGCGCCTCTGTGGTAATCTGTAATTCTTACCACCACCTTAACGGTCCCTGTCGCTACCTCCTCGCAGCCGTCGTCTTCATACCGCAGGGTTGCCCTGGCATCAACACACTCCAGGTTATCGAATCCTTCAAGGCACGCGCCCAGGTATCCGCGCTTCGCCGCAAACCCCTGCGCAAGCGCTATCCTCGGCACCCTGTTAACAAGCCTGTTGGTTTCGGCCTCCAACACCTGATAGTTGCCGTCATTATAAAATTTTACCGTCTTGGTTTCGGGATCTATGTCACATAGGTCGTAGGCCTTAACCAGCTGCCATGGTCGCTCGTTGCCGTATCGCACAACGAGATCAACGCCTATCAACACCGTAAGCCACTCGGGTTGGCTTAGCCTGGGGTCTTCAAACTTGATGTTGATCACGTTATTAACTGATCCACCATCGCTCCAACACGTACCGGCATTGTAAAGCAGGCTCGAAATAGATCCTATGATGCTGGTTTCGCCACCATGGTACCTGAACCGGTAGGCAAACTGAAACCACCTTCTCGCTAAAAGGTTGTTGCGCCTTCCAAGTTCAAAGCCCATAACACATAGCGGTGGGCACGCTGGCGGTGCCTTGCTGCGATTCAGAACGGCGGATGCGCTGTCGTCAAAGTAGAAATTTTTTGGGATCAGCAGCGCCGGGTACGTCTTTACAATTACCCCCGCCTCTATCTCCAGGTATTCAAGCTCCAGCGTCCAGCCCCCAGAGCAGTACGCGCCGAAGCGCATTATTTTTAAGATTAGCTCGCACTCACAAAACTCTACCTCTACATCGGGGGCAAACTCTGTGTTGATGGTTGAGGCCAGCAGTTCGTAGGTTTCTTCCAGCGTTGTCCTTGGGCATGCGAACTCCAAGGATTCGTCAAGGTCTCCGTTTTGATCATACAGGCTCACCCTGATGACGTCTGACGTGTCGGGGTTGCTGCCAAGCTCTGCGGGAAGGATGAGGCGATACTCTCTCTTTTTCAGGTAGTCGTTCGCCAGCACCAAATCAAGCACCCGCGGTGGGTTGCCGGCGACGCCATTGCTGTTTTCCGCACCAAGCACCCAGTACAGAAACCGCTTCTCTACAACATCTGCGCTGTGCAGCGTCCAGTTCTTGTCAAAGCCCAAGTCTCCACGCCAAAGCTCTATGATCGTCCCGGTGCTGCCAAGTGGCTGGTTGGGGAAATATTGATATATGCCGTCCTGCCTTTCGCTGTTCCAGTTGAAGAATATGACAGATGGTATGCTCTCGTTCTCAATGCTGCCCAGGCACTTATTCTCTCCCTCGGGCAGGCACCCCTCCACCAGCTCGTTGCCAGGAAGGTTTATTCTGGAATGGTTGAACGCGCCATCTGCGCCACCGGCGCGGAAGTTCATTGAATACAGCCAGTCCGAGTTTGGATACGGGGGGCTTACAGCCCACACATCGTGGTCGGTGTTTAGCCCACCTGATGGGACATTGGCCTGTATGGACTTGTCTTCTTTCAATAGGTAAGCGAGTTCATGCCATAGAGCTGATCCATGGCCTCGTCAAATGCTGGTGCCGCAACGAAGCTTTCCGCCAGCCCGTGGTAGCGATCGGCAAGGCTCTGCGCCTCCCTGCGGTCTCCAAGCGTTGAATTCCTGTTGTTCATGGCCAGGAACTTGGTTTGGGCAATGAGGTACGACTCAAGATAAAACGGTATCCGGGTATTGGGGCCACCGTTCATCATGCTGGACCGATACTCAAGCGCTATCGGCAGGTGGAACGGCACATCGCTGGACAGCCATATCTTGCCTTGGTCTTCGCGCGGACGAAACGCACCCATCATTGACCTGCCGCCCTGCATTCCATAAAGCTCGCCAACGGCCTGGCCGCGACGAAATGGCTTTCGGTATGTTGCCCATTCTCCGTAAGGCACGCCGCCGCTTGCAATCACTTGGATGGCGTCGCTGATGGTTTCTGGCTCTTCTTCGCAGTCACAAACGATCTGCGCATCTGGTGGGGCCATGTCCTCGGCGCACAACTCATCGTTCCTGCTCAACGTCATGATCACCTCATTGCCGTGGCCGTTGCGAACCAATATCCCAATCTTGGTATAGTTTTCGTAATCCGGTGGCGTTACGATGTATGGAAGGCTGGCATCTACCTTAAAAAATCGGGTTACGACGTCTCGCGATGTCGTCCTGGTGATGTCGCGCCATGCCCGCAGTGCGATCTCCAATATCTTCGGCGTCGCGCTAAGCGGGTAGTCCGCCTCGTCGATAACGCGATCGACTATATTCTTAAAGGTGGTGTGCCCTAATTCCGGTGGTCTGAAATCGCTCATTTACTTTGTCGGTTGTCTGCAAGTAAATCCTCTGGAAGCTGCTGCTTGCCAAGGAACCAAGCCTTTACCATATCAAGTACTGTCGCCTCTGCTTCTGCAGGAATTGGCACATTATCCTCTGGTGCCAGCGAAGTCGTGAAGCTGACTATTTTCATCACCACGGAGTCTACCACGCTCTCGATATTGGTGTAATATACTCTCCTGCCCTCCTGCCGCCATCCCGGGACGCCATAAAACGAGAAACTGGGGCTCCGGCTCTCCTGCCCCTGCTTCATGATGACGAACTCGCCAGCCTCGTTGCCGCGCGGGTGTATGCCCTGCACGGCGGCATCGCCATACATCGCTGAAACAGCTACCGGTATCTCGGAATAGTATGCGCGGCGCTCTTCGTCCAGCCCCACGGCCACAATGTAGGGCTTCAGCATGCCGCCAGGAATGTCGTAGCGCACACCCGACATGGCGGCCTTAATAACCATCTGCCCCACTACCTGACTTGCCGCAACGCCCAAATATGCCTGCACATAAGCGGGCAATGTGGCCGTGTCTTGGCTGGGGTGGTCGCGGTGTATGGCGTCCCTGATGATTGCTATGGCTTGGTCTAATCTCATTGCAGGTCCCTACGTTCTTTTTCGGCAAGCACCGCCAGCCCGTATTGCGCCAACCCCGGGTCTTGGATTTCTACACCTACCTCTACCAACAGCATAGCTACCAAATAGGGCATCACCGTTTCTGGCCACTCAAGGTTAGTAGATGATGCTGCGTCAAAGCTAAACACGTCTTCTCCACCAACCTCCTCAACTGTCTGCTGGAACACCCCATATACGGGATAGCGGAAGTACGACATGGATATCTTGAGGCTCTCCACAACGGGGATCACCTTGATTTTGTCCTCTTCAAAGTAGTGGTAATATCGGCCCGCCTCTACGCTTGGGAACGCCACGGCATCGGAAACAATCTCGTCTACCTGGTTGCGACGAAGGTAGTAGCATGGCCGCTGCGTCTTGACAATGGTGCCGTTGCAGTCGTTTGCCAGCTCAACAGAGGCTATCGACACCCTATGTGCGTAGTCGGGGGGCTTTGTCACCACGCCCTCCACGACATCTAGCGTTGCCCGCGCTATCAGCGGCGCTACACTGTCCACAACCTCCTGGTCACGTTCATAGAGGCGATGGAAGTAGTCCAGAAGGTTAAGCTCTGCCAGCTTGAGCTTGCGAGTAAACTCAACGGCAGACTGATATCCCTTTTGCTCCTTTCGGGCAAGGTCCTGAACGGTCTGAAACAGAGTTAGTACGCTGATCATATGCTGTCATCGCTGAAATAAGATGCTCGCTCAAAATTTAGAATGTCGTTGTTTTGCAGGTTGTTGCCCAAAACAGAACGAACCCGCATTTCGCCAATCGAGTTGATTTGCACACAAGCCAAAACAAACCCATAGGTTAGCCCCCTTGTTACTGTTAAAATAAATCCTGCTGGGGACTTGTCTGTTGGCAGCATCCAATCCGGAAGACCGGAAAACAACAAGACGGGCGTTGAGGTTATTGTGCCAGCTATTGTAACCGTTCCAAACAGCTCTACGCCGGCATAGCTATTTTTATTCATTGGGTTGGTCCTGCGAACAAACAAGTCGTTTGACGCTGCGGCGGCTGCCGTAACCACCCCAGATATCGCGTCAAAATCCTGCCAATCCTGATCAACATTCCCGGTTGCCATTACTGTGCGCTCGGAAACGGGCATCCACAGCGCATACCAAGCCGCTGCGCTGGTGTCATAAGCCATCAGGCCATATCCAAGCCCGGACTCCATGATGGCTTGCGGAATCACTACACCCTCTACCGAAACCGTACCGCCATTGTAATAACATGGCTTCTCGATTAAGACATTGACAATGAGCCTGCTGTTTGCGGGAAGGCTTACGGTGTTGTTGCCTGTGATCGTTGCACCAGCCCCGTTTATGATGAGGTTGAAGAACTCCGCATCGGTATCTACCGCCAGCGTGGTGCCGCCGCTTAGCACGTTGAGGATATCCCGCCCCTTAATCTTTCCCGAAGACCGGAATATCTCGCGGTAATCGTTTGTTGTTTCGCTATAGGTAAGGGCGAACACCTCTCCAGTCCTGATCAATGGCTGGCCGGCGTCGCGGATTGATATGTTGTCGGTTTCAAGGACGGTGATGACCTGATCAGTTACCGCATTGGCTAAGATGATGATGTCGCCATCTGCGGCATTCGCCATCGTAATCGTTGCCAGGTCGTCGGTAAGGCCCGCCTCTGCGGCCATCTGAATGATGGTTATCGCGCGCTCCCGCGCCACAACAAGCGCGCCTGCAGCTATTGATGTAGCTGATATGCTGTTGCGGTCGTCAATGCCAAGGACTTGTGTTACCTCAAGGGCTGTGACGGCAATCGTCCCTATCACTGCCCCAGCATCGGCATCCACAAAAAAGCTATAACCAAAGCTCTTGCTGCCCTCTGTCTGCCCCTCTACCGCCTTGGTGTAGACGTGTATCGTGCGTAGCCTGGCAGCGCGAACCTTAACGCGATGCCAGTTTTCGGGGGTATTAGGGAAGCTGTCGATATCGCCCGCGTCTGTTCTGACGTAGATGTAGCCCGTGCCGTTGCCGATTTGAGATAATGTCGTCATTTTATAAACAGCAGGTTAAAGTCTATGTACTGGATGTCGTCAATGAACCGGCTCATGGAAACCGGTAGGCCGTCCACTGCGTCTACCAACCGAAGTGATACATTGGAGCCCTGCGAAACAATCTCCAACCTCACCTGGGCAGGCTCCAGGGCGGTCACCCCTGACCTGGGCTTTATTTCTACCACCTCAAGAAACGCCTTTTCTAATCCCGTTGTACTGTAATCCACAACAAAAAACTGCGCCATAAGCGCCCTAAGCGCGGCCAGGTTTACTGCCGTTGCGTTTTCCACAACGGGGTCAGTAGGCTCCCAGTTTGTGCCGCGCTTTGATATCTCGCTGACGGTATAGGTGATTGGGAATACGGTGTACTGAATTCTAACTTTAAATGCCAAAAACTGAACCCCAGAAAGCGTCCAAGTCGTCGTGCTTCCTACTGTTCCGGACGATATTGTGATTGATCCATCTGTGGACTGAAGAACAGCCGATGTGATGGTGGCCACCAAGGCAACGAAAGTTGGATCAAGGGAAACCGTCAGCACCCCGCTTAGGAACGTGACAATAACGGGATAAATACCGATGGCCGTAAGCAGTGTTGCCGACGACGCTGGCGGCGTGATCTGAATTGGCTTGCCAGTGTTTTTGCATGCACATGCGCAGTTGCCAATGTATCGCTTCAGTATCTTCTCCAGGTCCTCCGCATTTTCCTTCGCCTCTGCGTAGTTGCCGCATTTTTGGTTCTGCGTCACCAGCATAAATAGGCTGTTGGCGCGAACAAAGTCGGCTAGCGTAGTCTGCGGCAAGGAGAAGAACCCGCCCTTTAAGCTGGCTTCGTCCGTTATGTAGGCAACGAACCTGGCAAAGCACTCTATGGTGTTGCAAAGGTCTACGTCGCACTTTACGATCTCCGAAACCGATGCCTTCACACGAATCAGTATCGTGAAGTTTGGCTCTGCCGCTCCTATGGCGAAGTATGTCACCAATGAGTCGGCAATGAACTCGTATGGCGCATTGGACCAAGTAAATGGGCTGGATATGTAGGTGCCGGCAACAACAAGGTCTGCTGTTGCGGCAATCGACGGATAGTGCAGCGTCAGGCTATGCACGATGCTTGAACCCGTGACGCCATCGGTATATCCGAAGTCTGTGGTGTTGTTGCCACTTACCACCAGGTAAAAGCAGTCAGCGATGATCTCCACCGTTGGATCTTTTACCTTTCCGGTGCTGCAGTCGAATACGCCCTCGTAGGGTTCGAAGTTCACGTCCTTTGTGAACGACAGCAACGTCCCCGGAGAACCAACCTCAAAAGCGTAATACTCGATTTTGTAAAGCCCCACCTGAACGCCCCCGCCAATGACCAGGGCCATGTCGATTTTGAACTCCGTGGTTGGTGCGCTCCAATCCACGTCTGGCGTTCCCGTGCTGCCTACCCGCATTGTTCCATCTGGAAACGTCACGGAAAAGTAGCCCCGCATATCGGCTTCAGTGTAGCCCTCTGCGGCCCAGCCCGTAATGTCCGAAAGCACCAACTTCTTAAAGTCGGCGCTTTCGGAATCAAGATTAAACTGGGCAGAAACGTTTGGTGCGGCCATGTCGGTTTAACGCCCTGTTGGGCTTTTTAATTGTCTTACTTCGCTGTGGCCTTGGCCTTGCTTGGCTTTGGTAACGCAACCTCTGTGCGCGAAACTATGTCGTTAAGCGCCAGGGTTATGTCCCGAACCAGCCCAGGGTCTTTTAGCATGTAGCTGGCAAATGCCGCCACGTATTCGTGGATAGACGATGCCGGCACGGTGTACGTCGGCGTGATGTCTTTGTTGTAGGATAGTCCGTCATCGGTTTCTACCACCCGGGTGACGAAGTATTGTCCGGTTTCGGGCTCATAGCTTAGTGCCTTTGCCGACAGCGCGCGCTTGATCAGATTGCTGTACTTCAACACACCGCCCCCTGTTCTCTCGATGAACTCTTTGGCGTTATGGTGGGCATAGTTCACCAGCCTTGCCCGCAACTCCATGGCCTCCAGGTCTTTTGGAACCTCAATGCCAAGACCGGCAAGCACATTGGCCAGGCTCTCGTCTGGAATGTAGTTGACGTTCTCTGGGTCTCGCAGCATAGACATCGCCTGCAGCTGCGTAATGTCGCCTTCCACGAACTTCTTGGCCTCCGCAACCCGATCTCTGAGCTTGAACTTCGTTCCTAGCCCGGAGTGGCTTAACAGGTAGAGCGCCATGGCCGTGTCCATGTTCGTTGGATTGCGAAGGTCCACCGCAAGTCTCTTGCCGATGTTGATGCCGCTTGGTGAATACTTCACCTTCAGCGGATCCGCATTGCCAATTCTGGTTTTGAAGTACCGCAGCTCCACAGCCCTTCCGCTTTCGTCCACAACAGTGGTTTGTGTGCCGCAGCGGTAGATGGGGTTGAGGGTGCGGCCTGGGTTGTCTGGGTCTGGCTTCGAGTTGGGGTTATAGAACTCCAAGGGTCTGTCAAAGTTTATCTCCGGCCAGCGCTTTCTGAGCTCTTGCAGTGATGGGTTCTTGACCTCGCCATTTGAAAGTATGTTTCCTGCCATGTTCTTTAAATAAGGGGGGAGCGCAAGGCTCCCCCCGGTTTGGTTAATAATGATTACTCACCCTGCCACAGCTGCATTTGGTTAAATGCCATGCCATGGAATCCAATGTGTGAGCGCGTGTACAGGTTGTCCACGTCTTCAGCAATCAGGATGCGCTTGCCGTTGTGGCCGGTACCGTTGATCTCAAAGGTCTCGGTTTTGCGGTTGTAGCTTCCCAATTTCTTGTAACGCTCCCCGAAGGTTGGAACTTCGGTCATGGACTTCTTCTGGTCGTCGCTGAATGCCATGTCCTTGCGGATAGGGATTACAACGGCAATGTTCACGTGGTCCTCAAACCCTGCGGCTGAGTACGTGTTGGTATTGGACAGCGTTCCCAGCTTCTTGAACAAGAACACCGTGTCGGCCTTGATGATTCCGCGGAACCCAATGCTGACCATCTTCTTGTAGTTGGCACCGGAACCCTCAACGGCATACTTGATGTCGGTGTTGTCCAGGTAGTCAACCAGCAAGTCCTCCAGCTCGATACCCAGTGGGAAGCCGTAGAACACACCCATCACGCCGCCTCCGCGGTTGTCCTCAACAACTTGTGCTGATTCGTTGAACTTGGTGATGTCGAATGCTCCAATTGGGTAGGGAATGGTGGTGCCGCGGTCTTTGATTTCCGGAATCAGCCCCTTGGTGAACTGCACGAAGCGGCCCGTGGCTGATGCCGAAGGGTCTACAAGTGCCGTCGCCGGGGTGGTCTGGCCCCACAGAAGTGCGCCGTCATGCTTCATCTGCATCATGTAGTCAACCTGCTGCTGACCGTACATGTAGTACATTGAAATGTCAACGCCCTCGGAGGTCTGCTTGATCCACTTACCATTCGACATCTCCGTGCCGGTACCCTTCCAGGACTCCTTGATGATCTGGAGCTTGTTAGAGTATTTCTTCACGTTGCGAATGGTGCCCTCGGGCTGGCCCGTGCCTTCGGCGCTACCGCCAGAGGTTATGATGATCAAGTCTCCGGAAGCAAGAACGGGGACGGTGTCCGTGGCATTTTTCAGCTTGGCCGTGACCGATGGTGTGCCTGGGCTCACCGCCGTAACCAGCGCCTCGCGGTCTGTGCCGGTGCCGGTGCCGTTGTTGGGCAGGCGGATCACGTCATTTACGCGCGGGAAAATGTGTGTGCCGGATAGCGCATCGGTGAAGACGTCCGTTGCCGCCAACGGGATGGTAAACGCTGCGTGAGCAGCACCAGTGCCGACAATTGGTCCGCTCACCTCAATGGGACGCATGAAGTCGTCGTCCTCATAGTGGTAGTAGATCTCCTGGTCGGTAGGGCTTGAGAAGCCGCACATCTGGATGATGCGGCCAAAAGATGACTTCCACTGGTCTCCCTTTGTGCTAAAGAGGGTGCGGAGTACATCTGGTTCGTCGATATCCAGTGAGGATATGATTTCTGTCGAATGAAGGCCCTGTACGGGCGGTTTGTTTGCAGTTGGCATTTTGCCTGTTAGTTGTAAGGTTTATTAATAGCCTTAATCCTCGTCGTCGAACGGTGTATCGCTGACCGTATAGGTGGCCTTGTCGCCCTGGATAACGATACCCTTGTGCGTTTTCGTGCCCGGTGGCACATAATCTGGCCGCCCCTTACGGGCTTCGTGATACTTTGCCGACGCCGCGATCTCGGCATTCCCTGCCAGTTCGCTCGCGATCGCCGTTACGACTTCATTGAAATTGTATCCAATGTATAGCGCTCTGGCGGCCTGAACTACTTCGGCTTCCGTCTCAGGAGTGTGGTTAGGCATTTGTGCAACGATGTCTTTAACAATGTCTTGCACCTTCGCCGCCCTGTCCGGTTTGGTGAGGTCGAACTTGAAGGGTACCGTCATCTTTTCTTTGTTCGATAACGTAACCTCCACTGTCTCCTCGATCGCTGGAAGCTTACTCGCCATCCCCTCCACCACCGGCTTCCAGCCAGCTAGGCGTTGCGCATTCTGCGCCACGCGAGCCGCATCGGCGTCGCGCGTTTCCGGGGTTTTCTTGTACTGCTCTGCCAGCTCCTTGAGGGTTTTTCTTGCGTCCGCAGCTTGCTTTTGCAATTTGTACTCTAAGGCATGCCGCTTCGCAGTAGGCAGGCTTTCATCTTCCAGATCCTCAAGACCCAATTCGTCAGATTTTGCGTCCCGGATCATCTCTAATGACATTGACATTCCCGTTGACAAATGCTCTGCATATGCAATGGCGTCGAGATCCGATAGCTTGTCGCGGTCATCTGCATTTTGGGCTACGCGCATCACGGACAGAAAGCTGTCCAGGCGATCGCTACCGCCCTCTTGCAGGCTGAAGTCAACAATACCTTTTACAAATGGGTCTTTATCGATTCGACTGGCGAGCTCTAATCTCGCGCGGGTCTCCTCATCATAAACCGGTGCTTGGGGTTCAAACACACTCTTGAATCCATCCAATGAGTCAAATGGCTTACCGGTCGCGCGCGCTGCCCACGCCAGGCCTTGCTCGTCAGAAATGTCGCCACTGGGCTCGGAGCTTCCGCCACCCTGTGGTTCATTGTTTGGGTCTTCTGTTATTGAAAATTCTGGGTCAGGATGTAGTAGGCGTCTTTTCATGGAATAAACTTAATTATTTTTCTGCGGTTTGCTTCTCTCTTGCCTGTTCTGCGATGTGTTTGCTGTCTATGGCGCCCTGAACCGCGATAAGGCTGGCCTCGAGCTGCGCCTTGAGTTGCTCCAGGCTTGACTCCTTCTCGCCCTCGTCTTTTATTCTGGCGGTGTTCTCATTTATCCGGTTCTGGCTGCCCTGTGCCTCCTTTTGAGCCTCTCCCTTCAGCTGCTCTTGCGCTGCCGCGGATGCCATCTTCTGCTTCTCGCGGATCCGTATTCTTAACAGGCGCCTGGCGAAGTCGAACTCCCCGGACTCCACAAGCTCCATCAGCTCCAACCTGTCGTCAAGGCCTATGGCCTGCCGCGCCACGGCATCGCTTAGGTCTTGATACATCGAAGCCCGCATTTGGTCGTTTGGAACAATGCGGGCCCGAATGTCGTAGCGGTAGTTGTAGATTTCTGCCCCCAACTTAATGGCGTTTCTTACGCCGTCATTTAGTTCCGGGAAGGCCTCTGGGTAGTGCAGCACGATGGCTTGGATCGTCTTGGCCGTCAACGTGGCAGCGCGCCCCTTCATGGCGAAATAGCCATCATACAGGTAGCGGATCCTTGACCGGCTGCCGCTAACGGCTATTTCTGTGGTGCCGACAAGTTGGTTGGTCTTCGGACTCTCGCCAAGCATGGCCTCGTTGATGCCTGTTACGCGGTTTAGCTTCTCGTACTCAAACCCTACGGCCTTGATGCTTTCGTCTAGTATTCTTCCTACGCCGCCCTCGAGCTCACCGGTTTGTGGACCGCTGGCCCTGCGGTGTGGGGTGTCTTGGTTGCCGTTGGTCAGCAGGTCGCCGTGTGCGCGCCGTAATTCAAGAACCTGCCATGGCGTTATGGTCTTCCCTGCGAACATCATGCCCTGAAGCTCCTTCCAGTTTATCCGCATGCCCTTTGGCGCTACCTTATACCAGGCGTTGTCGCTCTGGAACTTGATGATCTGCAGCTTGTCAATCATCGGAATCATCTGGCTGACAATAGGGCGATTCGTCACGCGCTGTATGATGAATGGGCTTTCGTTGACGTTCCACGGCATTTTACCATAGGAAAGTGTGATGTTGGTGCCTATCAGCCACTTGTACTGATACCAGCAATTTCTCCCCACAGCCTTAACCTCTTTGCCTTCTCCGGTGGGCTTGTATCCTGGGTTTTTTTTCTCCACAAACTTGGCCCCAGATTCATTTTTCTTCGTCACATAGACATCGGTGTCGTATGACCTGATCACGCCATCTAAAACCGGTAACTTCAGGTAGTCATAGGCAAACTTACCGTGGCTATCGCGCTGGTGATCGATGAAGTCGTCTTTCGAAACCCGGCCAAGGGATGAGGCTGCATTCAATACCTCGCCGCCGTGGACGCTCTTAATCGCTGATTTTAGCCCCTCCTCGTCTTCCTTCGTCCACACAGATCCCTTTGTGCGCTGTATTTCGTCGCGTATGCTGGCGACGTCAATGAACCGCACCTCGGCAAAATAGTAGGCATCGCGATAGTCTTTGTATTGTGACTTGGGGAAGATGGTGGCCTTGGGGTCGCAGTACCGAAACCATATCCTGGGGGTTTCGCCGCTCCAGTCTATCTCGCGCTTCCAGGCCGCGATGCCCAATGTGAAGTGGTCGTCATGGGTGTCGTCACGCAGGCCGGTGTCGGAGCCAACAAGTCCGGAGTCTTTGAATATCTCCGAAGTGATAAGAGACATGCCGCGCTCATGGGCAAACTCAAAGACCTCGTTCATGTAGATGTCGGTCTCCTCCTCACCCTGCGGCTCAAACTCGGTGGCCTTAATCTGTACGCTCAAGGCCTTCATCCTGTCTTGCAGCCACTTGTTGCTGTTGGCCTCCTTCAGCTTGAAGCGCTCACGGGCGCGCTGCTCTCTGTTGTAGGGGTCAACCGATCTGAACTGAATGGTGTGGTCGGTTTCCTTGAGGATGGCGCGAACACTCTCTTTATATCGAGATGCGGGGCTTTCGATATCCCAAGACCTGCGATTTCTGGCATTTCTGTTGTTGTCGGCCTGGCGCACCAGCTTGGGCTCCAGAATTCTTTTGTACTTCTGTACGCTCTGGTTGCCATCGCTGTATTCCCGCAGCTCGTCGTAGGTAAGCACGTCTGCACCAAACTCTATTGTTGGATAGGAGCTGTTGTGCTGGCAGAACTCGGACCACACCGCCTCCGCAGAACGTATCGCAAACTCCTTGCCCAGCTTTTGCTTGGTGGGTAGGTCGTCGTGGGGAAAACTGTACTTCCCCTCGTCCTTGGAGTAGTCAAATTGCTTCGATATGTCTCCTACACTCTTATTCATGCTCTTCAAAGCTACCATAAAAACCTGCGAGATCAATGCCAGACTCTTGAGCCTCAAACGAATAAACCCTGTCTTTGTTTTCCAGTAGCGCCATCCCTCCCGCAACAAATGCATCGTAGTCGTGCATCACCTCTCTGATGTCAAAGCACTGCTCGTGGAACTCAAGGTGTACCTCCCTGTGTCCATTGAGCTCTATATGGTCTTTCCAGGCGTTGAATATCTCATTGGCTGACCCCTCGGTCTGGGCCCTTCCGGGTTGTGTTGCAAGGTCGTGGCGCTTGCCATCCCAGCGATAGAACAGCCAGCCCGGGAAGCCCCTGGTTTCGAAATAGTCCCAAATCAGCGGCACGTTGGTTTCGGGGTTGTTGCGGCAGCCATAGTACAAACAAGCCATCAGGGTTTGCTCCGCATAGTCCTCTTTAATGGTCGGCCTCTTGTTGTATAGTGCGCAAAACCGATCCGTTACGTGGTAGTGGTCTCCCAGCTTCCTTCCGTGCAGGATGGCGTCTTTTGGGTCCATCACCTTGTCATATGGCCCCCACTTCGGAAGGTCTATGGCGCTGTTCTTCTTCCTGAAGATGGCGGTGGACGACAGAGACGCCTTGCCGCTTGTTGTTTTTGCCCTAACCTTTTGCGGGTCAGATCCTGCGCCAAAGAACTGAATGTTATCTGGGACGTGAAGCCCTGAGTCATAGTCATAGCGCATCTTCATGCCCTCCTTTGGCAGATAGCTTACCTCCCAATCCGCATTAAAGGTATCTGGCGTGGGCTTGAATATCACATGGGCCTTGCCATTGATAACGTCCTCCAGACGCGGCAGCGTCCTGGGGTCCATCACGTTCCAGCCCTCCCACCGCTTGTCCCAGCTAAATGTTCCGTGTCCAACGAATTCATTATTGCCGGCAATGAACTCCTGCAGCCTGGTCTGAATAATGATGGCATTGAACCTACACTCGTCGGCGTTCATGGTGAAGCACTCCCTGAACTTCTGTGGCGTCTGCCTCATTTCCTCTGACAGCGCATCGTTCTTACCCGTCTCCTTATACATATTGCGTCGCGCCTCGATGTATGAGCGCGCCCCCATGTATCTTACTTCCTTTATGATGCCGTTCTCCGCGTATTGTGCCACAAGCTCGTCGGCCAACTTCCTTAGCTCTGGAAGATGCTCAAGCTCTGCTGGCGTGGGGTCTTCAATAACGGAATCTCCCCATGGGTCAATGAATCCCTCCAGCCCTTCTTCTGCCGGCATAAACATCGTCACCAGCCCCGTCTCTGTCTGGCCGGTTTCGTCGCGCTTTGCCCAATTTGAGTCCACACACTTGCGCTTGAATTGGCGGCCCCCCTGCCTGTCCATTTCGCCAACGGTTGAGGTGGCGATGTGCAGGCCAATGATAGTGCGGCCGTTTCCAGTAGAAAGCGCCTTCCTGTTTACTCGCCACCGCGCCAGAACATCCTCTTCCACCGTCTTGCCCTCTTCGTCTCCGTGATGAAACCGCAGCTTGTCGCCGTCATATGCGGACCGGTTTGATTTTCGATAGCTCTGGATGCTGTTCAGCACCTCTGGCATCTGGTCCCTGTACCTGGTCTTTTTCCCCGGCTTGTATTTCATGCCCGCAATAGGTGTGCGGTAGTCTTCTGCTATGGGCATGAAATAAAATGGCTGGGCCAGCAACATGGGCAAGACGAACTGCAGGTACACCTTGTCCTTTGCATCTGGCTCTGTCATGGACTGGATGGCGTTGTGCCTCCCCAGTGATCTTGTTGCCAGCTCGTTGTTTATCGCAGACGCCTTTGACGTAGCGCCCTCGCGGCGGTGCTTTGGGTAGTTGAAGCCAAATACAAACGGGTTGTCGTCGCACCAGTGCGAGAACAGAAAAAACTTCCTGTCTCTGGCCCGATACTCCGGATGGTTTATGCCGTAGTTAGACCGGTTGTCGATCTCGGAGTTTAGGTCTGCCGCCGTCAGGTAGTAATAGTGCCATGGCGGTATGTAGGTGGGCTTGCCTTTTATGAAAAGCCAAAATCCGTTTTGCCTCCTTTCCCAATGCTCTCGGATAAACCACAGGTGGGGCTCGTAATAGTCGAACCTGCGCTCTATCTCTTCCCAATACATCTCTACGTCGGTGTATCGCTTCGAGTTGAGATATGCCAAGGGCTCCGGCATCTCCGGAACTTTAAACTTTTGCTCCAGTGGGTGTAAGCCATAACCCGATATGGTGTGGTATGGCGGCGGCTTGGGTAGGCCTACCTTGATGGTGGCAAGGTCCGGATCCCTTTCGTTGAATAGTATGAATTCGTCGGCGGGGAGATACAAATCCATGTACTCACTCCTCTTCGCCATCTTTTTTCTTTTCCCAGTTTCGTGCGTAGTGCTCTGGACGTAGCGACTTTATAACGTCCTGCTTAGCCAGCAATATTTTGTAGATCACCGCCTCGGCCTCTGGCCCGTCCCCGTTTAGTATTCGGTTCTGGATTTGCTTGTAGCTCTCCAGGGCGGACATTGCGGACTTGATATCTTCTGTGTAAAGCTTTTCATGGATCGTCATGAAGATCCTCTCCATCACCATCATGTCCATGCTGTGGAACAGCGTAAGGAACCGCATCATTATTCGCTGCGCGTCGTAATCCCGAAGCGTGATAACCTTTTGTGATGGTGCGTCGAACTCTCCTTCTTCGTTATACAGAAATCCTGCCGCCTCTGCAGCCACCGCCCTGCGCTCATGATAGTCTTGTATGCGCTTTAGCGGCGTATTGGGGTCATACATCAGCGCCACATACCTGAATATCTTGGTTGGGCTCACTTTCTGCCCCTTCCTGCCCATGAGCTCGGCATATCCGGCCAGCTCTGGGAACGCCGTGGTGATGGCCTGCTGCTTGTTGACCGCCATGACGTCAAACCGCATGCCGCGGAAGTCGTCTGGCCTAAACCCATAGTCTTTGTAAGCCATGCCTTAAATATAGCAAGGCCCCGGATAAACCGGGGCCTCTATGCAATTCTCAGGGTTGGATTTATTTGGGGACGCGAACATTTTCCGCGTTAAGTTCTGACTTCAGGCAAATGTCAGGCCACAGCTCCAGCCACTTTGTTGTGGACGACATCGCCCCGCAAACGCTGCACTCTATTCGCTCGGGGCGGCGCTTCTTCTTGGGGTTGCATGCCCAGCCTTCTTTGAATGGCTCTCTCTTAAAGAGGGCGGCTATGCCTGGAATGCTAGCCACAATAGCGGCAAACCAGCCCATGGCGTTTTGGTTCTTATCAGACATTTTGCAGGATTAACAAGTTCATGTTGGATATAACCTCCTCGGCGCTAAGCCTTTTCTTTGGCAGGAACCTTCCCTGTGTCTTCGTCCGGAACTGGAAAAAGGTGGGTAGCTGGTACTTAACAAAGGTCTCCGGGTTCTCGGTGAGCTTCTTGTCAAGCGCACTGAAAACCTGGCTTGCAAACTGGTCCGTGCCGATTGCCGTGGCCATCGCCGCAATGGTTGGAATGGGGTGATTTTTGCCGGTGTCGCGCATGAGCCGCGCCCACTGGCCAAAAAAATCCAGCTTCTCGTCTACGCGCCCCACAACAACAACCAGCACATTGTTGGGGTTGTTCACCGCAACAGCCGTTAGGTAGTCGTAAACTGTAACGTCAGGCCTGCCTGCGCAAACGCGAACAAGAACCTTCAAGCCACCGCTAGCCAAGAGCTTTTTTGTCAGATCCATAATTCAAATCTACAAACTTAAATCCAATCCCTGCAAGATTTCGTCGCCATTGGCTACGCGGATCTCTACCTGCCATTCGCCCAGGAGAGTGGCGGCAATGGTGAGGATGCTAAAGTCTGCGTAAAACCGGTCTTTGTCGATGATGTGCGCCAGCTCCAGGAAGCGGTCGCGCCAGCTCGCCACCACCCAGTCCTGGACGGGCCCGTTTGTTAGGTTCAGGCACTGCGTTAATAGGTTGGCCACAAATTGGCTGTTGGGATCAGCGTCTTCCAGGTAGCGGACGCATCTTTTTTTTGCTGTGTTCATACAAGCTGGTTGATGTGGTAAATAAACATGGTTACTCCATTCTCCTTGATAATCAGCTCCGGGGCCTCTGGCCTCCTGCCGCCAATAAACGCAACGCGCTTACCCAGCAAGTCAGCCGTGACCTCGTCGCCAACCCATACCTCTACGACAGTTCCGGTATGCGGTAGTGAGGCTTGGCTTCTCGGTATCTGAAGGTTTTTTAGTCTGTCGTAGTGGTCCGGTGCTGGATCTGGAACGATCTTAAGCCTCAACTTATTGGGGTGTATGCCGGTAGCGTCTTTAAAGGCAACGATATCTTTTTCGGACAACCGCTTTAGGCCCTGGTATTTGTGTGTACGGTCTGCAAACAGGATCTCGTTGTCGATGTCAATGGTTGAATTGCGCCGCGCATACACCTCCATGCCGGCACTGAATATGCCATGATCTCTGTATCCATAGGTAGAGCCTGGGCTGCTCTTGCCCTTCATTTGGTATCCGGTAATCTTGGCCCTTACCAGGAATCCATTGGCGTCGCGATGCTCTTCGTCCCAAATCGGCCGGTACCCCCCAGCGGGCACCCGTTTGTTGTATATCTCCTCCCACCAGTATCGCTTGACGGCATGCTTGGGGATGCCCTTTATGATCACGGACTCAACGGGCTCTTTACTGGAGAAGGTGTAAACCTTCGTGCTCAACACCAGCTTCTTGGGCTCAACGACATGGTAACCATTTAGCGGCGTAGCGATTCCGGCGCGCTCCCGCATCACCAATCTGTCGTAATTGACCATGACATAAAAGGTGTCGCAGTTGTCGTTGGTGAAGATGCAGCCGCGGTCTACCTGGAACTGGATGGCGCGATAGCTTGTCATCACAATATCGCCGGGGATAACATCGATCTCGCTTTCGATTTCCAGCCTGGCCTGCGCCATGCCTTTCTCCGTGCGCAGCTTATCGGCCCATACAAGCTTATCGGCAACAGCCATCACCCTTGCGCGCATGATGGCGTGCGCCTCTGGCCTACGGGTGTAGCCGGATTTGCTGGGCCATGAAATCAACAGCCCGGACTCGGTTTCCTCAACGCAGTCAACAAAGGCTGAAGTGGGCCTAATCAAAACCATATTGGGTAAGAGCTTAATCTTACCCATCTCTTCGTCTGTGATCACGGTGCCGTAACCCGAGAACTTGCCTCTACGTTGTTTGAAATCCACGCTCCTTTAACTTTTTGTTGAGCTCCAAGCGCAAAATTTGAAGCTCTATCTGTGAAAATGCCGATCGTGAGGTGCCGCCATCCGCATGTGCAAGCGCTATCATGGCCAGCGATGTCCCAACCCCGTGTGTGGCGTCAAGCCACTTCCCAAGCTTTGCCTTCGCGGCTTCATCACCTACATTGTTGCAGTTTTTGCACACAGGCCCGCAGTTTTGGAAGTTCCACCGCGTAAAGAAGTAACCCCGGCCCTGAAAGTGCCCGTTGTCCAGGTACCGCCATGTCGTTGGAGACCCGCAAATGCAGCACCATATCGCTCCGGTATGGGTGTCGGCATAACTCTGGCGCACAAGCAACGAGAACAGCCGGTCGTCTTCCTTTACCAGCCACTTGTGCTGCTCACCCCTCCTTACAACCTTATCTGGGATTGGGAGGAAGTCGTTGTCGTTATAGATCATTTTCTTTGTGGCGTGGATACTCGAGATTGGTTTGTAAGACTTGGATTGGCCATTGTTGCCATCATCATCATAGCAAGCCTATGCATGGTGGTCTACACCGCCCTCAGCTCGTAGTGCGGAAGGTCGATTAACTTCTGATCGCGGATGGCCTCGCCATCGCTATCCCAGTCGCCACCCCACACCAAATCATACTTATCGGCGGAGGAATCTTCAAGCTGTAATTGTCGAAACGCCGAAATCATGACGCCAGCCAAAACACAGAGCTGCACCTGGTTGAATGCAAGGTCTGGCTTGCCGGGGATGTTGCAGAATAAATCAACAGCCATGCTTGGGTTTTCGTTGTGCTTACCCTTCTTCGTAATGCCGTCAATGTTCGTTACGGTGCGCCCTACCTTCACCCAGACGCCGCGCTGAAGCTCGCGGCCCTGCTGAAAAAGCTCCAACTGTCGTTTTTCGCTGCGGTGGCCTCCATCATCTGGGATGTCGAAGGCAAATGGGGAGAACACCTGGGCTTTTAACAGCGTCAGCTGCAGCACCGGATGTAGTGTCTTGAAAAGCTCTTCGCTTCTCTTGTTGAATGTCGTCATAGACCTAGGTTTTTTCTCATTTGAGTTGATAAAACGTGCTTGTTGGCACCGCCAATGCGCTTTACGGCTTCAATGCGGTCCAGGCCGCCCTCGCGGATGCTGTTGGCGCGAAGTACCAGCGTTCGCAAGATGTTGTTGAAGTCGTGGTAGCTCATTTTGTAACGTGTGATTACATAAATGCGCAACAACTTAACACCAACGCCACGCCGCCCCTTTGGAACAACAATCCACAGCCCCGACTTTAGGTCGCGCTCGCTGTCATGGGTCTGCGACACGAAGCCGTAAACGGTTCGGTCACCCAAATTCATATCGTCTAACGAGTACGGCATAGATTACTCTGTTTCGGCATCATAGATGACGGCCTTAATCTGGTTTAGGTCTTGGCCTTTGATGGTAAATGATAAGGAGATCATGTGCCTTCTTTTTTTGGTTTTAGGAACTGGACAATTGTACTCTGGGCTCAAAAGCAGCGCTGCGCTCGCTTTTGGTAGCCATGCACCCGCATGTCTACATCGCCCTGCAATTATCCGGATAATATACCGTACCGCAAAACATCTTACAAACAAATTACCAAAGGCTCTGCAGTTGCCTTTTGGGCACAGGAAGGGCTAAAAGGCCCGCAGGCCCCTTGCCTTCCTGAAATTACCAGTAGGTCTTTGTACCCCCCGGTATACAGTCGGTTGCCACACCGAACCCCTCTCGGGGCGCATGGGCTTACTCACAGCTTAAACACGCGCATCCTAGCGCCAAACTTAGCTGGGGGCCCGCTAAACCCCCTCCCGAGCAAGTGGGGTCAGCTTTTGGGCTGCGGCATGGCTTTGGCAGCCACGGCAAGACATAAAAAAACCCCACCAGTATTTGGTAGAGCAGCATTTATGTTTAGCTTTGCAAGCATTGATTGTTACCTGTTGTGCGTTGTGGTAAACCCCAAAGGAAACAATAAGCCCCCGGACTTCAAAATCCGGGGGCTATTTTTTTTGTGCCGTCACGGCATCACGCCGAGATTGATTCCGGAATAGCGACGGTAGTAGGCCGCGGCGTCACCGCTCGCAACTGCGGCCTTAAGAACCTCCAGCGCAGCAACTCCCCAGCAGACCCGGATGTCTTCGGAAAGCTTATCCCACTTCGGCAACCTCTTACCGGTAGCAAGGCTCTTGCCATCGGCGCGGGCATAGTATGCTGAGTAGGCGATCTCGCCGGGGTGGTGATCAAAGCCGCGGGATATCTCTGCGTCCGGAAGCTGCGTTACCCTGCCTGCGGCCTTAACCTCTTCGATTGTAGCCAAGTCGGTAGCTGGTTCTGGCTGGTCAGGAATCGGCTCCTGCTCCTCAATAACCTCGAAGATGTCAAAGACCACATCCGGATACATGGAGCTTTCCAGCACCAGCCCGGGAGGGCAAGCCGTCAGCTGAATGATGGCGGCCTTGTCAAAGCTGCGCGCCAGATAGTTGGCGAGCTCACCAAGGTCATCGGCGGGAGCATCAACGAAGTTGCGGTAGCTGTCCAGAGCAAGCTTGAAGTCAAACTCCTTCACCCCGGAACGAACCGGTGGCCGCGGCCCCATATCCTCGATCTCCACTTCAATGTCGTCCGCGAACCACGAACGTACGGCAGCCGGATCCAGATCGCCAGTGTATGCCAGGCAACGCACCGCCTTCACCTCGTCGTCAATGTTAAAATGCGGCTCTTCCTTGCGCCAGTCCAACGTGAGCGTCTTCCAGCGAAAAAGCATGACGCTCTTAACAAAGTCGTCGTACTCCGCATCCGCCATCGCCCGCAGCTCGGCCTCTGAACACGAAATGTTGTTCTCGCTGTCGCCACGCATCAACACACCGGCCACCTGACGGCAATATTTTAGCACCACCGCCTTCCTGGCAAGGTACTTGGCCTCCTCACGCTCCGCAACAGCTGCCTTCGCGCGATTCACCTCCGCGGCAAAATGGTCCTCAATAGCCTTCAGCGGCTGCAAATAGGTATCAGCCTGCGCCTTCAGCTCGCGCTGCGCATCAAGGTGTGGCTGCGTCAGCTCCTTGCGCTTGTTCTCCACATTGACCTTCAGGCGCTTGGCCTCCAATCGGTGTCTGTCAAACACTCCAACCTCCTCTTCGTCAAAGGGGTCTGCAATGGTTTGTGATTTGTAGGTCTGCACCAACCCCTCAAGGTATTGTGCAGCGTCTTCCCACTCCTGAACTACCAGGCTGGTTTCTGTAACCTCTGGTTCTTGGTTTTGGTTTTTCATGATTTAATTATGGTGTCAAGGTAATTTGGTTTTGACATGGTTATGGGTTTGGTAAAAAAATTATTTAGTCCACCGCGCAACCTCGTCGCCGTGGTCACCGGTGATGTATCCTTTCCGTCGCAGGCCATCGATAGCCCGGCGGCAACGCTTCGGGCTGCTGTTCGTCAGCACCACCAACTCAGCGATGCTGTTAATGCCGGCATTCTTCGTGATCGCCGCCAGCACACCAAGCTCTTCCAAGCTCAAATCATTAGGAAGCTCACCCTGTGTTGTTATTCTCCTCATTTGTCCAATAATCGCTTTAACTGCGCCGGGGCGAAATGCAGGTGCCCCTTAGCTTTCGTAAACACCGGTAGATCGCCGTGCCGGTTCATCACGTCAACAAACAACTCCATCATGTCGCGGATCTCGGAGTAGCCGCCGATCTCGACGTAAACCCACTTTGTCCGCGGCAGGCCGCGACGAAGCCAACTCCCGGGGTCGTGAACCTCAACCCCCACAATGCTCTTTGGGCATAACCGGCTCTGCTTCTCCTTGCTGAGCTCGTCAATGACTTGGCTTACCTTCATTTGTAAATGTTGAATGTCGTTATATGCAATTAAAAATAGGCAACGACCATCGTTTTGCATTTGGAAAATTCTTTTTATACATTGCCTTTACTCGAAGTTTTACGAGTTCCTGAATTTGTGTATCGTTCATCCATTTGCTTGCTCTATCGTTCAATCTTGTTTCTACAATTATGTCCGCTTCTTCGGATAGTAGAAATGGATGTCCGTGTTGGAACTCGTAAAACCATCTTTTCAACTGCCCATTTTTAACAGCATATAACAATGTATTGCCGCAAGTGGGGGTGATTAACTTGCTCATCACTTGAAATTTGATCTTAAGCCAACACCAACCCATACCGGCAATACCCTGCTGCCAGCCACAGCATCCCCACAGCGACGCTCCATCTCCAAATACGCAGACCTGTAATCAACGCCACGGCAACACCCGAGATGCCGACGCATCAACACCGAATAACCAGGACAGCCACCACGATAGCCGTGACCCAAAAACGCCGCAGCCTCCCAACCCAAGCCATGAACCCCGCAAACCGCAACAAACATCGCCCTGGGCTCATGGTTCCACACATCATTGTGAGTACCCCCCAACCGGATGTCGCCGTAGTGACGAACAAAAACTCCCCAGATCACCAACAATACATCAGAGCTCATAAAAACATTGAAATGGTCAATTCGTAGTATTTACCCCGCAATGATAGTTACATTTTGTC
>Ga0307379_10001898_pt1 | contig 31771 bp, 26 predicted proteins | sample UN2MG_FD_202237 | JGI IMG/M metagenome (GOLD analysis project Ga0307379, IMG submission 202237) | Soil microbial communities from Risofladan, Vaasa, Finland - UN-2 | ecosystem: Environmental > Terrestrial > Soil > Coastal area > Acid sulfate soil | place: Finland: Risofladan, Vaasa | collected...
TTCATCGGGTACGCTGCTCCTTTCTTGTTTGTTTGCTTAACAAAACATTAGGAGCTCGTACCCTTTTCTACTCCTTCCCCGATTTTACACACAAGACGGTACACTACCGTCGCGGGACAGCCCTTGACAAGGCGGTTCTCATGTGGTACCATGACGCCTGCCCTGGAGTGGGTAAGGACAGGTGAGCGCAAGTCTGAAAATTTTTTCACACGTAGCCGAAAATAGGTTGACACGGCCACCACGGTGTGGTATAGTATAGTTTGCGCTTGGGAGCGAGCGCTCCCCGGCAGCACCTTGACAACTGAATAGTGCAAGCGGAGCACACGTCTATAAATGGCGTTAGCCAGGTGAGTTTCAACCAGGACTGTTCCGCGCCCGTGAGGGCAGCGAACAGGTCCACCATTCTCTTATGAAAGCTTAAAAACTGAATGCTTTCCTCTAAGAACAGTCCCTAGTGGACACTTCTTTTTGGAACCGGTGTTCAGTTTTTGTAGTTTTCTGACGGAGAGTTTGATCCTGGCTCAGGACGAACGCTTGCGGCGTGCCTAAGAAATGCAAGTCGAGCGGGGGCTCGCGCTGTCCAAAGCTTCGGCAGCGGACTTGCGAGACCTAGCGGCGAACGGTCGAGTAACACGTAAGCAACTTGCCCCGAAGTTCGGGATAATCCCGCGAAAGCGGGACTAATACCGGATGTGTCCCGATTGGCGCATGCCGGTCGGCATAAAGGAGTAATTCGCTTCGGGATGGGCTTGCGGCCTATCAGCTAGTTGGTGGGGTAACGGCTTACCAAGGCGACGACGGGTAGCTGGTCTGAGAGGATGGTCAGCCGGATTGGGACTGAGACACGGCCCAGACTCCTACGGGGGGCAGCAATTAGGAATCTTGCGCAATGGGGGAAACCCTGACGCAGCGACGCCGCGTGAGCGATGAAGTCTTTCGGGATGTAAAGCTCTGTCCTGCGGGGAAGAAGAATGTGACGGTACCCGCAGAGAAAGCCCCGGCTAACTACGTGCCAGCAGCCGCGGTAATACGTAGGGGGCGAGCGTTGTCCGAATTTACTGGGCGTAAAGCGCGTGTAGGCGGCTCTTTAAGTCAGATGTGAAATCCTGTGGCTCAACCACAGAACTGCATTTGAAACTGGAGAGCTTGAGTGTGGGAGAGGAAAGTGGAATTCCTGGTGTAGCGGTGAAATGCGTAGATATCAGGAGGAACACCCGTGGCGAAGGCGGCTTTCTGGCCCACCACTGACGCTGAGACGCGAAAGCTAGGGGAGCAAACGGGATTAGATACCCCGGTAGTCCTAGCCGTAAACGATGGATACTAGGTGTTAGAGGTATCGACCCCTCTAGTGCCGTAGCTAACGCATTAAGTATCCCGCCTGGGGAGTACGGCCGCAAGGTTGAAACTCAAAGGAATTGACGGGGGCCCGCACAAGCGGTGGAGCATGTGGCTTAATTCGTCACTAACCGAAGAACCTTACCAGGGCTTGACATCCGCCGTAAGTCCATGAAAGTGGTACCCTCCCGAGCAATCGGGACGGCGAGACAGGTGTTGCATGGCTGTCGTCAGCTCGTGTCGTGAGATGTTGGGTTAAGTCCCGCAACGAGCGCAACCCTCACCGGATGTTGCCAGCGTAAAGTCGGGAACTCTTCCGGAACTGCCCGTGTAAGCGGGAGGAAGGTGGGGATGACGTCAAGTCAGCATGGCCCTTATGCCCTGGGCTGCACACATGCTACAATGGCCGCCAACAAAGGGATGCTAAGCGGCGACGCGGAGCTAATCTCAAAAATGCGGCCTCAGTTGGGATCGAAGTCTGCAACTCGACTTCGTGAACGTGGAATCGCTAGTAACCGCAGGTCAGCCAAACTGCGGTGAATACGTTCCCGGGCCTTGTACACACCGCCCGTCAAGTCACCTGAGTCTGCTGCACCCGAAGTCAGTGGCCTAATCCCGACTTAGTCGGGAAGGGAGCTGCCGAAGGTGTGGCCGGTAAGGGGGACTAAGTCGTAACAAGGTAGCCGTATCGGAAGGTGCGGCTGGATCACCTCCTTTCTAAGGAGTCTAGTGACTGGTTCTGGTATCCAGTATCTGGCATCCAGTATCCAGTATCTAGCATCCTAGGTCGGTCTCACTTGGCCCGCTTCGCTTGCACTATTCAGTTGTCAAGGCAAGACCCGACAAAGTCTGGTCGAAAGGTTTATGACGCAAACCAGAGCGCAAACCTAATATCATCGAGTAAAGTTTGGCTATCGCACCTTGAAATCCTTGGGGGAAGGCGAGAGCCTTCCCCTTCTGCGTGTCTCGTCTGGGTGGCTGGTGCAGGGGTCTGTAATCCGACGTCCGAAGGTGTCGGACTCCCGATTTCCGGTTGCGTCTTGGTACTATGTACTTTGTACTCTGTACTCGGAGCGGGCCTCTAGCTCAGTTGGTTACAGCGTCCCGATGGATCGGGAAGGCGGTTGGTTCGATTCCGTGCCGTATTTCATGTACATCCTGCGGAGCGCAAGAACCGGACGGTACTATATTGGATCCGCCGAGGACCCCGCCTTTAGGCTCGGTGAGCACAATCAGGGAAAAGTAGGTTCGACCAAGGCGCACCGTCCGTGGGAGATTGTCTATTTGGAGGAGTATGCGACTCGGTCTGAGGCATATGCCCGTGAAAGATATGTGAAGCGGCAGAAGAGCCGCGCCTGGATGGAAGGCGAGCTTCTGGGCAAGGACGCGGGCCTCTAGCTCAGTTGGTTAGAGCGCACCCCTGATAAGGGTGAGGCGGTTGGTTCGATTCCAACGAGGCCCACCAGGGCTCAGTTGGTTACAGCGTCCCGATGGATCGGGAAGGCGGTTGGTTCGATTCCAACGAGGCCCACCAGGGAAGTACAAAGTACATAGTACAGAGTACAAAGACAAAAACCGAGAAGCCTGTTACGGCGATGGATGTGAGAAGCCGCCAGTCTGGTCTTTGTACTTGATACTTGGTACTCTGTACTCCGAAGGCGGGGGCTTAGCTCAGTTGGGAGAGCACATCCTTTGCACGGATGGGGTCAGCGGTTCGAGCCCGCTAGCCTCCACCAATTCAGTCGTGAGCCGACAGTCGTTAGTCGTCAGCGACCGAAGAGAGACACGAATAAAGGTTTTCCGGGACTTCGCCACAGAGCGGAGTCTGTGCTAGTCCGAAGTTGCTCAGTGCCCGATGTGCGGAAGGCGTCTGTGATGCAGGCTTCTTCCCACTGACGACTGACCACTAGCACTTGGGAATGCACATTGAAAACTGCATAGGAAAGGGTAAGTACAATGAACCGAGCTTTTTGGTCAAGCTAAAAAGGGCGTACGGTGGATGCCTTGGGGCAGAAGGCCGAGGAAGGACGCGGTCAGCGGCGAAACGCTTCGGGGAGCTGCAAACAAGCTTTGATCCGGAGATTTCCGAATGGGGAAACCCGGTCCGAGTAATGTCGGATCACCCATCCCGATGGAAATCGGGATGAGGAGGGCACCCGGGGAACTGAAACATCTTAGTACCCGGAGGAGTAGAAAACAACTGTGATTTCCCAAGTAGCGGCGAGCGAACGGGAAAGAGCCCAAACCCATGGCGCGAATATAGCCTGCAGGCGTTGCGTCGTGGGGGTTGTGGGATCTTGCGTGCGGGGGCTGCAGTCCCCGCGAAGGAGTTAAAAATCCTGTCTCTAGCCGAATGGTATGGAAAGGCCGGCCATAGAGGGTGAAAGCCCCGTAGGCGAAAGGAATAGGACTCCTTGGCGAGACACCCAAGTACCACGGGACACGAGAAACCCTGTGGGAATCCGTCCCGACCACGGGATAAGGCTAAATACCTTCTGCCACCGATAGTGAACCAGTACCGTGAGGGAAAGGTGAAAAGAACCCCGGGAGGGGAGTGAAATAGAACCTGAAACCGTATGCCTACAAGCAGTGGGAGCGCTATGTCCGCCATAGCCTTGTGCGACGGCGGAAATGCGTGACTGCGTGCCTTTTGTATAATGAACCGGCGAGTTAATTTGCGTTGCAAGGTTAATCCGCTGTGGCGGGGAAGCCGAAGCGAAAGCGAGTCTGAATAGGGCGACTAGTAACGTTGATTAGACCCGAAACTGAGTGATCTACCCATGGCCAGGGTGAATCCAGGGTAAGACCTGGTGGAGGCCCGAACCAGTGTCGGGTGAAAACGGCTTGGATGAGCTGTGGGTGGCGGTGAAATGCCAATCGAACTCAGAGATAGCTGGTTCTCCTCGAAATGCATTTAGGTGCAGCCTCGTGTGTTTTGTCATGCAGGTAGAGCACTGGATGGGCTAGGGGCCCCACCAGGTTACCGAACTCAACCAAACTCCGAATGGCATGACATTAGCGCGGGAGTGAGACTGCGGGGGATAAGCTTCGTAGTCAAAAGGGAAACAGCCCAGATCGTCGGCTAAGGTCCCAAAGAGCTGGCTAAGTGTGAAAGGATGTAGAGTCGCATAGACAACCAGGATGTTGGCTCAGAAGCAGCCATCATTTAAAAAGTGCGTAACAGCTTACTGGCCGATCGTGACTCTGCGCCGACAATGTAAGGGGGCTCAAGCCAGCCACCGAAGCCACGGGTTCCCCGATCTAACTAATCGGGGAGCGGTAGAGGAGCGTTCCTTGTGGGTCGAAGATCGAGCGTAAGCACGGTTGGACTGCAAGGAAGTGAGGATGCCGGTATAAGTAGCGAAAAGAAGAGTGAGAATCTCTTCCGCCGAAAGCCCAAGGGTTCTTAAGGAAGGCTCGTCCTCTTGAGTTTAGTCGGGCCTAAGCTGAGTCCCCGATTCAGTCGGGGGGTAGGCGATGGACAACTGGTTGACATTCCAGTACCAGGCACGCGCGTTACGAGCGATTGGGGTGACGCGGGCGAAGTTTCTGAGCACGGGATTGGTAGTCCGTGTTCTGTTGTAGGTGTACTCGGATAGGCAAATCCGTTCGAGATATATACGCTGGCAGCAGACGAGTGGAGGAGAGATCCGAAGCGAAGCAGGGATGGAGTCCGCCCAGAAAACCCTCTAGCCAGTGCGTGTCTGCCCGTACCGCAAACCGACACAGGTAGGCAGGTAGAGGATACCAAGGCGTGCGAGATAACCCTCGTTAAGGAACTAGGCAAGTTGACCCCGTAACTTCGGGAGAAGGGGTGCCCTGGGCGGCTGGCTCTGCAACGTGTCAGTTGCCTGGGGTCGCAGTGACAAGGCTCGAGCGACTGTTTACCAAAAACACAGGTCTCTGCTAAGGGGAAACCCTAGGTATAGGGGCTGACGCCTGCCCAATGCTAGAAGGTTAACAGGAGGGGTCAGCCCGCCGCAAGGCGGGTGAAGCTCTGAATCGAAGCCCTAGTGAATGGCGGCCGTAACTATAACGGTCCTAAGGTAGCGAAATTCCTTGTCGGGTAAGTTCCGACCTGCACGAAAGGCGTAACGACTTGAGCGCTGTCTCGACGAGGGACTCGGTGAAATTGTAGCATGCGTGAAGATGCGCATTACCCGCGACAGGACGGAAAGACCCCGTGGAGCTTTACTACACCCTGACATTGAGTTTTGGGATATCATGTAGAGAATAGGTGGGAGTCCCGAGCAATCGGGACAACAGTGGAATACCACCCTTGTTATCTTGGAGTTCTAACCCAAGAAGTAAGCCTTTGAGGAGACAGTGTCAGGCGGGTAGTTTGACTGGGGCGGTCGCCTCCTAAAAGGTAACGGAGGCGTCCAAAGGTTCCCTCAGCCTGGTTGGAAACCAGGTGCCGAGCATAAGGGTATAGAGGGAGCTTAACTGCGAGATTGACGGATCGAGCAGATGCGAAAGCAGGGCCTAGTGATCCTATGGCAACGTGTGGAAGTGCCATGGCTTATCGGATAAAAGTTACCCCGGGGATAACAGGCTTATCTTGCCCAAGCGCTCACAGCGACGGCAAGGTTTGGCACCTCGATGTCGGCTCGTCGCATCCTGGGGCTGAATCAGGTCCCAAGGGTTGGGCTGTCCGCCCATTAAAGCGGTACGCGAGCTGGGTTCAGAACGTCGTGAGACAGTTCGGTCCCTATCCGTCGTGGGCGTAAGAAGTTTGAGGGGAGCTGTCCCTAGTACGAGAGGACCGGGATGGACAGACCTCTGGTGTACCAGTTGTTCCGCCAGGAGCATACGCTGGGTAGCCATGTTTGGCAGTGATAAGCGCTGAAAGCATCTAAGCGCGAAGCATGCCCCGAGATAAGACTTCTCACCCCGTTAAGGGGGTAAGACTCCAGGTAGATTACCTGGTTGATAGGCAGCAGGTGTAAGCACAGCAATGTGTTCAGCTTAGCTGTACTAATCAGTCGAGGGCTTGACCATTAATTGGTAGGGGCGAGGTTGCCTCGCCCCTACCGGCTTACCCAACCTATGCAGTCTTCAATGTGCATTCCAGCTAACGGCTAACTGCCAGCAGCTAGCCGCCAATTTTGCTGGTGACCATACCGGAGGGGGTACACCCGTTCCCATCCCGAACACGGAAGTTAAGCCCTCCAGGGCCGATGGTACTTGCCCGGCAACGGGCCGGAAGAATAGGTCGTCGCCAGCTTGGAAAATGCGCCATTGGTTCCCCAACCAATGGCGCATTCTTGCTTCTATGCTGTAATGTAAGGCAGGGTAAATCGAGGCAGAACAGGGAAACCGCGATGAAACGTACCTTTAGCGCCAGCGTATGGAGAGAGGGCGATTGGCATGTCGCCCAGTGCTTGGGGGTGGACATCGCAAGCCAAGGCAAGACCGAAGCGGAGGCCCTGGAGAACTTAAGCGAAGCACTCAGTCTCTACTTTACTCCGCCGCGTGCCACCATAGCGCCGAAAGTGCGCCCGGTCGAGGTAGAAGTTCATGCCGCTTAGACCAGCGCCTTTCCGCAGCGTGAGACGCAAGCTCATGGCAGCGGGCTTCGCGGAGGTAGGCCAGGAAGGAAGCCACGTCAAGTTTGCGAAGCAGACGGAAGAGGGCATGCGAACCGCGGTAGTGCCCCGCCACCATGAGGTAACCGTAGGGACTCCGCACTCCATTCTGCGGCAAGCTGGGATCTCTATCGAAGAGTGGGACGAACTGTAATCCTGATCCATCGGGACGACGGTACTTTCCCGAGAATCGGGACGAAAGAATAGGTCGTCGCCAGCTTAACTCGCAAAGCCTCCGAGTCCATCTGCGGATTCGGGGGCTTTTTCGTATTTATAGCCCTCGGTTGACATTTACACTTCTCCATTCTATACTGCTGAAGATTACAGGCTATCCAGCACGGCCGTTTTTGCCAAGCCGGCGATGGGTCTACTAAATGCGGTTATTTCCAAACGCCAAACGTGCAAAAGCTCGCCTCCTGTCCGAGTTCAACGGGCAGCGAATACTCGACGTAGGGTGCGGCGCCTCGAAAACCCCGGGAGCGATCGGCATAGACAGACGGGGATGGCAGAATCGCCCTGCGGAAGTACAGATGGACATAGAGCACGATCTGACGGTCTTCCCGTGGCCGATCGAGGACGACTCCTTCGGTCTGGTGATATGCTCTCATGTCATGGAACACTTGCCCGATACCGTGAAGACGATGGAGGAGTTGAATCGAATCACCCGGCCGGGCGGGAAGATCTACATCGAGGCGCCTCACTACACATGGTTCGAGAGTTTTCGCCACTACGAGCACAAACACTTCTTTACCATGGGCTCGTTCGACTATTTCGTTAAGGGCAACCGTCACTACAAAACCGACTTCAAGATCGTGGGCAAACATATTTTCTTCGACGATCTTACTTACCTCATGGGCATCGGCTTTCTGGCAAACGCCTTCCCACGCCTGTATGAGAAGAGACTCGGTTTCATCTTTCCCGCGACTTCCTTCTGCGTTATCTTGCAGGTGGATAAGTGAAACGAATGCCTATGGATGGGCATTCTACATGCAGACGGATGCGGGCAACGGCTTCTAGTATTCCCCTACAGTTGCTATACTATCCTTAGAGTAGCGGCCCAAGAGGAGGCGAAATAATGGAGTTAGACCTAAGCAGCCTGATTGAGAGCATCCGCGAATCGCGGCGGCACTTCCTGAAGCACTTGAAGGGCTTGAGGGACGACCAGTGGGACTGGAAGCCGTATCCGGAGTGCAAATCCATACGGGAGACCTTAGCCCATCTCGTCTCGGACGACCGGGCGTACGTGGAGATACTCAGGACAGGCGCCATGCCGGATTTCCAGGCGGTCGAGGAGCATGAGACCGACGCGGCCAGGCTGCTCTCCCGTCTGGAGAAGTCGCACGAGGAGCTGTGCGCGTTCCTGAGGGAGCGGTTCGCCGGCGCCCCGCTGGACGCCGAGGTGTTCTTCTTCACGGGCAAGGAGAAGCTCGGGCGCGCGATCCTCGGTATCGCATCCGAAGACTACTACCACGCGGGACAGGTGGCGTTCATTCGAATGGCCACGGATCCCTCGTGGGATTATTACGCCGCGATCTACGGCAATACCGGAGAGTAGGCGTCTCATGCCTAAGCGGGACTACCACCCACAGCCGTTCAGGACGCTCGTCGTCCTCGGCGAGAGCACGGTTCGCGGAGGGCCATGGCTCACCGGGGAGGAGCGCCGGTGGCCGGATGTCCTGGCGGACTTGATCAACCTCTGCCAGGAACAGCCGGTCGCCTACCATAACGAAGGGATAAGCGCCAGCGTGATTTCCCCCAGGAGTCCGGGCTATGAAGCCTCCGCGAAGCCGAGCGCAATGGAACGCTATCAGGAGCGGGTGATCGCAGCTGACCCGGACCTCTTCGTGATGGCCTACGGGCTAAACGACATGCGGGCGGGCATGGACGTGCAGGAGTTCGCAGAGGACATGGAGACTATCGTGCGACATGTGAGGTCCGCGTGCGATCCCATGATCGTCCTCACGACCGTCTACCACATGGCGGCCTTTGACCGGTATCCGCCGTTCGACAAGGGCAGCCGTGAAGCGACGATGGCTTATAACGCCGCTATCGCCGGGATAGCCGCCGAGAACTCCTGCCTCCTGGCGGATGTGTGGTCGGCGCAGGGGGAGGCCGACTGGCTGATTCATCAGGACGGCGTACACGCAAACGGCGTGGGCAATCTGGTCATCGCGCACCGGGTATTCGAGGTTGTTGCGAGCAATTGCAGCAGCCTGTCGGAGAAAACCAGAAGGCTGCACGAGGAAAGCGCGTGGACGAAGGCCGCAGCGCGCCTGGCAAAGTCGGGCATAGAACTCATCGAACGCGCCGAATGAGGGATTTGGCTCATACCCGGTAAATTTCCTGGTTCTTGCGGAGCGACATGCTGAGCCGTTGACAAGCAGGTTTTGGAGTGATAGATTGCCTTTAGGTGTCGCCTAGATGGGCGCTTAAGTAGATGCGTTAGGGTGACAGCCAGGGAAAAGGATCTGGCTTTTTGCGCAGTTGCTCTGCTCCTAATCTATGGGGCGTTGAGCCTTCCCGCGTCGGCGGGAGTCGAGGTCATCAACCTGCGCCCGGCCGGGGCGGATTCTTCATGCGTCTATGGAGTCTCCGGCGGTCGGCAGGGCGGCAGCCACCTCGTAAATGGTCAAACCTGGAGTCCGGGGTTTATCAGTATTCTGAGGCTAAAGGGATCGACGTTAGGGGGAACGACGTCTGGGTCGCCGGGTACGGCTGGAACTACACGCTAAACCGAAGTGAAGCGCTGCTCTGGCACAATGTCATCCCTCAGCCGTCGTCGCTTCTCGCGCTGGTGGCCGGACTACCCGGCCTTGCCCTGTGCCTGAGGCGAAGATTGCGGTGACCTCCAAATCAGCCACTCTTTCCTCCAGGGCCTCCGAGTCCATCTGCGGATTCGGGGGCTTCTTTGGCACGGCGGTTTCTGTGGATATGGTATAATACGTTGTGCAGTATCGCGTACCGCCGTGTGACCATCATACGGCTGGACCAGAGGTGGCGAGATGATATTTCATGTAGTCTTGGAGCGAGCCGAGGACGGGTGGATCGTTGCCGAGTGCCCAGCCCTTCCCGGCTGTGTCTCCCAGGGCAAAGATGAAAAGGAAGCCTTAGAGAATATCAAGGAGGCCATCACCGCATGGCTCTGGGCCGAGGACCAGAAGGCTGTCTCCGAGATGCCCTGTGGAACAGGGCGGGAACCAATAGTAGTAGCGGTGTAGTTCAGTGGGCAAGTTGACCAACATCTCCGGCAAGGAAGCGGCCAGGGCATTCGGCAAAGCTGGCTGGAAGCCCATCGGACAACTTGGCAGCCACCTCGTAATGGTGAAGCCCGGAGTTCGAGCGAATCTTTCCCTCCCGCAGCACAAGGAGCTTTCAATCGGCACACTCCGCGCTCTGATTCGAAATGCTGGCTTGACGATAGACGAGTTTCTGGAACTGGTCTGACGCGGCGCGAAAGAATAGCTCGTCGCCGGCTTCTTATCGAAAACCGTCGTATTCCATCAAGAGTCCGGCGGCTTTTTCGTGCTTCCAGACCATGACCTGCTTCCTGCGTGTGGCACGCTTCTTGCACGATTCTGAGTGCGCAAGCGCGGTAGATTGAGCGGCCAAAGAAGAGGCGCTGATCTACGTCTCTGGGCTATCATGTATAGCGGAGGCAAGTCCGGCATGGGTAAGACAAGCAGCAAGACAGCCCTGTCGAACCGCATACTACATATATCCTTTGTCGTCTTCACCTTCGCAGCAGCAGCCGTGATGCTCCACCTCGTGTGGATGTCCCCTACGAGACGCCTCTTGTGGCTTGTGACGGACGACTCCTTCTACTATTTCCAGACCGCGCGCAACATGGCAGCGGGCCTCGGCTCCACCTTCGACGGGATCAACAAGACCAACGGATACCACCCGCTGTGGTTCATGCTCTGCGTTCTCGCCTATAAGGTCGTGCCCGGCATGTACGCTGGACTGCGGGCAGTCTTGAGCATGGGAGCAGCTCTGTGGGTTGCCAGTGCGCTTCTTCTCTGGGCCGGCCTGCGTGATAGAGGGTCAGCCTGGGCGTTGTTCGCGGTGCTGTCTTTCTTCATGGTGACACTGCGGATGTTCACCTACCTGAGCGGGATGGAAACGGGCCTCCTCGACCTCAGCCTTATTCTGCTCTTCTGCTTCACCAGGAGCGGCAAGCTGCTCGACGCCCGGGCCACCGCCCGCGATGGACTTGCCCTCGGGGCGCTCATCACGCTGGCGGTGTTCTCCCGGCTGGACTGGATCTTCCTCATCCCCGGCCTGGCCATGGTCCTAGCTGTCCTTCACTGGCGAGACGGCTTCCGCAGGCTGGTCTCCAGATGGGCTTCCGTATTCATCCTGCCGGCGCTGGCCCTTGTCGCCTACATGGTCCTGAATAAGCACGTATTCGGCACGTACATGCCCGTCAGCGGCATGCTGAAGAGCTCGTTTCCTCACCCGCATTTTCACCCGGAGAACATTACTTCGAGTTGGTCGGGAGCGGCGTCTGCCTTGGCGGTCGGTATCGCGACCATCTGGGTCATCGTGCTTTTGGTCCGGCACCATCGGACGGATGCGGCCAACGATCTCCGGCTTCTTTTCGTTTTGGATATCTGTGTAATTCTCCATCTGGGCTACGTGCTCTTCTTCCTGAGGTGGGCGGTCTTCAGCTGGTATTTCGAGCCGTACATGCTAGTTGCTATACTAAACGCCGCCATGATCGGAAGCTGGCTTTTCCAAAGCAAGTGGCTGTCGAAGCGATCGAGTCTGGTGTGGGCCGTGATGCCGCTTTTCGCCGTGGCCGCTCTGGGAATCCCGGCGCGCTACTACACCCGGCTCGTTACTGATAGAGTAGCGCCGGGCTGGACGCACTATGTCTACGATGCTGCGCTCTGGGCACGGGCCAACACCCCGCCGGATGCGGTCTTCGGCATGACTGATGCCGGAACGTTCGGATACTTTTCGGACAGGCGGGTGGTCAACCTGGACGGCATCGTCAACAACCTGGAGTACCAGGAGTATGGCTCGCAGGGGCGCCTGCATGACTACCTGCGCAAGGTGGGCGTGACCTACTTCGCATCACACGGTCTCTGCCCGGGCTGGGAAACCGAGTATAATGAGAGCGGGGAAGTCGCCATTGGGATTCCCTGCCACCTGCATGAGCGCGCAGCCGGCGAGATCCGCCTGCGTGCGGCAGACCTGGTCTACCAGTCGGCGAAGTACACGGTGAGCGGGATGCAGCCCGGTCAGAGCTCTCGGGCGAGGATCTGGCGGTACAGCCCGTCGCCGAATACGCGGTGACATACCGCAGGAACCCCGTCACCGAGACTGGAAACATTCTTGGCCTTCTGCGGATGGTACCCTGGCCGGCGAATATGCTATCGTTAGCACGAAATCAGTCGCTAGATGCATAGACTGATGCGGTAGGCCTGGGCTGATGACTGGTTCTTGTCGGCGGATGTTCAGGCGCAAATCTGGTTGCAGGGGGGTCGAAAAACGAACGGACAACTCATAGGCCTCGGATGTGCTTTGTCGGGGGGCTGCGCCGAGGTCGACGGCCACGAGCGCGCCAGCCTTTGGAGCGGAACCGCCGCGAGCCGGGTGGACCTGAACCCGGCCGGGGCGATGGAGTCCCGGGCCTGCCGGGCCTTGCGTTGGCGCTGAGACGAAGATCGAGATAATGCCCGAATAGAACCTGTTCTCGAAAGCCTCCGATTCCATCCACGGATTCGGGGGCTTTTTGCTTCTCTCCGGCTCGCTCCTGATCCGCATCTCTCAACATTTGACAACTAGTATGAACAGAGATATACTGTGCGTGGAATACAGTCGTCAGTAGCTAGTGCTCGGTTTTCACTGACCACTCACGACTGACGACTCACAAGGGGTGTCGGCATCTATGGACGTAGACCTCTCCGATCTGTTCACAATCAAGCAGGCTGCGCAGTACCTCAAGGTCAGCCAGTCGAGCATCAGATCGTACATCCGCCAGGGCAAGATGAACGCCTTTCGCGTCGCCGGAAAGCGCAAGGTGCTCATCCCGAAGCCCGAGCTGCTGAGACTTCTGGTGCCCGCCAGAGACAACACCATAGACGCAGGCTAAACCGAGGGACTAGCCAATGCTCAAGGATCTTGCCGAGGTCGTGCGGTATCGGGAGCTGCTGCTCAACCTGGTCGTCCGTGACTTGAAGGTTCGGTACAAGAGCTCCGTCCTGGGGTTCTTCTGGTCGCTTACGAACCCGCTTCTGCAAGTGGCAACGATAACCATAGTCTTCAAGTTCATCATGAAGGTGACCATCCCGAACTACTCCGCATACGTGCTCTGCGCCTTCCTGCCGTGGACCTTCTTCCAGATGTCGGTGCTCGATTCGGCTACATCTGTGCTGTTTCACAGCCATATGGTGAAGAAAACGTATTTCCCGCGGGAAATACTGCCGGCTTCCATCGTGCTCTCGAACCTGGTGCATTTCATACTGGCGCTGGGAGTATTCTTCATCTACCTCAAACTGTATTTGAGAACGGACATACTTATCACATGGCTGCTGCTTCCCGTGGTCGTATTCATCCAACTCCTGCTGAACACGGGAGTGGCATTCTTCGTTTCCTGTCTGAACGTCTTCTACAACGATATCAAGTACGTGGCGACAGTCGTCTTGAGCCTGCTGTTCTACCTGACGCCGATCATCTATCTGGCAGAGCAGATCGTCTATTCCGGGCGCGTGCCTGCCGCGTACAAGCCGCTCGTGGTCGGGATTTACAACGTGAATCCGCTCTCTTTTCTCGTCACGGCCTACAGGAAGCTCCTGCTGCCCGGTTACAACGCCGCAGGCATCCACGACATCCCGCTCAACTACTGGTATCTGGCGCTCGCCGGCCTGACTTCGCTGCTCATCTTCATCGCGGGCTACGCGTTCTTCAACAGCAAGAAATGGTACTTCGCGGAGCGGGTTTGAAATATGGAAGCCATAATAGTCGAGGACTTGCATAAGACGTTTAGACTAAGCCACGAGAGGATCGGCTCCCTCAAGGCGCTGGCTTTGTCCTTCCGGCGCGCCACGTATGAGGACATCCATGCGCTGAAGGGCGTCAGCTTCTCGGTTGAACCCGGTGAGACGGTGGCGATAGTCGGCAGAAACGGCTCCGGCAAGAGCACGCTCCTCGGCATCATGTCGAGGGTGTACAGGCCCACCTCCGGCAAGGTGGTCATGAACGGCCGGGTTTCAGGTTTGCTCGAACTAGGCGCGGGATTTCACCCCGACTTGACCGGCATCGAAAACATTTACCTCGACGGCTCGATCCTGGGGCTGAGCCGGCGGGAGATCAGGAAGCGCTTCGACGCAATAGTCTCATTCGCCGAGATGGAGCAGTTCATTGACGCCCCACTCCGAATGTATTCCTCCGGAATGGTCATGCGGCTGGGGTTCTCGCTCGCAGTTCAGGTTGACCCGGATATCCTGCTTGTTGACGAGGTGCTTGCCGTCGGGGATGAGAGCTTCCAGCAGAAGTGCTATGAGAAGGTTCGGGAGTTCCAGCGCCTGGGGAAGACGATTCTCTTCGTCTCCCACGATCTGAAAGTGGTGAGGGATGTCGCCACGCGGGCGATCTGGCTGGATTCGGGAAGCATTCAGCGCGATGGAGACGTAGAGAGCGTCCTGGAGGCCTACGTCGAGAGTACCAGGAGCGGTGCTCCTGACGCCAAATGAGCAGACCTGCGCGTGAGGTGTGTTGATTGAGGGTCCTTTTCCAAAACAGATACGACGCTCTCGAAGGCCACGGCGGAGACACCGTCCAGATGTACGAGACGAGGGACGCCCTCGCCAAGCTCGGTGTGGATGTCGAAATCAACCTGGAGCAGGAGCCGGACGTCACCGGCTACGACCTCGTCCATATATTCAATATCCAGAGGGCGGACTACAGCCTCGCGCAGCTTCTGAACGCCAAGAAGCACGGCAAGCCGGTCGTCGTCTCCACCATATACTGGGACATGCGGCACATATTGGCATTGGACGACCATTTCAGATACATCCCGTTCCCTGAAATCAAGCTGCTTTCCCGTATTCACAAGGCCCTGCCGCGCCTGTACTTCAACGCGCGGACGTATCCATGCCGCCGGCGCATCGCCAGAAACGCGCGCAGGATGCTGTCGGAGGCCGACCTGCTGCTGCCGAACTCGTATTCCGAGCTGGAGATCATCGCGCTGATCTTCAACCTCCCCAGCGTTCGCGGCAAGGCGGTCGTGGTTCCGAACGGAATCCGGGTTGAGAGCGATGCGAAGGATTCGGACTTCGAGCACGGCATGCTGCGCGACCTGCCGCCCGAGTACGTGCTGGAAGTCGGCACCTACTACCCGGTAAAGGGGCAGTTGGCGCTCGTAAAGGCACTTATGGCCGTCCCGGATATTCCGCTGGTGTTCATCGGGCCGGACCACGATGGGCCTTATGGTCAGGATTGCCAGCGCCTGGGCATGAAGCGGGGAAACACCTACTGCCTTGGATTCATTCCGCACCGCTGTCTGGCCGGCTTCTACGAGCGCGCCAAGGTGCATGCGCTTCCAAGCCTGAGGGAAAGCCCCGGCCTGACGACCCTGGAGGCGGCGGCCAGCGGCGCGAACTGCGTCGTGAGCTTCCACGGCCCGATAGCGGAATACTTCGGCGACGATGTCTGGGTCTGCGATCCCCTGGACCTCGGCTCCGTCAGGCAAGCCGTCGTGGAAGCATGGCATGCCCCTCGCAGCGGCCGGCTGAAGGAGCACGTTCTGGCGGACTTCACCTGGGAGCGCGCGGCTCAGCTAACCCTTCAGGCGTATGAGCGGGTCCTGGGCACAGCCGCGTCTCACTGGATCCCTGAGCCACCAGCCGATCGTGGCGGGAAATGAGGATGCGATGCCCGATTCGGTTCACGAAGCCGGTCCGACAATCTCCATTATCATCGTGAATTGGAACACGCGCAGCCTGCTCCAGCGGTGCCTCGACTCGATCTATGCCACGGTGCCACCTATGCCGTTCGAGGTCACAGTGGTGGACAACGCATCGCGCGACGGGAGCGCGGATATGGTGGCGGAGCGATTTTCGCAGGCGGCTCTCGTCCGCAGCGACTCGAATCTCGGCTTCGCCGCGGGGAATAACCTCGGGCTGCGCAGAGCCTCCGGGCGCTATGCGATGCTGCTGAATCCTGATACCGAGCTTCTGCCCGGAGCCGTTCGGGAGATGGTCGAGTTTGCCGATGCGCACCCTCGCGTAGCAGTCGTCGGCCCTAAGCTCCTCAACCCGGACGGCAGCCTGCAGAAGAACGGGCGCACTTTCACGAGCCTGTGGCGCGAGGTGCTCGGTCTTACAAAGCTCTATCACGTGTGGGCCAGGCTCGACCGCAAAGCAGACTGGGGCAGGCTGGATTTCGACGTACCGGCTCGCGTTGATGAGGTGAGCGGCGCTTGCATGCTAGTCAGGAAATCGGCTGTTGATGAAGTCGGCCTGCTGGACGAGCGCTTCTTTATGTATTACGAGGAAGTGGATTGGTGCCGCCGGATGGGCAAGGCCGGCTGGGAAGTTCATTACCTGCCCGGCGCCCAGGTGATACATCACTGGTCGCAGGGCGCGAAGAAGGTCGGCCTCACGGGGAGCCGCATCGCCTTTCGCAGCCAGTACCTCTATTTTCGCAAGCACCATGGACTGGCCCAGGCCTTCGCGCTGAGAATTCTGTCCGGACTCCTCCTGTTGGCTCTTCACGTGAGGCACGCGGTCCTTGGCCCGCGCGTTCCGAAACGCTAGAACGATGATGGATGTCAAATTCGCCACAACCTGGGAGGCCAGTTGCGGGGTCGCGGGATACTCGCGCTCGCTGGTCGCCGAGCTGGAGAAACACGCGCGAATCGAGGTGGTGAGCCTCGATCCCGGTTCGGTCACCAGTCCGGCTTCCCTGGCTGCCCGGCTGAACCAGGGAGACGTAGTTCATATACAGCACCAGTATCCCTTCTTCGGCGGCATGGCGCTCCATCGGAACTGGTTCAATCGCGTGCTCGGCAGGCTGAAAAGGCCGCCGGTCGTGACTGTGCACGAGCTTGATTTGGGCGACTCGGATTCGCCGCCTATGCGTGCGTACAAGCGGTGGTTCAACAAGCGTCTCTTCGCGGCTCGGCAGATTGGCAGGATCGTCGTTCACACGTCCGAGTACCGCGATAGGCTGACGGGTCTGGGCATAGAGCCATCCAGAATCCGCGTGATCCCTATGTGGGTTCCTTCCATCACCCAGTCCGACGTTTCGCCCGATGCCGCCAAGTCCGAGCTTGGGCTGGCAGGCAAGAAGGTGGTGACGATATTCGGCTTCGTAGTCAGGCGCAAAGGCTACGATCTTGCCCTGGAGGCGCTCCGCCGCTGGCCGGAAGATGTCACTCTCCTCATCGCCGGCGGGCCGCATCCGGGCGATCGCACCGGGTTCTTCGACACCTTGAAGGATCGGATCGCCGCGGAGGGTCTATCGGCGCGCGTGGTAATCACCGGCTACCTGCCTGAGGACCGCGTGCCGTTGGTTATGGCGGCGGCCGATGTGATAGCCGCGCCGTTCACCATGATGAGCAGCTCCTGGAGCATGATGCATGCAATCGCCTACCGAAAGCCCATCGTGGCTTCCGACCTGCCTCCGATGCGGGAGATGAACGAGCGCACGCCGTGCCTGACCCTGTTCAATCCCGGGGATTCTGGTGATTTCGCCGCGAAGGTAATCGAGCTACTGAAAGACGGGGACGAGATGAGGCGGGCCGTTGCCGCGGTGGATTCCTATGCGCAGACCTGGACGGCCGCACGCGCCGCCGCCGATACCATGGCCGCGTACAGGGAAGTACAAAGTACAAAGACAGAGACGGAACAGCCATGAGAATAGGGCTTGATGCGAGACCGATACAGGGGCGTTTTACGGGAGACGCGACCTACTGGCGAGGGTTGATCGAGGGTCTCTCGCGTCTGGACTCGGGTGACGAGTTCTTCATCTATCTCGACGCCGCGCTGCCGATGCCGGAGCTGCCGGCTGCGGCGAATCTTCGGCCGAGGCCGCTGCGTGCCGTCTGCTGGAGGGCCTGGAGCGCATGGTCGTTCCCTCGCGCGCTCCGCCGGGACGGGATCGAGGTCGCGCACGTTCAATATACGATCCCGCCGGTGATGCCGTGTCCGGTGATAACCTCGATCCATGACGTATCGTTCAGGCGGCACCCTGAGTTCTTCCCGTTGAAAGACAGGCTGATCCTCGATATGGGAGTGAGATGCTCGAGGAGGCAGGCGTTCCGAATACTCGCGCTCTCCGCATACACGAAGAAGGAGCTGCTCGACCTCTACCGGATACCGCATGGAAAGGTGGCGGTGGTATATCCCGGCGTGGACGAGCAGTTCAAACCGCTCGATCGCGCGGCGGCTCGCGAATTTGTGGATCGGAAGTACGGCATCCGTTTCCCTTTCGTGCTGACCGTCGGCGTAATCCAGCCTCGCAAGAATCTGCAGCGCCTCCTCGATGGATTCGCAGCGCTGAAAGGAATTCTGCCGTCCGACCATAAACTAGCGATAGTGGGAAAGTACGGCTGGAAGCAGGCGAATCTGGAGCGCAGAATCCACGAGCTGGGCCTCACAGCGGACGTGGTTTTCACGGGCTACGTTCCTTGCGAGGATCTTCCCGCGTTCTACAGCGCTGCGGATGTGTTCGTCTACCCATCGGTCTACGAAGGGTTCGGGCTCCCGCCGCTCGAGGCCATGGCCTGCGGCGCTCCCGTAATCACGGGGAATAGGTCCTCCCTCCCGGAGGTAGTCGGCGAGGCGGGGATCATGGTGGACCCGTTCGATCCCGAGGCCTTCGCCCGTGCAATGGCCGATGTCCTGTCCAGCGAGTCACTGCGAGCCGAGATGTCCGTGCGCGGGCTGGATCAAGCGCGGAAGTTCTCGTGGGACAAAACGGCCCGCGACGTCGCGCGGATATATCACCGGGCGCGGAAGAAGGTTTGACGTATAAGGACCGGCCGCGAAGGCCAGAGGCGCTCGCTCAGTCGGAGGGCAAGGGCGGCGGTCTTCAACTGTCATTCTGAGCGTAGCGAAGAAGCTAACCCCGTCTTCCGGGTAGACCTTTCGTCCGCCGCGGCGGACTCACGGTGACATGCTCTCTTCCTCTGCCCGCGGACACAGGCTAATTGGGATGATTGTACTAACATGAGTATCCCTAAACGAAAAAGCACCCTCGAAAGAACAAACACTCGGAACGGGCTGCTGTTCGTGATGCCGGCCCTGATCGGTATGGCCGCTTTCACGGCGTACCCCGTGGCGTCGCTCGTGTACTACAGCTTGTGCCGATACACTGGCTTGAAACCCCCGTCCTGGGTTGGCCTTGCGAACTACCAGATGCTGCTGCACGACAAGCTCTTTCTCGAATCCCTCTACAACACAGCGTACTACACCGTCTTTGCGGTCCCGCTGGGCATAATCGTCGCGTTCAGCCTGGCCGTGCTCCTGAATGCGAAGGTGAAGGGCCTGGCGGTCTTCCGGACAGTCTTCTACATCCCGTCTATCGTTCCAGTGGTTGCCAGCTCGGTTTTGTGGCTCTGGATACTCAACGCGAACTACGGCCTGCTGAACCTGATGATAGATAGTTTCGGCGGGCTGCTCCAGAACATAGGGCTGCCGGGCGTTTCCGGCCCTGGTTGGCTGGCAAGTCCCACGTGGTCTAAGCCCGCGCTCATCCTTATGAGCACCTGGGCGGTTGGTGGATCAGTTGTCATCTACCTGGCCGGGCTCCAGGACGTCCCACAGGAGCTCTACGAGGCGGCGAGCATTGACGGTGCGAGCGGCTGGCACAAGACTCGGCACATCACGATACCCTTCATGAGCCCTTACATATTCTTCACCGCCGTGATGGGGATAATCGGGAGCGTGCAGTACTTCACCCAGGTGTGGGTAATGACGGGAGGAACCGGCGGGCCGGCGAACTCCACCATGTTTTTCGCAATGTACCTGTTCCAGAATGCGTTCCAGTTGTTCAAGATGGGCTATGCGTGTGCGATGGCCTGGCTGCTCTTCATCGTGATACTGGGTGCGACGCTTCTCATCTTCAAGTCGTCGGCGAGGCATATTTACTATGGCGGGCAGTAGGAAGCCGCAAATCAAGATGACCACTCCGGGCAGATTCGTGACTTACTGTGCTTTGGTTGCCCTCAGCGTGGTCTTTTTCATGCCATTCATCTGGCTTCTGTCAACGTCCGTTAAGCCCGACAGCCAGATAATGGTCATGCCGCCGAGATGGATTCCTCACCCATTCCAGTGGAGCAATTACTCGAAAGGGCTGACCTTCGTCAATTTCCCGCTTTTTCTGAGAAACACGCTGATAATCTGCAGCGCAAACGTGATAGGTGTCCTGGTCTCCTCCCCGCTTGTGGCATACGGCCTCTCGATGATCCGATGGCGGGGGAGAGACATCCTCTTCATGGTGATTCTGAGCACCATGATACTCCCATATCAGGTGGTCATGGTGCCGCTCTTCACGGTGTTCACTTTCCTGCGGTGGACCGGCACATTCCTGCCGTTGATCGTTCCGGCGTTCCTTGGCAATGCCTTCTTCATATTCCTTCTCAGGCAGTTCCTCATGACCATACCGAGGGACCTGATTGACGCCGCGAAGATTGACGGCTGCTCGGAGTTCCAAATCTACCACCGCATCGTGCTGCCTCTCGCCAAGCCGGTTCTCGCCACGGTTGCGCTCTTCGCCTTCATGTGGTCGTGGAACGACTTCCTCGGCCCCCTGATCTACCTGTTCGACGAATCAATGTACACCATCTCCCTGGGCCTGGCGATGTTCTCCAGCCAGTACGGCTCCTACTGGGGGATGCTGATGGCCGTCTCGACAGTGACGACGGTACCCATCATCATCCTCTTCTTCTTCACCCAGCGCACGTTCATCCAGGGGATCACGCTGACGGGGATAAAGGGCTGAGGGACAGAAGTAGGGCAGTATGGGAGTATGGGAGTGTGGGAGTCTGGGAGAAATGGAGAACTTCGAACGTCCAACGTCCCACCGGGGATTGTTCAAAAACGTTGATTTCGCTCTGGATACCGTGGGTTGTACGGGAGACTCACCCTCCCGAGCTACGACCTAATGGACACCCATCTCCACCACATGCGCAATCTTGGCGCGCGCTGGTGGGGATTGCCAATGCCAGCGCCGCCAGCAGCAGCACGAGCGCAAGCAGCTTAGTTGACTTGGTTGAGACTCTACTTATGGCGGGGCGAGTATGGGTCTATCTACGTGCCTGCATACTTCGCGACCAAATCTTCGAACTCCTTCGAGGTCTCCCAGTCCAGTTCTCCCTTGATGGTCTTGTCCTTGTACTTCTTTTCCAAGACTGTCAGCCGATGGGCCGTTGGGGAGTATCCAAAGGTATAGCTCCTTTTCTTGCCCTCAAATTTCAGCGTGATGGGCAGTTTGCAATCTGGCATTCCGGCTTTGCGTAAGGAATGGATTGACTCAATCAAGGTTTGACCATCGCCACTCTTACCGGATAGACGAATGGCCTCACTCCATTTGTCCGCCAATCCGACAATGACGGTATCTATCTCGGTCAAGGCCGGCATATTCACCTTGCTTTTGGGGAGGGTTCTGGTCATCCCACCACCCAGTATGCTTCCGTTCTCCGCGTCAACGAATACCGCTGTTCCCTCCCACGGGGCATCGAAGCGCACGTCCCAGGCCAGCCGGGAAGAGGTCGTCTCGGGAGGATATCCACCTACTTCGTAGTACTCCCACAAATCATAGAACTGCACGATCTTGAGGTCGGCTGAAGTGAGATTGCCTGCCGTCAGGCCGAACTCCGCTAGATAGTCCCTGGCTGCCTGCACAGCTAAGTCTTTCTCGAGTTTCACGTCGGTAGTATCGGGGAGAGGTGAGCCACAACTGTCGCCGAAACCTATCAAGCTGCCATCCAGCAGATCCAAGCTCATACCAAGCCCATCCTCGTGGAATGGGAACCCTTTGTACATTCTACGGTATTTGATCTCCCATATCATGATTCCAGATTCTGAAAGCGCACTTCTCTCTAACTTCTTGTCATCGAGGGATATGCCGGCAGCCCTGAGATACTCCGCAGCGCGCTGGTTGGCAAGGGTCTCAGTGATCTTGACGATGTCCTGTGTCCGTTTTCCGGTTTCTTCCCTTCTAAATGCGGACAGAATCTTGCCGGTCTGACTGGCTACTTCCACCTCAAGTTGCACCTTAAGTTGTCCTGCGCAGACCTTCCAACGGCCCGGCTTCCCCTCGGGCGCCAGGAACTTGGCTTTCGGTTCACCTCTCGGCTTGGCTTCAAGCTTCCAGCCGACGTCTTTGAAGAACTTTGCAGCGCGCGCGATAGCCTGATCCGCATTGGTCACATCCGCCTGCGCTGCCAAAGGACTCATGTACAACAAGACAAGACTTGAAGTGATCCATAGACATTTTGCCAACATTCTCTTCATTGTAAGTCCCTCCTTTCTAGGGGGCTGGGTCAATAACTCCATTATAGGCAAATTGATCCTCCAGAATGCCCTTTTGAAACAATCCCACGCCCAACACCCAACTTGGAGCCTGAAACCTGGAACTTGAAACCCTTACTCATTGCTGTTACGCATTACAAGCTGCAGACTACAGTCTGCGGTCTGCAGTCTGATCCCTCACCTTGCGGAGAAGGCTCGGATTCCGCCGCGCTTCTGGAGAACGTCAATCGTTGCGGCCATGACTATGATCGAGCCGATGACCACGCGCTGCCAGTTCGAATCAATGAGCATCAAGTTCAATCCGTTGCGGACGGTGCCCATGATCAGCGCTCCGATGGCGGAGCCGACAAGCCTTCCCTGCCCGCCGGAGAGGCTCGCCCCGCCAATGACTGCCGCTGCGATGACATCCAACTCGAAGCCGTCGCCGGCCTGAGGGGCAATCGCGCTCACGCGGCCCGCCATTATGATGCCCGCCACAGCCGACAGGAAGCCGGTCGCTGCATAGACGAATATCTTGGTCCTGCTGACAGGGACGCCCGACAGCCTTGAGGCATCCTCGCTCCCACCGACCGCGTATGTGTATCGCCCGATTCGCGTCCGGGTTAGAAGCAGATGGCCGGTGATGTAGACGACTACGAAGACCAGGATCGCCGCGGGCAGGACGCCGCCAACCCTCTCGGAGCCGAGATACAGAAACGGCTTGTCCAGATTGTAGATCGTGCCCCCGCCGGTGATGCGGAATGCGAGCCCGCGGGCCATTCCCATCGTGCCGAGCGTAGCAATGAAGGGCGGCAGGCCGATCTTTGTGACCATGAGGCCGTTGAGCGTTCCAAAGGCCAGGCCCACGAGTAAGGCTCCCAGCATCGCGGTCCAGACATTCAAGCCCAGCGTGACTGCGAGGTAGCCGCCCGAGCACGCCGAGAAGCTCAGCACCGAGCCTACGGACAGATCAATCCCGCCGCTGATGATGACCAGCGTCATCCCCGCCGCCACTACTGCGATCGGAGTGACCTGCGTGAGGACGTTCAGGAGGTTGTCCGCGTGCGGAAACGAGTTCGGCTTGGCGATGGACAGGGCGATGCAGATGAGCAGCAGCGCGGTGAACGCGCCGAATTCCCTCGCCAGGCTGGTGCGTAAGCCCTTTGTGCCGCTCTTGTTGGTAGGTTTTGCCATGTGAGAAGTTCGGAATCAGTCGTCTCGGCTTCTCGGAAGTCGGGTTTTTCGCTCTATTCTAGCACGACTTCCTCAGGCAAAACAAGCCACTCCCGGCAGCAAGTCCTATTGCCCGCGACGGTCTATCAGATTCTTGCTACTCGCTTCGGTATTTCCTGCGCACGGCCTTGTCCACTTCGTCAATCCAGGATTGGATGACTTTCTCCGGGACTCCCCACCTCTTCGATGTTGCGGGGACGTCCACCATGTTCCAGGTCTGGTCAATTACCGGGCTTGTCTCCCAGTCTTTCTTGTTCGGATTGTAGCGGAACAGATCAACTTCATATTCGCTGTCTTTCCAGGCTACACTCATGACCCCAAAGCCCTGCCCTGCATACTCATGGAACGCGTCGAAATCCACGCTGACATTACCGCTCTCATGACAGCGCTGCTTGGCGCCCGCAACGAGCCTCTCCCAACTGAGCTGAGCTTGGGACTTGCGCGGTCTCTCGGTGCGAACCGCGGCCCTGGGTTTAGCCTGCTCCTTGCGCGTGCTGCTTCGTGAGCAGCCTGGCAGGATCGCCGTGGAAGCGGCTCCGAGAATCAAGATGGCCAGTATCGCAATTACCCGGGTGGGGCTGGCACTGCCTTGTGTGGGATTTCGCGCCATAGACGTTTCCCCCTTGTAGGGGCAGGGTCCCCCTGCCCGATCCGGGCGCAGGAATTCATCCGGGCGGGGAGGCCCCACCCCTACAGCATTCGCTCCTTCAATTCCCGTATCCCTTCCTCGAAGGTGAGGAGACCCGTATTCAGTGCGCGGGCAGTGGAGGTGGTATCGAGCACGAGCACCTTCGGGCGGCGAGCAACCATCTCCACGTCGTCCACGGATACGGCCTCGATCAAGCTCTCGTCCAGGCCGAGCAACTCGGCGATCCTCCGGGCGAGCTGGTAGCGGGTAGTCACGTCGGGGCACACTGCGTGGTAGATGCCGGTCAGCCGCCGCTCCGCGATCTCCAGCAAGACCTCCCCCACATTCCACACCGGAACGGAAGGCCGATACTGGTCCGTGTACGCGATGACTGAACGCCCGGCCCGGAGCGATTCGATCACCTTGTCGGAGAACGAGTTGAGGAATGGGAACTTGCGCGGCCCATAGAGAGTTGTCGTCCGCACGATCGCCCAGTTCAAGGCCGAGGCATAAACCGCCGCCTCTGCCGCCGCCTTGGTCAGGCCGTAGTAGTTCGGTGGGCAGAGCGGATCGTCCGGCTTGAAGGATTTCCGCCCGCCGTCGAAGACGAGGTCCGTGGACACATGCACGAGGTGTGCGCCAACCCTCTCGGCGGCTGCGAGCACGTGCTGTGTCCCCACAACGTTGACCGCAAAGGCGTCGGCCTTCCGCTCTTCGCAGAAGTCCGGCCTCACAAGGGCGGCCGTATGGATTATGACGTCGGGTTGAATCTCGGCAATCGCTTCGGCGACCTTGGCGGGATCGCGGATGTCAAGCGGCGCCATGCGGCAGCCGGGGAGTTGGACGCGGTGGCCTGAGTACGTCGCCCAGGTCTCCCAGCCGTATGCGGCCGCCTGGACGCCGGTATAGCTGCCGAGCATTCCACTCCCGCCTGTGATGAAGAGCTTTCTCATGGGCAGAAAAGACTTTAGACCTTGGCCCTGAACTATGCCGGGTTTCCCCCAAAGTGCGAGTCTGTTGTCTAATGTCTAAAGTCTAAGGTCTGTCTAGTAAATCGCTTCCGAGGTCTCGCTGTCGAAGAGATGGGTCTTCTCCATATCCAGGATGATTTCCATCCCCTGGGTCTCTTTCGCCTTCGTTTCCGCGTCGATGGTTGCGATCAGGTTGTGCGGGCCGGCGGCCAGATACATGGTTACGATTGCACCCATCGGCTCAATTACGTCCACCATGGCTTTGATGGTGTTCTCTTCGGTGGGTTTTAGAAGCGGGCTGAGGCCCTTGTCGAACATGTCTTCCGGGCGCACGCCGAAGACGACGCGCTTCCCGACGTAGGACTCGAACTTCTTGCCGTCCTTGCTTTCCGGGATCACGACCTTGAAGCTGCCCGCATTCACCACATAGCGGCCGTCCTGCTTGGTCAGTTCTGCGTCCACGAAGTTCATCGCCGGAGTGCCGATGAAGCCGGCGACGAACATATTAGCGGGCCTGGAGTAAAGTCCCATTGGAGTGTCTACCTGCTGGACGACGCCGTCGCGCATGACCGCGATTCGGTCGCCCATAGTCATAGCCTCGACCTGGTCGTGGGTCACGTAGATCGTGGTGATTCCGAGGCGGCGGTGGAGCTTGATGAGCTCTGCGCGAGTCTGCACGCGCAGCTTGGCATCCAGGTTCGAGAGCGGCTCGTCCATGAGGAAGACCTTCGGCTCGCGGACGATGGCACGGCCGAGCGCCACCCTCTGTCTCTGGCCTCCGGAGAGCTGCTTCGGCTTCCGGTCGAGCAAATCGGAGAGCCCGAGGAGTTGAGCGGCTTCGCTCACGCGGCGCTTGATCTCCTCCTTCGGAAGCCTTCTGAGCTTGAGGCCGAACGCCATGTTGTCGTACACGCTCATATGGGGATACAGCGCGTAGTTCTGGAATACCATGGCGATGTCCCGGTCTTTCGGGGATATATCGTTCACCATCCGGTCGCCTATGTATATCTCGCCGGTACTGGCCTCTTCCAGTCCGGCTATTACCCTTAGGGCCGTCGTCTTGCCGCACCCGGACGGGCCGACTAGAACGAGGAACTCCTTGTCCTTTATCTCCAGGTTCATGTTATCAACGGCCACAACGGTTTTGAAGGTCTTGGTCAGGTCTTTCAGTACGACGCCGGCCATGGTCTGCTGTACCTCCTAGCGCTTAGGCAGCAACTATGCTGAGAGCCTTCTCAGGGTGTTATTTCTGGCTGCAGTGAGGCAATATCTTCTCGACTATCTTCTGCTTCGGCAGAGCGCCTGCTATCTGCTCGGCAACCTTTCCGCCCTTGAACAGGATCAACGTCGGAATGCTCATGACGCCGTACCTCGCAGCAACAGTCGCCTCTGTATCCACATCCAACTTGAGCACTTTGAGCTTGCCCGCATACTCTTCGGCGATCGCGTTCACGGATGGGGCGATCATCTTGCACGGGCCGCACCATTCAGCCCAGAAATCCACCAACACAGGGATCTCAGACTGGAGAACCTCCTTGTCGAAGTTCTGCGCGGTGACTTCTGCGGGGCTGCTCATCAGTCTTTCCTCCTCGATGGACTGTGTCCCGTGGGCTGCGCTTAACGCACGAATCACATTTTAGTGCAGGCAGTGGCTGTTGTCAAGAAATCGGGGGTGGCGGGAGTGCCCTGAGCCGCTCAGCTTCTGAAAGGACCCGCTTCGTCACCGGATCCACAGCATATACCGCTCCATCTATCACCCAAGTTTCCAGCATGCCGGCGGCAAAGGGATTGCCCTTGAGGTGCGGGGCGTCGAGTATTCCAGAATGTATCGCCGCTGCCAGATTCCGCGGCGATGTGAGCGCATCGCCTTCTGTCTCGGATCCCACGGCCTTTATCGCCTCGATTATCAGCAGGGCCTCTTTCTTCAGTTGCTCCTTGCGTGCCTGGACGCGCGGATCGGCTGTCCCGTCCGGCATCCCGAACAGGCAGTTCTTCAGGACGCCGCGGACTATCTTGCAGCTTTCGATTACGTCGTCGTCGGTCGCGGCGTGATCTCCCTCGCAGAAGCCGACAACGTGGATTATGTGAGGCCGGAGCCACAACGCAAGCGATACCGACGCAGCCAGTTGTCCCTTTGCGACATCCATATCCGGCGATAAGCTGAGGAGACCCGCACGGACTTGCCGCATGGACACGAATTTCTCATCGTGGAGACTCTCGATCAACTCCATCTTGGCGAGCATCTTCGCCAGATCCATCGCGCCATAGGTGCTCGGCGGCGTGTTGAACATATATTGGGCGATGTAGTAGTTGACGCCCATCGCCTTTGCGTTGTACGCGGCGAGGTATGCCATTGCGACCGCCAGGGCATCATGGGAATCGCGCAGGCTCCAATGGTGCGACTCGTTCACCTCCACAGGGATGCCCCTTTCGGCATACCACGCCATCGCCTGCTGGTTCTCGGAGATCGCCTCCTCGGGGGTGCGTTTGGATCTCTGGTCGAGGACACTGTACCAACACAATGGAATGGCTGCCCACGCGTTATGAATGGTTTCCACTGCGACCTCGGCCCACTTTATCAGATCGCGGGTGCCGCTGTAGATGCGCAAGAGCGGGTAATTGCCGCACCTGGACGCTTCGTAGATAGCCCTGAGGTCATCCGCCGAGCGAATCGGCGCTCCGCCTGCTCCGTCAAGTGTGGGGTCCATCTCCTCCGGCCTGAAGAAGCTCTCCTGCGCATTCTGGTCCGGGCCGATGGAGATCACGTCCACCATCCGGGATTCGGCGATCCTGCGCACGCCTTCGAAGGTTTCCTCCATAGTCGGCCTGCCGAAGTGGTGGCGCAGGAGCGGATAAGGCTGCTTCCTCCTCATTCGCTCGAGCTGGGTGGAGGCGAAGTCTTCCGCCTCCACGGCATATGAATCGCCGTGCAGGTAGGCTATGATCTCCTCGGCCGGCTCGAGGCCGTCAAACGTGCGCTCGAAGATGCCAGACTCCTCAGCCACCTTGCAGACAGGCGGGGTACCGCCGAAGACGAAGCGTCTCCCGAGGAGGCGCTTCTCGGTGAGACGTTCTTTCAACTCTGCCAGCAGTCGCCCGGCTACCTCGGGCGTCAGGCGGTAGCTGATACCGACTATCTCGGGGTCATGCTGCTCGATAGCCTCCACCAGCTTCTCGACGGGGACGGCGGGTCCCAAGAAGACCGTATCGTAGCCCAGATCCTCCGCCAGCCGCAGGAAATTCACTGCGCCCGCGACGTGGACGCAGTTGCCCAGCGAGCCAGCGATCACTTTGCGTCCCATCGTGTCACCTCGTTTCAATGCTTGCGCGCTCAGGCTCCTCCAGCTCGCCCTCGAGGATAAGCCTGCGAATCTGCTTGAGGCTCAGCCCCGCCAGACCAAGCCGTTCAACTGTGCGCCCTTCGGCCCAGTAGTCGCACTTGTGAAGTATGGAGCCCAGGTGGATGACGGCCTTGATAGTTGGCGTCGGCACGCCGACCATATCGCCGATGGATGCGATCGGCACCAGGCTCATAGGGATGTCCTCGCTGATATAGCGGGTGTAGAGGGTCTTCGGCGCTTTGATACCGTCATAGCCCCTGTTCGCCCGCATAGCTTCGTAGAGTGTAGGGCCTGCCGCGTCATAGGCGACATAGAGCCATTCCCTGGCGCTCATCGCCCGGAAGCCCAGTGCCTCCGCAACCGCAACTCTCTCTTTATCCAGCTCTTCGAGTATAAACGACATAGTGGGAGTGATCCCCTCGGTGTAATAGTCGAACTCCCCGTGTGTGCTCTCGATTCGAGCCGCGTTCAACACCGTCACCGCCGGATGGAAGATCGCCCCGATGTTGTCCAGGCTGGTCTTCATCACATTGTCGCCAGGCACGAACTGCGGAAACGCATGTCTGAGGGCCTTTACCACTTCCGGCGTGCGATGCGCGGGTATGGCGGCGACGGGGATATTGTTCTTAACCCTGAAAATCTTTGTCTGGGCAGGGTTCACCGAACGGCTGGCATATATGAAGGTCTGGGCCTCAGCCACGATCACGTCGGCCTTGACTCCATGGCTTCGAAGTATGTTGTGCACCTCGAGCGCGCCGCCGGTGCGGCCCGGATGTAGTACGATGATCTGACCGTCAACGAGATGGGGAGCAACCTTCTCCGCTATGAAAGCATGACCGTTGGCTGGAATGACGACCATCAGCAAGTCAGTGTCGGCTACGGCGGCCGCTATGTCATCCGTCACTATATTGAAGGCTGCCAGTCCATGCGGGACATTGTCAACATCCGAGGCGATCAGTTCGATGCCGCCCTGCAACTGGATGGGTTGCAGGCGTTCCGGGCTTCGATTGTACAGGTTGACGGTGAACCCCATGAGCGATAGATGTGCAGCCATGGCCGTCCCGCCGTGGCCGGCTCCTAACACGCAAAACCTGGGATACTTTGCTTCGGCCATAAGTGAGCATCTCCTTTGGTATAAATCCAGTCTGCCTATGCGATCGGGGTGATGCCTACAGTGTTCAACACCGCCGGGTCGTCCCCGAAGAAGTCCCTGAACAATCGGTAGTACATGAGCTCTTCTTTGTTCCGAAGTACGTGGCCATTGCTCAGCTGGCGCTCCGCCTCGAACTCGGTGTCGGTTATTCCGTTCTCGGCGATCTGCGCCATCAGTTCGTACGACCCTGCGCCAACTGAGAACTTCTCTTTCCTGCGCCAGGCAATATCGTCCGGTAGGTCATCCTCGAACGCTTTGCGCACTATCCATTTCTCGGTTCTTGTCTCAGGGTGGATCTTGTAGCACGCCGGTATTGCCAATGCGAACTTTAGCAGGTCGAGATCGAAATATGGCATCCTGCCTTCAACGCTGTTCGCCATGTTCATTCGATCTACCCGCTGGAGACCTGTATTATGGCAGGAGAATATCATCTCTGCAAGCATGCTGTTCAACTCCGCGCCTGACCCCTGTTTCTTTAGATGGTCGTACCCGGCGAATAGTTCGTCCGAGCCTTCGCCGCACAGGACGACCTTCACGTAGTCGCTCGCCATTCTGGATGCGATGTAATTCGGAATCGAGCTGCGAACCAGGAGGTAGTCGAATGACTCTAGGTGGTAGACAACCCTGGGCAGGACTTCAAGCATCTCTCGGAGTGAATAGATGTACTCGTGGTGGTGTGTCCCCAGCTTTTGAGCCAGCGAACGGGCGTGCTTCAGGTCTTCGCTGTCGTCGGTGCCTGCGGTGAAGGAATGGATGTTTGAGGTGTGTCTTCTAGCTAGCACACCTACCGTGCTGCTGTCGAGGCCGCCGCTAAGGAGCACGCCCACTTCACCATCGGGAGGCAACCTCTTCCGCACAGCGGCATCCAGAATAGCTTTGAGTTCCTCGGCCAGCTTTTCCGGCCGCCGACAGATGCGCGCGGGCTGCTCAAGCTCGAAATATTGGTGGAAGCCCTGCTCAGAATCGTAAAAGTGTCCGGGTGGGAACTCGGCGACACCTTGGAATTCGCCTGTCAGCGCCTTCAGCTCGGAGGCAAAGCACCAAGAGCCGTTTTTCCGCGAGTAGTAAAGCGGCTTGATGCCGAGCGGGTCGCGTGCCACGAATAACCTGCCCTTGTCGCTGATCGCCAGTGCGAAAATCCCGTCTATCAGCCCCAGGCACGATGGGCCATGTTCCCCATACAGGTGCAGGATGATGTCCGTGTCTGAGGCCGCGCCAAAACGGCGGCGTGGAAGTGTCTTCCTCAGCGCCTCGATATTGTAAATGCTGGCATCCGCAACCAGGCACACCTCGCCCGGTCCGCCGCAGCCCCTCTTGCGGTCTGCACGGCTCTCTGCCGCCAGACTAGCACATCCGGCGGCCACATCCCGCCCAGTGTAGACCCAATTCCCATCCGGGCCCCGATGTCGAAGTCTGTCGAGCATTCTATATACGAGACCCCGGTTGTCAGTGCCCGAAACCACGGCAATCCCGCTCATGTCCCTTCGCCTTCTTCACCCGGACTTTTCAGCGCCTGTGCTTGCTGGGATAGCCCGAACAGTGGGAAACCACTCGACGTAGGGCGGAAAAGCGTCAACAGAGGACTTGCGAACCGGCGGAGCCAATGAACAAAATCCACGGCCTTGGCGGACCGTGGATTTGCCACCGGCACCGTGGCGGCTTATGCGGAGAAGCCGTCTGTGTATCGCCAATGCTCTCTTCACACCACGCCTACGGAGTTAGCTGACGGGCTCGGGCCGGAAGAGTTGCCCTACGCGCACACGCGATACGCCCCATGAACCGTTGGTTCCCCCGTTTTCTTTGCAGAAATTCGGCGACCTTTATTCTGTTTTTGTCAGGTTTTGCCGGTCTCTGCGCTGTCGCCGACCGGTATCACCAGCCAACGTTAGTATAGCACGCTGAGGCGAGCATGTCAATGCGGCGGCACGCGCCGATTCTTCGCTTACCATACATGTGTTACACATTGGGGTTGCGGGAGAGGGACGCTCTTTGGTATCAGTTATATCATCAAACAAAGCATCCAAGGAGGTGTCCTCATCCCGCATGCCTAGTGTACGACAA
>Ga0307379_10001899_pt1 | contig 31769 bp, 17 predicted proteins | sample UN2MG_FD_202237 | JGI IMG/M metagenome (GOLD analysis project Ga0307379, IMG submission 202237) | Soil microbial communities from Risofladan, Vaasa, Finland - UN-2 | ecosystem: Environmental > Terrestrial > Soil > Coastal area > Acid sulfate soil | place: Finland: Risofladan, Vaasa | collected...
GACCAGGCTCGGGCTATCCTGAAAAAGTGGCTTGAGACCAAATTCGAGGGCGGCCGCCACGCGCGCCGGCTGGCTAAAATCACCAGCCTAGAAAAAAATGTGAATGTTTCTGATAAATAACCATCTAGTTAATCTAAAAGCCTGTTCCTGCTTTGAGGAGATATTCAATGCGACACCTCAAGAATGTCGATCCGCAGATATACAATGCAGTAATCGGAGAAATCGGGCGCCAGGCAAACAAGCTCGAGATGATCGCTTCGGAAAACTTTGTCAGCCGCGCAGTGCTCGAGGCTCTTGGCTCAGTGCTCACCAATAAATACGCCGAGGGTTACCCTGGGCGACGTTACTATGGCGGCTGCGAGTTTGTGGACCAGGCTGAGGAACTCGCCAGAGTCCGCGCCTGCGAGCTGTTTTCATGCAGCCACGCCAATGTTCAGCCCCATTCAGGCTCCCAGGCGAACATGGCGGTTTATATGGCCCTTCTCGAGCCGGGAGATACTATCCTCGGCATGGATTTGTCCCACGGCGGCCACCTGACCCATGGAAGCCCGGTGAATTTCAGCGGCAGGCTTTACAAAGTGGTGCATTACGGCGTTTCTCCGGAAACAGGCTATATCGATTACGAGGCCCTGGAGAAGCTGGCCCGGGAAAACCGTCCCAGGATGATCATGGCCGGGGCGAGCGCATATCCCAGGGTCATAGATTTTGCAGAAATGCGCCGCATAGCAGACAGTGTGGGAGCCTATCTGGTCGCTGATATCGCCCACCCTGCCGGATTGATCGCCGCTGGCCTTTTCCCCTCGCCTGTGACGCACGCCCATGTGGTAACCAGCACCACGCATAAGACTCTGCGCGGCCCCAGGGGAGGGCTGATCCTCTGCGGTGAGGATTTCGCGAAGATTATAGACAAACAGATCTTTCCAGGCACCCAGGGCGGGCCGATGATGCATGTGATCGCTGCCAAAGCCGTCGCCTTCCGTGAGGCTCAAAGCCCCGAATTCAAGCTTTATTCCAGGGCGGTGATCGATAACGCGAAAAGGCTGGGGGATGGTCTGCAAAGTTCAGGCTACAAGCTTGTCTCAGGCGGAACAGACAGCCACCTGCTGCTGGTTGACCTCACTGACAAGGGCATGACAGGCAAGGAGGCCGAGGAAGCTCTGGATGCCTGTGGTATCACGGTAAACAAGAATACGGTGCCTTTTGAAAAAAGAAGCCCCTTTGTCACCAGCGGCATCCGTCTGGGCAGCGCGGCGCTTACCACCAGGGGCATGGCACTCGGTCAGATGGAACAGATCGCCGGAATGATTGACCAAGTGCTCTCGAATATCGGGAATGAATCGGTTTACGCGGAGACCAGAAAAAAAGTTTCCCGGATTTGCTCTGATTTTCCGCTTTATGCTGATCTGGTGGATTGATCAAGCCGGCTGTTTTTAATCGAAAAGAATTCCCCTCAGCTTACTGCGGGGTAAACAGCCCCTTAAGCCAACCGTAGGGGCGACCGGCGGTCGCCCGGGGAGCGGGGGGTGAAAATAATCATTACCAACCTTATGATACCTCGCGGCTTGCCGCGGGGTAGTTCATTAGCTCTGTTTCTATGCTCAGAACAGGGACCGGTTCACTGTCGAAAGTATTATTTTACGCTGCCCGTTTTTCGTTCGACACCCAGGCTGTTGCGGGCCGTCCTGGATAGCCGGCCTGATCAGACATTTTAATAATCCCTGGCATAGAGATAAAATACATGTCCCATACCCGGCTCTTTCTTCATCCTGTCTTTCAGCGGTTCCCCTCGGCACCGGAACCGATTGACGACCCGGTATCCAGGCTCAGAACCGCTCTCGCCGAGAGCGGTCTTTTGGGGCCGATCAAACCTGGTGAGAGCGTTGCTCTGGCCATAGGCAGCAGGGGGATAAACTCTCTGGTTCCGCTGGTGGGGACAATGGTTGAAGCTATCAGAGAGCGCGGGGCCAGGCCTTTTATCCTGCCGGCCATGGGAAGCCATGGAGGAGGGACCGCAGAGGGACAGGAGGCTTTGCTATGCAGTCTCGGGATCAGCGAAAAAGCTTGCGGCGCCCCGGTTGTTTCCTCCATGGAGGTAGTGGACCTGGGCCGGGGAACCAAAGAAGGTGCCCGCCTGATAACTTCCCGCCTGGCCCTGGACGCAGACTGGGTGTTTCCGCTGGTCAGGATCAAAACTCATACCGCTTTTAAGGGAGAGATCGAGTCAGGTTTTTTGAAAATGCTGGCAGTCGGACTGGGCAAGGAAGAAGGGGCGCGGAATTTCCACCTCTACGCGCTCCGCTCTCAGTTTCCGGAGTTCATGGTCCAGCTTGCCAAAGGGATTATGGCGCATCTCAGGATACCCGCGGGCGTAGCAGTGCTGGAGGATGCAAAAGGGCGTCCGGTCTGCCTGGAGGTAGTCGGTCCCGAGAGGTTCGAGCGCACGGACCGGGAGCTGCTCGAGCGCTATCAGGGCCTTGCGCCCGGGCTGCCTTTCGATCAGGCTGATCTATTGATTGTAGAGCGAATGGGCAAGGATATAAGCGGCACCGGCATGGATCCCAATGTAATCGGACGGACGAGGCGGCCCATTCGCCCGGACCCCTCCTGGCCCAAAATAACCCGCATCTGGGCGCGGAGTCTGACCGCAGCCAGTAAAGGGAACGCCACCGGAATAGGGCTTGCCGACTTTGTTTCCGCGCGCCTGGTGCGCGAGATAGATCTGGGCTCGACGATAAAAAACTCTTTGAGCGCGCTTTGCCCGGAGAATGCATTTGTTCCGCCAGTGCTGGAGCCTGAGCGGACTCTTTTGTTTGAGGCTGTCCGCGCGGCCGGAGTTGTCGAGCCGGGAGAAGCTCGAATAGCCTGGATCCAGGACACCGGGCACCTCGAGAAACTGCTGGTAAGCCCGTTGCTGGCCGGCTCTCTGAAAGACCTCGCCTGCCCGCTGGAAGAGGGGAAAAGCATTGACTTCCAATTCGACAAAGCAGGTAATCTCACCTCTTTTGGAAAACACTGGCACCTGGCCACCGGCAAAGCTCTTTAATCTGATCTTAATTTAGATGTCTTATACCATCAGCTTTGCTGATCGTCCCAGCTTTGCTAGGCGGGTTATTGAGTTATCTGGTTTACATTTGCCGAAATCTTGAATTTCTTTTGGCAGAATTTTAGAGTAAGATTGTTTCTTCGGCTGAAATGCAAGAAGTTATTTCCGGAGACAGAGCTTGAGGGCGTTCTTAAGCATTGGTTTAGGCGGGCTGTTTCTGAGCCTTTCTCTCTTCTTCTTTTTCTTTGGTTTTTTCTCCTGAGGCATTCTTGGATTTTTCGGGTTTGGGAGTGGGCTCGTAAAGAAAAAGATACCAAATACCCAGATATGCCGTTATTATAACCGCAATGAAAACAAAAAAACCGGAAGATGTGGAGATGGATTGAAGAAGATCGGTAATTAATTCAGACATAGGATTTTAATAATATCTTCAGGTTGCAGAGAGCGGCTATTTTTAAATTCAGGGAAAAATAATACCTCTCATTCTCACCCGATCAGGCAAGAATTTATCCCGTTGTGCCCTTTATAGTAATCGAAATAAAAACATAAAATCTTTATTATTTATTAAAAATAATCGAAAAATTGGCAACAGGCAAGTCGTGGAATAATTTATTTTTGGGAACCTTTGCCCAGAAATTTGATAAAAACATTCAGGTAGGGATGATAAAATTTGCCGATCATTTTCTGTTTCATCAGCAGAAGGGCTTCGAAAGGCTTGAGGGCGGGCCTGTAAGGCTTTTTCGTAGTTAGAGCGTCAAACACATCGCTGATACAGGCAATCCGGGCGAAATTTGAAATTTGCTGGTAGCTGAGATTTTGGGGATAACCACCACCGGTCCATTTTTCATGGTGCTGTAAAATAATCTGATGCACTTCTTCAGGCAGGCTCTCCGGTTCAACCAGTTTTATCCCATAGACAGGATGTCTTTTGATTTCCTCGAACTCTTTGGGACTTAAGGGGCCTTTCTTGTCGAAAATCTTTGAATCGATCAGCATTTTCCCGATATCGTGGATCAGCGCTCCGGTAATCAGGGTTTTCAACGCCTCTGTACCGGCTCCATGGAAAACATCATTCCCCAGTTCCATAGCCAGCAGGCCGGAAAATAAGCTGACATTGACACAGTGAGTGTAAAGTTTATAATCGTGTCCAATTGTCTCATTCAAAAGTAAATTTAATGCCCTGTGGTCTTGAAAGATTAAATCAATCAGGTAACAAAGGCTCTCGCTGAGCTTCATAATTGTTTTTAAATCAAAATGATCGAACTTGCCGCTCTCGAAGATTTTTTTCATCACCTCTCCGGCGCAGTGAACTGTCAGTTCGATCTTCTTTTCTAACTCCAGCTCATTATTGTCAAGAATTTTTGATTTAAAGTGATCTTCCAATAATATTTGGGTAAGAGTATCAATCAGGTTTTCGGTTTCTTTTGCCTTAACCTTTGGACTCAACTTTAACAGCGCTTCCTCGACCGATGCCTTGACATATATTTTCCCGGGAACTTTACGATTCAGAGAGGCGCCTTTGCTGTGAAACAGAACATAAAGATCCCGTCCCGCGTGTTTTACTTTTTTATACAGGTCGAATCCTTCTATATCTTTGATATTTATGTCAGGATTTACTTGAATGTATTTATCTTTTTCAAAAATACTGTTAACTTCTTTAAATTCTTTTTCCAAGTCTGACATATCTACGATCCTGGCCGTAATTATTCATTGTTAGCGTGTCTTGATTACGATCATCCTGATAATAGAGCCAGAGTAATTTTAAACATAATCCGGTAAGAATGTCAATACAAAAAAATATAAAGTAAACCGTTACAAAAGTTTCGCTTGATAAATCCAGGAACCCGGCCTTAAACATTAAACGATAATGGTGTCACGAGCGATGGATAGATTGAAAAGTCTCTTTTCCGGAGAAATTTCCGGAGCTGCCTGTTTTGATTTGCCGACCCGGATTTTATATGCTTCGGATGCGAGTATTTACGAGATCCTGCCGGCCGGAGTTTTATTTCCCAGGGATGAGGCGGATCTGGTGCGGATTGTCGAAATCGCGGCCAGCGAGCGCCTGACGGTCGTTCCCCGTGGCGGGGGAACCGGCCTGGCAGGGGAGGCGTTAGGGCGCGGACTGATTGTCGAATTCAGCCGTTTTATGAACCGGATTGAAAGGGTGGAAGGCGAAGCGGAAGTGGTTGCAGTCCAGCCGGGAGCGGTACTGGACCGGGTCAACTCCTACCTTGCGCCCTGGGGCCGGATGATCGGCCCTGACCCTTCAAGCTCGGACCGCGCCACACTGGGGGGAATGGTGGCAAATGACGCAACCGGAGCGCACTCGATTCTCTATGGACATACGCGCCATCATCTTAAAAGCCTGGATGTCGTATTTTCGGATGGGACCACGGCTTGCCTTGCCCCCGAGCCTTTGCCGGAACTCTGTTCAAAAGGCCCGGCAGGGGGAGTAAAAGGAGCTGTCTATTCGGCAATCCCCAGGCTGATCAGCGAAAATGCCGCTCTGATCGCAGCCGAATCCCCGAAAACAGACCGCAACCGCAGCGGCTATAATCTTGACCGGGTGGTCACGGACAGCCATTTCAATCCCCACCTTCTGCTTGCCGGTTCCGAGGGCACACTCGCTTTTTTAAGCGGAATCCGTATCGGCACTGTAAAAAAACCTGCTTTCAAAAAGGTTCTTTTACTGATGTTCAGGGAATTGTTACAGGCTACAGATAGTGTGGGACCCATTCTCCGGTGCGGTCCCTCGGCTGTTGAGCTGATAGATGATCTGATGATCGATCTCGCTAGGCGCAGTTTCCCGGTTTACAATGAAATCCTGCCCCAGGATGCCGGCTCCTGCCTGCTGGTTGAGTGTACCGGAGAAAATAAGCAGGAACTCTCTGAGAAGCTTGAGCGCACGATAAAGACTGTTGTGGAAAAGGAGCGCCTGGCTTTCGATTACCGGATCACAGAGGACCCCCGGAAGGAGGCCCGGATCTGGGAGTTGCGCAAAGCCGGAGTCCCGCTCCTTTTTCAGCGCCCGGGACCCCAGCAGCCAGTACCTTTCATCGAGGATGTCGCCGTGCCGGTAAACCGGCTTTCAGCTTATGTGAGCCGCCTTTCGGGTCTTTTTGCCAGGCATGGGGTCAAGGCGGCATTTTACGGTCATGCAGGCGGCGGGGAGCTTCATATCAGGCCCTATCTCGATCTGCGCCGGGCCGAGGATGTCCGGCTTATGGAGACCATTGCCGGCCAGGTCTGTGATCTCGTAAGCGAGCTAGGCGGATCATTAAGCGGAGAGCACGCTGAGGGCCTGGTCCGCAGTCAGTTTATCCGGCGGATGAAGCCGCGCACCTATCCGCTTTACAAGGAAATTAAAAAGATTTTCGATCCTGATCGGAGAATGAACCCGGAAAAGATTGTCGTGGATGACGACCATTTGATTGTCAAAGACTTGCGGTTCGCCCAGGCTTATAAAGCGAGCGCTCCCGGATTGTGGCTGAACTACAAGGAACAGTCCTATGCCGAAATTATAGAGCGCTGCAATGGCTGCGCAAGCTGCCGCAGCCTCGAGCAGTACTCGATGTGCCCGGTTTACAAGGCAACCCTGCTTGAAGCTGCCTCACCCAGGGCCAAGGCCAATGTCCTGCGCAATTTACTTTACGGGACAATTAATGAGGACAGCAAGTTCAGCCGCTCCTGGAAAGAGATATACGACTACTGCATCGGCTGCGGGATGTGCGCCGTGGAATGCCCCTCGGGTGTCGACATCCCCAGGCTGATGACCGAAGCCAGGCTCCGTTATGCCGAAAAGAACGGCTTGTCGCCGGCAGACCTGTTTCTCTCGGAGGCCGGTCTGACATGTCGGGTGATGAGCTTTTTCGCGCCCCTGGTCAATCTGGCAGGGGGGAACGGCCCAAGCCGCTTCTTGATTGAATGGCTTACAGGTGTGGACCGCAGACGCAAGCTGCCCAGGTTCAGCTTCCCCAGCAGGACTGTTTTGCGGAAACTTGGTTCTCAAAGCCCCGGGCGCCCGAAAGTGGCTTTGTTCCGTGATCTTTTCGCCCGCTTCAATGACCCGGCTCTGGCCCAGACAGTCGTGAGCCTGCTCGAGGACCTGCTGGATGCCGAGGTGCTGGTGCCGGACCTCGGGTCATGTGGAATCACAGCCATGGTTTACGGAAACCGGAAAACCGCTTTCTCTCTGGTGGAAAAAAATATCGAGGTCTTGTCCGGCCTGGTGGATCAGGGATACAGCGTGGTGAGCCAGGAGCCGACTTCAGTGCTCACCTTGCAGGTTGAATATTCGGGCTGGATCGACGATCCCAGGGTGGAAAAGATAGCGGCGAACACTTTCGAGCTTTTCGAATTCCTGGGTCTGATGCAGGAGGCAGGCAAGCTTAAGCCCCTGCCGACTATGGCCGAACTGCCGATAAAGCTTGTCTATCATATGCCGTGCCATCTCAAAGCCCTGGGGAAAGGCGCTGTCTCCAGACGTTTTCTCTCCGATATCCCGGGGCTCGAAATAGTTGACAGCCAGGCAGCCTGCTGCGGCATTGCCGGTACTTTCGGCATGAAAGCCGGGCATTATGACCTGTCGCTGAAGATCGGCAAGAAGATATTCGACAAGCTGGAGGATGAAAAAGTGGCAGCCGGCCTTTCGGAATGCAGCACCTGCCGCCTGCAGATGGAACAAAGCGGCAAGCCGAGCTGTCATCCCGCTGAAATCCTGGCCCATGCCCTGGGTATCGGCGAGCTCAAGCTCCTGGAAGGCCTTGACAAAGAGAAAATTTTTTGCTAATTTATTTTGCCTTTGATTTAATTATTTCGAGACATAATAAGGCCCCTTCGTCTAGTGGCCTAGGACGTGTGGTTCTCAGCCACAAAACAGGGGTTCGATTCCCCTAGGGGCTACCAGATCGCAAAAGAGCCCGCCTTGCTAAGGCGGGCTCTTTTGCGTAAACGGGGCTTTTTTATAAAGGTAAAGACTTCAGACTTTGATCCTATTCTTTCTGCCATAAAGTCACTTCACCAAATTTCAATTTTATCCCTTCGATTTGACCCAATAATCTGGCGCTTGGAGTCTGGAAGGCGATCCCCAGCTCCTCGTTCGGCAGGATAACCATATCTTCTTGGTTTTCTAATTCATACTCCTTTCCTTCGCTTATCACTTTGAAAGATTTGATTTTCTGTTCTTTACTCAAAGCAGATGTGGTCAGTAGATTGGCAAATACTGTCAGTCTGTTCGATACCAGGCTTTGGGAATCGAATTGAATTTGCGCTGCGACATCGCCTGATTTGTGATAACCGATAAATATACAGTCGGATGGGAATTTTTTCACTGATGCGTTTTGAACGCTGTTTATTCTGAGATCTATGTTCGGATACCGGGCAAACACTCTGATTTTTTCGAAAGCCGTGCCTTGTATATTTGAATAGTATTGTAACTTAAGTAAAACATTATTTATCGATTGCCCCTGGTTCTGCTGCTGCAAATAAGAAATGGCATAAAAATCCGCTTCCTGTTCATACTCCCTTGAGTACCCGGCCAGAACTATCTGGGTTGCCATCGAGGAAATAGATGAAAGCAAATTTGTAAATAAACCGGGAGGGGCTTCTTTAGGCTTAGGGACGACAGTTGTCGCTATAGCATATTTGGCAAGGCCTTTCCAAAAGGCGGCCGACTTCGCTTTTTTGTATTGTCTCAGGCCATGCCTGCGCTCGATATGAGCAATTTCGCGTGCCAGAACAGCCTCTAATTCTTTATCGGATTCCAGAATATTCAAAAAGCCGGTAGTGATAAATATATTCCCCCCGGGACAGGCCACGGAAACCAGGAGCTCGGATTCGAGAACTCCAAAGGTATATTTGTAACCCCGCAAAGAAACCGGCCAGTTGGATAAAACGTGGTCGCCGGTTTGCTGAACCTTTCGTTTCAGCTCCTCGTTTTCGCTTAAAGGATAATAATAGCGAACTTCTGCAGCTACTTTTTGGCCCATCACCATTTCCAGGTTGTACTCCGGTATCCGGGATGTATTCATAAAGCAAAGGCTGCATTTTTTGTATCCCTGCTTTCCAGCGTTTTCAAGGCTCTGGAAATTTTCCTGTAATGCGCTTTCAGGAAGATGGTTACAGCCGATGAAATGCAATATTCCGCTTTTCTTGTTCCCGATGAAAGGAGTAAAACCATCCTCCGGACTTTCCGAAAAAGCGAAATTGAAAACCTTAGAAAAATTCTCTAAAATTTTTTCCTTGGAGGTTCCCAGGTTGAAAATCCTGATGCTTCCATTGCCGAGATGTTTATGTTGAAAACTAACCCGAAGAGAATAATCGGCTGCATAAGGCGGTGACTCGATATCATTTATTACTACCTGCTCTTTCTGGCGCAACGGAAACAGTTGGCTTTTTCTGTGCATATAGTAGGTTTTAATGCCTGATGAATAACAGTAGATTTTAGACGATGAGTTGTAAGTTTCTCTAAGATAGTAGGTTTTGCCTGCGAACCTGGCTTTCAGCTCTGCGGCTGCTTCTGACATATAATCAGCGAAAATCTGCCCTGGGATAAAATAACAACATATCAATAAAGTAATCAAAGCTCTCATTATTAATCCTTTTTCAAAATATCAAATATTTTTGGCTAGAATCATACTTATTTTGCCATTTCCTCAGCGAGGGCGGAGAACTGTTCTTTGGGCAGGCAGACCTCCTCGAAGATTTTCCGCACCAGGCGCCCGTCGAGCCTTTCGAAATCCCGGCGGCGGGGCAGGATCACCAGCCCGGCCATGTCTGCTGCGCCCGGGCTGACCATGAATTTCTGCTCGCCCTCGAGGTAATAACAGGCAGGCCGGTGGCGGCTCCGCGGATGGACAGCCACCAGGGGGAGCACCCCGGGTTCACGGAAGATTACCGCCAGGTTCAGCTCAGGCTCCTCGTGGCTTTCAAGGCCGCGCACCCGGTTGAGATTAAAGATTGTCCGGTTGAACAGCTTTTCCATACCGGGTACACTTTCCGCTGCCAGGAAAATGCGCTGGGGAAGCCCCTGCTGGATCAAGGCTCCGGAAAACCGGTTCCTGATTTGGGGCAACTGGCCCTCGAGAGGAATCCATCCCTGCGGGGCGGCCTGGATATGAAGGTGGTCCGGAATGGAGGCGCCGCTTCCCGGGCCATTGTAAAGGGTGGTGAAACCGGTGTGCGATGTGAAATGAATCATAGTCCCGAGGATACCTCTTACAGTCTGCGGGGTGTGCTCTCTGGAGACCAGCACCAGGTGCTGACAGAATAGGGGCAGGGGGTTGCAGACAACCAGCCATCCACCTCTCAGGGGCAGGGCTTTCTGCCCGGCAGGCATATTTTGCGGACAGATGGGACAGGGCCTTGAGGCCACCTCTACAGGAGTGATCCGGGCGGTAACATTGACCAGCCGCGCCGGGTTGAGCTGAAGTTTTACCGAGCGCCTGTCAACCTGGATTTTGCGGGTGCTTGCTTTTTCAAGGGCTCCCACCGCGCGATTCAGCTCCGGCCAGCTCCTTATCTGCCCTTCGAACAGGGCGTCCACGGCAGCTAAAAGCCCCTTTTTTTCGCCTTCCTTGCTCAGTATTTCAAACGCCTGTTCTGAAATCCTGGCCTGCCAATGCTTGTCAGTTGGTATCTCTTTATTCGGGTCAATCGGAAGTGCCACGGCAAAGCCTCTTCTTTTCCTGAGTAATGATTGCTATGTCCCTCAAATATTTTAAAACGAAGAGACCGGAGTTGTGGACTGGAATCAGCAAAGGGTGTTTCTTGCGTAGTATGCCTGGGAGAAAGGCGGGCGGGCCGGCATCCTTTTTGCAAAAGCACCATGGGTGAGGTACCATTGCTGCGTCAGATAAAAGCAAAAAGGATGCCGGCCCGCCCGCACCGGTCCTCGAAAGTTACGCGAACTCGACTTTAGCTGTCCCTCACCTTGCAAGCCGATATTAAATCCGCTGGTCACGATCAATCCGCTTTGGCGCTTGAAAGGGAAATACGCTAGCGGGATACAGCCTTCTCGATCATCTCTCCGATCTCGATCCGGGCGGCGTCCCAGTTTGCCGGATTGTAATCCCAGATCTCGAGGTTGCCGATAGATTTCTCGCCGAAAGGCTGCTTGATTATCCTGTTTACCACTGCATCTGCGCGTTCCGTGCCCTTGTCCAGCTCGCTCAACATGCGGAAAAATTCATACTCCTCGACTCCGTCCCGCATGGTTTTAAGACGGATACTGGGGCAGGGAGCGTTTACATTCGGGATAACCCCCGGAGCGTAAATCTCCATGGCGTTGCCGTTGTAAAGGCGGAAGCACAGGGGACCCTCCCCGTGGTCGCGAAAAATGTCTTTAAAGGTCTCGGAGTTGTACCAGGCGGCCTCCCAGCCGCTGCCGATTCCCCAGCTGCAGAAAGTCAGCGTGCGATATTTCCAGCAGCTCCAGCTTATCGCACGCTCATTAACCAGCGGCAGATCAGTGAAAGTCGAGCTGCCGGACCAGCCATTCTTCTCGCTTTCATAGAGCATGGGGCCGTAGAGCCAGTCCTTTATGCCGAGCTTGCGGTAGGCCTGGATAGTTTCGAGATTATAGCCGATAGTGTGGCAGCACCAGTAGTCGATCGCATCATGGATCACTTTCATCGCTTCTTCATTGTAGCTGCCGTCTACCCTGAAAAAGGTTTCCGGGAAATATTTGTCAAAGAGCTTCCCGTAAAAGTCCATCCTGTCCCAGGCCTCCGGGAAGTAGGACTCATCGAGTCCGTTCAGATAGACAATCAGCTTTGTTTTTTCGGGATTGATCATGGAGAGCATGTGTTCGCGCACCTGGCGGATAGCCTCGATATATACGGCCTGGCGCGCAGGCTCGCGCTCCACATCCGGCTTGCCGATATCAGGCCAGCCGCTGGTTCCGTACTTGCCGTAAACATCGAAAGGCAGGACATACAGCTCGATAGGCTCTCCATAGCCCGGGCCGGAATAGCCGTACTTATCCGTGAAAGCCTCGCCGCTGAAATATTTCCCGAGCCGCTCATCATGGGTAGACCAGTCGATCGTTACCTTGCCATCCGGGGAAACCGAGATCGAAGGCGTATAGGTGGGGTCCACCGGAACGATCCGGTGGCGCTTGAAAAGCTGGTACACTGAAAGCTCGAGCCTTTCATCCATGCGCCGCAGGAATCCCTCGTGCTGAAGGTTCCCGGCGAACTTGTTCTCCCGCGGAATGGCGAAATTCCATACCTTGAGCTTTACAGGCAGGCTTTTTCTCTGCCCTCCGATACTGACTGTGAGCTCGCTTGAGTAAACCCCGGCGGGGGCTTTTTCACGCTCGAAAGGAATATACTGGTCGACCCAGATCAGAAGGTAGCGCTGGCTGTCCACGCGGTTGTGAAAGTCAGGGAGCTCCAAGGGGTAGGTGAGCCGGTTTTTCATCCGGGAGAGATCCTGCTGGATAAACTCGAGCGGGATCAGGGCATCCGGATACCAGCCGCCTCCTAAAGAACCCCTTTCGTATCCCGAGGTGTGCTCCTTTACCTGTACCGCCCATTCGAGAAAAAGCTCGGGCTCAACCTCGAGCGCAGAGCCGCTTTGGGTGAACGGCTTCATTTCGATAATTATATCCTTTAAGGCCGTATCGGCGTTGTTCCGGATTACGAGCTGGAAAGAGACATACTCTCCCCGTGCCGCATGCAGGGATACGGATTCGGTATCGTAAACCCAGTTCTTAGCCAGCAGGTCGCCCAGCGGTGCGGTCTCGTAGATGCCTGATCCGTCATCGATAATCCGCCCGCTCGCGGGATCGAGCCGCACCGAGGAGGGCAGGGCTCCAATCGACCAGGAAGAGGGTTCCGGGGCAGCGCAGGCAATCGAAAAAACAAAGGTTGCGAGATAACAGCAGGCGGTAATAAAAACCAGGATAATTATCGCTCTGATCATTGAATCTCCCGTAATTTAAATGATTTGAAGGCATTGAAGGGGAAAAGGACAGTCTAAAACTAAAGTGGCCCGGGATTAATCACAAGATTTTTGCCAAAATTTATTGACACCTGGCTCTAATGATATGAATTTTTGATAATAAAGATTAGAAAATAATATGAATGGACCTCAAGATGCCGGAGGGAAAATTGTCGATTAAAAGGAGTCTATCCAATTTGTTTTTCGCCGTATTAGCGGTCGCTCTATTGCAGGTCTCAGCAGCATTCTCGCTCACCTCGCCAGAGGAGTTTCTGGGCCACAGCGTCGGGGCGGATAAGGAAATCGTCCGTTACGACAGGGTGATCGAGTATCTCAAAACTTTAAGCCAGGAGTCCAGCCGGGTCCATTATGAGACAGTCGGCCGGAGCACCCTGGGCAATCCGCTTGTCCTGACAGTTGTCTCCACTGCCCGGAATATGGAAAGAATGGGGAGATACCGCGAGATCAGCCGCAGGCTGGCCGATCCCCGGAAAATCGATGAGAAGGAAGCCGCAAGGCTCGCGGATGAAGGGAAGGTGTTCCTGCTCCTTCTTTGCAACCAGCACGCAAACGAGATTGCCAGCTCCAATATGGTTATGGAGCTGGCCTATGATCTGGCCTCAGGCACGGACCCGGTGATGGAGCAGGCGCTGGAGGATGTATTTCTGATGATTGTGCCCTCAGCCAACCCGGATGGCCAGCAGATGGTGGTCGATTATTACAACAAATATTCAGGCACACCGTACGAGGGCGGGAGCCTGCCCTGGCTTTACCACCACTACGCAGGCCACGACAACAACCGCGACTGGTTTTTTTTGAACCTGGCCGAGACCGATGCCCTGGTAGAGGTCATGTACGGAAGCTGGCAGGCCCAGATCATGGTGGATGTGCACCAGATGGGTATGACCGGTGTGCGGATGTTCGTCCCTCCGTTTTTCGACCCGCCGAACCCGAACAACCATCCCCTGATCTGGAACCAGATCGAGATTCTGGGCGCATACATGAAATACAATCTCGCCGAGGCAGGGAAAAAGGGCGTGATCAACCATGCTTATTATTCCGGCTGGTACCAGGGCAGCGTGCGGCCCAATGCTACCCAGCACCATATTACAGCCCTGCTTACGGAAAACGCCGGCGTGCAGGTCGCCAGTCCAATTTTCGTGGACCCCTCGGAACTCTCCGGCACTCAGAAAGGATTGCCTGAATATGAGGTCCGGATGAACTTTACCGACCCCTGGCCTGGAGGCTGGTGGCGCCTGCGGGATATCGTTGAGTACCAGCTTGTCGCCTTCAAGGGCATGGTTGACGCCTGCTCGAAGCACCGCCGGGAGTTCCTCTGGAATTTCTACAGAATGGCCGCTGAAACACTCAAACTCCCTGAGCAGGGCGCTCCATACGCTTACCTGGTCCCTCCGGGACAGCATGATCCAGGGAGTACTGCGCGGATGCTCAAAATTTTCGAGCGCACCAGGTGCGAGATCCACAAGGCGCAAGCCTCTTTCGAGGCCGAGGGACGGCTTTGGCCTAAAGGCACGCTGGTGCTCAAAGTGGGCCAGCCGTACGGGAGGTTTGTCAAAGACCTTCTGGAGCTCAAACCTTATCCGGATTTGCGTAAATACCCGGGCGGGCCCCCAATGCAGCCGTACGACAACGCAGCCTGGACACTGCCCCTGATGATGGGTGTCGAGGCGGTCGAGGTGAAAACACCTTTCAAGGCCGAGCTTGAACTCTGCGATAAAGCCTCGCTGGCTGAGTCCTCAGCCTGGGGATCCCCGGCCCTTCTCGACTGCAGCAACATCAACTCGTACCGGGCGGTGAACCGCCTGCTGGCTTCCGGCGCCAAAGTGTACCGCTACGCAGAGGAAATAACGGCTTCCGGCAAACAGTTTCCTCCAGGGTGCTTTCTGGTCGAGGCTCCTCTTGATTCGCTCAAAGCTATTGCAGATACCTGCCAGGTAGAGTTTTTAGCGCTGGAGAACATTCCAGCCGGGGTGAAAACTCAGTTGAAATCCGGGAAAATTGGGGTGTACCGGGGGTGGGTACCCAGCATGGACGAGGGCTGGACCAGGCTGGTCCTCGACCGGTTCGAGTTCCAACACGAGCGGCTGACCAATGAGAGAGTAAAAAAAGGGAGCCTCCAGAAAGACTACTCCGTGATTATCCTGCCCAGTTTGAGCCGGGAGGCCATACTCAAAGGGAGCGAGAAAGAGAGCGATCCTCCCGAGTACCGGGGAGGCATCGGGGAGGAGGGCGTAAAAGCCTTGAAAGATTTCGTTCTTCAGGGAGGCACGCTGATTGCCTTGAGAGAGGCCTGCCACCTGGCAATCGAGGGATTCGACATTCCGGTGCGTGATGCTATGAGAGGTATCGGCAGCGAGGAATTTTTCTGCCCTGGCTCGCTTGTTAAGCTCGAGGTGGACAGCTCCCATCCCGTGGGTTATGGAACCCCTGAAAAAACAGCCGGATTTTTTGTGGACGGCGTGGTTCTGGCTACCAGCCTGCCCCAGGCCGGGGGGCCGGACCGCCGGGTCGTGGCCCGTTACGGCAGCGGGGATATTCTGCTCAGCGGGTGGATAATCGGTGAAAAGAAAATCCGCGGCCTGCCCGCAGTGGTGGATGTAAATATGAAACAGGGCCACCTGGTGCTCTGCGGGCTGGGCGTACAGCACAGAGCTCAAGCCTACGGCACTTTCAAGCTGCTTTTTAACTCGATTCTGTATGGATATTGAGTAAGAAACTGTTTGAGAATAAAATACGGTTGAAACTTGCCGTAAGGGTCTGGCAAAATAAAAAGTGAGGGCAAGGTGAGGTTTCTCTGCAAAGTGGACTACCTGGTTCTGGCTGCGATTCTGGCCCTGACAATATCATCTGGGGCAATCGCTTTCGAGTCCAGTGCGGGGAGAGAAGATTTTGACTGGCCCGCAATTGGGCGGCAATGCCGTCCGTGGACTTATTGGTGGTGGATGGGCAGCGCTGTGGAAAAAAGCGAGATTACCAGTCACCTGGAAGCTTACAGCAAGGCCGGTATCGGTGGCGTGCATATTATCCCGATATACGGGGCCAAAGGGTATGAGAAGCGTTATATCCCTTACCTGACCCCGGAGTGGATAGAAATGCTGCGGTATACGGTTGCCGAAGCCGCCCGTCTCGAGATGGGTGTGGACATGACCTGCGGCACGGGCTGGCCTTTCGGCGGCGGGTGGGTTGATAAAGATAACGCTGCTGCCATGGTATTATTTGAAACATACAGCCTCTCCGGAGGCAGGTGCCTGTATGAAAAAGTGCGCAGCCGGGATGAGCTGCACGGCAAAGACGCCCTGCTGGAAGCTCTCATGGCCTTTTCAGAAGCGGGAGATATTCTCGATCTCTATGAATTAGTGGACAGTTCAGGGAAGCTCGACTGGACCGCCCCGGATGGCAAATGGAAGCTCTATGCAGTGTTCAGAGGCTGGACAGGTCAGGAGGTAAAGCGTGCGGCGCCAGGCGGTGAGGGCAATGTAATAGACTATTTTTCCCAGGCCTCTTTGAACAGGTATCTCTCCAGGTTCGACAAGGCTTTCGCCGGTTTTCCCCGGAACATTATGCCGCGTGCATTCTACCATGACTCTTATGAAGTATACCGGGCTGACTGGACCAGCGGGCTTTTCAGAGAATTTCAAACCCGCAGGGGCTATGACCTGCGGCGACAACTGCCCGCGCTTTTAGGGGATGAGCCGGACCGGGAGATAGTAGCCCGCGTGCGCTGCGATTACCGTGAGACTGTCTCTGACCTTCTGCTGGAAGAGTTTACAGTGCCCTGGGTCGCCTGGTGCCATGTTAAAGGCAGCATCGCGCGCAATCAGGCCCATGGCTCCCCCGGAAATCTCCTCGATTTATACGCAGCAGCCGACATCCCGGAAACCGAAGCGTTTGGCCCGAGCGGCTTCCCGATCCCCGGGCTCAGGGTAGAACAGAACTTCCCTCAACAGTTCGGCAAGCCGGATATCCTGGTCTCTAAATTCGCCTCCTCAGCCGCTCATATTCGAGGCCGGCCCCTGACATCCTCTGAATCCTGCACCTGGCTCGGCGAAAACTTCCGGGTCGCTCTCTCACAGGCAAAGCCTGAAATAGACAAGCTGTTTATCTCCGGGATCAACCATGTGTTCTACCACGGAATGACTTACTCCCCGGCTAAGGCGGAATGGCCGGGCTGGCTGTTCTACGCCTCAACCAATTTCGGCCTGTCCAACACAATCTGGAACGATCTGCCGGAGCTCAACGCTTACATCGCCCGCTGCCAGGCCTTCCTTCAATCCGGGCAACCGGACAATGATATCCTGCTCTATTTCCCGATACACGACCTTTGGCAAAAAGGAGAGGGTGGAGTAGAGTTTGAGGGAGACGATCAAAATATGCTGCTCTATTTTGGCGTCCATAATCCGGAGACCTGGCTCTACGGATCATCGTTCTGGAGCTCAGCCAGAACCGTGCAGGAGCAGGGCTACGCTTTCGACTATATTTCAGACCGGCTTCTAAAGGAGCTCACAGCCGACAGGGAGGGTTTGCGTGCCGGGAGCTCGGTCTATCGAGTGATTGTAATACCGGAGTGCCTTTACATGCCTGCGGAGACCCTGGAAAGACTTGTAGATCTTGCCACAGGCGGGGCAACTGTAATTGTCGCTGGAGAGCTGCCCGCCGATGTTCCGGGTTATGGCGATTTAGCGAACCGGCGCAGCCTGCTCGAGAAATCACTGGAGGTTATTAAACCCCTCCAAACAGACCAGCAGGGGATCAGACAGGCAGGGATCGGCAAGGGACGTTTCATTTTAGGGGATAGTCTCCTGCAAATGCTAGAGTACTCGGGTGTCCCCCGCGAGCGAATCGCGGATCAGGGCCTGGAGTTTATTCGCCGCTCCCAAGGGGATGGAAGGCTCTATTTCCTTACAAACCTGGGTCAGAAAAAAGTGGAGGGCTGGGTTTCTTTGGCAGTGAAGGCCGGATCCGTATCAATCTTTGACCCTTTGCATAAAAGATACGGTCTGGCTGCAATCAGGCAGGGGCAATCAGACGGCACGGAGGTATATATTCAGCTCTTTCCTGGCCAGTCGTGCATCTTGCGCACTTCTGCCTCCGGGTTCTCTGACAGGCGCAAATGGCAGTACCTGACTCCCGGCGGAGAGCCCTGGACGATCCAGGGAACCTGGGAGGTTTCATTTACCGGAGGAGGACCTTCTCTTCCGGAAACTCTGAAAACCGGCAGGCTGGTTTCCTGGACTGAGCTCGATGGAACAGAAACGAAAGACTTTGCCGGAACGGCAAGGTACAGTGTCTCTTTCCAGAAGCCTCCTGCCGGAACCCGGGAATGGCTGCTCGATCTCGGAAGAGTGCACGAGAGCGCTAAAATCTGGCTTAACGGCCGCTATATCGGTGCCCTGTGGTGTCACCCGTACAGGATTTCTTTCGCTGATACATTGCTCAACCAGGGCGAAAACACGCTCCAGGTGGAGGTGACCAATCTGGCTGCCAATCGAATCGTAAGTCTGGACCGCCGCAAAGTCCAGTGGCGAAGGTTTAATGATATAAATTTTGTCAACATCCGCTATGAGCCGTTCGATGCTTCCGGCTGGCCGGGCTTGCCTTCCGGTCTGCTCGGGCCTGTTCGCCTGGTTCCCGGCAAGTCTGTTTTCGAAGAGCATTGAGTAAGAGAAAGGAAGGAAAAAGTAAGATAACGCCGAATCTTTAATCTGAATTATTGAACATTCATGACATTTTTGGTTTGTTGAATTAGAGAGATGTGAAACATTATAGTAATATATAACCGTAAGTGTATATTTTTGGATAGACCGGGGGCGGGCCGGCATCCTTTTTGCTTTATTCAGAGCGACAAGGGTGACAGCGCTTTGTGTTATTGCAAAAAGGATGCCGGCCCGCCCTCCTCAAAGCTTCGAAAAAACACATCAGCCGTGTCTGGAAAAACAACCCGGAGTTCGATATTTATAAATAATCCAGAATAAAAATTGGAAAAATTATGGGGAATCAATTATATAAAACTTTCAAAGGGGAGAACGGATGATACGAGCTTGGGGAAAATGCAAGCCTTGTTTTTGCCGGGATGTTTTCGCGCTGCTTGTTGTTTTTACCGCCCTCATACTGGCAGTATCCGGTTGTGAAAGGCGCAAGGCTCACAACAAAAGTGTGATTACCTCCGGAGTGACAGGCCTCACGATCGAGCGCCGCATACTGCTCGGCGAGGGCGTGTCATTCGGAGCGGCGGGTTCCTATGAGACCCTGGTTGGCCGGGTGCACTATGCGCTCGATCCGGATGATGAGCACAACAGCAGGATTGTCGATCTGAAATATGCAGCGGACTCCGACGGTCTGGTGCGTTACAGCGCCGAGGTGGTGATCGTGAAACCCACGGATCTATCTCGCGGCAACGGCGCCCTTTTCTACCATGTGGTCAACCGGGGAAATTTCGATAACCGCCTCTTGAGCTCTGCGCCATGGGCCGAGGTGGCCTCCTCCCCCGGCGGAAGCAAGGAAAGCCTGGGCCGCCTGATGAAGCAGGGCTTTACGATTGTTTTTTCCGGCTGGCAGGATGATATCCTGGAAGCAGGCGGGGAGGAGCGCCTCCGTCTTTTCGCCCCTGAAGCGAGAATAGAGGGCCGTCCGCTTGAGGGAGAGGTGCTGGCAGAAATTGGAAAAGAAACCAAAGAGCAGTTCGCCTATCTGGGGGACGGCGGCCACCGGGCTTACGCAGTGGATCTAGATTACGAGCAGGAGGCTGAAATGCGGGTCCACGAAACCTACGCCGACCCGGGTACCGTGATCGACCGCTCGCGCTGGAGTTTCGCCAGGCTCGAGGACGGCAACCCCGCGCCGGACAGTGTCTGGGTCTATTTCCCTGACGGCTTTGAGCCGCTTAAAATTTATACCGTGCGCTACCGTCCCAACCGCTCCCCGGTGATGGGTCTCTGTTTCCCGGCAGTGCGGGACCTGGTCTTTTTCCTATCCGGCTCTGACACCCTGAATCCCCTGCTGGATGCCGGCGGTGAATGCCCTGTCCGCTACAGGCTGGCCTATGGTTCGAGCCAGTGCGGAAGATACCTGCGTAATTTTATTTATCAGGGATTTAATCGGGCTCCGGATGACACCCGGTTGTTTGACGGGGTATTCGCCAATGTGCCGGGCTGCCGCATGGGCTTTTTCAATTACCGCTACGCCCAGCCTTCCCGCTCCCATGGGTTCTACCCGAACTTTGATTTCCCGTTCACAGACCTGCCGACCACAGATCCTGTCACCGGCCGGACCGGCGGGATTCTGCAGGATGTCCCTGAAAAATACTGTCCCAGGATTTTTTATACCCATCATTCCGGCGAATACTGGTCAAGCGGGGCCGCATTCACTCATGTCGATATCCCGGGCCTGCAGGATGTGCATATTCCGCCGAATGTGCGGATTTATCTGATCAGCGGGACCGCGCACGGGTCAGCGGAGCTTGTGGATGGCCATCCCAAGGAGACCCCGCAATATCTTCTGCCTTTCAACCCTAACAGCGCCCAGTATATCGAGGTGCCCCTGATCGAGGCCCTTTGCCGCTGGGTGATGTTCGGCGAAGAGCCCCCGCCGAGCACATACCCTCGCCTGGCGCAAGGAGAGCTGCAAGCTTTGGAGGAGTTCAGCTTTCCCGATGTACCTGATATCCAAGCGCCCGTGCTCGAAGAGCTCCACCCGCGTTTCGACTGGGGACCCCGTTTCGCAGAGGGCATTCTGGACAAGCCCCTGCCCGGGATAGGCCCTCTTTATCCGGTCCTGGTTCCCACAGTCGATCAAGACGGCAACGAGATAGCCGGTATTCGCAGCCCTCATGTGGCTGTTCCCGTGGCCAGCTATACGGGATGGAACTACCCTGCTCTTTACCAGGGAGCGGAAAATACCTCTGCCTCGCTCTTGAGCGGGGCCTGGCTGCCCTTTGCCTCTGACCGCAATGAGCGGACCGCCCGGGGCGACAGCCGTCAGAGCCTTACCGAGCGCTATAAGGGCAAGGACGATTATCTCAACCGCCTGCGCCGCTCAGCGGAGAAGCTCGTGGAGCAGAGGCTGATGTTCGCCGGGGATGTGGAGCTTATTCTCGAAGAGGGCGGGGCGATGTACGATTATGTGGCTCGAAACGGGGCCTGGAAAAAAGAGTCAAAACCGAAACCTGGAGCAAAATGAATGGACGCATCCGGTAAAGATAAAATAATCACCCTGGCGCACGGATCAGGCGGCGAGGAAATGCATAAGCTGATCGCTGACAGAATAGTGCCTCGTTTTAACAACGCATACCTCAATCTCCTGGGTGACAGCGCGATTCTCCAGATCGGCCGTGGATCGCGAATCGCCTTTACCACTGACAGCTACGTTATCGATCCGATTTTCTTTCCAGGCGGTGATATCGGCTATCTGGCAGTTTGCGGCACAGTCAACGATCTGGCGGTGAGCGGGGCGATCCCGCAGTTTATCTCTGCCGGCTTGATTATTGAGGAGGGATTCCCGCTCGAGGACCTTGAGAGGGTGCTCGATTCGATGGCCAGGGCAGCGCAGAAAGCACATGTCGAGCTGGTGACCGGTGACACTAAAGTCGTGGCCCGGGGCGCAGCGGACAAGATTTTTATCAACACCGCCGGTCTTGGGACACTCAGGCCCGGAGTGGAGATCGATCCCCGGAAGGCGCGCGCCGGTGATGAGATAATTGTGAGCGGACCCATAGGCAGCCATGGGATAGCGGTTGTGATGGCCCGGGAGAATTTCGGCATGGAATCCGATTTGATAAGCGATGTGGCCCCTCTGGTCAGCCAGGTGGAGGCTCTCTGTGCCGTGTGCCCAGGGGTGCGCATGATGCGGGACCCCACGCGGGGAGGGGTTGCCGGGGTGCTCGATGAGATTGCCCGAAAAGCCGGTCTGGGCGCAGTGCTCGAGGAAAAAGAGATCCCTGTGCTCGAGGCAGTACGCGGAGCATGTGAAATACTGGGGTTTGATCCGCTGTTTCTGGCCAACGAGGGTATTTTCATAGCCATTCTGCCGGCTGAAGATGCCGGGCGGGCTTTGACTGCCTTGAAAAAAGCTGGCGCCCCACAGGCGGCCAGGATCGGCAGGCTGGTGGAGGACCCATTGAAAATTGTGACCCTCAAGACATTGGTCGGAGGCCAGAGAGTGGTCGCTCCTCTGGCAGGTGAGCTTTTGCCGAGGATTTGCTGAATGCGTTGGAATTTTATACCCGGTGTGGTTTTACTTTTTTTCGGATAAGCCGAATCTTTAAAATGGGGGGCTGCGATGATTCGACTCAAAAAGATTCTCTATCCAACCGATTTCGGTGAATCCGCGGTGGATGCCCTGCGTTATGCGGTAATGCTGGCCGGTGAGTACGAAGCGGAGTTGATCATGATGAATGTGGTCAGCCTGTTCAGTGAAGAAAGCCAGTCTCCTGAAATGCGCTTGACCGGAATGGAAAAATCCGCAGGTGGCTTCACTGATAAGCTCCACCAGGATGCTCATGAGCGTATCGACCGGACAATCGAAGACCACAAACACCAAGACCTGAAAATGAGAAAACTGGTCGTTCGCGGTTTCTCTCCCTACCAGGAAATTATCCGGGTGATCGGGGAAGAAAATATCGATCTCGTGGTCATGGGGACTTATGGGAGGGGAGGAGTGACCCATTTTATTTTCGGCAGCACAGCCGAACAGGTGGTAAGGCTGGCCAACTGCCCGGTGCTGACTGTGCGCCACCATGCACCGCACCTCAAAGAATTCAAGAAAATAAAAAATATTCTCCTGCCCACTGATTTTTCCGATTACTCAAAGAAGGCTCTGCCTTATGCGCTCTCTTTCGCCGGTAAATACGGGGCTACCCTGCACGTGCTGCATGTTTTCGAGCAGAGGATACACCCCGCATTCTATATCATGGACAAGGCCACGCCATTTGACCTTGATAACAGCTTGCGCGACAGGGCCCTGGATGCCCTGGATGAATTTGTCTACCAGGATCTGAAAGACAGGATATCTTTCAAATGCGAGGTCACAAGCGGCAAGCCCTTTGTCGAGATTATAAACTACGCCCGCCGGAACGAAATCGACCTGATCGTAACCGCCACGCACGGACTTACCGGGCTGGAGTACATGATTATCGGCTCGACCACAGAGCGGGTGGTACGAAAAGCCCCGTGCCCGGTGCTGAGTATCAAGGACCCGGAACACGAGTTTGTAAGGCTTTGATTAAACTTACAGCTTTTTTGTCATCTAATCAAAACCAAGAAATATAAGCCAGCGGTATTTTAACCTGTATTATTCAAAAAATATAGTAGAAGGAATAGGCTTTTGGTCTTCCAAGCATTTGCTCTGGACCGGACAAGAAGTCAGAAGCCAGAAGACAGGAGTCAGAAGTTTAAAAGACTCTGGTGATCATTTCCAAAAATATTCTGAATTCTGACTCCTGGCTCCTGAATTCTAAAAGGTTATTATAAAAACTTTCGGTTGCCGTTTGTTCATAATGGTCTGGAGCAGCGACAAGTTTTATAAATAATTCGGATTAAACACTTTTCACACATTGTCGAGTAAACGCCATGTTTTCCAAAAAGGGAGATTTCATTGAAAATTCGCAAGAAAGATGCTCTTGCCTACCATGCCGGTAAACGCCCCGGTAAGATTCAGGTCGTCCCCACCAAGCCCTGTTCCACCCAGAGAGAGCTGTCTCTGGCTTATACGCCTGGGGTCGCGATACCCTGCCTGGAGATCCGGCGCCACCCGGATGAGTCTTTTCTTTACACCAGCCGGGGCAACCTGGTTGCAGTGGTGACTAATGGCACCGCGGTGCTCGGCCTGGGAGATATCGGTCCGCAGGCGGCAAAACCTGTCATGGAAGGCAAAGGCGTGCTTTTTAAGCGCTTTGCGGATATCGATGTGTTCGACCTGGAACTCGATACAAAAGACCCGGATGAGATTGTCAGGGTGGTGAAACTGCTCGAGCCGTCTTTCGGAGGCGTAAACCTTGAGGATATCAAGGCTCCGGAATGCTTTTATGTGGAGGAGAAGCTCACTGAGATTTGCGAGATTCCTGTATTTCATGACGATCAGCATGGGACGGCGATTATCGCCGCAGCAGCTTTGACTAACGCCCTCAAGCTCGTGGAAAAGAAACTGAACGCAGTAAAAATCGTGATCTGCGGCGCGGGAGCAGCGGGTATAGCTTGCGCCAGTCTGCTGCTCAAGATGGGCGCGAGGCAGGATAAGATTATCATGTGCGACAGCCGGGGTGTCATTTACCAGGGTCGCACCTCGGGCATGAATCCTTATAAGGAGCGCTTCGCCGTAAAGACAAGCCTCCGGACCCTGGAAGAGGCCCTTAAAGGGGCGGATGTGTTTATCGGGGTCTCGACCAGGGACATTGTCACTGATAAGATGGCGCTTTCCATGGCGAAAAAACCGATTATTTTCGCCCTGGCCAACCCGGATCCCGAGATCAGTTACGACCGTGCCAAAAGCCTTCGCCCGGATGCCATTGTCGCTACCGGCCGCTCGGATTTCCCCAACCAGGTGAACAATGTGCTGGGGTTTCCCTATATTTTCCGGGGCGCCTTGGATGTAAGGGCCCGGGCTATCAATACCCAGATGAAACTGGCCGCGGTCAAAGCCCTGGCCGAGCTTGCCAGGGAAGATGTCCTGGACAAGGTGCGCCGGGCCTATGATGTAGAGGATTTGCATTTCGGCCCGGAATACATAATCCCCAAACCTTTCGACCCCCGAGTGCTTTTGAAAGTCGCTCCAGCTGTGGCCCGCGCCGCTGCAGAGACCGGAGTGGCCCGGGTGAAATTGAATTTTCACGAGTACGTGCTGAAACTTGAGACCACTCTCGGCAGATCACGCCAGCTGATCCGGACTTTCCTCTCAAGGGCCAGGAGAGATCCGAAACGAATCGTGCTGCCGGAATCCGATCAGGACAAGATTTTAAGGGCCTCACAGATCCTGTGTGATGATGGTCTGGCAAAGCCCGTACTGCTCGGTAATCCGGAAAAAATACGCGCCCGGGCCAAAAAACTGGACCTGACTCTCAAAGGTGTGCGGATTATCGACCCGGCCGCCTATAACCGGCGGGGAACCTATCTCAAACACTTGCTCGAACTGCGCTGGCGCAACGGGGTTACCCCTTATGAGGCTGAGGAGCTGCTGCGTAACCGCAATTATTTTGCGGCCATGATGGTGGAGATGGGGGATGCAGACGGATTGGTCTCCGGCCTGACCCAGCACTATCCGGATACCATTCGCCCCGCGCTCCAGATTATCCGCATGAAATCCGGGCTCAGCCGGGTCAGCGGCTTGTACATTATGCTCACCGACCGGCGGGTGTACTTTTTCGCCGACACGACAGTCAATATCGACCCCACTGCAGAGGAGCTTGCAGAGATCGCTGTCTGCGCCGCCGATGCAGCCCACCGCTACGGCTTCGAGCCCCGGGTGGCGATGCTTTCTTTTTCCAATTTCGGCAGCAATAAACACCCTTTTGCCAATAAAGTGCGCCGGGCAACCGAGCTGGCGAAAAAATTGAGGCCGGAATATCTTATCGAGGGCGAGATGCAGGCCGACACTGCTGTAAACCCGGAAAAAATGACGGAGTCCTTTCCGTTGAGTGTACTGCAGGGAGAAGCCAATGTGCTGATCTTCCCTGACCTGCAGAGCGGAAATATCGCCTACAAACTCTTACATCATTTGGGCAGCGCCCAGACAATCGGTCCGGTGTTGATGGGTATGCGAAAACCCGTGCATGTCTTACAGCGTGGGGACGATGAGGAGGATATCGTGAGCATAGTCGCTATCTGCGTGGTGGATGCCCAGGAGATCCAAAAGTGAGCCCGGAGGAAAATCCCGCGCCTTGGGGAGGCAGGCGCAAAAAAAACGATAACGGAAGGCCTTGTGTTTCAGTGGTCATAGTCAACTGGAACACATGCGCAGAGCTTGCCCGCTGCCTTGAATCTCTCGCCCGGCACCATCAGGAGTTGACCCTTCGAATCCTGGTCGTGGACAATGCGAGCACGGATGGTTCTGTCGAGATGCTCGAAAACAGGTTTCCTGAGGTCGAGTTGATCGCCAACAGCGAGAACGTGGGCTTTGCGGCGGCCAATAACCAGGCCTTTGCCGCCCTTGATCAAAGCTGCGGCTTTGTGCTCGTACTCAACCCGGATATCGTGTTTACCCAAAGCACCCTGCTGACCCTTCTGGGCTTTTTCGCCGGGCGGCCGGATGTCCATGTGGTGACACCCCGGGTATTAGGGCCGGACGGGCGCCTTCAGAGAGGCTGCCGGAGAAGGGACCCGGTGCCTCTCGCCATGCTGGGAAGTCTCTCCGGCTTAAGCCGCTTCTTTCCCCGGAGCCGAAAGCTTGCCGGTTACACTTACGGGGATGTGCCGGAAGACAGAGTCCAAGAGATCCAGGCGGCAAGCGGAAGCTTCATTTTTATGCGGCGTGAGGTTCTCCAGTCAGTTGGCGGTTTCGATGAGCGGTTTTTCATGTATGCCGAGGACCTGGACTGGTGCCTGAGAGCAAGAAAAAAAGGCTTTTCCATCTATTATTATCCTGCGGCCAGCGTAATTCATCAGCGGGGCGCAAGCAGCCTGAAACGCCCGATTAGAAGTCTTTGGCATCTGCACTATACCGCCTTTTTGTACATTCGGAAACACCACCGGCGGGATTATTCGACGCTCTGGCGGGCGGTCCTCTATCCTTCCCTGGCGGCTCACCTGTTTCTGGCGGTTTTATGGGCCATGGCGCGCGCTCTATTTACAGGCTCCAAAATGAAAGAAAATCGTTAAAATGCCGATATAGAAGAAGGTATCCTTGGTTTTCAATCCGGGGAAACAAAATAATAAAAGCGGACTATTAGACTGTCAACTTTGAAATACAGGGTAATTTGCACAGTTGAAATGAGCGAGAATGTGCCAGCCTGCTGACATCAGGCTGGAGGCTGTAGGCTAGAGGGTTGCTAGCCCAAGGTTTAAACTTTATCCAGGCTACCGATTGTAAACTGTGCTCTGAAGATTTGATTTTGCATCCCTACAGTCTACAGCCTACAGCCTAAACACGCACATGTTGGGCAAAAAAGACCCTACCCTGGACCCTGCAATACTAAGTTGATATAACACTACTAATGTGCGCCAGGTGCAATTTCAAGGACTTGAAATTCAGTTACTATACTTAATCCAATCCGGATCAGAATGAATTGTTATCACTCAAATATTTTTAAAAGTTTTTCCTTTTTCCTGCTAATCTTTTTCTTTCAGTGCGTGCTGCCTGCGGCCGCTCAAGAGACGGCTCCGGAGAGCCAGGCCACTCCTCAGGAAGCTTCTGAGCTCACTGTGCCGGCAGAGGAATTCGATGTGTCGCTCGGTTACAATCTGAAAGTGACAGTCCGCATGGCTCCGGTTTATCAGGACTCCTCGCTGATCAGCGAGATTATCGACCGTCTTCCCCAGAACAGCGTAGTCGGGGTCGTTTCCGAGAATGATACCTGGTACAGGATCGAGTTTGGCCCGCAGGATAACCGGAGACGGGGATGGGTGATCTCATACGGTGTGGAACGAACCCACGAGCTTGAGCACATCATTACCAGCAGGGCGGACCTGGATCGCTGGAAAGACCAGAAGGTAATTGTAATGGCAGGTGAGGCAGCGGTCCGCTCTTTCCCGTCTTCAGGGGCCGCGATACTGGTAAGAGCGTATAGGAATGAGATTTTCGATATTGTCGGAGAGAGCGAGGATTATTATATGGTCCAGCTTTCAAGCGCTGTGCGGGGCTGGATCTCGAAAGCGGATGTTCAGATATACGTTAAGCCCAAATATAGCAGGGAAGAGCAGCGTGAAATGGTTCTGACCGCCAGTCAGCAGGTTTCCAGGATCGCGGAGATCGAGGCGCTTTTGGAGGATTTGAGCAAGCGCGGCCGCACGGCGGCACTCGAGGTGGAGACCCTCGAAAAGAGACTGTCTGAAAAGGTGGAATCCAAGGAAAAGAAAAGGGGATTGCTGCTTGAGTTGGATTCGCTTAAAGCTAACTATACGTTTAAAGCCGGGATTCTGCGCCAGGCATTTGGAAGCAAACTTGGCCTTTCCCCGGCAATGTTAAAAGGCTTTGGGATCGACTTACCCTGGTCCGAACACCTGGCGCTTGATATTTCTGTCTTTTTCGGCTCGCCCACTACCCGTCCGCTGGGAGCAGAACAGCCGTCTCTGCCTGAGACCTTGACAGGCTTCGACACCCTTTCCGTATCATCACGCTTTTGGCAATTCGGGGTGCGCTACTCATTCGGCGGCCTCAAGGGCTTCCCATTCCTCAAAAACCAGAATAATTATCTCTATGGCGGCCTGGGTATAATGAGCCTTAAGCCTTCAGCCGCCGGGAGCATCGAAACTCAATCCCTCTGGGGCCCGGTTTTCGGCTGGGGCTTCAGCAAACGGATGTTTAAGAAAATCAAACTGAATATCGGTTTTAGCTTCTTCTTGACCCGCGCCGATATTACCGATGTCACTTCCTCCGGCAGATCATTGCTTGGGAAAAAGAAAGCGTTTCTCATTAATTCCGGGTTTTTCGGAGGTGTGAATTGGCGCTTTTAAACCGTACAGGGTGGTTCGCGGCCGCAATTGTTCCGCTGTTGTGCCTGCTTGGCTGTGGCGAGGGCGGAGATTTAACCTCCGCAGCCTCCGCGCTTGTTGAAGTCCAGCGGAATGCCAACCTGACGAGGACCACATTAAGCGGCACCTGGGATGGTCATATGAGTACTTCTGACGGGGTGGCTCGACAGACATTTATCCTTGTATTCGAAGAAAGCGATAATTTCAGCATTGACGGGAGCCTGCTGATCGGAGGAAACATCCACCTGGGAGGCAGGGTCAGCCAGGATACTACAGTGCTGACCAATGGGGTTTTCAGCGAAAATCAAATCCGTTTCAACCTCGCTGAATTATCAAGCGGGGAATTGATCCTCATCGGCGGTGACCCGGTGCTGTTTAACGGATTACTTACCGAAAACTCATTCATGAGCGGAGAGCTGAAAGCGGGTTCCCAGATTATCGGAACATGGGAAGCTGTTCTTTCGGAGGAGACCGCGCAATAAGAAAATTCCTGCCAATGTTGTTTTTCAAGATCGCCTGCCGCTTTCGATTATGACTCCTGTTCAGACCTGCATCTCTCAAATATCGGCCACTTTTACGACACCTTGCCGGCGAAGATTTCCATTCCTGAAGCCTGCCCGGGAAACACGCCATTATCGTATAAAAATAATCGCAATTCAGCCGTCTTACTTTTATCATCGAGTAAAAGTATGCCATACCTCGGATAAAGAGCGGAGAAGGCCCTCCCGGAATATCGGATCTGCGCCAGTTCTCTCCTTTAATGCGAAAGGGATAGCTTTCCTTTGATTGACACCGGCCTGGTTTTAATTTATAATCAACTGAATCTCGCACCCCTTCTTCAGGACAGGTAATAATTGCACCCTGTTTCCTCAGAAAAAATAAATTCCGCCAGGCTTGCTTTGGACTCTAAACGCTTTCTTTTCAGAGCGGCGCTCACTCTTTTCCTGCTTTTCATTATTTGCTCCCAGGGCTATTCTCTTAAGCGCCAGCCAGGAAGAAGGGATAATCCCGTACAAACCCTGCCCGGACTCACCTGGTCTCCGGCCCAGGGTGAAAATATTGTCCCCGGGCTTTTTGAGCTGCTTGATTTCGGTAATCCGGAGCATTCAGTAAGCCCTTGCCGCTTGTACTATCCTCCGGGGCAGGCTCAGTCCGGTGATACGTATTATTTCGCCAGGCGCATCGAGATTCCGGTCAAGGGACCTTTTCTGGTTGTCGGGTTCTTGATTTTCGTTCCACCTGGTAATGGAGGGGAGACAGCTCCATTTCCTGAGATTCTGCTTGTGCCCCAATCCGCTGATAGTGGTCCGGATCTTTCCCGGCCCTTGATCGTGCGAGAGAACCTGAGGCCTGATCCCGGCTCTTCGGAGCTTGTGGTGGATGTGTCCGGGGAAGAGCTGGTGCTGACAGGCCCTGGGACCCTGTATCTGGTGGTCCGTTTTCCTCCCGGTCCGGACGCCGAGGTCATGCTGGACACGGATGGAGATGCGGGCCTTTTTCCGGGCTCGAGTTTTATCTCCAAAGACGGGGCCGGGTTTCTCGCTTTCGAGCAGGCCGCATCCCTGGTCCGGCCAGACTTTTACTCTCTCGAGGAGCTTCCGCGGCCCGGATTGGCGAATGACCAGCTGGCATTCGGCCTAGTGCTGTATACCGAGGTCCAGAATGTGACTGCCATGCCGCCCCGGGTTCAGAAAATCGAGGTTTCCGAGGGAGGGGTCCTCAGGGTGAAACTCACCCTCCCCACTTTCTATGCGGATGGAAGGCCGCTCGAGAGCAGTGTTTCGCGGGTCAGTGTCGCTCATTACTCTGTCGGTTCCAGGGCCGATTCGTCAATCGGTGATTTCGAGCCTGATACTGACGGCTGGATCGAAATCAGAGGGCTCCAGGCGCGCAGTTACCTTTTGCGTTTTGCCGCCCTCATCGGAGGCAATAAGGCGGGTTTGCCCAGCGGAGCACGCCTCGTGCTGCCGCTTGACCCTGACGAGCCTGATGGCTCGACCGGGCAGGCTGGAGCGCTCACCTGGCGGGATGAACCGGGTATGGGATGGAGCGAGGGGTGGTCTTCCGAGGCAGGTATCAGGAGTGTCACGGATTTCGATTTTTACAGGCTCGATCTTGCCTCAGGCGACTCACTGGTTGCCGATTTGCCGGGGCTTGAGGCTTCCTACAGTGCCCTTGACCCATTGATCAGCCTTCTTGATTCAAGCGGCACTGTGCTGGCCCATGCCGAGGGCGTGGGTGCATCGGTCTCCTGTAAGGTTCCCGAGAGCGGGGTATACTATCTGCTCATTAACGACCGGGCCATTCTCCAGGCCGCGGCTTTTCCACCGGACGGCAGCCGGATCTACCGGCTCAGGGCCAGGAAGCTGCGCAGCAGGGGCGATCTGGACGGCAATGGGTATATCGATTACCGGGATGCGTTCCTCGTTTTTCTTCTCACCAGAGAGATACTTGACACATTAAGGTTCACTCCAGAGCAAAGACTGGCCGCTGATTTTGACGGTGACAGGACAGTAGTGGGAGATCTGGATGATTTTCTGCTGGTCCTGGATGCGGCAAGTTATGTTCCGAGCCGCGATCCGAACCGGCCGGATAAGGGCAAAACATCCGTTAATGAAACAGAGCTCGCAGCCTTCGGGGACAGGATCTGGAGCCTGGAGTTTGCGGATGGCTCCACGGTGAAATTGTCTCTCGATCGATCCCCTGTACTGGGGAGACCGGGCCCGGAAGCTGAAAAACTGCTGTCTCTGGTCTCTATGGCAACTGAAACCGATATCCTGGCCCGGGGAGTCGTTCCACCGAAAGGGATAAGCCTGGAGCAGAACGCGCCCAACCCATTCAATCCCTCGACTGCGATCTCATTTCACCTGAGCCTGCCCGGGTGGGCAAGCCTCGAGATTTTTGACACCCGCGGCCGCATGGTGCGCTCCATTTTCCGGGGTCTGTGCCAGTCAGGAACAAACCGCTTCATTTGGGATGGGACAGAAACCAAAGGCGGGAAGCTCCAAAGCGGAGTCTATTTTTATCGCCTGGAGACAGAAAACGGTTCGATAACCAGAAAAATGATCCTGGTCAAATAGTGTCATATGGCCTTAGGAAGGGATAACCTTTTAAATAACAGGTTTTCAAGGCCTGCTGAGACATGAGGA
>Ga0307379_10001903_pt1 | contig 31705 bp, 22 predicted proteins | sample UN2MG_FD_202237 | JGI IMG/M metagenome (GOLD analysis project Ga0307379, IMG submission 202237) | Soil microbial communities from Risofladan, Vaasa, Finland - UN-2 | ecosystem: Environmental > Terrestrial > Soil > Coastal area > Acid sulfate soil | place: Finland: Risofladan, Vaasa | collected...
CAATTAGTGTGCTTATAAATATTGCCAGGCAACCTACTGCCGAACGCGAGCAGCATGAATATCGGTCAGTAGACTAAAAGAGTTCAAGCCATTCTCAACGCTTAAACTGACATTTCCCATATGCCTTCATAAACGGTTCCTTTACATGTTCCGGACTCCATAATAGCCTCTTATACGGTTCAGTTCAACGATTTTCACTATGGTTTAGGCCAATTTGGTGACTACGAAGAAGCAGAAACACTTTTAGTTAAAGACGTCTGAAGCTACCGCCTCAAACTCGGCGACACCCACCCACACACATTACAGTCTATTAACAACCTAATCGCCCTCTACGAAGCCTGGAACAAGCCGGAAAGGGCTAAGGAGTTGCGAACAAAACTGCCACAAATAGAAGCTACAATAGAGTGACATAATGCCCTCAAAATGGCCCAATTTTCACTCGCAAAATCTGTACAACTGACCTACAACTCGAAAGGCCAATATCTACCAATTTCCAGAAAATCCCAACTTCATAAGTTCTTATTTATAAAGGCGTTAGGCAGTGGCCAAGAAATTGACAACGTTTTCAATGGCCACTGTCAAAAAGGGCTGACGACCATTTCAGTGTCAGCCCTTTGAATATTTATATGTTTGTTTATTTCTGAGTTGGCCTACTGTGCAAGGGCTGCGATTTGTTCTGCGGTCAGGGCCATGTCGTATATGCGGACATCATCAATCAGGCCGGAGAAGAAAGAAGTTGAATCAAGGTCTTTTGAGGTACCTATTTTCAAAGCGCCATCCGAAGAAGGCAGTTCAACGGGCTGGGTATCAAAAGCCACTCTTATTCCATCGGCATATAGATTTCTGACTCCGGGCTCCGTGACGACAATGCCGACATGGTGCCACTCACCGTCGGTTATGACGGATTCCGAAACGAGGGGCTGTGCGGGCGTCCGTCCGGCAAGAGGTGCTAAACCGGTCATGAGCTTGCCATCTGATGGATCTGCGCCGAGCCATATCTGCCCGGTGCCGGGCCCGTCTGTCTGAGATATTATTACCTGCCCCGGCGCACCACCTTTAATCCAGGCAAAAACGCTGAATGCTCCACCCGCCGGATTCAGGGCAAAGCCGGTCTCGACATAATCATTAATCCCGTCGAGTTGTAACGCTCCACCAATCATACCGTCGGTGGGCTGCCAGAGCGGCTCACCATTGAGAACGCCGTGATTGTCGCCGATGCTGTTATAAGCGATGTTACCTTCTTCCTCATCCAGCTTCCAATATGCAATCAGTTCAATTGGGAAAACTTCCTCGAACAAATGTTCGGCAAGGACTATCAGGTCCTGGACATCGACTATGCCGTCGCCGAACGGCGTCGGACCTATATCACACAAAGGCTCATCTGTGCCCCAGTTATCAATCATTATGCACATATCCGCGGCGTCGACAATGCCGTCTCCGTTCAAGTCAACGATAGGAATGAATTTTACCTGCCAGAAGTCGTCATTTCCGAATCCGCCCCAGGCGCTACTGGCACTGAAGTACAAGGTAGAGCCGTCGTGCGATAGCGCCGGACCGTATATATAACCACCCGCAGGATTGTTCAAGCCGAGCTTCACGGCGGGTTCCCAGTCATCATCTATCGATTTGCGCGCCGTTGCCCACATAGTGGTGCCTCCTCGGCCAAAGAAGAGTGTTAGGCCGTCAGTAGAGATACTTGGAAACGAATCTATACTGGAACTGTTGACATTAGGGCCCAGATTCACCGGTTCTCCCCACGGATCGTTTATTGTAGTCCGCGTTGCCACCCAGATATCGTCTTTACCATATCCTCCCCGGCTGGAGGCAAAGTAAAGGGAAAGACCGTCAGCCGAGATGTCCGGGCTCCAGGCGTCATAGCCAATTGGCGGCCCAACTATGATCGGGCTACTCCAGGGAGCATCTTTGGACGCGCGTGTACACACGCGCAGATTCCAGTCGTCCCACCATCGTAAGTACAGTTCCAGTCCATTGGGTGAGATAGCCGGCTCAATCTCAGACGCTTGACTGTTAACGGCCGGGCCAAGATTGATCGCCTGTTGCCAGGGACTGTTGAGTGTATCTCGTCTGGCGACCCAGATGTCGTTACGACCATACCCGCCAGGCCTTTGGGAGGAGAAGTACAATTCAAGTCCATCATGTGAGATGTCACACTCCTGCGTATCCGTGGCGTCATTGATCACGGCCCCAAGATTGGTGGGTTCGCCCATAATTATCTCTGCTCTGACACGCCCTCCGGCCCCAAGCACAATAGCGGCCACAAATCCCCTTAATATTAACCTCATTATGTAACTATCAAACCATTTCATTTTGCACCTTTCCTTTCCGCCCTTTGCCCAAGGGCTTTACCATAATTGATAATCACCGCCAATGGCAAACTTACCAAAGGCCTCTGCAATAGAATCCGTAAAGAATTTCGAATCTGTCCCTAAGACCGGAATATTTTTTGAGAAATTTCACAGGTAATTTCTAAGTGCTTGAAAAATGGTGACTTATTCGTTGCAAATATTTTCGAAATTAGCTATTATATAGCCCATCAGGACGGGTCGTACTTCTAAAGGATGCCCTATATGAGGAATCAGGACCAGACAAGCATGGGAGGGGAAAGGGAAGCGTTTCTTACAACCCACTGGTCTTTTATAGAAGATGTAAAGCAACACCAGGACAAGGACCGTGCGCTCATAGGATTGCTGTTGAAACGATATTGGAAACCGGTTTACTGCTATCTGCGTCGCAAGGGCTACGATAACGAGCAGGCCAAGGACTTGACACAAGGCTTTCTCCACGAGGTTGTGCTCAATCGCCACTTAGTTGAGCGTGCGGAAAGCTCCAAGGGCCGTTTTCGTTCATTCCTGCTACACGCGCTGAACCAGTACCTTCTCGATGAACGGCGTAAAGAGACGGCTCAAAAACACATCCCCAAGGACAAATTAGTCCCATTGGATATTGCCGATCCTCCGACACTGCCGCAGATGGTCTGCAAGCTCGATGCGGAGCAAAGCTTCAATTACATCTGGAAGGCGGACCTCCTGGATTGTGCCCTTGCAGAGGTGAGAGACAGATACACTGAGCAGGGCATGGAGAAGCATTGGTATGTATTTCAGGACCGATTGCTGCGTCCGACCCTGGAAGGTAGAGACCGGCCTTCATTAAAAAAGATATGCCGGCAGTACGACATTGATAGTGAAGCAACCGTATCCAACATGCTCAACACTGTCAAGAAACTTGTTCGCAGCGTGCTAAAGAGTCACGTACGTCGGACGGTCGTTTCCGGAGAAGTGGCAGAGGAGGAATTGAAAGAAATTTTCAAATTTTTAGAAAAAGAAGGCAAGAATTAGTTCTTTCTTACGGATATAGTCATGGCACCACTGATATGTGCCGTTACGAAAAGGACATTGTTTTCGTACAGGAAAAGCCATGAAAGATGAATCATCCATATTTGATACGGAACCTGAGAATCTGGATCGATTGGTATTTGAGATTCTGGGCGAACAGGATATAAAAGATGACTCCGGCGCCGCAGTGACGGCTAACGGAGTCCTCGAACAGCCCGGCGGCCAGATTGGGCGCTACAAATTGCTCAGTGTCCTCGGTGAAGGCGGCATGGGAATAGTCTATTTAGCCGAGCAGGAGCGGCCGATTAAACGCCGGGTGGCTCTGAAAGTAATCAAGCCGGGAATGGATTCGAAACGGATCATCGCGCGTTTCGAGGCTGAACGTCAGGCCCTGGCTATTCTGGACCATCCCAATATAGCCCATGTTCATGATGCCGGCACGACGCAGACCGGCCGACCTTATTTTGTCATGGAGTACGTCAAGGGCCTGCCTATTACCGAGCATTGCGACCGCCACAAGCTCAGTATAAAAGACCGGCTGAATCTGTTCCGTCAGATTTGCCTTGCCGTCCATCATGCCCATCAGAAAGGGATCATTCACCGAGACCTTAAGCCATCAAACATCCTGGTCTCGACCCAGGATGATGAGGCGATTCCCAAGATTATCGACTTTGGAGTAGCCAAAGCCCTCAGTATGCCTCTGACTGAACGGACGCTGGCTACTGAGGACAGCCAATTGTTAGGCACGCCGGAATACATGAGCCCCGAGCAGGCGGACATGGCCGGCGAGGACATCGATACGCGCTCGGATATCTACTCATTGGGTGTGCTGCTGTATGTACTGTTGACAGGCGCTCTGCCTTTCGATTCTGATACGCTTCGTACGGGCGGCATCGACCATATCCGGCAGATTATCCGGGAGACAGACCCAAAGACTCCAAGCACTCGCCTGAGAAGCTGGGCGAAGAGGCCACGGCGATTGCCCAAAATCGTAGGATGGAAATCCAAACTCTGGCACGGCATCTTCGCAAGGAACTTGAATGGAGTCCTCTCAAGGCGATGCGCAAAGACCGCTCGGAGCGCTATCGCTCGGCCTCTGAATTTGCCGACGAGATCGAAAACTATTTGAATGGTGAGCCACTAATTGCCGGACCTGAATCCACAGTGTACCTAATCAGAAAGTTCGTAAAACGCAAACGAGCGCTGGTCACCGGAATTGCCGCGGTACTATTTGTGCTTGTTGCCGGAATTGTGGTCTCGACGGTTCTCGCCATCGGCCAGGCACGCGCCCGCGCTGAGGCGCAGCTCGTCACTAACTTCCTCAACATGGACGTTCTACGATCGGCTCGCTACATTAAGGGACGTGAAGCCACGGTGATTGACATCTTCAGTGCCGCAGCCAAGCTGGATGACGGGAAGTTTCGGGAGCGGCCACTTGTTGAAGCTTCTATTCGAGAGATGCTCGGCGGTACGTATTTTAATCTTGGTTATTACGCGCTGGCAGCACAACACCAAAAATCCGTGTACCGCATCTATGCGGAACAGCTCGGTGAGAATCACTGGAAAACGGGCAACGCATTGAACTGGCTCGCTGTGTGCTACTATCACGTCGGCATGTACCGGGAGGCGGAACCACTCTATAAGCAGGTCATTGAAGAAGCCCGTCACCATAAATCAGGATTCATGGTCGACTATAAGTCCGCATGGAATGCCAACCTTGGGACCACCTATGCAGGATTGGGTCGATACGAAGAGGCCGAGCAACTCGTGCGCAAATCGCTCGAAGATGTCACATGGGCAAACCAAAGCACATGGGCAATGTATGGACATCACATGGGCGAGATCTATCGAGAGCAAGGCAAATATGTGGAAGCCGAGCATGTACTGCTCAAGACATTGGAAGCAGGCCGCCAATGGCAGAAGGAGCAATACGACTCCCAGAACCCCAGTGGCATGGTGCGCTGCCTGAATGAGCTTGGCCTTCTATACCTGGCTCAAGGCCGTGATAAAGAGGCCGAGGAACTGTTCGAACAGGGCATAGACCTTGGTGCTCGTGAACTGACGGGCAAAGACCACCCACACATGCTCCGTTGCGTCAATGGACTGGCCATCATACGCATCAAGCAGCAGCGCTTCGAAGAGGCAAAGACTCTACTCGAGCGGGTATTAGCAGGCAGGAAACTAAAATTAGGTGAAGACCATCCCGAAACGATAAAGACCATAAACGACCTTGGACTTCTGTACAGAGAACAGAAACTCTACGGTGAAGCAGAGAAATTCCTGACTGAAGCACTGGAAGGAAGAAAGATCAAGCTTGGTCCAGACCATCCACACACCCTGGAATCAATACATGAATTGGGGATTCTATACAAAGAGCTAAGTCTGTATGATGAAGCAGAAAAACTTTTGCTCGAAGCCGTCAACGGCCGCCGTCTCAAACTCGGTGACACTCACCCGCATACAATTGAGTCAATGAACAACCTCATCCCCCTCTACGAAGCCTGGAACAAGCCGGAAAGGGCTAAGGAGTTGCGAACAAAACTGCCCAAACAGAAGCTAAGATAGAGTGGCATGGAACCACTAAAATGGCCCAATTTTCACGAGAAAATCTGTACAACCAAAGTACAACTATACAACCCCTTATCTCCCCATTTTTGAAAATTGCCCATCTCATAAGTGTCTTAATTACAGTTGCTTATGGCAAAGTAAAAATTTGCCGACGTATTCAATGGCCGTTACCCAAAAACGGTATGTCTTGCGATACAAGAGACTTACGAGACGTCCAAAAAGGCGCTTACAAACCAGCTTACAAACCAGCTTACAAAAAACATCAAAAAACTACCAAGAATCAGCTTCTAAATGTACCTACCGAACTGGCTAATATCGTGGCTGTTTGGCCAGAATTACCAGATTATATCAAAGCAGCAATCAAAGCGTTGGTTCAAACCTATAAGGAGAGTGATTAATGCAGACAGTGACAATTGATGACATTGATGCCAAAGAAGTTAATTCCGTTGATGTAGAGAACGAGACAGAGGACCTGGGTAAGGAAGAGCAAAAAAGCAGATTTATTCATCTAAGGGCAAAGGGAAATAGTTACACCCGGATCGCCAAGGAACTCGGCGTCTCCAAGGGTACGCTGGTCAACTGGAATACTGATTTGGAGGCAGAAATCGCACAGGTCCGGAGCATTGAACTGGAGGCTCTGCAGGAGGAGTTCTTTCTGCTCAAGGAAGGCCGAATCCGGCTTCTCGGAGAGCAGCTCAAGGCTATTCAATCTGAGATGAGCAAGCGTGACCTGTCCAAAATCAAGACGGACAAGCTGATGGAACTTCAGCTTCGGTATTTCGGGGAACTCAAGGGGGAGTATATCAGGACCGGCGAGAGAACCAGAATTGATACAAAACTGAACAGCAGCGATATCAGTGAGCAGCTTCAGACGGTCTTGACTCGCTATCGGGCGGGTGAGATCGACGAATCTCAGGCCAAATTGGAGCAGACTATCCTACAGTCCATGCTCAAGGGCATCGAGCAGACGGAACTGGCGAACAAACTGGAACGCCTGGAAGCGATAATACAGTCAAGGAGATAGTGGCATGACACGGACAGTTACGACAAAAGCGGTTAAAAGGATCTTCACCAAGGGACTGACTGGCTGGGAAGCTGGGAAGCTCTTTCTACAGGATTTTATCTACGACTATCATGGCAGGGACTCTGTCCTCACAGAAGCCGATACGGCTGCTATTCAAAATGCACCCCTAAAAGGTGGCGATATCAAGGATTACAACACGTTCATGGCGCTGTGTCGGGGCTTTTACAAGGGCTGCATGATGGGAGAATGGAATTGTACTGACGCCTGTTTGCGAATCACGTACTTTGATCGGATTTTACAGAATACCAACAAACGCCGGACTGTCGAGTTGTTTGAGTCATGCGGCCCCCACGTGGTCACACGGAAGCAGTACGAAGACATCATGGCCGCCCAGAGAGAGAAGAAACTGAAGTTCGAGTACAGTCTGGGCTACGTAATCGAAAAGCGGTTCTATATGATAGCACCGCCGAAGGCCGAGACAATGATAGACGAAGCCGGAGTAGACATCGAGTCCATCAAAGATTTCGTATCCACCGTTCCTGAAGCATATAGCAACTTGTGCAAGCAGGCTATCGACGAGATTCGCCGTCTGTATACCAGTGGTAAGCTACCGGCCGTCTGCCATAAAAAGGATACGAAAAAGGCCAAGCCGCTCTTGGCCAAATGGAAGAAGGGCCAGCTTTCGGCACATGACACAATGAAGCTCGTGGATATGCTCAACGTTACCGGCCAACAGCTCTATGACTGTGACAAATTGTCGGAATGGAAAGATTATATGGACAAGTATCATCAATACTTGTTTGGTGACGAGGACGAGCGTTTTCAGCACGTCTACGCGGTACTGGAGGATTGCCCGAAAGTCTGGGTCGATGAACAGGGCTGCTACAAGGATCGAACAAAGCCCAGTGAATGGATTACACGGAGCACAGAACGGCACCTGGGGCTGATCAACCACGACGATAAGGCAAAAAAGTCTATACAGAGCGTGGGGGCTAAACTCAGGGACAGACTCGAAACGGCCGAACAGAACATTCGGATGTTCTTGGCCGTCAAGACGATCCTTGATGTGGCAGCAGACGCCGTCGAGTTGGATGTACCAGGCGATGAGGGTATGCTCGCCAATCCAAACATACGTCTTGGCGCGAACATCGCCCTTTACAACATTCGACTGGAAGAGCTCAAGGACGAGCCAAAGTCATGGGAGTCAGGCGAAACTCGGCTGGAAAAGGCCCTCAAGATGTTGCCGGCTAACGTCACATTCAGCCGGTACTCAGCAGCCCTTCTTAAAAGCTGATGGCTACTCATGCCACTACTAGGGCCGAATAGAGTCTCCCTCAGTTGATATGTTTGTAAAAGCAATGGCTCTGCTTCTTCATAGCGACTCAAGTCGATATATAACTCAGCCAATCCGTTAAGAAGTGGGCCTAATACTCGATTATCCTATATTTCCAGACGCCGCTGTATCTCAAGCACTTTCTCGTAGGGAATAGGATCATACAAAGACTGTGCCAGTTCGCTTCATTTCTGCCCGTATCAGCGTCGCCGGCGTCGGTTGTGTGGCTGCTCTGAATCTGTTACAATGCTCAACTGCTGTCTCAAAGAATATTCTGAGGGTCGTACCTTGGCGAATATTCGGAGCATAGAATCAGGGTGAAGGACAATGCCTAGCGGTGTTGCCCACGGGGACGGAGTATATCACCACGAGGCAGTTATCCATGTGTCTGAATCACTGCTTGGGCCGGAAGTGTGTGCTCCTGATCTGGGAGCCTATCAATTCAAAAGAAGGGTATACACTATGAAGTATATGGTTACGAACGCTTTGAGGGTGGAATGGTGCTAGGCTCTGTCAGAAGATCGTTTTAGATGATGTTGAAGGTTTTGTGAATCACTAAGAGTTAAAGGATTTACTATGATCGCACTGAGTAATGATGTACAGGCCGCTGTATTGGATGACAAGGTAAGCCGCAAGGTACTGCTACATAAAAATTCCATGATGCTGGTGGAATTTACGTTTAAGAAGGGCGGCATTGGTCAGCCCCACAGCCATGAACAGCACGAACAGATTGGCTACATCGCCAAGGGTTCATTTGAGGTGACCGTTGGCTATGAGACCAAAACGCTATCCGGTGGTGATAGTTACTATGCTGCCAAGAACGAGGTTCACGGAGTGGTTGCTCTGGAAGATGGTGTCATTGTCGACACCTTTACACCTACTCGTGAAGATTTTCTATAGGCTAAACTGTTGAAGGCGTATGTTATGTTCCAAAGATTTGCTGCAATGGTTGCTGCTGTGATGATGCTTGTTGTCACGTCGTGTTTGGCAGTTAGACCCGTGATAAAGGAGATGAGATAGATGGTTGGAAGACTTATATGTTTAATTGCTGTTCTGTTTGCTGTGACTGTTCAGGCTGCGGACCCGTCTTCGCCCAAGGGCTATGACGTGGCAGGCAGGCCGAACATACTCTTTATTTTTGCAGACGACTGGGGCTGGGGTGATTTGAGCTGCCATGGACATCCGTACGTCAAGACGCCGAACATCGACCGGCTGGCCGAAGAGGGCACCGATTTTCACCGCTTCACCGTGGCCAGTGGGGTCTGTTCACCGAGCCGCACGGCGGTGATGACCGGTCACTTTCCGGCGCGTCATAACATTGACGGACATTTTGCCCCGGTGTCGTCGAATAAAAGACGCAACATGCCCGATTGGCTGGATCTGGACGCTCCGTTTCTCGCACGCTTCCTGAAAGAGGGCGGTTATGCCACTGCTCACTACGGCAAATGGCATCTTTCCAATAACATGATTCCGGACTCGCCGATACCGGGGAAATACGGCTACGACGACTACGGCGCGTTTAACTGTTCCGGCGAACAGATGCCTTGGCATGAAGACGCCAAGCACACCATCGCTTTTATGGAGAAAAGCAAGAAAGACGCCAAGCCTTTCTTCATCAATGTGTGGTTACACGAGCCGCATACACCGCATCATACACTGCCGAAATATCGCTGGCGTTTTCGGGAATTGGACGAGGAGGGGGACAATATCTACGCAGCGATTCTGTCGCATGCCGATGACCGTGTCGGCGAAATACTCGATGCCTTGGACCGCTTGGGGCTGACGGAAGATACACTGGTTATTTTCAGTTCAGACAACGGACCGGCCGGCTCTTCAGATGAGCTCTCGCTGTTTTACGACTCTGCCACGGGCGCGGGGTACGGCAGGGGCGCTTCCAAAGGTATCACCGGCGGTCGTAAAGGCTTTAAGGCCTCGCTTTTCGAGGGCGGCATCGGCGTACCGTTTATTGCACGTTGGCCCGGCAAAGTGCCGGTGGGCAAGGTGGACGATGTGTCGCTCATGTCGGCCGTTGATTTGCTGCCCACGTTTTGTGAAATTGCCGGAGTGAAGCTGCCGACGGATTATCAACCGGACGGCGTCAGCCAGGTGGCAACGCTTAAGGGTCAACCCTATCCTGTCCGCAAAAAGCCTCTCTTCTGGAAATATCCGTCACGTTGGCCGGCATCGAACAGCAAACCCGACCACTGGGTTTCATTCGCCGTAGTGGATCAGATCTGGAAACTGGTGACCAATAACGATCTCGGTTATGTAGAGCTATACGACATTGCCAAGGATGTGTATGAGAAAAACGATCTGAAAGCCCAGCATCCGGAAACCGTGAAACAGTTGCTCAAAAAGCTTGAAGCCTGGCAGAAGACCCTGCCTGCCAAGCCAGAGGGTGATGTGTTTTCGGCAGAGCGTAATTAGAACTGGAAAAGGAAAAGAAATGACTTATAAACTGACAACTATTTTGATGCTATTGGCGACGACGGTCGGCCTTTCGCAAGCTGCAGATTTCAATATCAAGGACCTTGGGGCGATTGGCAACGGTATTGATCTGGATACGGTCGCTGTGCAGAAGGCGATTGATCGCTGCTCAGAAGCGGGGGTTGGGGTCGTTCGGATACCGGCCGGACGCTTTGTGATCGGTACGGTTCAAGTCAAAAGCAATGTCACCCTTTCATTTGATCACGGGGCCGAATTACTGGGTAGCCAGGACATGAAGGACTATCCGATCGACACGTTGCGGCCGGCGCGCGAGGGGAATTCCGAATGCCTGCTCTATGCTGAGGACGCGACCAATATTCGGTTTGAAGGTCTTGGCATAATCGACGGTCGTGGATCACGGCAGGCCTTTCCCAAACGCTCGGGCCCCGGCGGCAGAGATAACCGGCCGAGGCTGATCCGCTTCGAGAACTGCAAGAAGGTGACTTTTTCCGGCCTGACCTACAAGAATCCGGCCTTCTGGGGGATTCATCTGGTTGACTGCAAAGATGTGCACATTACCGGTGTAACCCTGCAGATGCGGGACAATAATTCGAACAATGACGGCTTCGATATTGACGGCTGTGAAAACGTACTGCTTGAAAATAGCGAAATTCACTCCCATGACGATGCGATTTGCCTGAAGAGTTCACTGAACCCATGCCGCAATATTGTCGTTCGTAACTGCAACGTGAGCAGCATCACCGCAGGGCTAAAATGCGGAACGTCATCGAGTGGTGGGTTCATCGATGTGGATGTCTCGAACTGCTACTTTTTCGATTGCCCCATGGGCGGCATCAAACTGCAGATTGTGGACGGTGGGCGCATGGAAAACATCAAGATTTCACGCATTGTGATGGACAATGTCGGTTCCCCGATCTTTATTCGCCTGGCAAACCGCGGAAGGATTTATACCAAAAACACCTATACTGGCACTAATTTACTGAATGGAAAAAAATCCGAAGGTGCCTCAGTTGGCTCGATTAAAGGGGTGAGGATCAGCGACGTGATGGCGAACGTGACGATCCAGCCGCGCGCGAAGACAGTGACAGACAAAGACATAGCCAAAGCCGGCCCCATCATGATCGCCGGTATTCCCGGGCACAATGTGGAAGATGTCTTGCTGGAAAATATCAGCATTTCCTACCCCGGCGGAATCGATGAAGAGGCCAATCGCGTGGTTCCAGAGGACGAGACACGCTACCCGGAGCAGTATTTCTTTGGCGTCCTGCCCGCATGGGGAGCCTATATCCGCCATGCCAAGAATGTTGAGTTTAAAAACGTAAAGATGACCCTGCGTGAAGAAGACGCACGTCAGAAGATCGTATTGGATGATGTTGAGGGGTTTGTTGAGAAATAGAGGAGGCCACGCGCCGACGTTGGTCCGTCCTGATGCCATGAACGGGGCCGCAGGCAGCATGACCATTGCCCTCTCTTCATTGGGAAACAATGCCGCTCAAAGGGCGTTTGCCGCAGCGGGTGGAAAACTGCCAACCGGTTTGCAGCCGGAAGGGTATGCCATACGATGCACGAAGACTGCAGATACTAAAACCTGGTGGATCGGAACGTCCCAGGAATTCAAGGGTACTTGCTATTGGGACGATGTGGCTGTTATTGACCAAAACTAGACTGGAGTTAAAATGGATATGATCAAATCACTTGGAAAGACATGCTTGTTGACGGTTCTGCTGATGGCTTCTTATAGCGATGCGCAGAGGTTCAGTAAACCGGAATTGGCCGGTGAACTCAAGAATGATCCCGCCCGTGAAGAGGCATTCATGGATTGGGGATTGGGCATGTTTGTGCACTGGTCGTTCGATTCACAGCTCGGATCCGTCATCAGCCATTCCATGGACTACGCCTCGCGCAAATACCTGGATCGCTACGTCAATGAGCTGCCCAAAACCTTCAACCCGACCCAATACGATCCGGACAAGTGGATGGAAATCGCCAAACTGGCGGGGGCTAAGTACATGGTCCTCACGACCAAGCACCACAGTGGGTTCTGCATGTGGGACACCAAAACCACGGACTTCAGCATCATGCATACGCCTTATGGTAAGGACATCGTCCGTCAGTATGTCGATGCCTGCCGCCGCCATGGCATGAAAGTCGGCTACTACTATTCCCCGGAGGATTTTGCTTTCAATTATAAGCGTGATGTCCCGGCTCGGGGCGGAGCTCAGGGCCGTAAGTATTACGAAGAGTTGGTTGCCTACACCAAAAAGCATCTGGATGAGCTTTTCTCCAACTATGGCGAAATTGACGTGATCTTCCTTGATGGCGGGCATAAAGGGGAGCTGGCTCAATACGTCCACAAGATTGCCCCTAACTGTCTGGTGACTCGTGGCGAGATGGTGACTCCGGAGCAAAAACTGCCCCCAGACCCAATTCCCGGCCCGTGGGAGACCTGCTTTACCTTGGGCAACCAATGGCAGTACAAGCCGACCAACGAGGACTATAAGTCCGGCTCGCGTCTTATCAATATGTTGATCGAAACCCGCGCCAAAGGTGGCAACCTGCTGATCAATATGGGGCCGATGCCTTCCGGAATTGTTCCGCTTGAACAGGAGGAACGCTTCCGTGAACTGGCGCTCTGGATGTTTGTCAATGATGAGGCCATTCACGACATTCGTCCCTGTGTCACTGCCGGCAGTAAGGATGTGTACTACACCCAGTCCAAGGACGGCAAATACGTCTATGCCTTTCTTACCCAGTTTACTGATAACGACCCAAAGGGCGGCACGCAGTGGGGCAGGCACGTCAGAAAGGAAGTGGTGCTTAAAGAGCTGAAAGCGACTCCCGACACCAAAATCCGGGTTCTCGGCCAGGAGCATCGCGTCGAGAAGTTCACCTCCAGGCATGATATCGGCACACGCTTTAAACAGACCGAAGACGGACTGGAAGTTTCCGTCAAGCGAGCCCAGCGTCTCTACAATAATCGCAGATGGCCCAATGCCGTTGTTCTGCGCCTGGAGAATGTGGAATTTGCCAAGTAAGCGCCAAGTGAATTGAAGCATTTGTAGGCGCTCAATCATTACGGGAATTGCTCGCAGGAAGGAAGAATTGAGAATGAAGACAGGTATCGTCGTGATAAGCTTGCTATGCCTACCGGTTTGGAGTTGGGCAACGGACACCTTTTCGACAGATTATTTTGAAGCTGAAAACTTCACCCACCAGACCGGTGAAAATAGGGCAAGCACTGAGTATTTTCCCTATGTGGGGGGCGGCTACCTGGAGATGAGGGGGGCAAGGCGCCACTGTGACATGGAATAACATCACGGTTGCACAAGCGGGCAAGTATACCTTAATCCTAAAATACGCCAATAACACCAATCAAGATCGCCCGTGTGATTTAAAGGTGAGTGGCGCTCTCATCAAAAATATACCCTTTGGTCCATTCAAGAAGAACTGGGAGGTTCATTGGCCCGCCGCTACAGAATACAATTCAGAGACCGTTGGCTGGGCCAAATATTGGAACGCGCGGGTGATTGTCGATTTAAATACCGGAGCAAATACTCTGGAGCTTATTGCAACATCTGCAGCAGGGGGACCCCAAATCGACAACATTGGTGTGAGCACAGCGCTAAGTGAGCCTCCTGCTCATGTAGTCAATGTTAAAGATTACGGTGCCGTGGGAGACGGCAGTACGGATAACAGTGAAGCCATAGCGAATGCCATCGCCGCTTGCCCTGCCGGAGGCTCTGTGGTATTCGATGAGGGCATTTATATGACCGGGTCCATTACCCTTAAGGCAAATATAACTCTATGGGTTTCGGAAAATGCAGTAATACGAGCCATTCAGGATAATGCTAAAATCCAAACCTATTATGAAGGCTCATTTGCACACGCATCACACTTTGCAAAGTATTTCCTGTTCGGTAACCAGGTGGATAATTTAACAATTACCGGCGGGGGAACCATTGATGGAAATGCCATAGACGGATATAGAGTCAGCCCTAACTCCCAGCGCCCGTTCTTGTTGGGGTTTATAAATTCACAAAATGTTACGGTTACAAACGTCGATCTTCTTAACAGTGATTTCTGGACCTTTGTCCCTCAGGAATCAGATCATGTCATTATTGACGGCATCAATATTTCCAGTCTTCGTAAAGATGGAATAGCACCTTTGGATTGCCACGACATATCCATTACCAATAGCGTTATAGAATGCGGTGATGATGCACTGACTCCCAAGAGTTACAGTTCTAAGGGAATTGATAACCTGGTTATCAAAAACGTGACAATAAACAGTACCAAGTGGAAAGGGATTAAATACGGATTTTCAAGTGTGGGCCCATTTACACACTCCTTGTTTGAAGATATTGACATGGTGCATGCCCAGGCGGAAATTTGTATTTTATCAATTGATGGTTCTCATGTATCGGATTTAACATTTAACCGGATAAAAATGAATAACGTATTTACTCCTATTTCACTGCTGAATGGGGGCGGCTTACGCAGTAAGGCACCGGGCATCACCATCATGAAAGACATCACCATTTCGAATCTCGACGTTAGAAATGTTTGGGAGCCTGTGGGCAGTTTTATTACAGGTACTAAGGATGGCAACACCATTCACAAAGTTGAGAATGTCTATTTGACCAATGTGAATGTAGATTCCTTTAAAGGTGGGTTGATCACGGTTCCAGGTACCCCAATAGAATATGATGGACGTAAATCGGATGTGAGGTTGTTCGGAAACTTTCCCGCCTGGGGGTATTATATTCGTCACGCCGACAATGTGGTCTTTAAAAATGTGACCCATAGCGTTTCTCCAGAAGATGCTCGGGAGGATATTGTACTTGAGGATGTGACCGGATTTAAAACTGTGGGGCTGGATAGTCCCTTCTTTTCAAGACCAAAGAATAAATAAAGCTCCATTTAACATGTGGGGATATTGGTTAGATGTTTTTCACAATCAGAAGAGGCAATACTTTATGAAGATGATAAAACGAGTTGTGTGCATTTGTTTACTCATAGCCGGAGTGGCTATGGCCGGGCAAATTGATCCTACCTGGGAGTCCCTGGCGGCGAACTACCAGGTGCCTCAGTGGTTTGTTGATGGCAAGATCGGGGTCTGGATGCACTGGGGGATTTCGTCCGCGGCTGATCCCAATCGTCCGAACGATGGGTCCTGGTATGGCCGCAATATGTATGGCGGAGGAAAGAAGGTTGCCAAGGTCTTGAGCGAGTGGCATACAAAGCGGTATGGGCCGCCGTCGGAGTTTGGTTACGAGAAACTGATCCCGCTGTTTAAGGCCGAGAAATGGGATCCTGATGCCCTGGTGAAATTTGTTAAAGACAATGGTGCCCGCTTCGTAATGCCCGTGGCCTGTCATCACGACAACTTCGACATGTATGACTCCTTCCACCCGTGGAACTCGGTAAACATGGGGCCCAAACGTGACACCCTAAAGGAGTGGAAAGCAGCGGCCACCAAACACGGACTCAAGTTTGGGATCTCGACCCATCTTTACTGGTCGCCGGGTTGGTTCAGGCCTGCCCGCAAATATCAGAAAGAGGGAACCTTGGAGTGGAAGCTCTTCAACATGGATTACGATCCGCAGAACTACTCCAAGCAGGACAGCTGGAACAAGCACTGGTACGCCCGTTGTTGGGAAATTGTCGAAAAATACGATCCCGATATGTTCAATCATGATAGCGGTCCATACCCTGAGGTGGAATTCCCGATATTCATTTCGGAGTATATCAACCGCGACCTGAAGGAGAACAACGGCAAACAAACCGTCGTCTTCTCCACGAAAAACCCTGCTCTGGACCGTAATGCCTTTACCTACAACCTCGAACGCGGCGGTGCCGGGGAGATCAAGCCGGTGCCCTGGATGTGGGCGACTGATCTATCGGGGGGCTGGTTCTATCGCGCGACCGCAACCAATAAGATGAGTATCCCGGTGATGTTGGCAAACGGTGTTGATGCCATCAGCAAGAATGGGATTGTCATGCTCAACATTGCCCTCACGGGAGACGGTATCATTCCTGAAAAGCAGAAAGCGTATCTAACCGCCTTTGGTGACTTCCTGAAAATCAACGGCGAGGGGATCTACGGCACACGTCCCTGGAAGACCTTCGGCGAAGGGCCTCTAAAGATCAAGGATGGCCGTCAAGGCGAAAACCATAAGGACTACTCCCAGCAGGATATCCGCTTTACCACCAAGAACGGTGTGCTCTATGCGTTCGTACTGGCCCCGCCGACAGAGGACATTGTCATCAAGACCCTGGCGATCGGCGGAATGCTCGAGCGCGAGATTGCCGGTATCGAGCTGATGGGCAGCTCCGAGACAATCAAATGGAAACGGTCTTCTGATGCGTTGACGATCCAGTTGCCCAAGACCTTTCCTGGGAAGATCATCAACGGTTTCCGCATTCGTTGACAAGTGAGACAAGTAGGAGTACATCAAATGAAGGAAACCTCCATGAAGTGTGCAGCAAATGTTTTGCTGGGTATCGTCTTAATTGGAGTAATGAGTGAACCGGTCGTGGCTGTGGAGGTGTCGTCCTTTTGCAGGGCCCAGGTCCCGGGGAAATACATTATCGAAGCCCAGGAGGGAAATTGGAACTGGGGCATGGCGCCGATCTACGATGAAAAGGGCACGTTGCACGTGTTCAATTCCATCATTCCCAAGAATGGCAGTTGGATCAAACACAGTAAGATTGCCCATTATACGGCGGATAAACCGGAGGGGCCTTATACCTTTGTTGAGGACACCTTTTCCAGCGATTATGCTTCGTACCACAATCCGCAGGTCTCAAAAGTGGGTGACACCTATGTGCTCGTGTTTTTGCTGAACCGACATCAAGACGAAAACGGATCCAAGCAGGAGGTGGGCATTGCCACGGCCAGGTCGTTGAACGGTCCCTGGACAGAGAGCCCACACAATCCCATTATCCGAGCTGCCGGTACCATGCAGGGGGCGAATATTGTCCATGCGTCGAATCCCAGCTTTGTCCCGGCCCCTGATGGGACATACAGAATCTACTATAAATCCATGACCGACAGATACAGTCGTAAGCAAGCCATACGCGAGATATCGCTGGCCGTGAGCAGAGAGATTGAGGGGCCCTATGAAAACTACGCGCAGAACCCGCTCATCAGCTATATGGACCACAAGATAGACATTGAAGACCCCTATGCTTTCTACTACAAGGGGATGTACTACATGATTGTGGAGGATCGGCAGGGCGTGAAGAACATGTTGGAAAGCAATCCCATTCCAGCGGATCAAATACAAAGGGGAGGCTATCGGCCGGGGCTGATCTATACATCGAAGGGCGGGATTGACTGGGGCATCCCGGAAGTCGGGTATCAGACCAATGAGATCTATTTCGGAGCGACACTGGCACGCAGCGAACGGCCCCACATTCTGTGGAAGGATGGCAAGCCGGAATGTCTCTTTTTGGCCTGTCATGATGATGATCCGACCGCCGGCTATTTCGTGAGAATCGAAAACTGGGAAGTAAAGGTCAACCTGGAAGCCAGAGAGGCCGAGATTCAGCGGCGTCAGCCCCAGGCCAGGAAACGCACGCCCAGGCAATCAAAGTATCTGGAGACCGGTGGTGAACGTAAGTTGGAGGTCCTCTACAAGCAAGCCGCTGAAAAGGATTTACACTTGGATCTGTATTATCCCACGGTCAACCGTACTGCAACATGCCCGGTGATTGTCTTTACTCACGGTGGAGGATGGGCCGCGGGCAGCCGAACCAAAGCAGCCAACGGATCCTTTGGCCAGATCTTTCAGCAACTCATCAAGAAGGGCTTTGCTGTGGCCCCAGTCTCCTACCGACTGGCCAAGAAGGAAAGCAATGTGGCCATGCGCGACTGCGTCATAGACTGCAAGGATGCCATACGCTATTTAGCCAAAAACGCCGAAGACCTTGGCATCGATCCCACGCGTTTCTATGTCATGGGGGACTCGGCCGGGGGGCACATCGCCCAGATGCTATTGCTGGCCTCGCCTGAGAGTCTGCCCGGAGATCCTGCCCTTGCTGATGTCTCTTATAACATGGTCGCAGGCCTTTCCTGGTATGGCCCCTGTGACTTTGAGAAAATGAGCCTGTTCAACCATGACGACCGCCCCGATTTCAGGGATCGCTTTGCGCCTCGACTGCTGGGCAGCGATTCTGGACCTCAGGACAAGCTCACTCGTTATAGGGAGATGAGCCCGATTAACTACCTAACCGAAAAGAGTCCACCCCTGCTCATGATCCAGGGCGATAAAGATACGACCATCCCTGTGAAACACGCCTATTATATGGATGAAAAAGCAAAGTCCCTGAAGGCCCCGGTTGAGATCATGATCATCAAAAACGCCGGCCACAACTGGCGCAAGGTGGACGCGGATATCGAGCCCTCCCGTGAGGTGATCATTGAGCGAACCGTGCAATTTTTTGTGGATCACTTTTAATATTTGGCAAAGCCGCCTGTCGATGCCAAAGCATACAAGGTGCAGTTGGAAAAGGAGAAATGGCTATATGATGAGATCACTTATTACAATGTGTTTTGTGAGTACCCTGTGTGCGGGATTGGCCCATGCCGAGCCGGCGAAGAAACGTCCCAACATTGTCTACCTGATGGCAGACGATCAGAATGTAGGTTCGGTCGGCTGTTATGGCAATCCGGAGGTGTCGACGCCCAATATGGACAGGCTGGGCACGGAGGGTGTGATCTTTAAGCGGCATTACAATACCACGGCGATCTGTATGGCCAGCCGTGCCACGGTCTTTACAGGCATGTACGAATACAAGACCGGGACCAATTTCAGTCACGGTGACATGAAGACCGAGGTTTGGGCCAAGTCCTACCCAATCCTTTTGCGCGAGGCAGGTTATCTGACGGCCTTTGCAGGCAAGTTTGGCATGGAGGTCGAGGGCAGGGGGCTTTGTGAATCTGACTTTGACTTTTGGGGTGGGGGACCTGGCCAGACAACCTATGTGACCAAACAGAATAAGTCCATGGCCAAGTATGCGGACAAATATCCCCATTCCACCCTGTCCTACGGTGCCTTCGGTCGGGACGTCATTCGCGCGGCTGTGAAGCAAGACAAACCCTTCTGCCTATCGATCAGCTTCAAGGCCCCACACCGCCCCGTGACACCCGATCCCAAGTTTGATCATGTTTACGCGGGCAAGACCTTCACCAAGCCCGCCAATTACGGACGTGCTGCTGGCGCACATATGTCCCCACAGAGCAAACAGGGACGTCAGTACGCTCGCTTCACCGGGTGGAACTACGATACCGACTATGACGGGGTCATGGCGAAGTACTACCAGCAGATCTATGCCATTGATATGGCGCTGGGCATGATCCGCGCCGAGTTGGACGCTCAGGGTGTTGCCGACAATACCGTGATCATCTACACCAGTGACAATGGCTTCATCTGCGGTGCTCATGGCTATGGCTCCAAGGTACTGCCCATGGAAGAGTCCTCGCGTGCACCCTTGATGATCTATGATCCACGAAGCCCTTCTGCGGGCAAGCAGTGGGGTATCTCTGCACTTACAGGGAATATTGATTTTGCGCCGACGATTCTGGCACTGGCCGGCTTGCCCACTCCGGAAAACATGGATGGCCGCAGCCTGCTGCCGTTGCTGGAAAATCCGGAGTCGGATATCCATGAGCAGATGAGCTTTATTAATGTTTGGGGCCCTCCAGCCACTCAAAGCCTAAGCGTGTTGACCAAGGAGTTGAAATACACCTACTGGTGGTATGGTGACACAACCATGAAACCCTTCGAGGAATTGTATCATTTGACGCGAGATCCGCTGGAAATGAAGAACCTGGCCCATAGTTCCGAAGCAGCGGGCATGCTGGGGATGATGCGAGGGAGATACGACGCCGAGCTTGAGCGATGGAAACAGCAGGCGGTCGAATACAATAATTACCAGAAATACGGTACGCTCTTCGACCGGAAGCTTCCATGGGATCAAAAGAAATCTACGGGGAAATCCAATAGGGGGTCAAAGTAATATGGTGAAAAAAGCACTATTACCGCTAATCGTTCTCATGGCTGTCATACTGCCCTTACATGCTCAGCAACCTGTGGGAAGAGCCCCAAGGAAGCCGAATCCTCTACATAGTTTCGAATATCGTTTTGCCGACAGTCTGGAACAGACGGCCGACTCGAAAGCACGCCAGAACTTGTGGTTCCGGGATGCCAAGTTCGGCGCCTTTATTCACTTTGGTGTCTATTCGACGCTGGAGGGCGAATACAAAGGTCGGGGTTCGCAACACCGCTATTCCGAATGGGTCCAGATTTCCGGCAAGATTCCGGCCCAGGAATACCATCAGGTCGCCGCGCAGTTCAACCCGTCCGAGTTCGATGCAGACGAATGGGCTCGGACCTTCAAGGCATGCGGCATTCGTTATGTCGTCATCACCTCGAAGCATCACGACGGCTTTGCACTCTTCAAGTCGGAGGTCAGCAACTATAACATCGTCGACTACACACCCTTCAAACGGGACATTATCAAGGAGCTGAGTGAGGCCTGCCACAGACACGGCCTGAAGTTCGGCGTCTACTATTCGCAGGCGCAGGACTGGGATGAGCCGGACGCGCCGTACCTGAACAAGCGAGCCAAGCTGAGTGACATCCACCCCGAGCTGCCGGCTGATTTTAGACCTGACATGGATCGCTATATCAAGAAGAAGAGCCTTCCCCAGGTGGAGGAGCTGGTTAAGAACTATGAACTGGACCTGGTCTGGTTTGATACGCCGGTCGGCATGAATATGGAACGGGTCAAATTGTTCAGCAACATGGTGCGCACCTATCGCCCCAACTGCCTGATCAACTCCCGCATCATCCATAGCGGAAAAGGAAAGATCGAAGCGCAGTATTTGCCCTACTACGACTATGTCTCCATCGGCGACAAGGAAGTGCCCACCAAGAAGCTCCCGCTATACGTGGAGTCCCCGGACAGTGTCAGCTCTTCCTTTGGCTACAAGACCAAGGGCAAATGCTACTATCATTCTGAAGAAGAGATGATCCACCGTTTCGTGCATACGGTTTGTGCCGGTGGCAATGCCCTGATCAATAACGGCCCCATGGGTAATGGCAAGCTCGATCCGGAAGCGGTCCGCATCTATAGTGCCATGGGCGACTGGCTCAAGGTCAACGGCGAGTCCATCTATGGAAACGTGCGCAATCCCCTCGACGAGCGTCCCGAATGGGGCGACATCTCGGCAAGTAAAGACGGCAAGACCCTCTACCTGCATGTCCTCGAATGGCCTGAGTCCGGAACTCTCTCTCTCAACGGACTGTCTTCCACCGCAACTTCAGCGGTCTATCTGGCCAATGGAGAAAAAGCTAACTTTGTTCAGGAGGGCGCCAGCCTGGAAATCACACTGCCTGCTCAACCGCTGAATGAATACGACACTGTGGTTAAAATCTCTTTTTAGTAACCGTGAACCACTTTGTTTTAATGGAGAACATGATGCAAACAAGACATTTTATGCTGATCGCCATTCTGATTGGTGCCGTTGCACTGCCAGCCTGTTCCAAGGAGGCAAACAAGCCCAATGTGATCATCGTCATTACCGACGATCAGGGTTATGGCGATGTGGCCTTTACGGGCAATCCTGCCATCAAAACCCCGGCTATCGATAAACTACGCAGCCAGGGGATCCTACTCAACAACTTTCACGTGGATCCCACCTGTGCGCCTACCCGTTCGGCGCTGATGACCGGGCGCTATTCAGACCGCGTTGGTGTGTGGCACACAGTTCAGGGTCGCAGTATGTTGCGCCACCGCGAAATCACCATGGCCGATATCTTCGGGAACAACGGATACGCAACCGGCATGTTTGGCAAATGGCATCTCGGTGACTGCTATCCCTACCGGCCGGAAGATCGAGGCTTCCAGCACTGCGTCTATCACCAGGCCGGCGGCGTTGGTCAGGCCCCCGACTATTGGGGCAACGACTATTTCGATGACACGTATGTCGTTAACGGTAAACTGCAGCGTTTCGAAGGCTTTTGCACGGATATCTGGTTTAACGAGGGCATGAAGTTTATCCAGCAGAATAAGGACAAGCCCTTCTTCGCCTACATTTCGCTTAATGCGCCGCACAAGCCGCTCTACTGCCCGGAGAAATACGTCAAACCTTACGAAAACGATACGCGGGTCTCTTCGCCCGAGTTCTACGGCATGATTACCAATATCGATGAGAACCTGGCCCGTTTGATGGAGTTGCTGGATGACGAGGGCCTGGCCGACAGTACCATCCTCGTCTTCATGACTGACAACGGCACGGCCAGTGGGATCCTTGGCGGACGTGGCTATGACGGCGGCATGCGCGGCATGAAGAATTCGGAATACGATGGCGGCCACCGCGTGCCCTTTATTCTCCGCTGGCCGGATGGGAAGATCAAGGCCGGTAAATCCATTGAGCGTCTCACCGCGCATATCGACATTCTGCCCACCTTTATCGAACTCTGCGGCCTCACCGCACCTGACATCAATTATGATGGAGCTAGCATTCGCGAGCTGCTCTACTCAGACAATCCAAACTGGCCCGAGCGCACCCTGGTGGTCGAATCCCAGCGTGTGGTCGATCCGATCAAGTGGCGTAAGAGCGCCGTGATGACCGACCGTTGGCGTCTGGTCAACGGCAAGGAACTCTTCCACTTGAACGATGATCCCAAGCAGGCCACTGACATTTCCAAGCAACATCCTGAAGTTTATGAGAGCCTGGTTGGGCAGTATAATAAATTCTGGAACGATGTCTCGCGCGAACACAACCTTACCAGCTATATGGTCATCGGTTCCGATCATTCGCCCATCGTCTCCCTTTCTTCCCACGACTGGTTGATCGACAAGCTCCCGCCGTGGAGTCAGAGTCATATTGTCCAGGGTGCATTCGCAGAAGAGTCGTACTGGGCCATTGAGGTCGAGCGTGATGGCGACTATGAAATCTCACTGCGGCGCTGGCCGGTCGAAGCCGACAAGGGCATCAATGACGGCACCTACGGCAAGGCCTTTAACTATAAGCAGGCACGCATGCGTATCGGCGATGTTGACGAAACCAAAGATATCCCAGCCGGCGCCAAGGAAGTCACCTTCAAGGTTTCCTTGAAAAGGGGCATCACCCATCTTGCTCCGGTCTTCATCGGCCCTGATCTCACGGCCACGCCATACTATGCCTACGTGACGCACAAGCCGAAACCAGGTTGGCAAACCCCGCAGGGGATGGGTGTCCCGATCTATGATCCAACGTATGGACGCAAGCCACCACAGATCAATAAGAAGAGACTTAAGCCTATTGAGTAGTTTGTCTGCTGGAAATATCACGGGAATCAGAGGGATAAGATAATGAAACAAATAGAACCTATTTCAAAACTCCTTTCGGCTGCGATCGGCTGCAAAGCCCGTGGATCTGCGTTCTCGGCAAAAAGGGTTCTCGACGCGCTTCAGCACGCCTCCGAGCGCATTTTCCGCTTACGCGGGCCCCTGAGGGTGTCACCTCGGGCCTTGACCACGGACTTTTCGCTCAATCTCGCTTCAAAATCAGTTCTGAAACAAGTTCTAATGATCTTGATGTTGTTCCTGACGGTCTCAAGTCAGTGTCATGCAGCTTCGGCGAAGGCTGATTTCTATCTGTCCCCCAGCGGCTCCGATGCCTGGTCCGGGATGCTGGCCAGTCCCAACGCCCAGGGAACCGATGGCCCGTTTGCCAGCCTGGAGCGCGCGCGTGACGCGGTGCGAGATTTGATAAAGAGTAAATCCGGTCATATTGTTGTCCTCATCCGTGGGGGAACCTACTCATTGGCCAAGACCGTTGTATTTGGGTTGGAAGATTCGGGAGAAGGTGACTCCATTGTGACCTATGCTGCCTATCCCGGAGAGATGCCGGTATTCAGTTCCGGGCGGGAAATCAAGGGCTGGCAAAAGGTCACCGGTGAGCTTTCTGGTTTGCCTGAGGCGGCGCGGGGCAAGGTGTTGGAGGCTAAGGTCTCGGGCTGCTTTCTTACCCTTTATGATGATGAGGGCATGCTGCCGCGCGCACGGTCGGAGCGTTTCGTTCCGAAAGGGAGCGCGACCGAACTCAAATTCCCAGAGGGGCTTTTAAAAAACTGGCCGAATGTGACTGATGTGGAGATTTTGGTCCGTCCCACCCGACTTTGGACCATGAATGTGCTGCCAATTGTATCGGTTGATGAAAAGGCTGGGGTTGCCCGCACGGCTATTCCTGCAACGTATGGGATGAATAAAATCGGTTGCTGGGTTGAGAATGTGTTGGAGCAACTCGATCAGCCGGGCGAATGGACGCTCAATAGCAAGGAAGGCAAGGTTTATCTCTGGCCGCGGGGCAAGTCGCCTGTTATGGCTCCGCAGTTGATCGAGTTTTTCCGGATCGAAGGGGAAATTGATAAACAGGGCCCCAAGGATATTCCGGCTCGCAACCTTTGTTTTCGCGGTCTCACTTTCAAGCATGGCGAACGCTATACTCTGGCTAAGGATGATGCAGGGACGCAGCACGATTGGGATATGTTCGACAAGGCCAACGCCCTCGTTCGTCTGCGCGGATCTGAGAACTGTGTTGTTGAGCAGTGTCACTTTCTGCACAGTGGAAGCGGGGCGATCCGTGTAGACCTGCATGGTCAGGGGAACATAATCTCCGGCAACCATATCGAATACATGGGCGGCGGCGGCATTCTGCTTTGCGGTTATGGTCCCGGCACCAAGGACGTGAACAAAAAGAATCTCGTCTACAACAACCATATTCATCATGTCAGTGAAATCTATTGGCATTCACCCGGGATCTTCCTTTGCCAGAGCGGGGAAAACCGAGTGGCGAACAATCTGATTCATCATACGAATTATTCGGGGATGATCGTTTCCGGTATGGTAACCCGCTTTTTCGTGAAGCAAGATAAACGTGAGTCGAGCCGTGCTATCCGATGGCATGAAATTGGGGAAGCGCCGAGGAATCCCACGCTGGACGATGTCCGCCCCTATTTGCATGCGCGTAATAATCTGATTGAAAACAATGAGATTCATCATGTCATGCAAATCTTGGGGGACGGGAATGGGATCTACGTTCGCGGTTGCGGCGCGGGCAATGTGATTCGCGGCAATTATATCCATCATTTGGTCTCCCCCATAAATGGGCAGAGCGGGATGCGCACAGACGGCGGGCAAATGGATACCCTCTTTGTTGGAAACTTGCTCTACAAATGCAAGTCGCAGGGCATGACCCTGAAGTTGAACAACCGCTTTGAAAACAACATTATCGCCGACGTCATCGCGCCACGCGGTACCTACCTGAAGATCGTCGAAGGCCCCATGAAAGGGGCCAGCAATAAGCGGAATATATTCTATTCAACGTTGGCAGACTGCACCTTCATTTCTGAACCTGGAGCCGGACGAGGCAAAGTCGGTGAGGATCGCAGAGGTCGCGTCGCTGCCCGCATGAAGGACATGGAGTCCGACTATAACATCTACTATTGCAAAGCGGATAACAGCCGCAGTGACAGTGTCCTGAAGAAACTGCAAGGCGACGGCGTCGATGCCAACAGCCAGGCGGTAGACCCGATGTTCGTTGATCCGGAAAATGGCGACTTCAGATTTAAGCCGGATTCGCCTGCACTGAAAATGGGCATAGTCCCGATCGATATGTCAAAAGTTGGCTTGCGTACGACGAAGATTGCCGAAGAATTTGAGACCTTGGGAAAGTAAGAGCCATTCAGGGAGATTTACATGAAGAGATATAATTCCGTTACAGGGACCGTTGCTGTAGTGGTGGCGATAATTGGTTTGCTACCACAAATGCTGTATGGCGAACCAGGACTTGTTGGGCAATCCGGACTCAGCGGCGGGATTGTGGTCGCCCTCGATTTCCCCGACGGGAAGGCCATCGCAGATCTGGCGGTGAAGGCTGGTTTTGTTGTGCACGGACTGATGACGACCGAGGCCGGTGTGGAGAAGGCCCGGCGCGAGATTGCACAGGCGGGACGCTACGGCAAGGTTTCGTGCGATTCCTATAACGGAAGCGATCTGCCCTATGTGGACAACCTGGTGAACATCGTGCTGTGCAAAGATTCTTCCAAGGTGCCCCTGCCGGAGCTGATGCGGGTGATCGCTCCGGGCGGCTTGCTCATGGTGGAAGAGTCGGGCGCCTGGAAGAAGACGGTCAAGCCCAAACCCACCGGCACGGATGAGTGGAACCAGTTCCTGCATGGGGCCGACAACAACGGCGTCTCGCGGGACGATGTCGGCCCTCCCCAGCGTCTTCGGTGGCATGATGGCCCTGAATACGGACGCTCCAAGGCGCTTTCCCCCTCCTTTCCCAACATGGTGACCGCCGATGGTGTCGTTTTCACCATTGAGGACCGGGCGACCACGGAAAACGTCAATGCGCCATCGCAATACTATTTGGTGGCGCGCGACGCCTACAACGGTATCCAGCTTTGGAAACGGACTATGCCGAAGGAGTGGATCAAGTGGCAGGGAGGCAGCATTAAAAACATCTCGACCCAGCAGCAGCGCTGTCTGGTGGCCATCGGTAACACCGTTTACTTCTGCACGGGGTTTGGCGGAGCGGTCACTGCCCTCGATTCCCGAACCGGCGCGGAAAAGCAGGTGTACAATCTCACCGAAAAGACAGCGGAGTTTCTCATTGAAGGCGATATCCTCTACGGGATCAAAGGCGCTCCCTACAAAGTGGGGAAATCGGATCAGTCCGGTAGCGTGGCGCTGTATGCCCTTGACCTGAGCAAAGGCATCCTGATTTGGAGCAAGCCCATCACCAACGACTATACCGGCGGAACGCTGGTGGTGAAGGGGCGTCGTCTGGTTTACCATTGCAAGGATGGGTTGGTTTGCGTGGACAGCGCAACGAGGAAGGAACTGTGGACGGTCGCAGTTCAGGACAGTGCTGTGGACAAGATGCTTCCTAAAGCACCAGATCCCCGGGAGAAGCCGGCTGCTCCGAAGACACAGAGGGCGAGGAATGCCAAAAAGACAAGGCAACCCACAGATTACACGGCTTTCACCGGTAACGATCAGCCCACGATCGTGCTGACGGATGACATGATTTTTTGCGCCATTGGCAACTCCATCGTGGCCAAGACCCTGGCCAATGGGAATACGCTGTGGACGGCGCATGGCAGGGCGAACTACAAGAAAAACCCCGACCTTTTCGTGGCCGACGGGCTGGTATGGAGCCGGGATTTGAAAGGGCGCGACCCCCAGACCGGTGAGGTTGTCCGGACACTCAATCAGGATATGACCGGTCCAATGGCCCACGACCGCTGCTACCGCAACCGCATCACCCACCGCTACTATCTGAACAGTGCGACCGGCGGCACCGATTTCATGGCGTTAGATGGAAGCCTGGAGAGTCCCAATCCTTGGGTGCGTTCCACCTGCGGCCTGGCGGTCATGCCGGCCAATGGCATGATGTACAGTGGTCCCTATGTCTGCCAATGCGTCATCGGAGCCATGATCCCCGGGATGAATGCCTTATACAACGGCTCCGGGAATACCGGGAAGCAATTTACGGTGGAACTCACGCCGCGTTTGGTGAAAGGACCCTGCTACGCCAAGGCTTCGAAGGGCAAGCCTGCATCTTCCGCCGATTGGCCGACCTATCGCTATTCCAGCATGCGTAGCGCCGTTGCTGCCGCCCCCACTGCGGTTGCGCTTTCGGCTGAGTGGAAGGTCGATATTGGAGCGCAACCCACGGCACCGGTCGTGGCGGGTGATACGATCTATGTCGCCGACCGGGACAGCTACACCCTGCATGCGCTGGACCGGGCAAACGGACAGACCCGCTGGACGTATATTTCGGACGGTTGCATCGATAGCCCGCCAACCTATTTCAGGGGCATGGTGCTGTTCGGCAGCCGCACCGGCTGGATCCATTGCCTGCGTGCTTCGGATGGCCAACTGGCATGGAAATTCACTGGCTTGCCCGAGCGGCGGCTGGTCTGCGACTCCGGCCGGCTCGAATCGGCCTGGCCGGTGAACGGTAGCGTCATGATCTTCGAGGATACGGTCTACTTCGCGGCCGGGCGCAACTCGTTTTTGGACGGCGGGATTGGTGTCTTTGGACTCGATCCATTCACCGGGGCGATGAAGCATGGACGTATGGTTCGGGGCCCCTTTGAAGAGGACCGTCCGAACTTCCCGATACAGGCCGACGGCATTTTCCAATTGGACGGATTCAAGTCCGACATCTTTTCAAGCAATGGCAGTGAACTCTTCGTCCGGAACCAGGGGTTCACACCCAAGCTGGAGCCCATCAACCCGGATGACGTGAAGACTTTGCACTTGATGGCTTCTGCTGGTTACTTGAACGACTCGCCACAGCACCGCACCTACTGGACCGTGGATTGGAACCTTCGGTATGGTGCCGGGACGGGCAGATTCGGGTTCGGCCCGGCGGGCGACATCACCGCCTTCGATGGCAAGGAATTCTATGAAGTCCGCGGCTACGCACCGGGCCGCAATCTGCCAAACCGAGGGAGGGGGCTAAACCAATTGGAAGTTTATTCCATCTATTCCGGCTCTCTCAGCGGAGTGGATGGAACAGTGAAGCATAACTTAATCCCCGGCATCGGCCGCTGGGACAAGCGTTGGCAAACCCCAGTGCCATTCGCCGGGCACGCGCTTGCCGCCGCCGAGAACACGCTACTGGTCGCCGGTGTTCCCATGCTCAAAGGCTATTCTCAGGAAGACACGGATGCATCCTATGCCGGGGAAAAAGGTGGCATCGCCTGGCTGTTGGACGTGAATGACGGCCACAAACTACAGGAACTGCGCTTCGCTGCCGCACCGGTCTGGGACGGAATCGCGATTGCCCACAACAACTATTTCATCTGCCTGAGAGATGGTTCGGTGGTTAGTCTCTCCGCCAAGTAGCGAAAAAAAGAAGCACAAAAAATCAATCCTGGTTTAATGAAATTATTCAAAATGAAAAAGGCCGTTACAGTACTTGTGATTTGCAGTGCCTCTTTATCCTATGCTCAAAAACCTATGTCTAAAGCAGACAGTACCCTAAGCTGGTATAAAGACGCTAAATTCGGGATGTTCATTCACTTTGATGTTCGCGGAGATCGAGACACATGGAACCCGAGCAATCTGGATGCCAAAGAATGGGTACGTATTGCCAAAGAGGCTGGGATGAAGTATATGGTTCCAACCACGCACCAGTCTTCCTACATCATTATGTGGGACTCTGATGTCTCAACCAGGGATGTTACGGACCTAACCCCGTTTAAGCAGCCTTACTTAGAGGAGTTGTCCGAAGCATGCAAGACTGAGGGGCTCCGGATGGGCGCCTATTACGCGCTCGCAGACCCGGGCAATCCGCTGTACAACGAACCGGATGTGGGGGGAGATATTGTACCGTATGTCACTTACCTGCACGCGGTAATCAAGGAACTCTGCGAAAAGCATCAACCCTGCCTCATCTGGTTTGATGCTTCGCGACGATTCAGGCATCCTGTTGAAAAACAACTCCTGCGGCAGGCAGATATGGTTGAAATGCTTAATTCCTATGGATGCCTTTCCAATAGCAGACTTGGCGATGATGATGCACTGAGATATGTCAATTACCTGACCATGAATGACAACATGGCCCCGGACTTTAATCTGGGAGTCTATTGGGAATCCGCCGTGACCTTGGGTGAATCCTGGCACTTTAGATCCTATGATGAACAGTTGAAATCCCCCAAAGCCCTCCTGCATAGACTTATTAATGCAGCAGGAAACGGAGGGAATTTATTATTAAATGTTGGGCCTGATCAGCAAGGCGTAATTCCCAAGAACATGGAGGACAGGCTGAAGATCATGGGACAATGGCTTGAAGAAAATGGGGAAGCCATTTACGGAACGAAAGCGGGTCCTTACCCCTATCAAATAAGTTGGGGATCGATCACTCAACGTGAGGAAGAAGGAAACACCCATCTCTATCTTAATGTGGTTGACTGGCCTGAAACGGGAGAATTTACCTTGTTTGGATTGAAAAATAAGGTACTGAATGCTTCCCTACTGGCTACCGGTGAAGCGATTGGCTTTAAAACGAAATTTGATGCTTTTTCCGGTCAGAATATCCTTACGCTCGACATCCCCAAAAATCGGCCCGATGAATATGTTTCGGTGATCAAACTGGTTGTCGCAGGTGATGCGGTAATGGATCACAACCACCTGCAACTCACCGACGGCAAGGTGCTATTGGATACATATAATGCCAATATTCATGATTTGGAGTATGTGCCCAACAAACCTACCAAAGCAATAGACATGAAGATGTTCACAGTACCGGACAGACGATCCATGCAGCCAAGTGATTACACCGGACCATGGGATTATCAAATGTATAAGAAGCCGGGCGAAGGGATCATGCCGGGCAGAGGACTCACCGTTTCAGGCTTCCATACCAAGGGGCAGGCCTTGAGCTGGGATTTCAAAGTGTATGAGCCTGGTCGCTATCAGGTAGCGGTCGTTTGCCATGTAAACAAAGGAAGAAACTGGAACGCTGATGGTAGAGTGAGGGTAACTGTTGCCGGACAATCTGTGGAAAGTCAACTAGTCGAAAGCAAACGTGTTGAAACAATCACAATGCCGCATTTTTTGGAAGCCTATTCAATCATAGGAACGGTAAAAATAGATAACCCGGGAACGCATTCACTGACACTTGAGGTTAGCTCTGATTTCAAGGCTGCAAAACCCAGACTTCGAGGTGTGGTGCTAACTCCGACTGATGATAAATAAGGGCGCGGACATCACTCAGAATGAATGAGATCGGTAAGGCGTTTAAGGTTTAAAAGGAAGGCTTATGAATATTATAAATATAATAACTGAACTTTTGCAAAGTTGAAAATCTGGACTCCAAATGAGTAATTTGACGACAAATATTGATAGTAAGGCACATTATAAAATCATGGAGGATCCGATTATGCCTGCTATCGTAGAATTTCC
>Ga0307379_10001904_pt1 | contig 31694 bp, 29 predicted proteins | sample UN2MG_FD_202237 | JGI IMG/M metagenome (GOLD analysis project Ga0307379, IMG submission 202237) | Soil microbial communities from Risofladan, Vaasa, Finland - UN-2 | ecosystem: Environmental > Terrestrial > Soil > Coastal area > Acid sulfate soil | place: Finland: Risofladan, Vaasa | collected...
AGATTTGTTTTAAGCCTGGTATGGTAAAAAATACATATGGTACAGGGCTTGCTTTAATGATGAATATAGGAGAAAAGCCGATTTTATCGAGAAGTGGACTTACAACTGACCTTGCCTGGAATATTGGGGGAAAGGTGACCTATGCATTAGAAGGGGTGATCTTTAATGGTGGTGCTGTCATACAATGGCTAAGAGATGGATTAAGAATAATAGAAAGCGCAAGAGAATCAGATGAGCTAGCTGAAAAAGTAAAGGATACAGGAGGTGTTTATTTTGTGCCTGCTTTTACCGGCCTTTGTGCACCTTATTGGGATATGTATGCTAGAGGACTAATTATTGGAATTACTCGAGGTACTACTAAGGAACATATCGCCAGGAGTGCTCTTGAATCTATAGCATATCAGGTCAGAGATGTATTAGAAGCAATGAAGGCTGATTCTGGTGAGGAAATAAAAACTTTAAGGGTAGATGGAGGTGCTTCAAAGAGTAATTTTTTAATGCAATTTCAAGCCGATATATTAGGTGTTACAGTAGAAAAACCAGCAATGACTGAAATGGCTTCTTTAGGAACAGCATATCTTGCTGGTTTAGGAGTTAATTTTTGGAACAGCACAGAAGAGTTAGAACATCATTGGAAATTAGAGAAAGTATATGAACCAAAGATGAAAGAAGATATAAAAGAGGAGCTATATAATGGTTGGAAAAAAGCTGTCAAGAGATCTTTAAGTTGGGTTAAGTAAAGTAAATATTTTTCTTTTTTATAATTTATATTTTTGACAAGAGAGGTATTTAGTATGACTTATTCTAATCAGATACTTAGATTAATAAATGAAATGAATCTAACCTATGAAAATCTAAGCTCAAAAATAGATAATGCTATTCTAAAACCTAATATGAAGGTTTCAGAAATCAAGGCTTTTTGTTATCAAAGTGTAAAATACAAATTTGCCTCTGTAGCAGTAAATTCAGGATTTGCTTCAATTGCTAAGTACTTTACAAAGAAAAGTAGTACGAAATTATGCTGTGCTATTGGTTTTCCTTTAGGGTTAACTTCAGTTTTTTGTAAAGCAGTAGAAATAGAAGATGCTATTAATTCAGGAGCGGATGAATTGGATTTTGTAATTAATATTGGGAGATTAAAATCTCATGATTATTTTTATATTGAGAATGAAATAAAGGAACTGGTAAAAGCTGCAGAGGGTAAGACAACAAAATTAATAATAGAAACATGTTATTTAAATAAGAATGAAAAAATTAATATTTGTAAATGTGCTTTAAATACTGGTGTAGATTTTATTAAAACATCTACTGGATTTGGGAAAAATGGAGCAACAGTGGATGATGTAAGGTTAATAAAAAGTATTGTAAAAAATTGTTGTAAAGTAAAAGCTGCTGGAGGAATTAAAAATTTAAAAGATACTTTGAGATTAATAAGAAATGGAGCAGATAGGATAGGTACTAATTCTGGAGTAAAAATTATGGATGAATTTAAAAAAATGATAAAAACTTAATAAAAGTGAGGTCAATCATAAAAAGGGTGGTTAGTAAAAAAACGAAGAAAAATAATTTATTTAAGAGATGCTTTGAAGGCAAGGTTGCAATGATATCTGGTGCAGGTCAAGGGATAGGTAAGCAAATAGTATTAGATTTGTATTCAGAGGGAGCTAAAATTGCGGCTTTTGATATTAATGAAGAACAAGTAAATAATTTAAAAGAAGAGATTAACTTTAATAATAAGAAAATTATTATCTTTCAAGCTGATGTTTCGAAAAGTAATCAGGTAAGCAAGGTAGTAAAAGAAACCATAAATTATTTTGGTAAAATTGATTTATTAATAAATAATGCTGGAATTTTGAGTTATTGTTCCATTGAAGATACAACAGATGATATCCTGGAAAAAATATTGTCAGTTAATTTAAAAGGAGTTATGTATTGTGTTCGCGAAGTTGTGCCTTTCATGAAAAAAAATCAGTATGGACGAATTGTAAATATTTCTTCAATCACTGGGAAACGAGGAGATAATAATACTTCACCATGTTATGGTGCTTCAAAAGGTGGAATAATTACTTTGACAAAATCATTAGCCAGACAATTAGGTCCTTATGGCATTAACGTTAATGCCATAGCACCGCATGCTATAATGACTTCTATTATGAATGGTTGGGATGAAGAAAAGAAAAATAAGATGAAAGAGTTAATACCAGTTAGACGTTTAGGAACTGTTAAAGATGTATCATCGGTGGTTTTGTTTTTATTATCAGATGCCTCTGCTTTTATTACAGGAGAAACAATTAATATCAATGGTGGATATTATATGGATTAAAATATTTTACAGTGTAAAACCCCATTTTACTAAGAATAGCGCATTTTTTTTGATCAATGTCTGCAACAAAAATCCGTGTACAGCCCAGAATTCTAAGCCATTGAGCAGCAAGAGCGCCTATTGGTCCTCCACCAACTATTAAAACAGTGGCATAGCTATACGAACCAGAATGGGCTTTTCCCCAAAAGGTTTAGGTTCTTCGACTTCCTTGAAAGTTAAGAGCCCTTTATCTTCAAGAATCATTGCTTTCATTTTTTCCTCATCATCATTATATCAGACTTCCATCCCATAGCGATGAATTTTATGAGTAGGATATATTGCAATCTGTGGAATAGTCACATCAGGAGTCCTTGTGGCAACATAAAGTGTTATTTCAGCCACATTTTCAACATCAATACAGCTAGCATAGATTCCCTCTTTGTATTCTTTTTCGTCTAACCATCCATCTAAGTATGCTTTCAGAGAACCATCATAAAGCCCCTTATCAATGATTTCAGTCATTGGTGTCTTTACATGAGAAGGATTGATTACGGTCACACCGATATTCTTATCCTTACCTTCAATTAAAATATTTTTACTAAAACCCATCATACCATGTTTTGAAGCTCGGTAGGGGCTATGGCCAGGTCCTGATGCAAGCATGGCAGAGGAAGACCCCATGTTAATAATTCTACCGCCGGACTTCTGTTTTTCCATATATCTGAATGCCTCACGGCAGCATAAAAAAACACCTGTCATGTTTGGACCGATTGTTTTATTCCATTCCTCCAACGTAACTTCAGAAACTGGTGGAGAAAGCGAATCACGGCCGGCACTATTGACTAAAATATCCAAATGACCCCATTCATCTACAGTATCCTTAAAAAATTTAATGACCTTATCTTCATCAGTTACATCAGCACAAAAAGTAAGGCATATACCATTTGTATTGTAAATATCGGCTTCCACCTGTTTTAAACGTTTCTCATCAGTATCTATCAATGCAACTTTGCAGGCATTAGCGGTAAAAATCTTTGAGACGGCTTCTCCAATTCCAGAAGCTGCTCCAGTTACGATGGCCACTTTACCTTCTAATCTTTTTTCTATATTCATTATTAACCTCCCAAATTATTATAAAATAAAAATATATGGTTATTTCCCAAAAAGCCAAAAATATTTTCAGCAGGTTATGTATATGTTACGTTGCAGATAATTTTATAGCAAATTATGACTTTTTGGTTATAATTATGTTGTAGGGGCAAAATGAATTGTGCCCTTGCTATATTATTGCCTAATTTCTCCTATGGGCACAATTCATTGTGCTCCTTGTATATTACTAGTAACTTATTATTTATCAAAAAAAGATGTTAATATGATACCGGATGAGTTTGTAATTGGTTAAGGCCGTTCTGTCCCTGGAGCAATCATTATTTTGATGATTAGCTCGTTTTATAGATTGGCCGCCCTTCTACAATCTTGGACAGTATCAGAAGCGGAATATTAAATATTTCAACTTGCATTACCACAAGGTTAAGTTATAGAAGGGCGACCAGGCAAACTCTCCTAAAAATCATTAGGAGGTTTCATCATGTATTATATCGGAATTGACGTCTCAAAGAAAGACTTATCAGTATTTAACGGTAAAAAAAACCTAAAATTTATAAATCAAGAAGACTTGAGACCTTTTAAAAAATACCTAAAAAAAGAAAGTTAACTTTTCAGATTTGGTCATCATCAAGGGGAAGCCCAGTCTTAAATATGAAGGGAGAGGTTATTGGAGTAGCTTCATTTCAAATGATAGATGGTAGAATTTGAATTTTGCTATTCCCAGTGAAAGAATAGTAAACCTTAATTTAGCGAAAGAAAAGAAAATTGGAAAATATCTACCAAAATATAAACCTACAAAGATATTAAGTGCAAATATTACAATCCAATACACATCGATCTGAATTCACTCTTATATATTTTGGTCTGAAATTTCCGGTAACCGTAATCCTTCCTGCGGATAAGGGTATTTTCCTTTATAAATATTTTAAAATCCTTATTCTTAGAGACTACTTCTAATTGTGAATAATTAACTTATTAATCTAATATTTTCTATTGCTATATCCTCTTTAAAAGTTCTAAGCGTTTCCAATAGCGGGAGCCAGACAATAACCAGCCCTTTGGCAATTAAGCCAAAGGGTTTTCTTATTTCTTATTTGACTTTTTTATTCTAAAAAGAAGGATTTTTGAAAAGTTTATCGTATAAGTAAATTAATATAGGTTTATCAGGGTTAGGAGGTATTATGATAAATCTCTTTAAGCAAGAATTACAGGAGATATATTCTTTTTTTAAAAATAATTATAAGGAAACAGTTATCCTGTGTATGTCGACGCTTTTCCTTGTTCTGGCAATTTGTCGACCAATAGGGTCATCTTTGGTAGTAAACTATACAGTATATTATATGGTTCTCCCGGTTTTTACTATTTTATTTATCCTGAGGGAGAATCCGCTTGATTTTGGACTCCGAATAGGGGATTACAAGTTATGGGGTTTTTACGTAGCCATAACGGTTATTATTGGTATCCCGGTATTGTATATCGGTTCTCTTTTTTCTTCAGTAGGTCAGTATTATACTAAACCTTTTGATTACTACAGTTTCTTTACTGAAATGGTTCCGCTTCTTTTTGTCTGGGAATATATACTTCGCGGGTTTCTACTGTTCGGACTTAAGGAAAGATTTAAAGAAACGAGCATCCTTATACAAATGGTTCCCTTTGTGCTTCTTCATATTGGAAAGCCGGAAATAGAGATACTAATGTGTATTCCGATGGGATTGTGGTTCGGATATATTGCCTATCGGGGAAAATCATTCTGGCCTGCTTTCATTACCCATACTTTCATCAACTTTACCCTTAAATACTTTGTGAATTTTTGATGGTAAATGAGAGAAAAGATAATAACCAGTACTTTAGTATTTTGCTGAAGGACTTTATAATTTTATATAGTAGTTTAATTAAAGTAATGTTTTTTAGAAAAGGTTTTATAGACGGATAAGAGTCGGAAAGAATTAATTGGGAGGTAATGTATGTCGAATGTAGAAATAGCAAAGGGTTATATCCCTGGTTCAATCGGGAGAGTTGCTGAACTTCCTAATCCTAGTCAATCCTTCCTATGTCCATTCCACAATCTGTTCTTTAAAAGGATATAAGATTACGGGATAAGGTTTCTTGATTTTATATTCTTTTTCTACTTCTGCCTCTTTTATTACCTTGGCCACTATCTTTTAAATTATGGTTAATAATTCTGGAAATTATTTGCTGATTTTTAGATCTTTTTCAAAATGTTTTCATAGTTCTATAAATGGCTACTTCTCTCATTTTTTATATCTTCTTAAGCTAGGATTACAGCTTTAAGAGGTAGGATTTTAAAAAAATTTAAAAAAAATTTAAAAAAAAGAAGGATTTTTTAAATGGATATCGTATATCAATAAGTAAATGTATATCAATAAGTAAATGTATTGACATCTTAACATAAGGATGTTAAGATACAATAAATATTAATGAGTCCACTCTAAAAAGTCAATTATAGGATGAATTATTTTTAATTTTTAGATAGAAAAGTTGTATAATAAAAGAAGCCAATACAGAAGAGGAAGAGGAAAAATGTTTTGAGAAAATACAAACCATCTACAGAGATCTTTTTTCGATATATAAAGAGACAGTTATCGGAATCAAAGAGAAAAAAGATAAGGGAATCGGAGGAATACAATTTTTACCGACTAATTTTCAAGAAGATAAAAGAGGAAAACTTCGCAGTATTGTATTCTGAAAACGGAAGCCGGCCAAACCCGGCTGTGAACATAATGGTATTGGCGATAATCCTGGGATATAGGAAAGGGTGGACGATAAAAGAGTTACTGAAGCAAATCGATTTTAATTTTCTTACTCGAACCGCATTAGGGCTGAACAGGATGGATGATACGGCGTTTTGTGAAGGGACAGCGGGCATATTATTTTGTTCGGGAGCAATGTCTGGCGAACAGGAGAAAGGGGAATATAGATCTGCTACCCCCTGCACGGAAGAAGCTGCGACCTAATGTGGAAGCCATCATCAAGGAATTTGTGAAACCGCTAAATCATAAAGGGAAACTGCGGGTCCGCGGACAGTTCAAGACGATGATGTATGCTTGCAGTATGGGGATATCGATAAACTTTGGGCGAATCCACCGCTATCTGACGGTAAATCCGGATTTATTCGGGTTACTAGGACTAACGAAGGCAGGAGACAGCCTGTTTTTAAAGAACTTGGTTCAAATTGGTCAAAAAGTGCGCAATATTTTCCGGTTTGTTATTTTTAAGGTCAAAACTCACTGGTTGTCTAATTTTGAAATAAAATATTGTCAGGTTGCTTGATGGGGGTTTTTAGAGCTGACTCATTAATTATATGATGTTTATGAGGAGGTGGTGACATAAAAAAGATTAAATGGAAAATGATTAAAATTCAAAAGAGGTGATGCCAAAGAAAAAATTATTGATTTTTTGTAAAAAAAGTAAATAATTTTTAAAGGAGTGTTAATTATGTTTAAAAAAATGGTTCTATGGACAATATTAATTGTATTGTTTCTTTCATTGACCTGCATGACCAATGCAGCTACTCCGACGGAATTTAAATACGGAAAGACCGTGTGGCTCTCAATGCCGTATACTGGTGAATATTGGTGGAATACAATCACGGATTTCTTACGTATTAGAGTAGAGGCTGATGGTTGGAACTTCAACTTTGCCACTGCAGATGGATCAGACACAACGCAATTCGAGCAAATAGTTACCTATGCACAACAGGCAGATATATTGTTTGTCTGCCCTCACAGTATTGATGCCCAGAATGAGGCTATAAGACAAGCAGAAGAAGAATACCACTGTCCTGTAGTTGTATACAAAGACTGGATAACCGGAAAGGCCCGTGTATGTGCAATGTATAATGACTTTGAGGCAGGGCAGGCAATGGCTAAGGAAGCAGTTCAGTGGATAGAGGAAACTTATGGTACGACAGAGGGTAAGACTGTAATCTCGATGAATGGTACACTGGCAGGTGGCTGGAAATTAAGACACGATGGATTCCAATGGATAATGGAAAATCATCCAGAAATCAACTTTGTAGAAATTATTGGTGGTGATTCACCTGAGGGATGGGCAGATGTTGCAGAGTCCTGTGTTGCAGGACCCGGACAGGATGTTGTTGCCGTACTTTCAGCAAGCGATGGCCCCTACCTTATGGGTATGCTTCAAGCACTTGAAAAGTATGATAAACTGTATTATCAAGGGGATCCCAAACATGTATTCATAGCAAGTATCGATGGAAAACCATCGACGCTCTCGTGGCTCAGAATGGGCTATATTGACGTGGTTTACTCACAAACTCCTGATTCCATAGCTGCTGCACTGTGGGATGTAGCTAAAGAATACATTTTGAAAGATGCATCGTATCAGTATCCACCATACAAAATGCCTGAAATCCCAATACCACTTGAAGTTGAGCAGCCAGAAGGTTGTTATTGGGGCGGCGAAGACCTGACTATGACAATAGATGTATGGGAAAAATCCGAAACATCTACAGGTAGAACACCATCTCCCCGTACCGATAAGAACAATGTTAACAACTGGGGTATATGGGGAAATAGTGTAATGAAAATACTGGGTCCTGACCTAGATCCGTACCCCACATTTGATGCTAAAGGAATACAACCAGAATGGAGCGAGGGTCTGATAAGCGAATATGAAGAATGGCTTGAAGAATAGCCAGTCAGATTGTTAAAGGATCGGGGGTTTAGCATGGCGAATAAAACTGGGCCAATGCTGGAAGTGAAGAATATTTCAAAGAATTTTGGTAAAAACAGCGCTCTTAATGATGTATCATTCAATCTTGAGGCAGGTAAGATCCTGGGATTGGTTGGAGATAATAATGCCGGGAAGTCTACACTCTTAAAAATTTTGAGCGGCGGACTTCAACCATCCAGTGGGAAAATTTACCTTAATGGAGAGGAAATGCAGTTCAAGAGTCCTGCTGACGCGATTAAAAAAGGAATAGCCATAGTATACGAGTTTCTTGAATTAGTGAACACCGCCACGATATGGGAAAATTTCTTCATGGGCAGGGAGCTGACAAATAGAATAGGTCTTCTTAAGTACCTGGATGTGGGAAAGATGAAGCACATAACAGCGGAAACGGTCGCGAAATATGGCCATACATTCAATATAGAACGTGAAGCCGGAGAACTCTCTGGAGGACAAAGACAAATCTTAGCAGTCACCAGAGCCATTGATGCGAACTCCCGAATCCTTTTACTGGACGAGCCCACCCACGGCTTGTCAGAAAGAATTGTAAAAGATATTTTTAGTATATTAAGAGAAGCTAAAGAAAAGAATAATACCTCAATTATCATAACCAGCCAGTGGTATGAGCAGATTAGCGGTTTCGCTAATTATGTATTAGTCCTCAAAAGGGGCAATGTTGTAGGCAGGTTTGATGAAGAATCAGCTGACAGAGGGAAGATCTTCAAATTAGCAACGGGCCTGGCAACTTGATAAGATCGTGTGGTTTCTGTATATATTTATAAAAACCATCGTCAAAGGTGAAGTGTTTACGGCTGAGTTTTGAAGAAATAGATAGATAACTAAGCTGTTTGAAATTCATGTTTTTTATTAAGAGATGGAATTTATTTTTATCCCTGTTATTGATACTTAAGTAGCACATGAATAGGAGGAGTGGATTTGGAGCAATGGTTGAAGTAAGCAATGGATCAATGGTAGAAGTAAGCAATGTTTCGAAGAATTTTGGTACCGTCAGGGCCCTTAGTAATGTTTCATTTAATCTTGAGTCAGGTGAGATTCTTGGATTAGTTGGAGATAATGGTTCCGGTAAATCTACTCTCCTAAAAATCCTGAGTGGTGATCTTCAGCCTTCCGGAGGAAAAATTTTCATTGAAGGAAAAATAACAAGGTTCAGAAGTCCAGCTGATGCGATGAAAATGGGAATAGCGATCGCATACCAGTTTTTAGAATTAGTGGATAGTGCAAGCGTATGGGAAAATTTCTACATGGGCAGGGAGATAAATAGAGGAAAAAGCCCCTTCCTTGACATAAAAAAGATGAAGCAATTATCAGCAGAAGCAATCGCAAAACACGGCCCAAAATTTGACATAGATAGTGAAGTTGGAGAAATTTCTGGCGAGCAAAGACAAATTGTAGCAATCACCAGAGCCATGGAAGCAAACCCCAAAATTCTTTTGCTGGATGAGTCTTTTACTTTATTGTCTCTGGAGGGAAGGCAGGAGATAGTTGATTTCCTTAGAAATGTTAACAAAGAGAGCAGTACTACTATAATCATAGTTTCTCATGATTTAGACTTGGTCATGAAATTAAGCCACTGCATAATGGTGTTGAGAAATGGTGAAAAATTTTTTTTTGGCCGCACTGAGGAAATTACTATCGATGAAATCATAAGATATATGCTCCCATAAGACAAACTTACTCAAAAATTATGGTCTTATGGGGCGTGGTTACCAAGAACTCGTTTCGGGCAAATATTTCTCTTGACCGGGGGATGATTATTATATTGATGAGTATAAATTGCAAATAATTTAAAATAATAGTGCGCTTGAAGCGTCACAAGATTTATAGGAGGTAAAGTTTGTGAAATCGATGAGACACTTATTAGGGGCTGTTCGAACTAGTCTAATGGAATACTATACATGGTTATTATTCATAGGGATTTACGTTATTATAGGTATTTTCGTCCCCACCCTCTTCACAGCTAGGACCTTTCAAAATGTGTTAGTCCAGGGAACAACAGTATGCCTTCTTTCTTTTGGCATGACATTTTCCATGTTAGTTGGAAAAATTGATCTTTCCATAGTTGCAGTGGCTGCGGGCGCACCAATGGTAGGGATTCTCTTATGGGAAAGGGGTGTTCCGGTACTGATTGCTATAATAGTGGTACTATTAATTGGAGTCATAATAGGAGCTATTAATGGATTGATGATTACAAAACTTAAGATCCCGGCACTGGTTCAAACGGTTGCGATGTGGTGGATGGTGAGTGGAATTGTCCTAATTGTCACCCGAGGCGAGGCGAAGACCGGGCTTCCAAAGTTATGGATGTTGCTGGGTAAAGTATTTATAGGCCCATTTCCATTACTTGTTCCTTTCTTTATCATAGTTATTATCGTTACCCAAATATTCGTCAGACGTACGGTGACTGGTAGAAGACTGTACTTAGTTGGGGGGAACCCGGATGCGTGCAGTGCAATGGGCATTCCTGTTGATAGAATTAATATTGTTGCATACATAATTTCTGGATTTTTTGCAGCCCTGGCGGGGTATATTCTCTCAGCTAGAATGGGATTTGTATCAGCTAGATTTGCAGTAGAGTGGCTTATGCCCGCTATCGCGGCTCCGGTGATAGCTGGGGTTAGTTTAACAGGGGGAAAAGGCAATCTTATCAATGTTGTTGCCGGAGCCTACCTGGTTCAACTTATAGTCATAGTTGTGAGGGCAGGAGGAGTTGGCGGATATGCCACTGAGTTTGTGCAAGGAGTGCTTGTTTTCGTTGCTATCCTGATAAATACAGCGAGACGGAGATTTACTGGCCGGTAAGTCAATGGGCAAAACTCTTATAAATGCAAAGGTTATTATTGCAGAAGGTAAAACAGTAATGCCAGGATTAATTGACAGTCATGTACACATTTATACAGATAAAGAATGTTGGAAAGATAGAGTGAATAATTTTAAGATGTTACTGGAGAAGGGTATAAAAATATCATTAGGTTCAGATGCGGATGTTCCTTATATTAGGCAGGGAGACAACGCTCGTGAATTGAGTATATTTGTGGAATTGGGAATGTCGCCGATGGATGCAATCATCGCAGCAACAAGAACTGCTGCTGAGGCTATTGGGGTTGCCGATAGAGTTGGCACTATAGAAAAAGGAAAAATAGCAGATATCATACTAATAGAAGGATGTCCTTTAGATAATATTGACCTCCTTCATGACGAAGATAAAATAAGAATGGTCATGAAAGAAGGAAAGATCATTATTTCTAAGAGGCTGATGACAGAGTAAAGATAGTGACCTACCGTACTCTTCTTGTTTACAACCCCCGAGAAATAGGTTGTTCACATCTTATACTTTTTCAGCATTTTGCGTAAAAATGCGGAACCTTCTCTAGCAATCGCATCACTGCTTTCCGCTAAATCTCTCCAGATACAGACATTGGCGCCTATATTTGGATTATTCGGTTCAAATGATTCGATAACCAGCCAATTATCATACCCGATTTCCTTGAAAGCTTTAAAAATCTCATCCCATTCGATGTGACCGGTCCCGGGGATTCCGCGATGACTTGCGCAGACGTGAAAGTGGTAAAGGTCTTCACCGGCGGTCTTTACCGCCTCATACATACTCTGCTCCTCTATATTCATCTGAAATGAATCCAGATGAAGCTTAACATATTTGTGCCCGATATCTTTCAGAAGCGCTTTTCCCTGTTCCGAGGTATTTAGGAAGTAGCCCTCATACCGGTTTACCGGTTCGAGACAGAGATAGACGCCGGCGCTCTTAGCGTAATCTGCGACCTCCCGGAGTGATTCGACACAGTTTTCGTACTCCCAGCCGGTACGCCTTCTTTCTTTTAAAAGCGCCCAGGGAGCATATATGACTCCGGAAAGTTGGTCCGAACCTAATTCGTGGGCGATATCGATGCTTTTCTTTAAAAAGGTCTTGCCCCGTTCCCTTTTTTCTCTATCTTCAGAAATAATACTGGTTTTTTCCTCAAGTCCTGTCGAGGTGATGAGTTCAAGACCGAGATCGTCGGCCCTGGATTTAAGCTCCAGAACGGGTAATTGTTCCTGCATATAGGAAAGAAGCGGTATTTCAATCCCGTCCAGGCCGAACTCCAGACATTTATCCAAAATAAACAGGTCGTTGATGGTTATTCCCGGCGTCCATAGCAGTCCATATACACCTATTTTCATGATAATACTCCTCTCATTACAGATAGTAGAGATATATAACTAAACTGTTTCATATATCTTTTAGATAAAATCAATTTTTTATCTTTATATTTTAAGGTATTATTCCAAATTGATACGTCACAAGTTTAGCCAATTTATAATTTATCAATAAATTAACGGAATAGATTAACAGGTACATAACGAGACTTAAGAATATTACTATTGCTGGTGCCAGCGGTAATAAATGGAAACTTCGCTCTTTAAATGCCTTTATTTTTATGATGTAATTTGTTTTCATTTATCATTTTTGAAAATCTTGGTGGATTGTAAAAAATACTCGAAAGATAATAAATCAAGCAATAGCTATATTGTTTTCTATGATGGAACCTTTTCTCATTATCATAATGTTAAATTGTTCCGATTTTACAGAGGTATCCTTAGGTTCCTGTTTTCAACGAGCTCCAACTGATGGCCGTCAGGACTGTTGAAATAGCACCATACCCACCCTTTGTCAGGGCCTTTCTTTATAAGGGTAGGGGGTGAATTAAATTTGACTCCTTTTTTCCTTAACTTTTCGACTTCTGAAGCGATATCGTCGACTTCAATAGCTAGATGTAGTGTACCAATCCCTGCAGCTGATAATCCCTTAGGTTTGGTTTTTGGATGTAGATATTCGACTAGTTCAATTACTGAGCCCCCTATTTTGACAACTGCTTTTTTTCCAATAGCACCCGGTATGCCTACTCGTTCATCCAAATAACCGGGAGGTGTTGTACCAGCATCGTACAACAGCTTGCCTCCAAGAGCATCCGTAAAAAACTTTTTAGACTGTTCTATATCCTCACAGATTACCCCGACATGATGAAATCCTTTGACCATTTCTTCTCCTTTTATCTGATCGTTATCCAGAATATTTTCTTACTAAGATTGATAGAATTATTATAATTTGAGCTTCATAAACATACATAAAAAAGTTGTAAAGAACCTGCGATTTGTCTATAAAATATTCACGAAGACTTTTCTATTTTAGACCTCCGAATTCTTTTTTTACTGTTGTTGTTTGCTTAGGTTGTGTATCAGATGATCACATGAATTGGTATTTGTTAATAATTATATAGGACTGACCTAAAATTTGTCAACTTTTTCATTTAGATTTTTTCATTTAGATTTTTGATGAGGCAATTCGAATGTATTGACATCTTAACATAAGGATGTTAAGATATAAAAAATATTAATATAAAAACAAGAAAGTGAGGAAGGATATAACGTTCGGTACAGATGTTGTTAGTAGGACCTGTACTTAAAAATGAGTAAAATGGAGGCTTTTGAGAATGATAAAAATAAATGTAGGTACCTTAGATAAAAATTCACCCATACCATTATATTTCCAATTGGAAGAGATATTGAAAGAAAGAATTGAGACAGCAGAATTAAAACCAGGAGATTTGCTGTCTTCAGAAAAAGAATTGTCAGAAAAATATCAAATTAGTAGGCCTACCATTAGAGAAGCATTAAGAGGGTTAGTTAATGAAGGTTTACTTTATCGAGAAAAGGGGAAAGGGACTTTTATAGCAAAACCTAAGATAGATTATGGATTTATCCAAAGGTTAACCACCTTCTACGATGATATGATAGAAAAAGGTTACACCACAAAAACAAAGATCGTTAAACAAGAAATTAAAGAGGTTAGAGGAGCAATAGCTAAAAAATTAAATATCCCAAAAGGTGAAAAGATTATTTTTTTACACAGAATAAGATCTGTTGAGAATGAACCCGTAGTAAGTGTAATGAATTTCATTCCTTATAAATTATGTCCAGATTTAATCAATGAAGATTTAGAGAATAAGTCACTCTATCGTATGCTTATTAATAAGTATGAATTAAAACCCTATAAAGCGGAGATTACCTTGGAGCCGATTGTGGCAGAAGAACATGATTCTCAAATTTTGAAAATTAACATAGGAGCTCCAATGCATTTAATGCAAAATATTACTTATACAAAGGATAATATAGCAATGGATTATTTTGAATCGCGTTTTAGAGGTGACAAAGGGAAAGTTAGGGTTGTACTTTATAACGAAATATAATTAAGGATGTGTTTTAATGGAAAAAGTGAAGTTTTGTTTAATTGGAGCCGGTAGAGCAGGAATGGTTCATGCAAGAAACTATGAATTTGAAATAGCTAATACAGAAATTGTTGCAGTTGTTGATACTAATAAAAAGATTGCTGAGGAAGCTGCGAAAGAATTAAGTGCTAACAATTTTTTTATTGAATTTGAAGAAGCTTTAGCAGGTGAAGAATTTGATGCAGTTTGTATAGGAGCACCAACTTTCGTTCATGCTGAAACTGTTATTAAAGCCGCTGACGCCGGGAAACATATATTCTGTGAAAAACCGCTTTCTTCCACTTTGGAAGAAGCAAATCAAATGGAAAAAGCAGTAAGAAGAAATCAGGTGAAGTTTCAAATTGGATTTATGAGGAGATTTGATCAAAATTTCTTAAAAGCTAAAAAAATTATTGAACAAGGAGAAATAGGGACTCCTATTCTTGTAAAATCTGTAGGACGAGGACCAGGCTTACCGCCGAAGTGGTACTGTGATATAAAAAGAAGCAATGGACTTTTGGCAGAGGTTAACAGTCATGATTTTGATTCTATGAGGTGGTTGATTGGCAGTGATTATGAACAAGTGTATGCTATAGCTGATAATTTTAAATGCCCCCAATACAAGGAAGAGTATCCTGATTTCTATGATACTGCTGCAGTTAGTTTAAGATTTAAAAATGGAGTTTTAGGTCTAATTGATGGATGTTGCCCTGCTACCTATGGCTACGATGCGAGGATGGAAATCTTAGGAACAGAGGGAATGGTACAAATAGGTTCTCAACAGGCTTCTTCAGTTTTGGTTTGGAATAATAAGAGTCAACTAATTAAAGAAGGCAATCGAAGCTGGAGGATTTTATTCAAAGATGCCTACTTAGAGGAAGATAAGCATTTTGCTAATTGTATATTAAATAACGAAGAACCAAAAGTTAGTATTGAAGATGGAAAAAAAGCAATTGAAATAGTGATAGCAGCGAATAAATCAATCAAAACTGGTCAACCAGTTAAATTATAAATTATTTATATTAATGCAAACTTTGAGAGGTAGAAATATGCAATATTCTATCAGTAACTGGATATATTCAACGGAAGATTTAGAAAAGAGCCTTAAAAGGTTGGCAAAGTACGAATATGATGCGGTAGAACTTGAAGGAGAACCCGATAAAGAAAAATATGAACCTAAAAAGGTTAAAAAAATGTTACGGCAGTATGGGCTTAAAGTTTCTTCTATTGCTGGAATGTATTTATGGAAAGAAGAGATAAAAAGGGATCTGGCTTCATCAGATAAGAAGATCAGGGAACAGACTATTATATATTTGTTCAAGTGTATAGATTATGCCCAGTTGATGGGTGCGAAACTTGTTATTGTTGTTCCAGCTGCTGTATCTAAATTAGCTCCCTCTCTAAGTAAAAAAGAAGACTGGAAAAATTCTGTAAAGGCAGTTCAGGAAGTAGCGAAATATGCGGAGAAAAAAGATATTTTGCTGGCAATAGAGCCGATAAATAGGTATGAAACTTATTTGGTCAATAGTATTCAGGATGCTTTATATTATGCCTGTGAGGTAAATTCAAGTCATGTAAAAATTATGGCCGATACTTTTCATATGAATATAGAGGAGCGAGATATACCAGAAGCAATTAGAATAGCCGGAAACAACCTGATTAATGTTCATATAGCAGATAGTAATCGGTGTTCAGTAGGAAGAGGACATATAAATTTTAAAGCGCTTATTAAAGCATTGAAGGAAATAAATTATCAATATGCATTGACTTTAGAGCCATTACCACCAGTTTCTGACCCTTACCTTGCTCTGGAAGGGGGAATTTCAGAGGATATTTTTGATCAATATGCTGGTGAAAGTATAATGGGCCTGAAATATTTTGAACGTATTACCTAAAATTAAAAAGTTTTAATGAAATATTATTAATTACATTGTTTAGTTTATATTCTATGGATAACTAAGATTTAATATTGCTTATTTGCACAAAACATTGAGGATATATAGGAATACTAAAAAAATAAAACCATATAAGGAGGACAGGCAATGGTCACAAAGGTTATTAAAGGAGGAATATTAATAGATGGAACAGGTAACACACCTGTAAAAGATGCAGTTATAATAATTGAAGGCAAAACGATAACTACTATTGGTAAAAAAAGTGAAGTGGTTATCCCAAAGGGTGATAATGTTGAAACTATAGAGGCAAATGGCAAAACTATCATGCCAGGCTTAATAGATAGCCATATCCATATTTATACCGACGGAGAGACCAGTGAGTTTACATGCATGCCGATAAATAATAATCATCTCGCCCTTGCAATGAAGTCAGTACCGCGTCTTAAGCGCACACTGGAAATGGGTATTACCTCACTTAGAGACGGAGGTTCCGGATGGGGGTGGCTTGAAGTAGCACTGCGTGATGCCATAAACAGGGGAGATATCGTTGGTCCCAGATATTTTGCTACTGGCTATCACCTCTCAGTTACTGGTGGACATGGTTACTTCTTACCTCCGTGGCTTGCAAATATACCGGTTCATCCTGAGCAATCTACCATTCATTGTGATGGCCCTGATGCATGGAGAAAAGCAGCACGATTAAATATTTATAATGGAACAGACAATATAAAGGTTGTAGCAAGCCGGGATATTATCAGTACTGGGATAGCAACAGCCCCACAGGCAACACTGGAAGAATTAACAGCAGCTGCAGAGGAAGCTCATAAAATGGGAAAGAAAGTTATTGCTCATGCACAAGGTTCTATTGCAATTAAAAATGCAATTAAAGCCGGTGCTAATTCAATTGTACATGGGTTTTTTATGGATGAAGAATGCGCCGAGATGATGGTTAAAAATAATGTGTTCCTGGAATCGACAAATCTTTACGTTCGCATGATAAAAGATAGAGGAAAAGGTGAATTGCCAGACTGGATGGTAGATAAAGCCAATGAAACATGGGAAGATAGAAAGAAAAACTTTAAGATGTATCTGGAGAAAGGAGTGAAAATATCATTTGGATCTGATGCAGGTGTACCATTTATTCGACAGGGCTATGATAATGCGGGTGAACTAAGCATGTTTGTTGAGCTGGGAATGTCTACTATGGATGCAATTATTGCTGCGACAAAAACAGCAGCTGAAGCAATCGGCATTGAAGATAAAGCGGGCACTATAGAAGAGGGAAAAATTGCTGATATTATCTTAATAGATGGGGATCCTCTCCAGGATATAGGACTACTTAGTACAGAAAATAAGATAAAAATGGTTATGAAAGAGGGAGAAATAATCATTACCAGATAAGCCAGTTTCATAATGGACTAAAGTTATTTCAAAGACTTCAAAATACGTATTGGTTTACAATCGTTATAACTCAAAAAAATGGTAAGAATACGATGCTTAAGAAAGAAATTCAGATGAAGGAGATTCTATGAATAGAAAGGAAGAAATCAGTATAAAAGAGAAAAGGGTTAGAGAGCTAATGAAATCTTTGGGACTTGAAGGTATTGTTTTTAAGAAGCAGAGCAATTTCAGCTGGTTTACAGGTGGCAGCATAAATATGGTACCGATCTGTACAGAGATGGGATTTACTACGATACTTGTTACAGAAAAGGAAAAGTATCTTATTTCAAATCGAATAGAATCTGCAAGGAATATGGAAGAGGAAAATCTTAAGGATCTTGGTTTTAATTTGCTTGAATATGAGTGGTTTGAATCCAAAGAGTATGATCTTATTAAAAAGATTGTCCCTTCTCTGAATGTGGGATGCGATGTATCAATTTATTCACTGAAAAATATTGAGCCACAGATTAAAGAGATTAGATATTCACTAACTTCTGCAGAAATTGAAAGATATCTCTGGTTAGGAGAAAAAACTTCCGAGGCCATTGAATCTGTTCTGATGGAAGTTGAACTTGGGCACACCGAAGCAGAAATTACAGGTGAACTTGCAAAAAGACTATGGAAAAGCAGAATTGATCCAGTAGGATATCAGGCTGCAGCTGATGAAAGAGCATACAAATATAGACACCCAATTCCTACAGAAAAGAAGACTAAAAAGAGTCTTATGCTTTGCGTTATGGCAAGAAAGTGGGGCCTTATTGCTACGATAACAAGACTTCTTAATTTTGGTGAGGTTTCTGAAAAAGTTAGAAAACAGTACAGGGATAATGCATATATTGAATGTGAGATGATAGCAGCAACAAATCCAGGAGTGAAAACGAACAGTATCTTTAACAAAGCATGTGAACTGTATGAAGAACTGGGTTATCACAATGAATGGAAACTCCATCACCAGGGTGGAGCAATGGGTTATGATGTTAGAGATTATGTATGTTCAAGCGATTCTAAGGAAGTCGTTCAAGAGAATCAGGTCTTTTGTTGGAACCCTTCGATTAGTGGGACAAAATCTGAAGACGCTTTTATTACCATGAAAGATGGCTTTAAGTTTATTACCAAACCAGTTCTTTTTCCGAGTCTTGAAATTAAAGTAGGTGACATAATATTCCATAGACCTGATATATTACAAAAATAATTATAAAAATAAACGTATAAAATAAATAAATTCTGGTAAAATGCTGTGAAATAATGGGTTATTTCAATTGTGGTCATTAAAGTTAGTTACTTCTAAGGAGGAGTTTGAAATGAAAGCAAAACTTCAACCGTTGTATTTTAAATCCGGTATGGATGATGAATTCAAATCACACCTTGATATGATACGGGAATTTCTTAAAGATGAAGCCTGTATCATTGAACCGCTTGAGCTCGGAAAACCTGTAAAAGATGCAGATGCTATTATTTTCCCGCAACTTATAGGAGATGCTTTCAAGCAAGTAAATCTGCTGAAAAAAATAAAACTGCCATTTCTGGTTACTACTTCTGATTTTGGTGCAGTAAATGTGTGGGATTGGGAAATTGTAACATTTTTAAAAGCAGAAGGATTGAAAGTCTTTGCGCCCTATAATCTTGATCTTACCAAAAAGATCTGCAAAAGCCTTGCGTTAAAGAGAGATATGAAAAAAACAAAATTTTTAGTTTTTCAAGATAATCCGGGTGTTGGTATGCAGGCTGAAATTTTTAAGCGTTTCTACTGGTGGGAAGAAAGATGTGAAAAATCCATTAAAGAGAAATTTGGGATATCAATAGTAAAAAAGAGCTTTAAAGAACTTTCAGAGAAAGCTAAGAAAATTTCCGACTCCTTGGTAGCGGAAGTGGCAAATCATAAGAAAATATCCAAAGAGGGAGTTTCAGATAATGCTCTTCTTAGCGCTTTTAAAATTTACCTTACCGTAAAAGAGGAAGTTGAAAAAGACCCGGATGTAAAAGGTGCAGGAATTAACTGTTTGAATGAATCTTTCTACTCAGATACCACACCGTGCCTGGCATGGAGCCTATTGTATGAAGAAAAAAACCTGGTATGGGCATGTGAGGCTGATACAATGGCACTCATGACCATGTATTTGATTCACAAATCTATTGGGGCGGATATAATGATGAGCAATATTTATCCATTTCTTATGGGTATGGCAGCCTTAAAACATGAAAAAATTGATAAGCTTCCGGAAGTTACTGAACCTGAAAATCACCTGCTTGTAGTACACTGTGGTTATTTTGGGCTTATTCCAAAGTGTATGGCTACAGAATGGGTTTTGAGGAAAAAGATTCTGGCCATTGTAGATGAAAATGCCACTGTAATAGATGCCAAACTCCCACCAGGAAATGTTGTTATCACAAAACTGCATCCAAAATTGGATAAACTTATGGTTGCTCAAGGAATACTTGAAAATTATGTTCAGTATCCAGGCTCTGATTGCAGAAATGGAGCAGTAATAAAGGTAAAGGACGGATACAGGTTAATGGATCTGTTTTATTCTCATCATAACTGTATTGTGGTTGGAGATAAGTCTGAAGATTTAAAATATATGGCTCAGGTTTTTGACCTTGATATAATCAGCTAATCACTTAACCTTTTAAAAATAACTAATAAAAGAGAAAGATGATGAATATTTTAATAGATTGTGCCTCGAAATATGGATTTACAGAAAAGTGCGTAAAAATATATCCTAATTTTGTGAGGTAAAAAATGGAAGAAAAAAAGGTCGGGTTTGTAACAATGGTTTCGGGGAAAAAGACCATAGGTGATATTCCTGAAATTGGAGTTGGTATGATTGGCCATGCCTTTATGGGAAAAGCTCATTCAAATGCATGGAAAAAGATGCCCTATATATTCTGGCCTCCTGCTGCTATTCCTAAACTTATAAGTATTTGTGGTATTCCGGAAGAAAGTGTTGCTGAAGCAGCAAAAAGATATGGATTTTTGGAATATACAACAGAATGGAAAAAAATAATAAATGATGAGAGGATTAAAATTGTCGACAATGTCACACCGAATTTTCTCCATGCCGAACTATCTATAGAAGCTGCGAAAGCAGGTAAAAATATTATTTGTGAAAAACCTATGGCTCTTAATGCAAAAGAAGCCAAAGAGATGTGGGATGCGGTAAAAAAATATGGTGTCAAGAATATTTGTAACTATAATTATCGTCTGGTTCCGGCTATTGTCTTGGCTAAAAATTTAATTAGGGATGGCAAGCTTGGTAATCTTTTCCACTTTAGAGCCAGATATTTACAGGAATGGATAGCAGATCCAGATTTTCCAATGATATGGAAATTAAGAAAAGCCGATTCTGGCAGCGGTGCTTTAGGTGATCTTGGATCGCATATCATTGACCTCGGCAGGTTTTTATGCGGTGAAATAAAATCAGTAATGGCGGTAACGACTACCTTTATTAAAGAAAGATATAACGAAGAGACCAAAAAGAAAGAAAGGGTTGATGTTGACGATGCGGTAGCAGCTGTAATCGAATTTAGAAATGGTGCAATGGGCACGCTTGAAGCCTCGAGATTTTGTCCCGGCAGAAAAAATTATAACTGTGTTGAAATAAATGGTGAAAAGGGTAGTCTTTGGTGGGATCTTGAAAATATGAATAATCTCTGGGTCTTCTGGAAAGAAGAAGAACCTGCTGACACACGAGGCTTTCACTGTATAAATGTTTCTGAATCATATCATCCTTATTATGAAAATTGGTGGCCTCATGGTCATATAATCGGATGGGAAGATACTTTTGTCCACACGGTTTACCATATGGTAAATGCGGTTATAAATGATGTAGAACTTGAACCCATGGTGGCAACCTTTGAAGATGGTTACAAAACAGTAGTAATTTGTGACGCTATCTTGAAGTCTTCGAAATCTGAAAAAAAAGAAAAAGTAGTTTATTAGTGGCTTTTTTTCTTGCCTTAAGGTCCTATGATAGGAGTTGCTGATTATTAAAATGAATAATATATTACTTAAAACACAAGACATTAACAAAGAATTTTCGTCTGTGCCGGTCCTTAAAAATATTAATCTTGAGATTATACGGGGAGAGATCCTGGGCATTATTGGTGAGAATGGCGCAGGGAAATCGGTACTTATGAAAATTTTAAGCGGAATTTATATTGCCACTTCCGGTAGAATAATTTTTGAAGAAAAACCGGTGGAGATTAAAAATCCATTGGATGCAAAGCAACTTGGTATTAGCTTAATTCCACAGGAGTTTAACCTGATAAAAGAACTCACGGTTTATGATAATATCTTTCTTGGCTCAGAAATAAAAAAGAAGAATGGGTTCCTTAACAAGAAGCTGATGATGACACATACCAACGAACTGCTTCGGGAACTTGGGGTTGAAATAAAACCTGATGAACAAATTGAAAATTTAAGCACTGCCCAAAAGCAAATGGTCGAAATCTGTAAAGCGATTTCGGTGGATGCTAAATTACTCATCATGGACGAACCCACCACAGTACTTACTCAATACGAAATTGAAATACTATTCAAACTAATGCGAAGATTGAAAAAGCAAGGTACCACTATTATTTATATCTCACATAAACTGAAAGAGGTAAAGGCGATCTGCGACAGGGTGATTGTTTTAAGAGATGGTGAGCTAATCTGTTCCGAGATGATTGAAAATATTTCCGTCCTTGAAATGGCGCAGCGGATGGTAGGTCGTGAACTAAGTCAAGTATTTCCAAAAAAACAGCAACCCGAGGATGAAGTTGTATTCGAAGTAAAAGATCTCACGGTCCCAGGGGTAATAGAAAATATCAGTTTCCAGATCAGAAAAGGGGAGATACTCGGTCTTGCCGGGCTGGTAGGTGCTGGACGCACAGAAGTGGCTGAAACAATCCTGGGAATAAGGGAACATTCTGTTGGTGAGTTATATATGAATGGAAAAGAAATAACTATCAAGACCCCAAAAGACGCTATTAGAAACGGAATCAGTTACCTCTCGGAAGACAGGCAGGGATGTGGAATTTTAACAAACTTTACCGTAATCCAAAATACTACCCTCGTTTCCCTCGATGCTTATTGCAATTACTTCTTCGGATATGTCAATAGGAAAAAAGAAGAGGAATCAACCCTTAAATACAAAGAACGATTCAACATTAAGACCCAAAACCTTGATACCAGGCTGGAATACCTAAGTGGCGGTAATCAGCAGAAGGTTTCCCTGGCAAAAAGTATGGATCCGGGATCAGTTGTGCTTATCGCTGACGAACCAACTCGCGGGGTTGATGTCTCAGCCAAGCAGGAGATTTATAGATTAATAAACTCCCTGGCTGAGAAAGGACTATCTTGTATCTTTATTTCTTCGGAGCAGGAGGAGATAATTGGTATGTGTAACAGAGTGATTGTAATGAAAGAGGGAAAAATAACGGGCATGCTTGAGGGTAAAAAAATAAAAGAAGAAGAGATAATGTTTTTAGCGACTGGAGTTCGGGAAGGAGTACAAGAAATATGATCGAGGAAGTTATTACAAGAGTTAAAAAATTTCACTATGAAAAATACGCAGTATTGGTCGCGTTGGTTGTTCTTTTTACCATTTCAGCCATATTAAGCCCTTATTTTACTCACATACAGAACCTTCTTAATATCTTAAGACAAGTGTCCTATATCGGTATAATAGCTCTCGGAATGACCTTTGTTATGATTGGGGGAGGCATCGATCTTTCCGTCGGTTCTTTGATGGCCTTCATTGGTGCCGTTGGAATACTGACGCTCAATTACTTTATGACGATTTTCAATAACGAGTACCTCGCGGTTTCAGGTGCAATCCTTGTCGCATTATTCATGGGCATCCTATCCGGTGCCTTAAATGGTTTTCTAATCACCCGAGGAGGAATCGCGCCCTTCATCGTCACCCTCGGTAGTATGGCAATCTTTCGTTCTTTGTCACTCTTTATGGCGAGTGCGGGTGAAATACGATCGGTAAGCCGCATCTATGGCGAATTCGGCATGAATTCGATCTGGTTTCTACCGGTGCCTGTCTTAATCATGCTGATTATTGCAGCGATACTAAGTATTATTTTAAATAGTACCCGTTATGGGCGACATCTCTGTGCTGTAGGTTCAAATGCCCGGGTAGCGCTGTTTTCAGCCATCAATGGGGGGCGTATAAAATTGCTAAGCTATGTGTTATGTGGTTTCACCGTAAGTGTTTCTGCTGTAATGCTTACCTCAAGATTTAATGCGGTCAGTACTTCCAATACAGGAATGGGTTTCGAACTAGATGCCATAACGGCGGTTATTATTGGAGGAACACCATTTACCGGCGGAAGAGGAACCATATGGGGTACCATTGCAGGAGTAATAATCCTCGGTATAATTAACAACATGCTTAACATGCTAGGAATATCTCCCTATCTACAGGGAACCGTAAAAGGTCTGGTGATCATAGGCGCGGTATATATGCAACGGCAGAAGTCTTAGTATTAGACGAACTCTTGGATCACTTCCCTATAAAAATGATATTTCTAGTAATAGAGGAGGTGAGGGTGCAAAATAAAAATGATATTTCTAGTAATAGAGGAGGTGAGGGTGCAAAATCAGAACCATTTTGAAATGAAGAATTATTTAAAAAATAGAATAAGTTAGAAAGGAGATTAAAATGAAAAAGAGACTATTATGTTTATTAGGGTTAGTTTTAGTTCTGTCTCTGGTCCTCACATTAACGGTTGCAGCAGTTGAAAAGCCGCTGAAGATAGGTTATTCAATGCCTGCAGCGACTGCCGGGTATATGGCGCGGGCTATTTACTGGGCTAAGAAGGGCATGGCTGACTGGCAAGCCAAAGACAACACCATTGAGTTCCTGTATGTTAATGCTGAAAACGTAACTAAGCAGGCTAATGACATTGAAGACTTGATAACGCAAGGAATCGATGCTCTGATAGTTTGGCCCTATGACGCATCGGTGACATCGGTTATTGAAAAAGCCTACAAAGCAGGTATTTATGTAGTGGTTATGGATCGCGGTACTTCCAAAGTAGTATATGATGTCTATCTCTCTAACGATGATGAGGGATATACCCGCAAGGGATCAGAGTGGCTTGCAAAACAGCTTGATTATAAAGGCGACATTGTTCTCATTGAAGGTATTCCCTGCCCAATCAATACCACCAGGATTGAAACAATAAAAGCCACTATGGCACAATACCCCGGAATTAAAATTCTCGATTCACAGCCTGGTGAATGGAGAAAGGATAAAGCTTTGGCAATTATGGAAAATTATCTTCAGAAATATCCAAAAATTGATGCTGTTTATACTGCTGATGACGATATGATGCTTGGTGCCTTGCAGGCATATAAGGAATCCGGGAGAACAGATATGAAGTATTTCCTTGGTGGTGCATGCGATAAAAATGTTATTAAGATGATAATGGATGGCAGCGAACCATTGATACAGGCCAATGTAACCTATCCTCCGGATCAATGTGCCACGGTGGTGGGAGTAGCTGTCCTTGGTGCTCGCGGCAAAGTTTATGAGGGTTTCTATCAGAAGAAGCTCCCCACTCGCATAATTCTAGCAGCAGAATTGGTGACCAAAGAAAATGCAGCTGCATACTATTTCCCGGACGAACCATAAACAATTCATCACAACAAACAAGAGCTGTCTGTAATCAGGCAGCTCTTGTTAGAATAGCCGGTAACAACCTGATTAATGTTCATATAGCAGATAGTAATCGATGTTCAGTAGGAAGAGGACATATAAACTTTAAGGTGCTTATTAAAGCATTGAAGGAAATAAATTATCAATATGCATTGACTTTAGAGCCATTACCACCAGTTTCTGATCCTTACCTTGCTCTGGAAGGAGGAGTTTCAGAAAATATTTTTGATCAATATGCTGCCGAAAGTATCATGGACTTAAAATATTTTGAACGTATTACCTGAAGTTCGATTAATGTAAAGATTGTATAATTAAGGTTATTTTAATATAAATTTTAAACGATTTATATTAAAGGAGGTAAAACCGTGAATTTTGAAGATAAAGTGGTTATAGTTACGGGGGCCGCCGTGGGAATTGGCAAGGCCACAGCTATAGCTTTTGCAGAAAAAGATGCCAAAGTCATTGTAGCTGATATTGATATTAAAAAAGGTAAACAGACTAGTTCATTAATTGGTGGGGATGCCTTTTTCATTGAAATAAACGTAGCCAATAGTGAAAGTGTGAAGAATATGGTTAAAGAAGTCACCAATAGATTTGGCAGGATAGATATTTTAGTTAACAATGCTGGAATCTATTATCAAGGTGATGTAATTGAAACACCAGAAGAAGAATGGGATAAAGTGATAGCCGTAAATCTAAAAGGTATGTATCTTTGTTCCCATTATGTCATACCTATTATGCTCAGGGGGAATGGCGGGGTAGTGGTTAATGTTGCTTCTGAGGCTGGTCTTGTAGGTATTGCTGGTCAGGTGGCTTATAATGTTTCCAAAGCAGGAGTTATTTCTCTGACTAAAAGCATGGCTGTAGACTTTGGAAGGCAAGGCGTACGGGTTAATGCAGTATGTCCGGGGACAACAGAAACTCCATTAGTTAAAAATGCTTTAAAAAGATCTAAAGATCCAGAAAAGGAAAGACGTAAACTTGAAGAATGCCGCCCCTTAAATAGATTAGGAATACCAGAAGAGATAGCAGCAGCAATTTTAGCCATGGCTTCTGATAATTTAGGATACGCAACCGGTTCTGTCCTTTCTATTGATGGTGGTTATACCGCAAAATAGCAAAGAGAGTCAATTTTTTAAGGAGGTTCACTAGAATGGCAGACTATCTAATTGGTGTAGATATAGGGACTGCAGGAACAAAAGCAGGTCTTTTTGACATAGAAGGAGTTCTATTAGCTCAGGCCTACGAAGAGTCTTTGCTTTATTATCCAAAGCCTGGTTGGGTCGAGCAGGAACTTGAGGGTTTTTACAGTTCAGCAGTAAAAACTATCCGTCGAGTAATGGAAAAAGCAGGTATAAGACCAGAAGAAGTAGTTGCTATAACAATAGATGGTCAGATGTCCGGGATCGGTATGATTGATAAAAATTGGAATCCGGTAGCTCGTTATGATTCCTGGCTGGATACTCGTTGTGAACCTTATATTCAATTAATGCAAAGAAAAGCAGAAGAGGAAGTATTAAAAAAGACTGGTTGTCCGCCAACCTATGCTCATGGTCCGAAAATATTATGGTGGAAAGAGGAGTGTCCGGAAGTTTTCCAAAAGATAGCTAAATTTGTGGTCCCGGGATGTTATGTTGCTGGGAAGATGGCCGGTTTGAATGCTTTTGATGCTTTTATAGATTATACTTATCTCCATTATACTGGTTTCGCTAATATCCAAGAAATGATTTGGGATAATGAATTATGTGATATATTTAGTATTCCAGTGGAAAAACTACCACGGATAGTTAAACCCTGGGATATCATTGGACATTTAAGTAAGGAAGCTGCTAATCATTGTGGTTTAATTGAAGGCATTTCTATTGCAGCTGGTGCTGGGGATACAACAACAAGTTATTTAGGAGCAGGAATAGTTAAACCGGGGATTATTTTTGATGTGGCTGGTACAGCGTCGGTTTTAGCCAGTTGTACTAATGAATTTTCACCCGATCTAAAATATAAAACTGTGATGTGTTCCCGTTCAGTTATTCAAAACCTGTGGAATCCTATTGCTTTCATAAATGGTGGAGGGCTTTGTCTACGATGGTTTAGAGATGAAATAGCCCATCAGGAGAAAAAGGAAGCTGAAGCTAAAGGCCAGGATTTTTATGAATTTCTTGATAAGCTGGCTTCTGAAATTTCACCTGGCAGTGATAGATTGCTCTTTATACCTCATTTGGGGGGAAGAGTCTTACCAGCTCAACCCAACCTGAGAGGGAGTTGGGTTGGATTTAGTTGGGGACAGAGTAAAAATCATTTTTACCGATCCATTCTTGAAGGTATAGCTTATGAATACTACTACTATTTGAAAATTATGAAAAATCTTTATCCTGATATTGAATTTAAAGAGGTTAGAGCTTTAGGTGGGGGATCGAAGAGTAAGTTATGGAACCAAATAAAGGCAGACACTCTTAATATTCCGTATACTATAGTAACTCAACAAGAACCAGCTATTCTGGGGAGTGCAATTATTGGCGGATATGCTGTGGGACTATTTGATAACCTGGCTAAAACTTCACAGAAATTTGTTCAGGCTAAAGACCGAATAGAAGCTCGTGTCGAATATCACGAGCACTATAAGCAATATGCTGAAATATATATTAATTTAATTGATGATCTTAATGATACTTTTCAAAGACTTGCTCAATTGAAGGAGCCTTCCCTATCTTGATGAAGGTTAGATAACTTTTCATAGTGAAATTTGGAAGGAAGGATAGGTATAGATTTAATGGAACCTTTTAATAGTGATTTAAATTTTAATACAGGTGAGATTCTCTCAAAATGCAATATAATAGTTCGCCATTTGAGCGATATGGAAGGAATGTATCATGATTTAGAAGTTACCAGGAAGATAATTAATGAGGGTGATCGCTTAATATATAGAGTCTACAATATTGATATTCCTGAGGAGTATGGTCATCTACAACACTGCACCAGCATTATCTATCCTGGACGAGTAGGAGACGAATACCATATGACCAAAGGACATTTTCATGCACAAGAAGATACTGCGGAAATATATTTGGTATTCCAGGGAACAGGTAAATTATTAATGCAGAAGAAAGATACAGAAGTTAAGATCCTTGAAATGCAACCAGGGAGCATATCCTATATTCCCCCATATTGGGCTCATAGGACGATAAATACTGGGGATACACCATTAATCTTTTTTGCGGTTTATCCTGGTGAAGCCGGACATAATTATGGAATTATTGAGAGTAAAGGATTTAGTAAATTAATTATAGAGAAAGATGGGAAAATTAAAGTAATAGATAATCCTAATTATTAAATAAATATTGTAATTTAGAAAATAGATGAAATGGAAGGAAAATAATATATAATAGAAAGAGAATATAGGGAAACTGCTCATGATTATAATCAGCTTTAAATATAAAAAAAAGGGGGTGATTATAAATAACTATATAAATTATGAATTTTAAAAAAAGGGGGTGATTATGAACTAAAATATATTTAGTTTGTTTGTAGATAATCAAATAAATTTTATTTAATTAAAGGGAGGTATCAAAAGATGATAAAGAAAAGTTTATTAATAATTCTTGTTTTTGCTTTGTTAGTTACCGTAAGTTCGTTTGGGGTATTTGCAAAAGAATTACCCAAGGAAATAGTTATAGGTTGGACACCACCTGATATCACCGGAGTTTTTAGAACTGCAACACATTACTTCGAGGTAGGTGCTTACGATGCTAGTCTTAATGGAATTCCTGTTACTCTCCTCTATCGGGCTCCGGCCTCACATATTGCTTTTGGAGATCAGGTGGCAATTATCGAAGACTTTATTCAAATGAAGGTAGACGTAATTGCCATCTCGCCTATAGAAGTGGAAGTGATTATTCCTGCTATTCGTAAAGCTAATGAAGCAGGTATCCCGGTGATAATTGTAAATTTACTGGAACCCATTGCAGGAGTTAAGGTAGCTTCTTATATTGGCTTTGATAATGGCATGGCAGCTGAAATCTCTGCCTATTCCGTGCTGGATTACTTTGGTGGACCGGGTGTGTTAGGTACAGGGAGAAAAGTTGCAGTTGAGCCAGGAGAGTACCTTGACCTAAAATGGTGGCAAAACCTATATGCTACTGTCACCCCAGAAGAAAAAGCAGCTATAAAAGCAACCGGAACCATTATCGAGGGGATTGCTGGTGGTTTCTTCTCTACAGCTCGATTGGTCGGTTTTCACAAAGTGATTGATGAGTATCCAGGTATCAAAATAGTGGGCACCTTGGCAGCAGACTGGAACAGAGAGAAAGGTATCAAGGCAGCGGAAGACTTTCTCACAGCCAATCCGAAAGGAACACTTGATTTTATGTGGGCGGCTTCTAATGAAATGGGTATGGGTGCAATGTTAGCTGCTGAAGCTGCGGGCAGGCAAGATGAGGTGAAAATATTCACCAATGATGTTACACCGGAGTCAGCGGAGAGGGTGCGCGAAGGAAGAATGGTGGCAGAAACAACTCATGGATTTGCGGACTGGGGTTGGTACGGAGTCGAATATGCGGTTAGGGCAGCTCTAGGACTGGATGTCCCTCCGATTTTCGACATCAGGCCCAGGACAATGTATAAGGAAAATGCGGATGAATTCTATCCTGAACCAAAGCTTGAGCCTATAGACTGGGATGCAATCAAGGCTGAATATCTGGCAAAATAAGCTATGGCAAGAAGGGGTCCCTCTATAAAGGGCCCCCTTCTACGTCTTTATAACAAACTTAATATAAGTTGATTTCTATAATCTGCTTTTTTGTACATTTAGTGTTGTATCTCTTATAAATATGAGATTTTTTAATTTTTCGATAATGTTGCTGTGCAGAATAAGTAAACGGGTAGCTTTGCAACATAGAACACTGCTAAGTTCCATAAAAATGGATAGTTACTCGTTTATCTTGTGGACCTATAATAGTGCAGTATGCTTATTTTTCTGAAAGGAGAGGGAGAGGAATGCCAAGAGAGCCTTTATTACGATTAGAAGCCATTGATAAAAGTTTCCCGGGTGTTCATGCTCTGGATCATGTTGATTTTGACCTTTATAAAGGAGAAACCCATGTTCTCTTGGGTGAAAATGGTGCTGGTAAATCTACCTTAGTGAAGATCCTTAGCGGTTCTTTGCCCAAAGATAGTGGCCGTATCATCCTCCGAGGTAAACAAGTCGAAATAACCAGCCCTTATCATGCTCGTTCATTGGGAATCGGTATGGTTTATCAAGAGTTGAGTCTCATTCCCAGCCTGAGTGTAGCTGAGAACATCTTTTTAGGTAGATTACCCAGACGTAGGTTTTTCTTTGTTGATTGGCCAGGAATATATAAAAAGGCTCAACAAATTTTGAAGAGACTGAACTTAAATATTGACTCTACTGTGCCTGTAAGGCATCTTGGTCTGGCTGAGCAACAACTCGTAGAAATCGCTAAAGTTTTATCTTTAAATGAACAGATTCTACTATTTGACGAACCTACATCAGCTCTATCAGAAGAGGAGCGGCAACAACTTTTTAAACTCGTAAATGAATTGCGTGAACGAGGGTTCTCTATTATTTATATCTCCCATCACTTATCCGAGGTTCCCTTAGTGGGCCAGCGAGTAACTGTTTTGAGAGATGGAAAGAAGATTGCTACATTACCCGTGAATGAAGCCGACGAGGATACTATTATTCAGATGATGGTGGGAAGAGAGCTTAAAGAACAGTTTCCCAAAGAGGAAACGAGCCCTGGTAAGCCTATCTTGAAGGTGCAAGGACTGGAGATAAAAGGGGCCCTCAACCATGTGGACTTCACCTTACATGAAGGGGAAATAGTGGGCATTTTTGGTTTGCTAGGAGCTGGGTGTACTACCCTTGTCCGTGCATTATTTGGATTGGAAAAGATTGATAGTGGTAAAATTTATATTAATGGTAGAAGAGTTACTATATCTTCTCCTGAAAAGGCAATCAGGTTAGGATTGGGTTATCTCACCAGAGATAGAAAAGATGGCCTCATACATCCAATGTCCGTAGTATCAAACATAACTTTAGCCAGTCTGAAAGGAATCTCACAGTTAGGTCTACTCAAGCACAGAAAAGAGCGGCGAGTAGGAGAAAAATACGTTAATGAACTGCGTATCCATCCTCCTGACCTGACTAGAAAGCTTATGTATCTTAGTGGTGGTAATCAGCAGAAAGTTGCCTTATCCAAATGGTTGTGTAGTGGATCGAAGATTTTGATTTTTGATGAACCCACACGGGGTATTGACGTAGGAACAAAAGCCGAGATTTTTCAACTTT
>Ga0307379_10001906_pt1 | contig 31692 bp, 25 predicted proteins | sample UN2MG_FD_202237 | JGI IMG/M metagenome (GOLD analysis project Ga0307379, IMG submission 202237) | Soil microbial communities from Risofladan, Vaasa, Finland - UN-2 | ecosystem: Environmental > Terrestrial > Soil > Coastal area > Acid sulfate soil | place: Finland: Risofladan, Vaasa | collected...
TTTCTGCTATGCGCATCCATTCCAATATGGTACCTGTACTTCATTAGCGGCTCCTCCTTTTAGGTTTGGGTTTTGGCACCAACAACCTATCAGGAAGGACGCCGCTTTTCCTATTATGCCGTCCCTCCGTCCTCTCCGTCCCTGCCTCCGTCCCTGTCGCGTAGTTAAAAAGTTGAAACCGTTCCTGATTCCAAGATACCATCCCGTTTTGGGGCGGGGTAACAATCCAGGAGAGGACATTGGCAATGCGACGCGCTATCTACGCTGTGGGTTTCTTCCTGATCGTGGGCTGTGGTGACCAAGCTACGGATAAGCCCGATGGCGGCAAAGGTGCGACGATCACGCTCTCAGGGAAGCTCGTCGCCGGGGCGCAGACGCCGCTTCCTCCTTCTCCGGTTCGGGCGCCCGGTGAGCTGCTCGTCGGCTACCAGCTCTACTGCGTGACCTTCGCCGATCCGCCCTCGGCAGCGACCGGCACCTCCGACGACGCCGGGCAGGTGAGTTTCGCCATTGGCGCCGCCGGCGTGGCCATGGGCTGCTTCGTTCTCGACGCGACCGGCGCCGGTGTGGCCGCGCTCATCTTCACCACCGGACTGGAGCATGGGCAGACCATCACGCTCACCGGCGACACGGATCTGGGCAGCATCACGGTTGACCTGGACAATGGAGTCGCCATGACCGATGTCATCCAGATGGGCGCGCTCACCGGGAGCGACGGCTTCACCTGCCCCCTGGGCTCGTGGGAGGCGACCATAAGCAGGCAGGACTGCACCGGCACGGCCACGACGAGGTTCTGGATCGTGCAAAACCCCGAAGGGGAGTACCTACTCAACTTCACCCTCGAGCCCGTCCAACTGGCCGGCAGCGGCGGTCAGTGCGGCATTGTCGCCCATGCCGACATCCCGGTGACCGAGAGCGCCGGCTCGTTCACGCTCACATTCCCGGGCGACCCCTCCTGCCCAGCCAAGACCTTGACGGTGACCCTGACGCCCAATCAAGGCTGCACCGAGCTCGCCGCGACGAGCTTCTTCAGCGGCTGCAGCGCCTGCAACGGCCAGGAGTGCGAATGCGGCGGGGATCTCGACTGTCCCCTGAATCCCAGCACCGCTACGCGGAAGTAGGTTCGGGTCCCCCCTCGGCCTCGGGACTTCGGTATTATTCCAGGAGAGGGGTGATCATGAAACTGATTGACAGAAACGTTGTTTAGGCATACCGCTATGCTCAATTAACTTTTCCCAAGGGGAGAAAATCATGACGAGACGAATGAAGATCATCCTGGCCGTGTTTGCAGCCATTCTGATGCTGGCGTTCACAACTTATTCAATCGCCGGTTCCACTTCCTGTGGTTCCGACTCCGATTGCAAGGTGGGCAAGTGCTCGAGCGGCAAGTGCGGCTCCTGCGGGTCCGACTCCGACTGCAAAGGGCACTCGAAATGTTCGAGCGGACATTGCGGCTCCTGCGGCTCCGACTCCGATTGCGCCGTCGGAAAATGCTCTAGCGGCAAGTGCGGCTCCTGCGGGTCCGACTCCGACTGCAAAGGCGGGCGCTGCTCGAGCGGTAAGTGCTCCAACGCCAACGAGTACTATAAATAACATCTTGAGCCGGATAAAGCTCCTCTGACCTGAAAACCAGGCCTTTGGAGTAGACAACTCGAATTCTTACCTGGCCCGAATGTTGGCGCGTTCGATGCGGATAATTTGGGACTTTGACGAACCGGGCAGGATAACGTCCAGGATAACCGAAGTGCCCGGCTTGCCGCGGATCAACTCGACTGCCCGTCTCAAATCCAAACCCGAAAAATCGAACCCATCGATTCGCTTGATTACTGCTCCACTCAACAGTCCCATCTGCGAGGCCGGCGAGTCCTCGTACACGTCAAATGCCAGAAGCTGACCATCTTCGATCTTCAAAGCCATACCTACTCCGGTATATTTCAAAGTACCGCGCCCGTCATCCTTGGAGCGCTCCAAGCGGATCAGGCCGATGTCGAGTTCGCCTCCCGAGGGCACCTGGATCCCGGTGCTCATCTCACTCAAGTAGCCCTGTTTCCTGATCCAGATAGAAAGGCGTTCGGCTGAAACACCCTCGAGCTTGAACATTCCTTGCGCATCGCTAAAAGCCATATTTCTGAGACCCCTGAAACTTTCGACTCGGACATGGGCCATCGCAACCGCTAAACCGGTCTCGTCATCAACTACCTTGCCGGTCAGGTTTCCACCGGCCCTCAGGTAAATCGTACCCGCCTCGACCCGTTGACCACTCTTTACAGTCACTCCGCTCTTTATGCCGGTCGTATAGCCCTTGGCGTAAACCTTGACAGTATACTTGCCGGCCGCCAGGCGCTTGAGTATGAAGCGCCCGCTCGGATCGCGGACCCTACTCGACGAGGAATTACTCATCCATAACCCGAAGTTCTCAGAATCCGGGGAAGCTTGGGCCGACAGCGTGTATTGCTGAACGGGCTCTCCGTCACCAGCCCGCACAACCAATCCGCTAATGCTGCCCGGATCGGTCAGATCGAGGACCGCGCGATCGGTTGCAATCGGAATATTTGCTTCAGCAGAAGGTCCCCAGTCTCTATGCACGGCAAACAAGTTGATCTGATCGTTTATAAAAGGCCCGGGCAACCAGAACTCTCCGGAGCCGTCCGTGCTGACGGCGTATCTGAATTTTTTATCCGTGCGTATAAAAACGCGTGAATTCGCAACGGGCTTCCCGGCCGGGTCTTGAACCCGGCCGGACAGGCCGGCGACCGGTCGCAACACAATTGTGACATCGGTTGTCCGGCCGGGCGAGGTTGTGCCGTTTAGTTTTTTCTCGGGCGCATATCCCTTGACTTTGGCAAGCAGCACGAAGTCACCGGGTTTGACCCGTTCAAATCGGAATTGACCTTGCCCATCGGACTGCAGGCTGCGTTCGTCCAGACTTGGGCTTGTCAAAAGCCTGACTTCAGCCTGGGCGATTGGTTTATTGTTTTGGTCTACAACTTTACCCGTCACGATAGCTGGCGCACCAAGCTGGATGTTTATTCCGTCGATTTCGGACCCGCTTTCGAGCAAAATTTCTTTGCTCTCGGCCAGGTCAAATCCGGCCAGTTCGGCCATGACTTGTATCCGTCCCGGCCCCAGGTCGGCAATCCGGAAAGTGCCGTCTGTGCCGCTGACTTCTTTGATATCAAGGCTATAGGCCTGGGTTTCTCCGGGCGCCTCCAAGTACAAGATGGTCAGGCGCGCCCCGACTGCCGGCCGATCGATCGCCATGACTCGCCCGGACACCCGGCTCGTGCCGCTGATGCCCTGGTAGTTTTTTACGTCCTGCAAAAACCCCGTCACTCCGCCGGTCGTGTCCTGGTCGCCAGTCTTAGCGGGAGTTTGCTTTTCTGCCGATTCGTTCGGGTCGCTCGTCGAGAAAACCAACCAGACAGTAGCCAGGACCAGGCCCAGAAGACTGGCCCCGACTAATACTTTTTTACTCGATGAAGATTTTGTCATCGGATTATTCGCTCGCGCAGCTGCACCCCTGGGCCGCGTCCATGAATGCCGCGTCGGTCTGGTCGACGCCGCCGGTGCGATCCAGGTCGGCTCCAGAGCACCATTGGTTTCCCGGGCGGCAATCCCGGCCGGCGTACTCGTCTTTGGCTGACTCGAACAGGGCCGTGTCGGCGGCATCTACCACTCCGTCGGCGTTCAGGTCGGGCCGCGTACAGCCCATGACCGCCCAGCTGCAGTCGAGGATCCCGGGCGCCGTTATGCACAGCGGCAAGGCATGCAGCAGGCGCGCGCCGCCCACTATCCGGTGGTGGGGACGCTCGACCGTGCGCCAGGGGTAGTCGGCTTCCGGGAAGCCGCGGGCCTGGTACTCCTCGCCTTCAACTCGCACCGGCGGGGTGTCCCCGTAGGCGTCCTGGTATCGCTGCTGGACCGATTGGCTTGCGCCCTCGAGCCTGCTCTCTATCGCGGTCAGAATGTCCTCGTTGGTGCGCATGGGCGCAGGTTGGGTGTCTTCCATGTCCAGCCAGGATTCCAGATTCTGCATGTGCCATTCCGAATCGGCGTGTTCGCCAAGGTCTGCTACCGGCGTCGAATCCAGCCCGGCCCAGGCTTCGAACAGGGCGGCCTGGTACAAACGGGCTGCCAGCCGGGCCGGCTGAGTGTTTGTGTATATTATGTCGGCGAACACCCGCATCAGGTGAGTTATATCGCCCAGCACCTTGCGGGCTTGCCGGCCGAGTTCGGCTTCAGGGCGGGTGTCGGCGTAGGCCACCAAGGCAGTCACCGCCAGGGTGATCTCGTAGAAATCGTCCTGGAATCCGCCGATCAGGTTCTCGGCCGCGCCGGGCGAACTCTCTTCGAGGTCGCGCACAAGCTCGAGCCAGGGCATGCCGAAGAACTCCATCTGCTCCATGGTCTCCCAGTCCTGGCCGCAGAAGGCCTCCTCCAGGCGCTTGCAGCTGCGCGCCCCGGCGGGCACCTCGCAATTTGTGTCCTGGCCTATGGCATCCACCAGAAGCTGCTCGATCGAGGCCGGCGCCTTGACCACCGGCAAGGGCGTGCCCAGGCCGCCCGACGAAATCGCCCGGGACAGGTAGGCCATCTGGCAATCGGCCAGGCTGCCCAGGTCTTCGTTCTCGGTCTCTCCGTCCGGTCGCACCGCGCCGGAGTTGATTAAATATTCGTACGGGTTGTGCTCGCCGACGGTCATCAAGGCGTCGTTGTCTACGATCAGATCGCCGATGCGCCGCCCGGCCTCGACCACCCGGGAGGCCGCCCGGCGAACGGCCTTGCTCGACGACTTGTCGCCCATGGCGCCCATGGCCGCGACGATGCCCAAAGACAGATCGGGGAAGTTGTCCCGCGAGTTGTGGTTGCCCCAGTAGGCGCCCTGCCAATCGTAGGGCGCGGGCGTGCGCATGATCGACGCGCAGCAGTCGCTCGAACGCAGGTGGACGGGCAGGGCCGAGAAACTGTAGGTCACGGCATATGCGTTGGTTTCCACGGCCGGCATGTAGTTGAACAGAATGTCCTCGGGGTCTTCCCGGTAAGTAACCCGCAGGCCGTCCCAGAAGGTCTCGATCATCTCGGCCTCGAGTTCCGGATTGTATGCATAGGGAGCTTGAACCGAGTTGCCGTCGCGGGTGCGGCTGACTTCGCCTGTCAGCCCGTCCACCACCCGGGTCCAACCCGGGTAGACGAAGCGGGCGGTCATCCCCGGGTGGCCGCTGACCTGCTCGAAAAAGTGTAGCCCGTTCAACATGCGCACCAGGGCCAATTCCAGCGGCCGGGTGCGGAAGATGCGGTAGGCGTGCCAGACCGTCCAGACCGAGAGGCCGATCATGTTGTTGTCGTTGGGGCCGGGAACCACCTCGTAGTCGTTTCCCTGCCGGGCGATGCCGGCCTTTCCCAGTGTGACGGCGAAGTTCACGTCGCCGAAGGTCATGTAGCGCTGGTAGGCCGTGACCGCCCGCTCCACACGCTCGCGGTAGTAGAGCCGGAAAGCCCGGGCGGCCGCCTGGATATCGGGCACCGGACGGTTGAGGGTCTCGGCGGAGTCACAGGACGAAAGCCAAAAGGCGAGCAGCAAAACGGTCGCGATCTTGGGGATCATGGTCACTCCCTGTGGTCGATTGGATTGATCCCGAGTCTAGCCTTAATTGATGATCAGGTAGCGGGCCAGGATCTCGGCCACGTCGAAGACCTTGTGGCTGTCGATCAGATCCTTGTCCTTGAGGCCATCGGTCAACATGGTCATGCAGAATGGGCAACCCACGGCGAAGGTCTCGGCCCCGGTGGCCAGCAACTGGGCCGTGCGCTCGTTGTTGATCCGGGTGCCCTCTTGTTCCTCCATCCACATGCGGCCGCCGCCGGCGCCGCAACAGAAGCCCCTGCGCTCGTTGCGGGCGGCTTCCACCAGTTGCAGGCCGGGCACGGACTTGAGGACCTTGCGCGGTGCGGCGAACACGTCGTTGTAACGGCCCAGGTAGCAGGAATCGTGGAAGACCACCTTGCCCATGGCGTCGCCGGACAATTGCAGGCGGCCCTCCCGGAGCAGTTCGGCGATGAACTCGGTGTGGTGCAAGACCTGATAGTCGCCGCCGAAGTCCTTGTATTCGTTCTTGAGAGTGTTGTAGCCGTGGGGGCAGGTGGTGACGATGCGCTTGACCTTGTAGTTGTTCATCACCTCCACGTTCTGCATGATCAGCGTCTGGGCCAGGTATTCGTTGCCCGCCCGGCGGGCCGTCTCGCCGCAACAGCCCTCCTCTATGCCCAGCAGGCTGAACTTGACCTTGGCCGCCTGCATGATCTTGATAAAGGCCTTGGTGACTTTCTGCGCCCGGTCGTCAAAAGACCCGGCGCAGCCGACGAAGAACAGGATCTCGTGCTCCGGATCCTCGGCCAGGGTGGCAAGGCCCAGTCCCTCGGCCCAGTCGAAGCGCTTGTTGGAACCAATCTGCCAGGGGTTGTTGTTGTTCTCCATGCCCTTGAAGACGTTGGTGACCTCCTGCGGGAAGGCCGTCTCCACCTGCGTCAGGTACTGGCGCATGGGCAGGATCACGTCCAGGTGCTCGATGCCCATGGGGCAATTGGCCTCGCAGGCCCGGCAGGTGGTGCAGGCCCAGAGCACCTGCTGGCCGATCACGTCGCCTTGGAAGTTGGGACGCCCGTCCTGGCCGTTTTCGTCCTTTTGCCTGCGCCGGGCGAAGACGTCTTCCATGTGCGCCTTGACGTTCTGAATCACTTGCTTGGGGTTGAGCGCCTTGCCCGTCAGGTAGGCCGGGCAGTTTTCCTGGCAACGGCCGCAGCGGATGCAGGCGTCGGCGTCCAAGAGCTGCTTCCATGACAGCTCCTCCAGCCTGGACACGCCAAAGGTCTCCACGTCCGTGTCCTCGCCGTTCATTATGGCGGCCACGGTCTCGTCCCTGGCGATGCGACCCGGGTGAGAGCTGGAGCGGAAAAAGAGGCCAAGGCTGCCGGCCACGATGTGCCAGAGCTTGCCGAAGGGCAGGTAGGCCACGAAGAAGAGCACCAGCAGGAAGTGCACCCACCAGACGACCGAATGGACGCTCTGCAAGGTCGCGGGCTCCAGGCCGTAGAACAGGGTCTTGGAGATTGCGTAGCTCAAGAAGCTGTAAGGCGCCCACCAGGGCTGCTGCTCGGCCAGGCGCAGGGCCTGCAGCAGGTGGCCGCTGACCAGGATGATCAGGATCAGCAGCAAGGCGAACCAGTCGTCGTTCTTGTTGTCCAGGGCCTTGGGGTGAAAGACGTAGCGCCTGAGGACCATCAGAACGATGCCCGCAATGGCCATCAGCCCGAAGACGTTCAAGGTCACGGTGTAAACCCAGTAGAAGTAACTGGGGGTCGATAACACCTTGAGGCCCAGGTCGGCTTCCAGCATGACGATAAGCGTGCCGATGAAGAGGATGACGAAGCTGAAGAAGAACATGGCGTGTATCAACCCGGGCAGCAACTCTCGGAGCACCAGCCTCTGCGTACCCGCGTCCCAGACGGCCCAAAAGGCCCGGCCCGCGATGCCGTCGCTGCGCTTGTCCTTCTTGCCCTGCCGCCAGATGGCGAAGCGCCGCCAGACCCCGTAGCCGAAGACGATCAGCATGATCGCCAGGGGCAGGTAGACCTTCAGATGCGGACTCGGAACGTTCCAGTACACTTCGCGGAAAGGCAGGCTTTGCCCGGCCTGGGCCATGACTTCTGCGAACATATCATTCGTCCTTTCGGCGACGCTGTCCCGTGTCGCTCGCAACATTGATACCCGTGCGAATCCGAACAGTCAAGGAAGTAAGGAAAGTTATCGATCTTGGTGTTAGCCTAGAAGCCTGCGGATCAGGCTGCGGAACTCGGCCACCTGCAGGAATGACATGGCCACCGAGCCCAATACCACCCGGGCGCCCGTGCGCAGCCCCAGCGGGCCGCCGACGCCCTGCGCCGGAACCCGTTCGTCGTCTACAAAGCTGCCGTTCATCGAATTCATGTCCTGCAGGAAGTACCCGCCCCCATCGCCCTTGCGGATGAAGGCGTGAACCGCCGAGACAGAGGCGTCGTTGATGATGATGTCGTTGCTATCGCTGCGGCCCAGCCAAATGGTGTCGTCGGAGTCACTGCCGACCCGCTGCTTGACTTCGAAAACTAAAAAATCCGCCTTGGGGTTGAAGGGCCGGTCGGGCGAGGTGCCGCTGAACTCAGAGGACAGCGTGGCATGGCTGACCTGGGCAGCCTGCAGCTTTCCGATCGGGCCGTGGTGCAAAAAATAGGCTTCTGCGTGGCGCTGGATGAAGGCTTTTTCATCGAGCTTCATGCAATCCTCGACAAAGTCTCCAAGCTTCATAAACGAACTCGCTTCTTTGTCTTCTTCCGGCATGCCCCTCTCCTGGATTTCGACCTTATATAGACCAATTCGCTCGTACAGGTCAACCCCCATCTCATTTGGGCTGCTATATATCGGCCGGCCATAGACCTCGAGTTCGGGGCTTGCAAATTACAGATTGCTATTGGAAGATTAGCCCATGACGTTAGTAAGATTTCCACCCGGCCGGCCGGTGATGACCGGCAGGCGCTTCGAAGAGTCCTTGTTTGCCGAGCTGGACGCCCTGCTCGCAAAGAACGAATGCCCAGAGGGCTGGGTGGATCTGGATCTGGGCGACAACCGGCTGACCTGCCTGATCCACCAGTCGCGTCCCTTCATGGCCGGGCTGGTCGAGCCTGAGCGGTTCAGCCGCGTGCCGCTGTCCGACCTCGTGCTGCGGGCGCGCAACTTGGAGGGCGCCGTCTGCAACGTGGTTCGCGCCGACCTGGTGCGGGTTCTGTTGATGGCGGTGCACTTTGGCAACAAGCCGGTTTTGCAGGCCACCACCCGCTTCGTCGATCTGACCCACGTGTTGGACGTGCTGGCCCATGACGGAAACGATGCGGGTCTGGCGCTGGAACGCTCGGGCACGCGGACGCTGCTGTTCTTGCAGAAGGGCACACCGACCCGCATCTATTTCGGAGACGCCCGTAAAGACCCCGGGGGGGGATCGATCGCCAATCGCTTTTTGCTGTACGGCTTCGCGCACGATGCCCCGGTGGGCAAGGTGGAGGTCTTCAACAAGCTCAACATCCAGCCCGATCAGGACGCCGGCCGGACTTTCGTTGAGCTTGCCGAAGAGGCCAAGCCGCCGCCGGCGATGAATGTCATCGTGCGCCTCGAAGACAAGGTGGAAGTGCAGCGCCCCTTCATGCCGCCGTACATGATTGTCGGCCGCGACCACACCTGCGAGCTGAGTCTCGGAGATTTGAGCATCAGCCGGCGGCACTCGAAGCTGAGCTGGTCGCGGGGACGTTTCGTGGTCGAGGATCTGGGCTCGGCCAACGGCACCACGGTCAACGGCGAGCGTGTCGAACGCAAGGTTTTCAACCCGGGAGACAAGATCGGCATGGGCAAGTACGAGGTCATGCTGAGCCCGCAGCCCGTGGCCCACGATCCCAAGGCCACCATGATGATCGTGCCCAAGGATTTCGACCAGACTCTCTACCTGACCGGTGACAACCAGTCGGCCCCGCTGACCAGCGAGGTTTCAATCGGCAAGGCCTTCGGCGTAGACCTGAAGGCGCGCGGCATGGGTGTGCGCGCCGTGCATGCGCGCATCCGCATCGAGGGCTCCGGCGTCTATCGATTGATCTGCCTGGGTAACGCAACGGTCAAGCTCAACGGCCGGAAGGTCAGAAACACCTACCTCAAGGCAGGCGACGAACTGTACGTGGGCAAGACGAAGTTTCAGCTGGTTTCCATACCGAGCATAGACGCCTTCTAAAAACCTTGTACCTTGCCGCTAGGGCGGGCAGTCTTGCGGGCAGCTCGCGTTGTCTTCGCCCTGGGCGGAGCAGCAGATGGCATCGGGGCAGGAGCCGGGGCCGCAGTCATCGGGACACAGGCAGGTGTCTTCAGGCCCGTCGCAGACTGTGTTTCCGCAACTCGACCAGCAATCCTGGGGACAATCGGCCAACGTCTCCGAGCCGTTGCAACAGCCGTCGCCGCACTGGGTGCCGCAGTCTTTCATACAGCTGCAGGTGTCCTCTCCAAAGGCCGCCTTGCATCCCCCGTCTCCGCACTTGTTCCCGCAATCGTTCCAGCAGTCGACGTTCTCGCTCAACCCGCAACAGCCGTCATTACAGGTGTCGCCGCAATCGTGAACGCAGCTGCAACCATCCTCGCCGTCCCGCGGGCAACACAGGCCGTCCCCACACGAGCCTCCCCCGCAGTCTTCGGGACAGTTGCAAACCGTCTCCGGATCGACGCACGACCCGTCTCCGCAATCGGCCAGCGCGCAGTCCTCGACGCAGCCCTGGGGCGTCTCGTTGCCGTTGCAGCAGCCGTCGCCGCACAACTCGCCGCAGTCTTCCACGCAGCTGCAAGTGCTCTCGCCCGCCCCGCAGCAGCCGTCCGGGCAGGTGGTCGAACCGCAGTCCAGCGGGCAAGTGCAACTGTTCTCCGAAGAGCTGCAGCAGCCGTCGCCGCAGTCGTCGGGGCAGTCGAGAGCGCAGTTACAGAAGTTCTCGCTGCCGTTGCAACAGCCGTCGTTACAGACTTCGCCGCAGTCTTCGAAGCACGAGCAGCCGTCTTCGCCGCCATTGCATGTCCCGTCGCCGCAACTCGTTCCGCAATCGTCCGGGCAGTCGGCCGTGGTCTCGGCGCCGTTGCAGCAGGTGTCGCCGCACAACGTCCCGCAGTCGACCACGCAGTCACAGGTGCTCTCGCCGGTCCCGCAACAACCGTCGCCGCAAGTGGTCGCCTCGCAATCGGCAGGGCATGAACAAGAATCTTCGTTGGGTCCGCAGCATCCGTCGGGGCAGCCGGAAGTGCCGCAATCGGTCTGGCAGGTGCAGGAGTTCTCAAGCTCGGCCGGGCAACACAATGTGTCTCCGCAGATACCCGTGCCGCAGTCGGCGGGGCAATTGCAGCTGTCCTCGTTGTCCGCCGGGCAGCAGGCCCCGTCTCCGCAGGGGCTGGCGCCGCAGTCGGCAGGGCAAGAGCACGAATATTTCTCTGCCGCCTGGCAGGTGCTGTCCGGGCATACCGGAGCGCAGTCGTCCGCGCAGCCGATCGTGTCTTCTCCCGGCGGGCAGCAGATACCGTCGCCGCAGGTGCCCGGGCCGCAGTCAGCCGGGCAACTGCACTGGTCTTCGGTCGCCGCACAGCAGTGACCATCGCCACAAGTGGTCGACCCGCAATCGGCGGGGCAAGAGCACGGGGTCTCGTCGTCGTCTTCGCAGCACAGGTCGTCTCCGCAAACACCATTACCGCAGTCGCCGGGACAGCTGCACTCGTTCTCTACCGGCCGGCAGCAAATACCGTCATTGCACGAGCCGGCCCCGCAGTCGCCCGGGCAGTTGCACTGGTTTTCTCCGGGCGCGCAGCAGATGTGGTCTCCGCAGGTGCCGCCGCCGCAATCGGCAGAGCAAGAGCACGAATCTTCGTTTGTGTCGCTACAGCAGATCCCGTCGCCGCAGGATGCGGGGCCGCAGTCGGCAGGGCAGCTGCACTTGTCCTCGTCCTGAGCCGGGCAGCAATAGCCGTCATTGCAACTGGTCGCGCCGCAGTCGGGCGCGCAACTGCAAGGATCTTCGTTACCGTCGGGACAACAGTTGCCGTCGCCGCAGACGGCCGCCCGGCAGTCGTCCGGACAGTTGCAGACGTCCTCGCCCTGGCTGCAGTTTCCGTCGGGGCAGACCGCCTGGCAGTCATCCGGGCAGTTTGTCTGATCTTCATTGGCGGCCGCGCAGCACAGCCCGTCGCCGCAGAAGCCGTTACCGCAGTCGTCGGGGCAACTACACATGTTCTCCCCGTTGGCTTTGCAGCACACTCCGTCGGGGCACGCCCCGGCGCCACAGTCGCCCGGGCAAGTGCAGGGATCCTCGTCTGTCGCGGCACAGCATATTCCGTCGCCGCAGGAACCCGAGCCGCAGTCCAGCCGGCAGGTGCACTTGTCCTCGTTAGTCGCTTTACAGCATAGCCCGTCGCCGCAGGTGGATTCGCCGCAATCGTCGGGACAAGAACATGCGTCCTCGCCGGCCAGGCAGGCGCCGTCGCCGCAACCGAATGCGCAATCGTCCGGGCAACTGGTCGCGTCCTCGCCGAGTTTCGCGCAGCACAGACCGTTGGGACAGGATTCCGAGCCGCAGTCCAGTTCGCACTCGCAGGTCGATTCGCCGGCGGCCCGGCAGCACAGAAGGTCTCCGCAGGTGCCCGGCCCGCAGTCATCGGGGCAGGTGCACTTGTTCTCGCCGCCCTGCAGGCAGCATTGTCCGTCCCCGCAGGTTGCCTCCTCGCAATCGGCCGGGCAGCTGCAAACGTCCTCGTATGGATCGCAACTCGAGTCGCCGCAGGTCCAGCATTTGCTCGGCTGCCCGTCGTCGCAGTCCCAGCCCTGCTCGATGAAACAATAGGCGCTGCAACCGTCGCCGTCCTGATTGCCGTCATCGTCGCACTCCTCGACTCCGACAGTCACCAGGCCGTCGCCGCACTCGGCCGTCTCGCCCAGGGTCAGATGCAGCTTCACGATTTTTCGTGACTCTAACGTAATCGCGGCCTGGGCCGAGCCGATGATCGTGCCCGATGTCAGTCCGTCCGCCCTGATCGCAATGCTCTCGCCCACCGCCGCCTCGGGCAGCAAGATCACGAAAGTCTCGCCGTTCGCTGAAAGCTTGCGCGGCTTGTCCGGTATCAGGCCGGGCTCGAAGGCCGGTTGACCCGCAATGAAGCCTGCAATCTTTAGCTGATCGGGGTTCAGTGACGATTCCCAGTCGACGGTGACTTCGATTCCGGTCAGACCGGTCTCGACGATTTCCTTGCCGCAGCTTGATAAGAGCAGCGCAGCCAAGACCAGCGGCAACAACGACAGTTTGACGAACCTGCTTGTCGAAAGATGATCGTCTGTGAACATTGGCATCCTCCGGGGTTCAGGGAAAGCGCCGGTCGAACGTGCCCAGCGTTCCCGACGGCAGGACGTGCGTGTCTCCCGAGGTCAGCGCGTAAGCGGTGCCGCCTGCTATGGCCGCCGCCGCGCCGCCTACCAGCGACCAGAACCACCAGGTCTTGTAAAAGGGCGTCAGGTTCTCTTCTTTCTTTCTGGCCTGCTCGGCGGCCAGCATGGCTTCCATCTGCCTGGCCTTGGCATCCTGGATGGCACGCTCCTCGGCCAGGCGCCGCTCATTTTCCCGAAGCCGTCGGTTTTCTTCCGCCTTGCCTGCAAGCTCGCGTCTTTTCATCTCCTGTGCGCGTTTTCGCTCCGCATCGATACGGGCCTGTTTTTCTTTCGCCTTTTTCTCGGCCAGGCATTCCTTGATCAGATCCCCGACCAAGGCCCGGTTCTTGGCGTCGGGCTTTTCGCGCAGGTAGCCCTTGAAAAAGAAGATCGCCCGCCCGTAATTTTTAAGCTGCCTCTGACACTGGCCGATGTTGAACAGGAAGGCCGGCAGCGGCAGCAGTTTGTAGGCCTTGGTATACTCTCCGAGTGCATCGTCGAACTTGCCCAGCTTGTAGGCGAGTTGCGCCTGCTTGAAGTGCATCCGGGCCTCGGCCTTCTTATCCCCGGCCTGTGCGTTGGCCGAACAAAGCACAAGACTAATCGCCGCGCACATCAACAGCTTCAGCGCTCGCATGATCCCTCCATAACCCGATAATGCTACATGTCTTTGAAAGGGTCAATGGTGCCGCCGCGATCGGGCGGCTCTTTGATGCCGGCGTCAGGGGTCACAACGGTCTTTTGAATGCGCTTCTTTTTTCTGAGTTTCTTTTTATGCGGTTTTCTCAGCGGCTTGTCTTCCCTGGCCAGGTTTACCATCACCCGGGTGTCATCGAGCAGCGAGACCTCCTGCCTGACAGGCTTGTAGCCGGCCAGGCGCAGCTCGAAAATTTTCTTCTCGTCGGTGCGCTTGAACGACAGAGGCAAAGGAGTTATGCCCAGCGGCTTTTCGTTGTCGGGCTCGAAGACGGTCGCACCCTCAGGAGTCGTATCGAGCCTCACTTCCACCTTGTCGAGATCGAAACTGATGCCCACCAGGTCGGGTTCGGCCGGAATCGCCTGCGCGTCAGGCTTCGACACTGTCTGGCCCTCCCCCTTGGAGCCCTTGATGATCGCAAGGCCCGCAACGCCGGCCACGACGACCGCCACAACCAGCCCGGCGGCAAGCAGACCGCTACGGCGCCCGCCTGGTACGGCAGGTGTGAAGCTCTCGACGGTGATGGATTCGGCCCGGCCGATTTCACCCAGACGTTCGGCGATCTCGGTCATGTCGGCCGGCCGTTTTCCGGCCTCCTTTTCAAGGCATTGCATGATCAGCTCTTCGATGCTCTTGGGTACCCGTTGTGGAAGATCCTTGAGCTTGGTAAACCGCGTAGGCGTGACCGTCATGTGCTGGATGACCAGTTCGCCGTAGCTCTTGCCATTCAAGGGCTTGCGCCCGGCCAGCATCTCGTAAAGTATCACCCCGAAGGCGTAGATGTCGGTGCGAAAATCGACATTACGGCCTCCGGCCTGCTCGGGCGACATGTACTCGGGAGTCCCCAGAATCGCGCCGGCCGCGGTTTTATGGGTGGGAATATTCTCGGCGACGTCGATCAGCTTGGCCACCCCGAAATCGAGCAGCTTGATGAAATCCTTACGTCCGCCCTTTTCGGTCAAGAAGATGTTGTCCGGCTTGAGATCGCGGTGCACGATGCCGGCCCGGTGAACGGCCGCAAGCGCCTGGGCCATCTGGATTGCGATCCCCAGCGCCCGCCCCACCGGAATGATCTTGTCCTGTTCCAGGGCGTCGGCCAGGCTGCGGCCGTCGAGCAGTTCCATGATGTAGTAGTTGTCGGCGCCTTCCTGCTCGATGAAGTCGGTGATCTCGACGATGTTTTCGTTATTGATCTGATTGACCGCGCGCGCCTCTCCGAAGAAGCGCTTGACCGCTACGGGATTCGCGGCATACTCGGAGCGCAGCACCTTCAAGGCCACCCGGCGCCCAAGTTTCACATGTTCCGCCAGGTAGACCCGGCCCATGCCCCCCTCGGCTATCATCTGCACCAGGCGATAGGAGCCGATCACCGTCCCCGGCGGACGGATTATACTGCCGGATCCCTTTTGGGTCTCAGCGTCGCTCATGACATACCGGGGAAAGTATAAGACACCTGTTCGACGCTGGCAAATTCATTGGACAAACGGCTTGAACGGCATCGAACGGAGTTCAGCTCTTTTTGATCTTCTTTCTGTTCGAGATTCGCGTCCCTTCAATACGCCGTTCGCTGGATGTTCGAGATGCGCAGCTCGTCAATCCAGGTAGTGACTCCCGCATGGGTGCCGAGCCGCATCATCACGAATCCTCCAAACCCTGCTGCAGGCAGCCCGGTATTCGCGTCGCTCCCCACCAGCGCCCCGTTGATGTAGAGCTTGGCCCCGGTGCCGCCCCAGGTCGCCGCCACATGGGCCCAGGTGTTGAGCGGCACGGTCGATGCCCCGGAGTTCAAGTTGAAGGCCGCCCAGGCGCTGGCGCTGAGTTGACCCGTTGAACTCACGCCCATTCCAAATGTCCATCCCATGCAGGCTCCATAGTACTGACCCTGATCGACCAGGCTCAATCCGGTCCCGTAGGAGGTCAAGAAGACCCAGAACTCAATCGTGCCGTTGCCCTGGCTCAGGAGTTGTCCGCCGGGGTAGCGGAGATAGGTGGACGATCCGGCAGGCTGACCCGCCGGGGGCCCCAGGCTGAGGGCCTGGTCGAGGCCCAGCGGCCCCGGACCAAAGGAGAAGGTCGGCGCGGCACCCGGCTTGGCGGGGCCGCAGGCTGCCCCATTCTCACTATATGCCTGGATGGCGGCACTGGTGCTGTTATCGAAGTGATCCAGCAGGACGGTGTTGGCATCCGGGACATAAGGAACAGTGACTACGCAGTTGCCGCTTATGCAGCGCTCCCAAATCGGACAGGGCGCGCCGCAGCCGCCACAATTCAAATCGTCGCTGTCCAAGTTGGTGCACACACCGCCGCAGTCGGTCAGATCCGCCTGGCAGGACAACTGGCAGCCGCCGCCGCTGCACACATATCCCGGATCGCAGGACGTGACGCAGTCGCCGCAGTGCGCCCGGTCGGTGTCGGTGTCAACACAGTTGCTGCTGCAATCCGTCAGTCCGGTCTTGCAGGTCGTGGCACAAGCACCGGCACTACAGACCTCGCCCGGATCGCAGGCCGTGACGCAGTCGCCGCAATGGGCAGGGTCGGATTCCTGGTTGACGCATTCTCCGCCGCAGTTGGACAACCCGGGAGAGCAGTCCAGCGCGCAAACGGAATTGTTGCACACCTGGCCGGCGGCGCAGGCTGTTCCGCACTTTCCGCAGTTTTCAGAATCCCTGCTGAGATCCGCGCAGACGCCTGAGCACATGACCTGAGGCGCCGGGCAATCCGGTCCGCTGCTGCCGCAGCCGATTATATTGATAGTCCCTGCTCCAAATACCATGAGTACGAAAAGCGATCGCTTTCATAACGTAGCCATTCAACTCTCCTCTCGGGCTCTGCCCGGACAATAGCTTTGAGCTTGATCTTCAGCGCCGTACCGAAGTAAGTCAAGCGGAACGATGAATGAGGTCCGGGAAAGAAACCCTCTTCATCGGGGCCCCGGGCAGCCCAACCCTAAATGTCATCTTTCATATGTGCTGGTCTTTCAGATCGCCGATTCTTTCCAGCACCAGGGCGTGCTTGCCCGCCTGCTTGGCCCGGTACATGACCCTGTCAGCCTGCTTGATCAGTGCATCCGAGCGTTCCGGCGGATAGTCGAAGAGAACGACACCCACGCTGGCGCCGAGATCCGTGCCCGGAAACTCTTCACCAATGGTACCTATCCGCTCGACAAGCCTGCGGCCAACCTTCTCGGCTGCGGCCGGATCAGAGCTGCTGAACAACACGGCGAACTCGTCCCCGCCAACTCGCGCCACCACGTCCTCCGGACGGAGCGCTTCCTTGAAAACCATCCCGAGGCGCTCCAGGCACTCATCACCGGCGCCGTGCCCTTTCATATCGTTTACACGCTTGAAGTTGTCGAGGTCCACATACCCGACACACAGTGGCAGTGAGTTCCTGCGGCTTCGCGAGATTTCCTTTTTCAACTGCTCTTCGAACCCGCGCCAGTTCAGAAGATGTGTAAGAGAGTCTGTTCTGGCCAGTTCCTTTTCACGTGACAGCAGTTTTATGAGCTTGGTCCGATCCGTACGAAGCCTCGCAACCACGTAACCTATCAGCGCGAACATGACCAATCTTGAAAAACTGTTCCAGATGACCACCGAGTACATGTCTTCACCGCGTCCGATAAGCGCGGCCACTAACCTTACAACGCTTGCTAATAACGCTATCCCCATGGCCGGCGCCAAGCTCCACAACCAGGCCGTCATGATTATCGGAAGCAGGTAAAACAAGGCAAAACAGATATCCGGACCGGTCACCAGGTCGAAATATCCGATAATCAGCACCATGGCCACGGTGCCGGCCAGCCAGATGACTCGCTTTATGGAAGCTCGCCCGGCAAAAAAACTATGAGCCTCATTTTCCGAGGACATAGGACCGGTGGTCTTTGTAGACATAGATGTGCTGGTCATCGCGCTCCCGGGCAGGCCGGCTCGAGATTCGGGCCGTCCTTTCTTGCTATTCCGCGCATGCGCAGCTTGTAGATTCTCCCGCGCAGCCTGCGGCCTAGAAAGCGAGTAGCTGCCAAAGCCTGTTTCTTCTCCTTGCACAGGCCCAGCGCCAGGACGAAACGGCCGGCTTTCAGGCCGGTAATATTGTCACTCTTGAGGATCTGCGGGAATCCCGGACCAAGTTTCAGCCTCTTTCTTTGGCGGCGTTTTCCAAGCATCTTGGCCGGTCCCTCGAGTTCTTGCCTGTCTTCACTGGTGGCGGCGACTATCAGGTAGGAGTCGGCCTCGAAGCCCTCGAAAAGATGCCAGCGTGAGTTCTCCTCCGACCAGTTGTAGCTTTTCACACCCGGCTTCTCGCCTTTCGCCTTGCTCAAGCCCTCGTCCTGTTCGCACTGCTTGCTCGAACGGATTGCCACCAGCTCGGCCGGATCGCTGCGCCGGCGTATGAAATAGCGGCCCGTCAGGCCGGCGTCCATTGGGCTCGAGCAGCGGCCCCCGCTGTCGATGCCTCCGTCGAGCCGGAAGGTGACGGTCGCCTTTCCGGGAAAGAACTCGACCAGGTAGTGGTAGTTGTGCGTGCGCGGATCTCCGGTCTCGGGCTCTTTTTCGAACAGTTCAACGAAAGCATCGATGGCCAGCTCGCTCTCACCGTTGTTGTTGGAGTCGCCGCTCTTGGTCTCGAACTCGATTCCCTCAGGCCGCGCGCCCAAGGCAGCGGCATCCAGGTTGCCAAGCTCCAGCGACTGGCCGATGGTCCAGGCGCTCTTCGTTCTTTGCATCACTACCAATCCCAGCCTCAGCGACTGGTAGTTCGGTTGATGGATGGCCAGCCCCTTCTTGGCGGCCTGCATCAACTTGCTGTCGAGTTCGTACTTGGCCTCCTCGAGCTTTCGGCCCACGGCGAAGACAAGCGAGTCATCGGCCCGCTTCATCTGCGCCTCGAGCCCCGCGATCTTTTCCCTGAGCTTGTCGATCTCGATCTCGTAGGGTTTCTTGACGCGTTTGTCCCGCTGCAACGAATAGACGATCGCCGGCACCCGCCCGTCCTCCAGCGCCCCGAGCATTTTCACGTGCGCCTCGGCGCCGTCGGCGTTCAGCTCGAACAGGAACTTGTCCCTGGCAAGCCTGACCACGGTGTCGGCGTCCAGTCCGCCCGCGGCCGCTGAAGCGCTCGTCCACAGACAGCATGCTGTCAAGGCACATACAAATCGTGATCTGGGCCTGTTCATCGGCCCCAAGACTAACACCCGACCATCGGCATTTCAAAAACAACCTGGCTTGGGGCCTCAACTGAAAAAGAGCGCGGCCTCGGCCAGGCGCTTTTCAGATACGGGCTGGAAACTCGCGTAGGGGTACGGGCGTGCGAAAAGATCCTGCTTGGAGGCGGCCAGGCGATGGAAAGCCTGGAGCCGGACAGGAGGCCTGCGGGCCTGCCCGGACAAGAATTTTGCCATGGCCGCGAGATCGGCGCTCGAATCGTTGAAGCCGGGGATCAGCGTGATTCTGACTTCCACGGCCATGCCCGCCTCGACCAGGCATTTCAAATTCCGGCAGGCCTCCCGGACGGAGACGCCCAGGAACTTCTTGCACTTGCTCGGGTCCAGTTGCTTGAAGTCGAAAAGAACCAGGTCGAACAGTTCGCATATTTTGTCTATGTATTTCATCGGCCAGTAGCCCGAAGTCTCGACGGCCAGGTGAACGCCGATCTTATGCAGTTTACCCGCACAGGCGAACAGAAACTCCGGCTGGGCCAGCGGCTCGCCGCCGGAAAAAGTGACGCCTCCTCCCGTGCCCGAGAAAAAATCCAGGTCGCTTGCGAGTTCGGCCAGCAGCTCATCGACGCTCATTTCCCGGCCGACCAGCCGGCGGGCGCCCGAGGGACAGATCTCCGCGCACTTTCCGCAGGCCTTGCAACCTGCCCTCCAGCCGGCAATCCATTCGTCCGGGGACCGGTCGCGCGGGCAGGCTTTTTCACACTCGCCGCAGCCGATACATGCTCCCCGGTCGAAGGCGATTTCCGGGCGGAAGGATTTTCCCTCCGGGTTGTGACACCAGGGGCAGTCCAGCTTGCAGCCTTTGAAAAAAACGGTGGTTCTCAAACCGGGCCCGTCGTCTACACAGCCTCTCGAAATATCGAATACCCGGCCGTTCATGGGATCAGCTCTCATCCGGACTCCGGGCCCATCAAGACGTGCTCGCAGCGGGCGATGATGTCCTCCTGGATGGACTTGCCCAGGTCGCAGAAATAGGCCGAGTAGCCGCTCACCTTTACAACCAGGTCTTTGTAGTCCTGCGGATTCTTTTGCGCGGATCTCAGCGTCTCGGCGGAGACCACGTTGGGCTGGATGTGCATGCCTCCCAGGTCGAAGTAGGTCCGGATCATCCCGGTGAATGACTCGAGACCCTGTTCGCTTTTTAACATTCCGGGATGGAAGCGCATGTTCAAAGAGATACCGGAGGAAGCCTGGTCGGCCGGGATGCGGGCCGCGCTCTTCAGCGGGCCCTGGGGACCGCAGTTTCTCGTAAACAGGTTGCTTGGCGAGACGCCGTTCGAGGTAGGCTCTCCGGCCTTGCGCCCGTCGGGCGTGGCGCCGAGCAGCAGGCCGTCGATGACGTGGTTGCCGTAGGAGTAGTAGCACACCCGGTAGCGGCCGCCGCGAACATTGCGGCGATTTTTTACGGTCTGGTGAATCCAGCCGATGACCTCCAGCGCCATCCGGTCTGCTTCTTCGTCGCCGATGCCGTACTTGGGCGCCCGGTTGATGATGCGCAAACGCAGCGCCTCGTGTCCTTCGTAGTCGTCATCCAAAATGCGAATGAGCTCCTCGATGGTCAGCTCTTGCTTGTCGTAGACCAGCTGTTTCACGGCCAGCAGCGAGTCGACCAGCGTCGCCAGGCCGCGGACGTCCAGCGATGTGAAGTCGTAGCGCGCGCCGCCGTCGGTTATGTCACGGCAGCTCTGTATGCAGTCGTCCATCAGCGCGGATACGAAAGGCGCCGGCAAGAATTCGCGGTAGGCCCGATCTTTTCCCTCGACGGCCTTTACCAGCACGTCGACCTGATGTTGAAGCTGCCTTCTGAAAGCGGAAGTGAATTTCGAAAACGTGTCGAACCCGGCCGGGTCTCCGCAGTCGACGCCTCCCTTCTGTCCCGGGGCCGGAATCGGGCGCCTTCCCCGGGAAAGGGTCATTGCCAAGACCGCGGGCAGCACCAGCTCGTGGCCTCCCGGGCAGCCGTGGGTGTCCGACTGACCCGAGGTTTCAATGCAGCCGACGATGCAATAGTCGCGCGCGTCCTCCTGGCTCATGCCGTCGGACACCAGCGCCGGGATGATGACCTGGTCGTTGTAGACGGCAATCCCGGAGGCCGTCCTGAACACCTCAGCCGTGCGGCGCAACAACTCGGGCGGGGATTGTTCGGCGATTCGCACCGAGAGCTGGTTGAGCGAGCCGTTCATACGCTCGAATGCCTCTAAAATGACGTAGCTCAGTTCGTTGGCTGCGTCTCTTCCTTCGGGCGTGACTCCGCCGATCACGGCCACGTGCTGGCTGTTTCCAAGCACCGCGTTGGTCTCCATGCCCAGTTCGGGAATCGGATCGACGTTGGAGGTCTGCTTGATGAAAAACTCCTGCAGCAGGGCAACGGCCAGCTCTCTGGTAAGGCGCCCGCTTTGCATGTCGTCCCGGTAGAAAGGATACAGGTACTGATCGATCCTTCCCACCGCGAAGACCTCGTGGGTCCCGTACTGGATCTCGCCGATCATCAGCGTCAACCAGGCGGCCTGAAGCGCCTGCTGAAACGTTTCTGGTTTGTGCCTGGGCACCTGCCTGCAGTTTTCGGCGATCTGCAATAACCTGCGCTTTTCCCCGGCACTCCCGGCCGTCCCGGCCTTCTTCCCGGCCAGATCGGAAAAACGTTCGGCGTAGCGGCAGGCCGCCTCCAGGCTGATGATCACCGCCTTGAGGAAGGCGCGCTTCTTTTCGTCGCGCTGGTCGAGATCCCGCCTGCGCTTCCCGGCGTCTTCGATGATCGCTCCCATTCCGCGCTCGACCACCTTGTCAACCCCGAGGCTCAGGTGGCCCTGAACGTCGAAGCAGAAGATCGCGGGTGTGGGGTTGTTGCGGGCGTACTCGAAGCGCAGGTCGTACAGATTGCGAATTCTTTGCAGCGTCAAGGGCCCGGACAGATTGGCGCCGAAGATTTTCCTGCTTCGTTCCTTGTCCACCCCCCGAAGCAGCCGAACCAGGTTGATGATTCTTCTGGCGCTCTTGATCGGGCCGCTGCCGGTGTCGATGATCCCGCTCTGCTCCCACAGGGCCGCCTTGCGGTCTCTCAGGCTCCTGCCGTCCCAGTAGGGGAAGATCTCGTTCCAGAAGAGCTGCCTGTTTTTTTCGTTGATGTAAAAAGGACGCTTCTTTTGCGTTAAAATCTCAATCTCCATCTGCAGCACCCGCAGCAGGTCGCCCCGTTCCACCGACAAGGGCCCCGCCAGAAAGCGCTCGGTTTTGGATCCGGCGATAAACTCGTCCGGGTAGATGAAGATCTTCTGGTTTTCGAGCGTGCGTTCGAGAGCAAAAGCGTTACGCAGGTTGGGATCCATCCCCTCGCTCTCGCGGTAGGCCCGGGTGAAGTGCAGCGCGCGCGCCATGCAGATTTCGTAGGGTGCGTTCAGCAGGCGTTGCTTCAGACGGGCGACGCGCGGATCGAGCTCGTTCATGGAGGGCTCCTTACTTTTTGCGCGCCATGGCCTTTTCTTGTTCGCTGAAGATCTCGCTGATGATCCGGCGGGCGCCGGTTCGGTTTCCGGATTTCAGCTCTGCGAGCATCCTGCGGTAGCGCTCGACCAGCAGGCCGGGATTTTCCACCAAGGGCTCGAACAAATTGGCCATGCGCGAGTAGATGTGGCGGATGGAATTGTGCAGCAGGATGAAAGTGCGATTTTTTCCCCCGCGAAGCAAGCGGTGCTGCACCTCGAAGTCCAGCTCCTGGAGCTTGCGCACGTCGGGGCGCGATTTGGCCGCCTCGGCCGCCAGATCGTCGACGGCGGCGTTAACGTCTTTATCTGCCCGCATGTCGAAGTGATCGATGGCATGATGGTAGATCGCCTGCCCCACCACGGTTCGGGCCTGGCCGAGATCGGCGATCAACTCCTTCTGGCCGGTTCGGCGCGATCCGAACATGGTCGAGATGAACTCGAACCCGGCGTTGGCCAGGTAATCGAGCACCCGCGCCCCGCTGCCCTGCCGGATAGAAACCAGCCGCGAAAGCTCGAGTTTTTTGAGAGCCTCGCGGACGGTATTGCGGGTGACTTGAAACTTCTTGGCCAACACTCTCTCGGGCGGCAAAATCTCGCCCGGCAAAAACCTGCCGTCGACGATTGTTTCGCGGATGGCCTCGGCCACCCGATCGGATGTCCGGGCCGACTCGACCGGTGAGAACCAGTCCCCGGCCGCTTTGTTGTTTGATTGGTTCATTGGTACTACCAATATACCAATCACTAAAAGATGTCAACAGAAACTTCCCTCCTTGTTCCAGCGGTTGTACGTTTGCGACAGGAGGGAGGCCCACATGTCCATATTCTCCATACCGATACCAAGGTTTCGAAGAAGGAAGATGGCTATGCCCGCGCCGGGGTCGGTACCCGGTACGCTTCCGGCGCCGGCCGGACAGCCGCCGCCTGTGGTAACGCGCTTCGTCTACGACCTTGATGACTGCCAGTCTGTAAATGTCGATCCGTCCGAACTGGAAAAGGCCCTGGCGCACGAGCCGGGCAAGGTGGTCTGGGTCGACGTCCAGGGCCTGGGCGACGGCGAAATCATCCGCCGAATCGGAGCGAAACTGGATCTGCACGCGCTGACCCAGGAGGGCATTGTTTATGCCCACCAGCGACCCAAGCTGGAGGAGTTCGACGACCACCTGTTCGTGATCATGCGGGCCGTTCGCTTGCTTACCGACCGGGCAATCGACAACGAGCAGCTCAGTATAATTCTCAAAGCGGGCCTGCTGGTGACCTTTCAGGAGCGACCCGGCGACGGTTTCGATCCGGTGCGCAGGCGCCTTTTGGATGGCAAGGGCCCGATGCGCAAGAGCGGCGCCGATTACCTTTGTTACGCCTTGATCGACACGGCCATCGACAACTACTATCCGGTATTGGACCTCTACGAAGACACCATGGACCTGCTCGACGACCAGGTCCGGGAAAATCCGCGGCCCGCGACATCAGCCGCCGTCCACGCCATGCGCAGGGAACTGCGCCAGTTGCGCCGGGCCGTCTGGCCGCTGCGCGAGGTAGCCTCGATGCTGGGCCGCACCGACATCGACCTGATAACCGACCCGGTCAGGATCGCTTTCCGCGACTGCCACGACCACGCCGTCCAGGTGGCCGACTTCGTAGAGTCGAACCGTGAACGCGCCTCGGACCTGGCCGACCTTTACCTGGCCATGGTGGGCGAGAAGACCAACCAGGTGATGAAGGTCTTGACCATCATCGCCACCATCTTCATCCCGCTGACCTTCCTGTGCGGCCTCTACGGCATGAACTTCGATCCGGAAGCCTCGCCCTACAACATGCCCGAGCTCAAATGGCGCTTCGGTTACCCGTTTTTCTGGATCGCAGTGTTACTCGTCTTCACCGGCATGCTCTGGTTCTTCCGTCACAAGGGCTGGATCGGATCGGCTTGGGGCGGCAGGAAAAAATCCGACAACGAAAAAAGCTGAGGCCCCGGGGAAGCTCGAGTTTCAGGCAGCCAAGACGGGCTGGTTGTCAAGCGGCTCCGGCAGGCAGTCTCCGATCATGCGGATGCCGCTCGCCCGAAAGGCACTGAGCACCCGGTCGGTCACATCGCTGGCAAAGGCCTTTTCGTGCTGGGCGTCGTAGACGTAGGCCTTGGCGGTCAGCTCCACTACCGATTGCCCGCGCTCGGTTAAAAGCGTGGATATCAGAACGGTCATGGGCTTGCCCAGGTAGAGATACTTGGAGGCCAGCACGGCCTCGCGGACAATCTCATGGGCCCGGTCGTGGTCGGCTTGCGGCGAGACATGAAACTTGGTCACCACCATGCAGTCCAACTGGCCGGCGTTGGCGCTGGCCACCGGATCGGTCAGGAACTTGTTGGTGGGGATGGTCACCAGGTTATCGTCCAGGGTCACCAGGCGCACGGTGCGCAAGCCTATCTCCTTCACCTCGCCGTAGTACCCGCCGAAGTTGATGCGATCGCCCACCTGGAAGGGGCGGTTGATCAGGATCGTGATCCCGGCGAAGAATGAGGCGGCCACGTCCTTCAAGGCGAAGCCCACCGTCACCGCGACTGTGCCGGACAGGGCCAGGAGCGCCTGCGAGGACAGGGTGAACAGTCCGGACAAGGCCAGGATAAAGGCCACCACGTACAAGCTGAAGGCCAGAAGCGTCCCCACTTGCTTGAAGACCAGCCGGTGCCGGGCCACCCGCTTGCTCATACGGGCGACGAACCGGTTAATGAGCCGCACCGCCACGATGGCGCCGATGATCCAGGCGATCGCCCCGGGGATGGCGCCGGGATTGAAGGCGTCCAGAAGCCCCGGGTTCCCCTGGTTCGGGGGGACAGCCGTCGTCGCGGTCGTATTGGCATTCGCAGGCATGTCTCAGTCCTCCTCGAAAAGCAGGTGACGATCCCGAAGCACCTGGATCACCTGCCGGTAATACCCGGGAGCCAAGGTCACCCGCCGGGAATCGTTGTGCTTGGGCTCCAGGTAGCCGTACTCCGACAGAAACCGGACGGCGAAGCCGGCGAAGTCCACAGGCACGTTGAGGACCTTGCGTAACTCGTCCACGGAGAGGTTCTCGTGCTGGCATACGGCGGCCAGCGCGTACAACAGCTCGTCGTCCAAATTCATTAGCGGCTCGATCGGCTCCTCCCTGAAGAGGTCCACCCGCAGCTCGTCGTCGGATACGGATCTGAGGGAATTCAGCCACAAGTAAGTGGCCACCCGGGTGTTGCCGCCGCTGGCGTTCCGAAGCAGGCGAAAGTAACCATCGGCTCCCTCGAGCAACTCCAGGTCGCCCGTGGTCGACCGTTCCTTGTCCAGCAACGAGTCCGAGAACCGAACCGTCATCCCGGCCCGCTTGTTGCGCCGGGCGATCAGATCCTGAAGCTCCTCGATGCTCCAGTCCGGCAGCCTGAGGAGCTTGCGGAAGTAGTGCATCTTCCGGCGGCTGTGGTTGATGAAGTTCCAGGCGAAACGGTTGAAGGCAATGATCCAGAAGACGCGTTCCGAGGTATAGGTGACCAGCTGCACCAGCGCTTCGAAGGCCTCGTAACCGCCCACCGTGCGCAGAAACAGGTTGTGCGCCTCGTCCAGCATGACCACTCGCTCGTCGCCCTTGTTGAGGTAGGCCGCCAATGCGCCCGTGTTGGCTGCTTGCTCGAGCCCCAATGCGGGGGCTAGTTCCTCCAGCAGCCCTTTCTCGGTGATCAGCTTGCGCGGCAGGGTGTGATCGACCACTGAAAGGCCCTTGATCCTCCTTCCCAGAAGCGCCAGAAGAGTGGTTTTCCCGGCTCCCTTCTCGCCAACCATCACCAGCGATCCCTCCCGGGTCGTGCCCTTCCAGCTCTCGATCTGCTCGATCGTGACCTTCAACAAGTCCTCGCGCGGCAGAAGAACAGCGCCCTCATCGCCGAGAATGGGGTATAGCGGAAACTCCTTCAGGTACCGCTCGGGCAGTTGTTGCGGCGCTTCCCCGGCCGTCTTTTCGGCGGCCCGGCGCGACATTTTCCTGAGCGACCGGGCGCGCATCCAGGTGAACAGGCCGCCCTTCACCAAAAGCCGGTAGATGCCGCCGGCGATCCAGGCCAGCAGCACGTACGAGAACGCCAGCGGGCTCAACAACGCACCGGTTTTTTTCGCGCTCATGAAGTCGGCCGCGCGCCGCGCTCTGGAGCCCTCCTTGGTCCTGGCCGAGAGGGCTTGCGAGAGCGTCTGTCGCCAGCCGAACATGGCCCACACGGCCCAGCCCAGAAGCCATATCCAGGCAATCCAGCGCACCAGCAGGCTGAGCGTCCCGGTCCCCAGCCACAAGCGGCTGCACTCGGCCACCGTCCCCGCCAGCGCCATGACCAACCCCAGCCGACCGTAGGTCACCCGCAGCAGCCGCACCGTGGCGGGCGCCACGCGCAAAAGCGCCGGTCTTCCGCGCGCGACCTGGCGGGTCAGGCCCAGCAGGGCCTGCCGGCCCAGTAGGTAGAACGTCGCCCAGCGAAACGGAACCTCGATGAAACGGATCTCGGGGTATGAGAAGCCTACCAGGGCCAGCGAAGTATAGCCCGCAACGATGAACGCCAGCGCGGGCAGGACAGCCTGGACAAAGCCGGCCCAGCCTATCAGCGGACCGATCCTCCCCTGGAAGAACCTCAAGTGCCCGAGACGTCTGACCGCCGGAGTGACCAGGCTACCGATGCGCTTGCGCAGCAGAATGACCGCAACAAATAGCGCGATCGCCAGAAGCAGCCTGAAAAACCAGGCGCCGCCCTCGCCGCTGGTCATGAAGTCCGGCAGTCGCTTCAAGTCTTCGAGCCTGTCAGCGCCCCAACTATAAAACTCTTTCCAGATATACTGGCCGTCGTCCATCAGGTTGTCGAGAAAGGACGGCAAAGATGGATTACTCACTGCCGGCACCGCGCGCCCCCTGCCCGAGTAATGTTGCCCCGGCTGCGTCCCCATTCCCCACCAGCCGCACCGGCATGGGGTCGGTCAGGCTGCCCGTATACAACGACAGGTGCGGGAAGGGGATCTCGATCCCCGCCCGATCGAAGGCTTTCTTGATCTCGATGTACAGGCTGGTCTGGACTTCAAAGTAGTTCTCTTGTGTCGTCCAAACGCCGAAGGTCAATTGCAGCGCCGAGTCGCCGTAGCCCCGGTAGAAGAAAAACGGCCGGGGCTCGTCCAGGCACAGGGGGTTGCCGTCGGCCACCTCGTATAAGATCCGGCGGACCTGGCCGACGTTCTCCTTGTAGGCCACGCCGATCTGGAGATCCACCCGGCGGATGGGGAACTTGGTCAAGTTGGAGAACTCGGTCTTGAGCATGCTCTCGTTTGGGATGCGCACCAACCGGTTATCGAATGTGCGCAGTTTTACCGACAGGAAGTCGATCGACAACACCTTCCCGGTGGTCTCGCCAATCTTGATCAGGTCGCCTACCGAGAATGGCCGCTCGGCCATCAGGAAGAACCCGCTGATGACGTTGGAGGCCGAGGTCTGCGAGGCAAAGCCCAGCGCCACGGTCAATATTCCCGCGGCTCCCAGCAGCACCTCCATCTTGAGACCCAGCTCGCGCAGCGCCCACAGGCAGGTGACCGACAGGATCACGAAGCCGACCACCTTGCGCAAGATCACAGACTGCGCGAAGGCGCCCTTGTTGCGCCGCAGACGGTGCCGCACGATCAGGTAGAGAAGCAACCCAATCAGCACAACGGCGCTTGCCCTGAGAACCGCGTGGGCCTGCTCGGTCTGCAACCATTTGTACACCGCAGATAGTGTCTGGGACATGTCAAAACCTCCCATGGGTGTTATCTGGAAAACAGCGAGCTGAACGCGCGCACGACGACGTTTCCTGAAGCCTGCACGCGCGGCTCGGCGACCAACTTGGCCCCGCCGGGCCCGACGGCGCCGGGCTTGCCCCGCCCGCCCAGCCGCAAGGCGACGAAGTCGTTGTCATCGCTTCTCTCGAATACCACATCCTCGGTCCACAGGCGTCCGTCGGATGCCCGGTAAAGGGCCAGATTCATGACCGGCACCTGCATGCGCTCGAGCGACAGCATGGAGCGGGCGCTGTTCTTGATCTTCACCTCGGTAGTGGCGCGGTGCGGCCTGACCGGTACGTCATCGAGCTGCACCCTGTGGAATGTCCGGCTGGCGTAACAGAGTTCGCCATCTATGGTGTTGGGCCCGAACCAGGTGTCCGATGGCCGAAACGCCGGCACCTCGCAAAGCGGCTTGGCCGGCTTGCCGGTCTCGACCCGCACCCACAGTGGGCTGCTCACGTAGACGCTCACCTGCTCGCCGGGAGGTACGCTCAGGGGCTTCTCCGAGGATGTGACGACAGGCCGATCCGCGAGCGCGGCGGACAGGACGACCTCCTCGGACTTCCCGGCGACCACGTAGCGGGTGACGCCGTCCTTCAAGAGCAGATCGCCCGCTTCTGCTGGTATTTCCTCCTGCAAGGACACATCCTGCGGATCGTCGCCCCTATCGTAAGCAACCCTCCACTCGCCATCGAGCCTCTGGATCCACAAGGTCAAAGGCCCGATGCGCCAGCGCCCGGATGACCCGACCGGCACGCGACGCCGTCCCCACCATTCGACGGTTGCCGCCATTACAACACCTCGCTAGATAGCTTGATATGGCACGGCCTTCACACTCGAGTTAATTATTACCAAAGCCACTAGTACATTCCAGGTTATATCTTGTGCACCAGTTGGCTGGCAAACAGTACAGGAAGAACCGAGTAGAACTCAAGCGTAACACTTGACTGCACTCGACCCGGTGAAATACTAACTGTTGAACTATTTTCGGGGGCAATATGTATCGCTTTGAACGGTTGCTCGTTGTGCTTGACCTGTCCGACCGGGACGAGGCGCTGTTGCGCTATGCCGGCATGCTGACGCGCTTGACCGGCGCCCGGGAAGTCCATTTCCTCCACGCGCAGGAACGCATGGAAATACCAGAGGAGATCGTCAAGAAGTACCTGGAGTTCAAGGTTTCCGAACCATCGGCCCGCAAGGAGCAAATGGAGGAGGCTGTGCGCCGATACTTCAACGGCGCCGACTCCGTCCGGACCTTCTTCGAAACCCGGGAGGGTGTCCCGTCGGACGAACTCTTGGCCTACATCATGGAGCAAGAAGTGGATCTTGTAGTCATCGGCAAGGAAGTCGGTGACCAGCAGTCGCTCAAACTTACCGAGAGGCTGGCTCGAAAAGCCCCCTGCTCGGTTCTGTGCGTTCCCCCGCAGGAAGCTCCCATGCCGTCCAGGTTGCTGGTCGCGGTGGATTTCTCGGACTACTCCCGGGACGCTTTGGATACCGCCGTCGCCCTGGCGAAAGCAATCCGCCTCGGCGAGATCCTGTGCCTGCATGTCTTCCAGGTTCCCCTGCGCTATACCAAAACCGGGCACCTGTATGGTGAGTACGAAGCCATCACCCACCGGAACGTCGAGGAGATGTCCGCGGAATTCATCAAACAAATCGATCTGCAGGGTATTTCCGTAGAAACCTCGATAATGCAGGGCGACTTTCCTTCCGAAACAATCCGGGACTTCATCGAGAAGGAAGGAGTCGACCTGTTGATCGTCGGCGCCAGGGGCCGCAGCGCCGGTGCCGCCATCCTGCTCGGCAGCGTAACCGAGCACCTGATCCGTATAACCGACTGCCCGCTCTTGGCTGTCAAGCGCAAGGGCGAAGGCCTGGGATTTCTCAAGGCATTGTTCTAGGGGACGGTTATCACGCAGCCTTCGAACTGCTCAACGACGTCGAATCGTCCGATCTCAACCCGGTTTTCTGCAGCGGCGAAGCCGCGGTCATCGCCGACGCGCGATTCATGCTGAAGTAGCCGCCTGGCCGGGCTGTATATCGTTGGGCGCCAACTTGATGGTTTGGAAGGGCATGTCGACGCCCTCTCTCCGCAAGGCCTCGAAGATCCTCTTGCGCAGTTCGAAGCGCACGGGTATGTGAGTGGTTTCGTCCTTCAGCCATGCCTGCACGACCAGCCGGACGTTGTAGTCATTCAATGCACTGACGACCACGACGGGCGCCGGGTCATCCATGAATCGATCGTCCTTGGCAACCAGATTCAAGAGAATATTGCGAGCCCGTTCGAGATCCTCCCCCACCCCCACTGTGACTTCCACGTCCAGCCGCAGGTGCGGATAGTTCGTGTACGAGCTGACCGTGGAGTTGACCACCTCGGTGTTGGGGATGGCCAGCATGCGTCCGTCCACCGTCACGACGCGAGTGGAACGTAGGGTGATCTTCTCGACGCGTCCATAGTTGCTCCCGACCTCGATCAAATCGCCGATGACGAAGGGGCGGTCCCAGAAGATGAAGATCCCCGAAATGATGTTCGAGAGCGCATCCTTTGCGGCAAAACCTATTGTCAACCCGGCGATCCCCAAGCTGGTGAGCAGAGCGCCGGTATTCACACCCAGCTCTCCCAGCGCGGAGACCAGCGCGATTACGAAAAGAGTGTACTTTAACATTATCTGCAAGAAGCTCTGAGCGGTGCGGTCAACATTGGTCTTCGACAACGCCACCCGTAGCCCGATCCGTAGAAACCTCCAGCCCAGGTAGAATACGGCCAGAATGATGGCGGCCACTACCAGCATGGGTATGAGGCCGACCAGGTAGTCGGAGATCTTGGATATGCTGAACTTTTCCGTCAGCGCATGGATGACGCTTTCCATTTTTCCTCCCTCTTAATTGTACTCAATCCAATGTGATAACCGTCCCTTTACTTCTCGGCGAAGCCCGTGTCGATTGCCTCGCAACTACCGCTATCCAGCAGGCTGCTAAAGCAGTGGGCCACCATCTCTTGCGAGTAGTCCATGGTGATCAGACCGCCGTCTTGTTCTGGGTGCCGCCGTGCTGGAACAAGACGAACGGGTAAGGCGCCGTTCCCGTCGCGGGCAGGGCCACGACGAATCCGGGTTTGGTGGTGCCCTGTGGCTCCGGGGCCCCGTCGCCGCCGAGCTTGAAGCGACGATCCTGGCCGCGGTAGTCCGGAAGCGCAAGTATGCCGCTTGCGGCAGTGGGCAAAAGCAGCGCTGCCACCCCGGGCGGAGGCGCCCGATCAGCGAAGGAGTCGAGCGTGCGGGCCTCGATCGATTCGACCTCCAGCACCGGCGCGCCGGCCAGCCGGAGCCTGCCATGTCCGCAAGCTCCGCCTGCCAACTCGGCCGAACTTCACCAAGCAGCTCAACGGCGCGATCGCCGGCCGGGGGGCCCATAAAGACGTGCGTGTCGCCGTCTTCCCACAGCGGTGTCGGCATGGCGAAGACACGGCTGGTGTCGG